>Ga0180007_10002964_pt1 | contig 19521 bp, 26 predicted proteins | sample MM_PC_MetaG_FD_121122 | JGI IMG/M metagenome (GOLD analysis project Ga0180007, IMG submission 121122) | Groundwater microbial communities from the Aspo Hard Rock Laboratory (HRL) deep subsurface site, Sweden - MM_PC_MetaG | ecosystem: Environmental > Aquatic > Deep subsurface > Groundwater... | reverse complement strand
TCTATATCCTGAGTGAATACCGCCGAGAGTCTGCAAGCTGAAAGCACTGCGTTGACCATAGCCCTTTTTTGAGCCATTTTCAGCAAGGTATTAACCTGTGTGAATATATCATCGTTTTCAGTACGGTAAAGAGTGTATTCCCCATACTTACCAGTTAATACCTTTTTCATTAGGTCGGTAGGGTCATATTTAGTCTGGTCAACCTCTCTCTCTTTTACCCAACGCCAACGATATTTGTTTTCTTTGCTATTACATGAGCCGGTGCCTTCTGATACTACGATACCGCTCTGTATATGCCTGAGCTTGCATTTCATGAGATAATGGAAGAAAGGTTTATCCCAATCCTCTATCTTTTCTAATATCTCGTATTCATCAGCCAGCCCATGAATTTTAGCCAGCTTTTCTGCCCCTGGCTTTAGGAGTGTAGGCTTTTGAGTCCCTGGGATTATCCCATAGTCCAAATCCTTAATTAGTGTCTCCTGCACTATCTTTTGATACTGCTGGATTTTTTGAAGTCCTGATTTAACCAGTTCAGGTTCTGGTAATTCGTATGTCGTTAATGCTTTGTCATTCATTGTGTTTTTTCCTTTCTCTGTGGATTCCGCCTCACATGGTAAGGCAGCCTGAAAAGCCAGATAAGCAACTTAATTATTTTAATTCTCTTTAATTCTTTCTTTTTGCTTTTTACTTTTCGCATGTAGCCTCCTTTTTTAGTGTTGGTCAATGCTAAATTGTTTCATATATTTAGAAAAATTCATCAATAGCTTTTTGTATTCTTCTATTTCAAGGCTTGCTAAATCATAGAATTTTAACTTATCAGCAACTGTAATTACACAACGATAATCAAACATATTACAAGCTCCACTTTGCCTTACTTGTTCATATTGCTCCATAATTTCTTTTGTCATTTTATCTTCTTTCTTTTAGATTGTTAATTTTAAAGATACCTCAAGTTTTCCCCCTGAATATATAGCTACAGCAGTGCCAAGTGAAGCAATCTCTTTTAAGAGACGGGTACTATACGTAGTTTTAAGATGTGAAGGCATGACATCTGAATTGTAACTACTTTTCTTACAATTCCTATTTTTTCTTTTTCCGCTCTTCTTTCTTTTTCTTAGCCTGCTCTTTAGCGTATTTCTTGCCAGCAATCCAAAATATCTCATCAAGAGTTATTTCATGCCATAACCTACGCCCTTTTTCTTTTACCTTGATAATAGCGGTGCTTATATTGTGTTGAGGCAAGACCAGAGGCTCTATTTGTATTACGAGATTACGCCCCCTATACTTTGCAGGAGTACTACGCCTAACTGGTTTTTTGAGGTATGTCATTTCAACCCCTCCTCCCATTCCTTACGTTTGGATTTATCTTCCCTGTTAATCAGGGCTTCCCCTCCATTCTGGAGTTAATATCCTCCAGAGCCTTGCGTGCAATTTCAGCCTCTTCTGTTTCGCCACCTGAGATTTTGTATTTCATTTCAGAAATTTCCACCAGAGCTTGGATGGCGTGAGTGTATTGTTGCCATTCGGGAGTGTTTTTCTTCCGAGCTTCACAGAAGGTATCCCATGCCTTTTCCTCTGCCTCATATCTCTTTTTTTCTTTCTGCAATGTCCCCGCAGGGCATACCGTATCTTGTTGATATAGACATGTCCGACAACGATTTTTATACTGTTTTGCTTTATATTTACTGATAGCCGCCATCCAATCTTTACATTTAATCATCTTAACCCCCCTTTTTCCAGCGTTGGAAAATTTATAATTCTCTCTCATTAACAAAACTATAGAAACTGCCTTCCTCACCGATAATAATATGGTCAAATAGCTGGATGCCCAGAACCTCTCCCGCTTCCTTTATTCGCTTTGTTGTATTCCTGTCGTCTTCTGATGGTGTTGCGTCACCCGATGGATGATTATGCGCAATGATAATGCCCGCTGCATTGGAAAGTATAGCGGGTTTAAAAATCTCACGAGGATGAAAAAAAGTCCCTGCTAAAGTTCCTACGTGAGATGTGTTGATGCCGATTACTTTATTTTTGTTATCTAACATCATTACCACGAAGTGCTCCCTATCTACACCCTGTAAATAACTCCTGAGAATTTCAGCAGCAGTTTGTGGAACAGTTACTTTATTGTTTCCTACTTTAAAACTGCTGTCTTTTACCAAACATATTGTATATTTTTGTATTTTATACATTTCCTTCCCTCCCTTGTTAAAGGTTATTGGTTAAGTAAGTATAAACTCAAGATAATTATCCATTGTAGCACAGCAAAATTTATCCCATGATATTTCATTAATTGTAAATTGATTAATATAAACCCATACCTCTAATGCAGATATATGAGGATTCATTTCTCTTATCATCTGATATAGGATTTTTCTCATTACTCCCTCCCTTGTTAAATTGTTTATAAGCACTCAGTAGGATACCCTCCTAAGAGGATACCCTGAGAAGGCTTATAACCTATTGACTTCCCTTTCATATTGACAAGAAGGGCATACGCCCTGCCAATCAATAGGATTAATGCAATTTACTACTGCCCCATTCCACTCACAATTATGTGAGCAATTTAATGTATATTTCATGCTTCCCCTCCCTTAAAATTAGTTTTTAACATCTGCCAAATAGTAATGCAAGTTCGAGTCCAGCTACTCAATAAATCGTATAACCTCTTGATAAACTTAAACATTTTGTTGGTATTTTTAGACTGACATAAAATGTCATACCCCGAAAGTTTCGATTAGTAAGGAAAAGCTACATGACAAAAAACGGCATAGTTGATTTATAAGGATAATTTTTTAACATGACAAATTACGGCCTGTAAAGTTTAACCTAATTTCGGTGAAAAATAGCCTAACTCCTTGAAAATAAACAACATCACCATTCTGGAAAACTTTACACGACAAGTGACAAATTATGTCACATTCCAATCGCTGGAAAACCTGCCCCTTGACAAATCCACTCTAAGAACTAATCTGTGAACTCCCCACTTTAAAATCTTAATAAATAATGTGTAATGTATGCCCTATAGCTTGAAATTAAAGGGGAAATTGTACTTTACACACACAACCAGCCATTGCAAAAACTATTAAAATCAAGCACTTATTGTGAAGCGATAATGTCATGTCTTAGTTGCAGTCTGTAGCTCCAGGTACATTCTACAATTCCAAGCTCTTCAATCTCTAATTTAACATAATAGCGGTTAGCGGACATTATGTATTGTTATAAATCAACGACTTACACCCACTTTACACATTATCAGCGCACCTTACAAGGATTACCTTTACACTATTTAGAGGCACTGTCAAGAAATCTACACCATTGAATAATAAAAGAAATATGCTACTCTGCCACGCATCCAGTATTAATTATAATAACTCAATAGCTTTACACCCAGGGGCAGACCCCCTACCCCCCCCAATTGCCTTTGGAAGGTATGTATACATCACTCCCATACATTTTTTTTACTAAACCTCTTATACGGACAGAGTGGTTAAAAGTTTATCAGTCTATTTGACAAGGTATAATATTTATGTTATTCATAGTATATGTCTAAAGTTGATGATTTATTTGAGGAGTTAATAAATTCTCCCAGGAAGTTTGAGACTCTTGCCAGTGAGGGTGGGGAGAACTTTTTAATTACCAGTTTACTAATGATTACGGCTGATAAGAACACTCCTGTTGACGTTAAGCGGAAGATATTTAAGGACATGTGGGATAAGGTTAGGGCTGACAAGGTGATATCCGAGAAGAGTCCTTATGAGGCATTTATGGAAGAAGCTGAAGTAGACGGTAACGGCGACAAGAGTGGACAAGTTTAGGGAGAGGCTCTATAGTAAGTTAGGTTATAAGCCGTTTCCTTCTCAGGTAGAGGGGCATGAGTCAGGGGCTCGGTATAAGTCCCTTTTTGCAGGTTCAAGGTATGGCAAGTCCTTATGGGCTTCTAAGGAAGTACTACCTGATATCATGCAAGCTAAGACAAGGGGCTGGATAGTTGGTCCTAACTACGAACAGCCCTCTAAGGAGTTCCGATATATTCACGAGGATATCTGCATAAAGCTCGGTTTTAAACCCCAGAAGGTGTTAAACCCACTTTATTCGTCTCCAGGGCCTCAAGTGTTAATAACCCGTTGGGGTTCAGAAGTTCACACTAAGTCAGAGGATGCCGAGAAGAGTTTATTAGGTGAGGAGATAGACTGGCTAATTTTGTCTGAAGGGTCAAGACTTAAAGAGAAGACTTATGACGCTTATTTAAGGGCGAGGCTTGGTACGAGAATCGGCAGGGTGATTATTCCGACAACCCCCCATGGGTATAACTGGCTTTATAAGCGGTTTTACCTTCCAGCTAAAGAAGACGGCAATCCAGACTATTGGGCTAAGATTATTCCTGTTATCGAAAACCCCTATTTTTCCAAAGAAGAATATTTAACGGCTAAAAGGGAACTTCCAACTGAGATATTCGAGGAGCAGTATAACGGCAACTTTGTAGCTTTTACGGGTCTTATCTATAAGAGGTTTGGCTACGAAAAGCACGTTATCCCTGCATTTAAGATTCCAAAGCACTGGGGAAGGTATATGTCCATAGACCCTCATCCTCAGACCCCTGTTGCTGTGTTGTGGATAGCAATAGATGAACACGGCACGATGTATATTTATGATGAGATGTTTATAGATAACCTGACGATTCCAGAAGTTGCCTCTCATATTAGAAGAAAGGAATGTGAGCAGTTCGGGATCCAGATTGAAAACTATAAATATATAGACGGCAACTTCAGGCGGTTAATTGACCCCAACGCCAAGTTTATAGATAAGCTCAGGGGTCAGACTGCCTCGATACAGGCTCAGTTTAGAAGTGTAGGGGTGCATTGTATAGAGGCGAACAACAAGTTTGAACATGCTTACTACAAGATAAGCGAACTGCTGACTCCTAAATCTACATATGGAGAAGTTCAGAATCTAACTCCCCGTCTGTTTGTGTTTAACCACTGTAAGGAAACGATTCACGAGTTTATGACCTGCGACTGGGATAACGAGAAAGACAATCACATGCTTGACAATTTGAAATATATAGTTAATGATAACCCTGTAAGGACTTATACGCAGGATGAACTTGAAAAAGAGAAACAGGATGAGGTAGAATTGTTGCAAGATATGGGTCGTTCAAAAACAGGATATGGTTAACGATTATGAAGGAGGTATTATATGAGCCCACTTACTAAGAAAGGTACTAAGATTAAAAGAAAAATGATACAAGAATATGGAAAGAAAAAAGGGGAAGAGGTGTTTTATGCCAGCCAGAATAAGGGGACTATCAAGGGAACTCATAAAAAAAGAGGTAGATAATGCCGATTCATCCTAACTTTAAAGTCTATACATCTCAGGAGGTTATGAAGTTGTTCAATATTACCTATCCAACCTTGTGGAAACTTAAAAAGCGTGGTATTGTCAAGCCAAGACGCAAAAATCACAATAGAAGATTTAGACACCTTTATTTAAATAGCGACATTGAGGCAATACTTGAATATTTCTACCCCTATGTGGAGAAATATAATAAGAATAAGTATGTCGACCATAAAATATTAACCCCAATATCAAAACTAAAACCCGAATACGAGATATGAACATTGACGATATAAAAGTAAAATTAACACCAGAACTGGAAACGGAGATTACCGATTATCTCTGCACCCAAATAGACACTGCAATAAAGGATAGGGCAAATCAGGAAACTAAATGGTCTAAATGGATTGACCAGTATGAAGAAAAACTTCCGCTTAAAAAGAATTTCCCATGGGAAAACGCCTCTAATATCAGTGTACCTGTAACCCCGATAGCTGTAGAGACTATTCACGCAAGAGAAGTCAATACTATCTTAGGCGTAAGACCCTATATTCACATAAAAGCCAAGAAAAAAGGCGTTAATCCAGACAGTTTAAGGTCTCTGGAGAGGTTTCTGGATGAGATTTTTAGAACGGTAATCAGTGGTTACGATATATGTTCCCAATGGTTTATGGAAAAATGCAAGATGGGGTCTGGTTTTGTTAAAGTTTACTGGAACTATGATAAGAAAAAGATTAGAAAAGGTGAAGGATACGAGTTTCAGGTAACGGACAATGCTTCAGTAGATGTTATAACCATAGAGGATTTAATTTTTCCTTCAAATGCTAAATCAGTTGAACAGTCTTTCTGGGTTGCCCATAGGACAAGAGTTAACTGGAATACTCTCAGACGTAAAGAAAAACTCGGAATTTACAAAAATATAGATAGGATTAAGTCGTTTTATACCCAAGCCTCAGATAAAGCGAGCAAAAATGTCGATATAGAAAAACAAAAGAAGGAATTAGAAGGCATACAAGAGACTTCCCCTGAAATTTTAAGAGATTATGAGCTTTACGAAGTACAGCTTGGCTATGATATAGACAATGATGGCTATGACGAGTATTTGATAGCGACAATAGAGCTAAAATCCCGCACTTTAATAAGAATCATCCATTATCCTTACAATCACGGTAAAAGACCTTTTATTAAAAACGATTTTATGAAGCGTACTGGCAGGATTTACTCAAAAGGCATATGCGAAATGTCCGAACATATTCAGGATGCCATAAATACGGTGTTTAATCAGACAATAGATAATGCTACAGTTGCAAATGTAAAGTGTTTTAAAGGTAGAAAGACGGCAAAACGAGATATTGGTAAGGTGTACCCGGGTAAGGTCTTCTGGCTTGACGACCCTACCGACTTACAGGAATTTTTATTAGGGGAAATTCATCAATCATCATTTCTTATTCATAATCTGCTCAGGGACTATCATGAAAGACGCACCAAGGTAACAGATTACACATTAGGCAGGGAGTCCAGCCTTATTAAATCAAGAGCTACTGCAACAGGTACATTAGCTTTATTAGGGGAGTCAGGAAGGCATTTCGACCTCATCTTAAACAACACAAGAGAATCGATGGTTGAGCTTGCTTATCAGATTATAGAACTCTATGCCCAGTATAGACCTGACAAAATATTTGAGGTTACAGGCGAGAAAGGAGTTATTGAGGAAATCGGGCTTCCAACAATGGGTAATGTAAGAGATGAATACGAGTTTTACTGTGCAGCCACCTCCTTAGCTGTCAATAAGGAGATTGAGAAACAAACCAATCTGGTTTTAATCCAGCAGTTAAGTGTAGTGTTTAGGCAGATACTTCAGTTATTTATGATGATAAGCTCTCAACAAGTTCAGTTGCCAGATGATATCAAGAAATACGTTATGGATATGATAAAGTCTTATCATCGTATGGCAGAGGATATGGTAAGGTCTTTTGAGAAAGTGGATATCGAATCTTATATTCCTGAACTACCTGAAATGGTTAAACAGGCTTTTGGTGTAGCACCGTCAGAGGCTCAACCTGACGAATTAAGTCAATTCTTAGGAGGTTTACTTGGAACAAGAGGAACTGAAACAGGCGTGGTTGGCACTCCTGAAGAGTCCAGCATGGGAACTGTATAGAGAGATAGCTCTTGAGAAACAGAAAAGGGCTACTACAGAGATTTTAAAAGCAGGTCGTGAGAAAGACGTAATTGGCACTTATTGGATAGGGGCTTTCCAGACGGTTATGGAGATGCTTAATATACCCAGAGACCAGATAGATACCCTACAAGAAGAAGAGGCATCTTGACAAATTATGCGGGATTTGGTATTTATAATAAAGAACCATTTAAAGGGGATTGTAGTAGCACTTGATACTGCTGAGAAAAGAATTGAAGAGGAAAGAGCTAAAAAACTTAAAGAGAAATACAAAAAAGTAGATATAAATAATGTAAGATAATAAAACCATATAGGGTTTTAACTAACCCCTAATTGCTTCTGATATAAATCAGCAGTGATTGGGGGTTTTTTATTTCAGGAGGTTATATGCCGACAGAAGAAGAATTAAAACAGCAGGAAGAAGAAAAGAAAAAAGCAGATGAAGAGGCTAAAAGAAAAGCCGAAGAGGAAGCTAAAACCAAGCCCGATGAGAAATATACTGAGCTTGAAACAAAACTTTCTGCTATGTCAGAGAATCTTGGTAAAGTTACTGAGTTTATAAGCAATTTTCAGAAATCTCCGACTAAAGAAGAAGATAAAAAAGACGAAATCAGCGAAGAAGATTTCTGGGCTAATCCTCTTTCTCACTTTAAGAAACTTAAAGAGGACAGTAAAAGCGTAATTTCAGAAGAAGTCTCAAAGGCTATAGCCCCAATAACAGACGCATTTATTAATGTGCAAAAGGAAAATCTTAGAAAAAACGCAGACTTTACTAAGTACGAACCTGAAATGGATTCTTTACTTGCCCAATATCCTGTTCTTAAACAACAGCCAGGTATTATGGAGAAACTATACAAAATGGTAAAAGGCTATCATGCAGAAGATATAGAAAAGGAATTAAGAGAGAAAATTACAAAAGAGATTCAAAATAAGGAATTCTCTTCTTTAGAAAGTGGGACAACTCCTGAGGAGAAAAAAGAAAAGACAAAAACCCTTACTAATGAGGAAAAGATAGTTTCTCATAAAATGTTCCCAGATTATACAAGGGAAAAGGCAGAGGAGGTGTATTTGAAATGGAAGTAAAGGGAAAACGGGGTAGACCCAATAAAACAGAAGAAAAGGCAGGAGATGAGGCTCTTAGCAAAATACTTGCTACTGTTAGTGAAGAGAAAGTAGAACTTCCTGAAAAAGCCGAACCTACTAATCCCTTTGAGCATCTTGACCCCAAGACGGTGAAGGTATCTGTAACGAGTATTGATACTACATCTCCTAATTACGACCCCTTTGAGAAATATAAAACCGAACCTGAGAAGTATTATTACAGGGCTTTAAATGTAAGACCCAATATTATGAGCAAGAGGGAAGCACAGGGTTATGAAATAGTACCTGAGGCAAAACAATATGGAGATTTAAAACTTGCAAGGATGCCTTGGGAGTTGAGGAATCAGAGAGTTAAGAAAGTTGAAGATAAAACTAAAAAACTAACCGAATCTACGGTTGAACAATTTAGGGAACAAGCGACTCGGCATGGATATAAGACTTTTGAGAAAGGAATAACCAAGGACAAAGAAGACTAAGAAAGGAGGTAACTTATGAGTAGAAGAAATGCAAGTCTTTCAACAATAACTGATTTAATTGGTGTAAAACCAGTAGCGGCTCTTGACGGCGGACAACCTGCACAGTGGTCTTTTCCAACATTAGCAGCAGCAGCACTTGGTAAAGGCGAAGCGGTATGCCTTTCTGGAGGTACTGGTGTTGCGATGGGAATAACCCCTATAGGAACTGATGCTTCTGGTTATGGAATTCTTGGATTTACATCTGAATCTATTGCATCAACGGTAAATGCTTCAACATTTACAGGGGTTTACATTGCAACCCCAGATACAGTATTTGTTGGGAACGTTAATCAGGCAACTACTTCAGCAGCCGCACAAACAGCAGTTACGGATATAGGTCAGTTGTATGGACTAACAACCATGAGTGGTGTAAGTTATGTAGATAAGGCAAAAACGACTTTTGGTACACAGACAATGGTTAGAGTTATAGGTTTAAATGACCAAGACGACCATCCATGTTTTTATGGAAAGGTTAATTTTATGGTATTGGGTCAAAAGACTCAATTACATTCTGACATGTGGCGTAGTTTGTCTGGTCAAAACGTAGCAACATAATAGAAAGGAGGTTAAATTATGCCAAGTAGAACTGGTGGATTTTCACATTTGCTTGCTCCTGGTATGCGAGAGATTGTATTTCAAAAATACGGTCAATGGCCGAAGGAATATACGCAAGTTTTCAATATGCAGACTTCAGTAAGAAACCATGAAGAGGATTCAGAAGTAACTGGATTGGGAAGGATGCCAGCAAAACCTGAAGGCAGAAGCATTATCTATGATGACCCTTTTCAGGCATCAAACAAATTGAGATATACTCATGTTGCATATGCTTTAGGTTTTAGAGTAACTGAGGAACTTTACGAAGATGACCTTTACAACATCATAAGGCGTATGCCTACTGCACTCTCAAGGTCGGCTCATCAGACAGAAGAGGTTCAGTCATGGAATATCTTCAACAACGGATTCAACACAACCAACACGGGTCTTGACGGTCTTCAACTATTCAGCACGGCTCATACAAACATTTCAAGAACTTCGGGTTCGGGTCCTTATGCTAACAGGCCATCTACCGATGCGGATTTAAGCGTAACATCGCTTCAAGCGGCAATAGAGAATCTTGAAAATACAACTGATGAAAGAGATCTGAACATCATGATTAAGCCAAGACTTCTTATAGTTGCTCCTGAAAACAAGTGGATGGCAAGAGAGCTTCTGAATAGTGAGAAAAAGCCTCATACTGCGGATAACGAAATAAACGCCCTGTTGGATGAAGAATTAAAGTATATGGTCTGTCATTACCTGACTGATACCGACGCATGGTTTCTGGCGGGTAGTAAAGAAGACCATTATCTTAATTTCTTCTGGAGAAAGAGTCTCAAGTTCGATAATGATGATGACTTCGACACAGGCGATGCCAAATTCAAAGCGGCTATGAGATTCTCAGTTGGCTTTACGGGCTGGCGTGGAACTTACGGGACTTCTGGAGCTTAGTTAACTAATTACCCCTATCGTGTTCCGAATAATCGGGATGCCTAAAGGGTGCGATAAGGAGGTATAAATATATGAGTCTAACTCATCATGATGGACTATCTGTTTATGGTTCAGGTCTTTGGGTAGGTAAAAGACCCGATGAAACGCTTGTCATGAATTGCTCTGGCGAGCTAGTGCGTGGCACTAATACTGTTATTGACATATCTGGTCAGTTTTTGGCTGGTGGCGGTACTACTGTAATTGACACATCTGGTTTTATTCAAAATGGCAGGCTTACCCAAGCAGGCGGTACAGTTGGACTGAAAATTGATGGTGGTACTGTAGGTTTCTCAGGTTGGTTCTTACGTTCTCAAAGCACTGGACTGTCAACTATTATAACTATAGTTGCAACTGTTGATGTGAATAACGTAATGACTTCTGGTCTGAGTTTACATACTTCAGGTGGCAAAACAATAATTGATACCACATTCAGTGGACACTGTTACGATATGTGGAAGTCCGTTATGCTATCAGGTTCAAATGTTGGTGGTGTAATAGGAGTTTCATCAGGACAGACTTCAAGCAAGATAAACTGGATGGCGATCGGTACGTAACAATTAACCCTAAATATTTGTGTTCCGATTAGTCGGGATGCCTTGTTTAAGGTGCAAATGAAAAGGGGTTTAATATGGGTATTGGTGCTTGGGAAGCACAACCTAAAGCCGATTTAATTGTAATAGCTACGCCTCATACAGGTTTAGTAACTTTTGAATGGGCAGTTCAGTATAAAGTCTTACAACCCCCTGTTAATTTTAATATCCTTAGCAATAGGGGTTTGCCTATTGATAGGGCAAGGTGTGATTTAGTCAAACAAGCACAACAACTTAACGCTACACATATCTTTTTTCTCGACTCAGATGTAGTAATGCCCGCCGATGGTCTAATTCGTCTTTATAATCATAGACTTCCTATAATTTCAGGTGTTTACGGTGCAAAACACGAGTGTCCAGCAATTTGGATTATGCAAAGTAAATCTGGCGAAAGTCGTTATCAGGCAGTTACGCCTCAAGCTATTGCAGGAGATGGACTTTTTACCCATAAAGATATAGTTGTAGGTATGGGTTGTTGTCTTATAGATATGAATGTCTTTAAACAGATAGAAGAGCCTTGGTTTGAATGGACTCAAGGTAGAAAAACAAGCGGGGTATCCGAGGACTTTGAATTCTGCGAGAAAGTCAGAAAAGAGGGTATTCCGATTCATGTCGACTCTTCGATTAAGTGTGGGCATATAGACTACTCCAAGCTTGATTGGCAAGGGGTAAGAGGAAGAATGGCGTTATGAAGATTTGTTTAATCACTCTTCCTGCACCATTTTTGTTGAACGACAAGGTATTCCCCAATCTTGGTATACTTCAAATATCCTCACAGCTTAAAAAACATGGTTATGATGTAACGGTTCATGATGACAAAGTATCTAAAATACCAGAAGGATACGATATTTACGGTATAAGTTCTACCACTCCTCAATTTCCTTTGGCTAAAGAAGCACTTAAAAGAATACGGGGTTTTAAAAATGAATCGAAAGTTATTATTGGTGGCGCTCATCCAACGGTGGATTTCGAGAGTTGTTGGGATTTTGACTATATTATAAAAGGTGATGGCGAAGATGCAGTTACAGAGGCTTTAGCTTTTCATAAAAATAGAGTTAATGCAACTAAGCCTTATATTATAGGTAAACAATTATCACAGAAAATAGAAGATTATCCATATGCTGACAGAGACGCAATAGACATAAAAAGCTATAAATACTATATAGACAATGAATTGGCTACTACCATAGTAACAGGCAGGGGGTGTCCATTTAGCTGTGCATTTTGTTGTAAAACTTCTAAAGTCAAACTTAGACCGTCATGGCATGTGATAGAGGAATTTAGACTTCTTCATTTTCAATACGGTTACAAGGCTTTTATGATATTTGATGATATATTTATTCTTAACAAAAAACGCACTATTGAAATCTGTGAGGCAATCAGGAATTATAACTTTAAATTAAGGTGTTTTGTAAGAGCTGATTTAGTAGTTAAACATGATTATGAACTGTTGGAGACTATGGCTGATGCAGGGATAGTGGAAGTTGGTATGGGGATAGAGTCAGGTTCTAACCTTATTCTTAAAATGATAAATAAAGGCGAGACTACTGAAATAATGGCAAAAGCTATCAAAATGCTTAAAAGCGTTGGTATACGAGTCAAGGGGTTTATTATAGTGGGGTTACCTTATGAGAACCAGAAAACCCTTGCGGAAACAAGGAAATTTTTATATGATAATAAATTAGATGATGTGGATTTCACAATTTTTACTCCATACAAAGGCTCTCATATTTATAATAATAAAAGACTTTATGATATTGATTGGAATGGTACAGAAATGTCTTGGTATAAAGGTAAACCAGACCAGTATTCGTCTAATGTGTTTACAAGTGCATTAAGTAAAGAGGATATTGTGGAAGCAAGAATTAATTTAGAGAGAGAATTTAAGAAGTGGTAAGTTATGAGTAATATCCATAATGGCAGTAGACGGCTTCATTTACAGAGAGTATTTGTAGAAGATGTAATAAAGAACAACGGCAAGATAGTAAATCTTGGTTGTGGGGAAGACCCTGCTCAGTTGCAACACGCCAATATTACCCATGTGGATTTAGATACTTACAATCATCAGAATTTCGTAAGAGCAGATATATGCAACCTGCCGTTTGAAGATAACGAGTTTGACCTTGCTATTCTTGGAGATATTCTCGAACATGCCCCTAACCCTGTAACTATGTTAAAAGAATCCTCAAGAGTAGCTAAAAGAGTTATAGCTACTGTGTTTGAAGAATGGAGATTACCTCATGATGGACTTAATATAGAATGGGCAAAAGAGAATATTAGAAAGGATATGACAGACAGGGGATTTACTAATATAACTGGTTGGATGAGGTCGCAACCTACTATACAGAGTACTTTAATAGATGTTGATGAAAAGACATCATTTGATAGATTACCTCATATATGGCAATTTACTGAGGAAATACTTATGGACATTATCAAACAAGCAGAACTTGACATAATTATATTTAGTAAGTTTGAAGAATACAGAGACCATGAAGACCCTAATCAGCATTGGAATAACTGGTTGATAGTATTAAGAAAATGCTTAAACCCTACGGATACGAAAACGACATAAAAATCAATGTAGTAACCTGCACCTATGGTCGTAAGGGTGTAGAGGTAATAGCAAAAGCCTTATCTCAACAAACATTTAAAGAATTTAACTGGATTCTGGTAGATAAGCAATATGACCTTGGTTGGTTTGATAAATATATAAAGCCCTACAATCTTAATGTAATATATATCCCCGATAAGATAAGACCTCAGCAAAAACCTAATGGTTGGAACAATGCAAGAAACACAGCTAAGATGTATTTCAACGCTGAACTAATTGTAGAGATTGAAGACCATATGTGGGTAGGTAAAGATGCTCTTTTAAAGTTCTGGGAGATTTACAAAACTTATCCATCTTCAATAGTCTCAGCAGTTTTTAGTATGTGCAGTCCTGAATCTATGAAAGTATTTTTGGAGAAAGACCAGATAAAAGATGATGATGTGGAAATAATCGATTATACTGTAAGACCCAAAGACATAGGGATTGTATTACCGCAATATTGTCCTGGCTGGAATATAAGTAGACCCTATGTAGGATATGAGGGAAATGTATGTTCCTATCCTTTAAGTCTTATAGAAACCACTGGATTGTGGGATGAAAAAATGGACAATCATCTTGGTTTTAACGGTAATCAGGTAGCTATAGAAGCAATATTAAGGGGTTATCTGGTTCTTATAGATACAACCACAAAGTATTATTATATAGAACATAAAGAAAACCTTAAAGACGAAAACGGTCAATTAACAGATTTCTATCAATGGCAGGGTAGAGATGTTATGTTTAATAATGCCTATCTTGAATATAAATATGGCGATAGAATAAGGCAATGGTCTAATATTAAAATATTAATTGCACATGCCGAAGATAGAGTAGCTCAGGAAAATGAGAAGAAATTAGAGAAAAAAGACCAAGTAAGTAGACCATATAGTCTTGTTGATATACCAGTTTGCGCAGGTTCTTATAAAGATAAGTTTATTGTAGCAGATACAAAAAAGATGCAGATTGAACACAATTTAGATAAATGTTTTGAAACTGGAACTTATTTGGGTTCAAGTACGAAGGAACTCGCTAAGATATTTCCTCATGTCTATAGTACAGAACTCAATCGCAACCACTATATGACTGCATGTAAAGAACTTCATAATGTTAGAAATGTTACTTTGCTTAGTGGCGAAAGTTTTCATTTTCTTGACCTTTTGTTACAAGAAGGAGAAACTGGATGGTTTTTCTTTCTTGATGCTCACTGGTTTGAACAAAAACCGTTATTTAAGGAATTAGAAGCAATTACTAAAAAGAAACTGATTAATCCAGTAATCTGTATACATGATTTTCAAGTTCCAGATAAACCAGAGATGGGATATGACCCCGACTGGGGAACTATAGAGCATGTGCATCCGTATATGACTGAAATATACGGGGAATATGATGTATATTATCCTGAAAAAGTGGATTTAAATACAAAGGCTGGATATGCAATCTTTACGAAAAAGTAGGATAGTTCTTATAAATCCGCCAGCACCGTATCTGGATGAACCAGCCATGAACCCCCCATTGGGTTTGCTTTACATCTCGTCTTTTTTAAAATCAAAAGGCTTTAAACATATAGTGTTGATAGATTATCAGTTATTTTCCTACAGTTTAAATATGATACCCGAAGCTGACATCTATGGGATAACTTGTATAACCCCACAGTATAGGTGGTTTAAGGAAATAGCCCGATATATAAAAAAACATTATAAGAAAGCAAGGGTTATAGGTGGGGGACATCATGTTACCTATTGTTTTGATGAGGTAAAGGAAGAGGTTGATGAAGTTATCAAGGGTGATGGGGAACATGCGTTATATTCTTATATGAATGGATATACAAGTCCAGACAGATGGATGATACACGATATAGATTTTTTACCAATGCCTGATAGGGATTTACTTAATCCCCATCTTTATAAAAGAACCATAAACGGAGAGAAGGCTGTCCATATTATAACAGCAAGGGGATGTCCTTATAAATGTCATTACTGTGCAAACGAAAACTACACTTATCGCATTCACTCAGTTGAGTATGTTATGGCTGAAATTGATTCAATTATGAATAAATACGGCATTGATAGTTTTGTTATATATGACGATATTTTTACATTAAATAAAAGAAGGGTTGCTGACTTTTGTGAACAGTTCAGAAAGAGAAGGATTAAATGGCGTTGCTGGTCTCGTACTAATAGTATTACCTTAGAAATGCTAACATTAATGAAAAACTCAGGACTTCAGAGTATAACTTACGGGGTTGAAAGTGGAGACGAAACTATTCTTAGCAATATAAACAAGAAAGCAACAGTAGATGATAACTATAATGCAATTATCTGGGCTAAGTGTGCAGGAGTGCCGGTCAGGTGTAGTTTGATGTATGGTAACCCAGGTGAGAATATAAAGACTATAAAGAATACAGTTAAATTTGTAGAAGATACACAACCAGATGAATGGCATTTAGCTGTGTTAATGCCAATACCAGGTTCTCATTATTGGGATTCGGGTGATGTAAGATTTGACAAAGAAGCCCTAAAAAAAGATGATTATTTATCATGTAATAGATACCACGATAGTGGGGTAGGTCAGCCGATTATAGAGATAGATTCTATGGATAAAAAACAATTCCGAAGTAACCTTAAATATTTTATATCCGAACTCGAAAGGGTTTGTTCAAGAAGTAAAATACAGGATACATCTCAAAAAATAAAGGTGGGTAATTTATGAAAATATTAGTTTGTGGTGCAGGCGGTTTTATAGGTAACCATCTTGTAGGAAGGCTTAAAAAACAAGGACATTGGGTAAGAGGAGCGGATTTAAAATACCCCGAATTTAGCAAGACAGAGGCGGATGAGTTTATAATATCAGATTTAAGAAATTACGATAACTGTTGCTGGAATACATTTGGAATGGACGTAGTTTATCAATTAGCAGCAGATATGGGTGGTGCAGGGTATGTATTTACTGGCGATAATGATGCAGATATAATGCGTAACTCTGCTACAATTAACCTTAACATCCTTCATAATTGTTTAGAGAATAATGTTAAAAAAATATTTTATTCTTCATCTGCCTGTATATATCCTGAATATAATCAGGTAGACCCAGATGACCCCCATTGCAGGGAATCAGATGCGTATCCTGCCCAACCCGATAGTGAGTATGGATGGGAAAAACTATTTAGCGAAAGACTTTATCTTGCTTATCAGAAAAATTATGGATTGGATGTAAAAATAGCTCGTTATCATAATATCTTTGGTCAGGAGGGGACATGGACAGGTGGTAGGGAGAAAGCCCCTGCCGCTATATGTCGAAAGGTAGCTGAGAATGATGTAAGCATAGAGATATGGGGAGATGGCAGTCAAACAAGGTCATTCCTTTATATTGATGATTGCATAGATGCCACGCTTGCTCTGATGAATTCAGACTGTAAAGAACCTATAAATATAGGTTCAGAGGAGATGGTTACTATTAACGAATTAGTGGATATAGTTGTGGAAATATCTGGAAAGAATTTAAATAGATATTATGATACTACTATGCCACAAGGTGTAAGAGGCAGAACTTCATTTAATAAATTAATTGAACGATATACAGGTTGGAAACCCAAATTGACTTTAAGGGAAGGTTTGGAATTAACTTATAAGTGGATTGAGGAGCAAATCGATGGAATATAAAATATTCAATAGACAAAGACCTAAGAATATAAAAAGGTGGGTAGATAGAATTAATGCAAAAATCTTTAAGATGTCAAAATCAATTTCAAGAGGAGCTTTAAAGATTTCATTGGATGAAATGGAAGAAATCATACAGGATTTATGTTGTCAAATAGACCATGAAGAAACAATAGAGAAATTATTAACATTGAGAAAAACTGATGGAGAAGGAATATTATTTTTATACGCAAGATTAGAATTTTATAAAGATGTAATTAGTGCTTTGCAAGTTGAGAATAAAAAATTAAAAATATCTTTAGAAAAAAAAGAACAATTTATAAAAAAGATAATTAAAAAGTAATGCAAAAAATCTCAGTAGTAGGGTTAGGTAAACTCGGTTCTTGTATAGCAGTTAATTTAGCATATCATGGTTACTATGTAATAGGTATTGATAAAAATACCGAAACAGTCGAAAAGATAAATAAGTATAAAACCCCATTTCAAGAGCCACATTTACAAGAATATCTTGATATAATAAAATCTGCAACCATATGTAATGGTTTACCAGATAGACACTTCCTTAAAAGAAAACTTACAGCCACCATAGATATATGGAAACTTCGTGAGACAGATGTAACATTTATAATAGTCCCTACTCCAAGTAAACGAAATGGTTCTTTTTCAAGTAAATACTTAATAGAAGTCCTTATGGACGCAAGTTGGGCAGTTACTAATAAACCTTACCATTTATTTGTAATTGTATCTACAGTATCGCCGTTCACTACAGAAAAGGAGTTAATGCCACTTCTGGATAAAGGAATCGGTATTTGTTATAGCCCCGAATTCATAGCATTGGGGAGTGTTATGCACGACTTACAGAATCCCGATTTTTTCCTTATAGGCGAGAGTGATAAAAAATCAGGGGATATTCTTACAGAAATATACAAGAAAATAAACAGTAAAATACCTGTTTGTTGTATGTCTATCTTGGAAGCGGAGATAACAAAAATTGCTTTAAATTCGTATATTACAATGAAGATAAGTTTTGCAAATATGTTAGGTAATATCTGTGAAAAATTAGATGTGAATACAGATAATATTACAGACGCTTTAGGACATGATAAGCGTATTTCCCCGTATTATCTTAAATATGGTACATCTTATGGAGGGCCTTGTTTCCCCAGAGATAACAGGGCATTTATGAAGTTTGCTAAAAACCATAATTCTCAGGCGATTTTAGCAAGAGATACAGACATAATTAACCAACAACAAATAGGAATCTTATTTAAGAAAATACAAGATATAGTTCAAAATGGAACTGAAGGCATTTTGGGTCTTTCTTATAAACCCAACACACCAGTTATAGATGAATCACCTTCTATACATTTAATAAACAAACTCTTAAAAAAGGGGTATAAAGTAGTAGTTTATGATAAAATGGCTATAGATAATACTAAAAAAGTGTTTGGCAATAGAATCGAATATGCCAAGAATATAAAAGGATGTTTTAAATCAGATGTGCAGGTTATAATGGTAAATGATAAGGACTATCTAAAATATAAAGATAGGGAAAGTGTAGTGAGTGTCTGGTGAAAAAGGAGGTGATTCAATGAAGGTAGCGTTGATTTCTACTTATAGTAGTTCTACGCCACCTCTTTGACTTGATTACGGCGGCGAGGTTTACTTTTGGGGACTCGCTAAATCTTTAGGGGAAATGGGTCATGAGGTATGGTTATTTGCTAAGGGCGGTTCTTTAACGCCTCCTAATGGCAAACTATTTCTTATCAGGTCTTCTAATCGGGGGTTAATCAATATAGCCCTTGAGGAATGGATTTATAACAAATATAAAGATGTTCTACTTGAAGCCGATATTGTTCATGACTGCTCATTAAGCCATATAGTTGCCGAGAAACTAAGAGATAATCATAAAAAGAAGAACATTATTAATACAATAAATGGAAGTGTCTATCGTGAGCCAAGACCGCCATTTAATGTAGTCACAGGTTCAAGATTCTGGCAGGCAGAGGCATTGGCTAATGGG
>Ga0180007_10002963_pt1 | contig 19526 bp, 12 predicted proteins | sample MM_PC_MetaG_FD_121122 | JGI IMG/M metagenome (GOLD analysis project Ga0180007, IMG submission 121122) | Groundwater microbial communities from the Aspo Hard Rock Laboratory (HRL) deep subsurface site, Sweden - MM_PC_MetaG | ecosystem: Environmental > Aquatic > Deep subsurface > Groundwater... | reverse complement strand
CTTTTAATTGTGAATCATTTAATTCAAGCAATTGCGCTAAGGTCTTTCCAGATTTGCTCACTGCTGCCTGAGCAAACCGAACGGAAGTCCTTGATATTTGTATTTGTTTGGCTATTTTTTTTATTGAGAAATTAAACGATGTCAGTCTGATTACTTCTCTAACATTTTCCACTGAACTGCTCCTTGAGGCCATATATTCTCCATTTTTTTTAATGGAGTATTGTGCCTGATTAATCAGTTTCGGGGAATAGGGGGTGTCTTTTTAGATAAGAATCTCTACCCAGGGGTGTCTTTTTAAATAAGAATACCCTGTCTTTTTAGACCGGAATAGGGTGTCCTTTTAAATAAGAATGGGGTGTCTTTTTGAATCGGTGCGAGTATTTTTATTCATTTAATTTTTGCTGGTGTTTGTATTGAGTACGGATGGCAATTTATTTGTATTCTTTAAATCCTTTCAATAAATCTTTAAATGTCTTCGGTCTGTATTTATGGAAACTGTCTTCATCGACATAAACAAAATCAAACACAGTTTGATTTTGAATTTTATTAATGTCTTCACACCATTGTTTTAATCGGTTTATTTTCTGAGGAACGTCCAGATCTTCCTGCCCCTTTGTTTCAACAATTACAGTTTCTTTTTCATTCACCCGAACAATAAAATCCGGATAATAATTTGAGGGGAACCCGTCGGCGTTTATATAATCAATAGTAAAGTGTATTGCCAGAAAGTTTTTTGCGAATGAGATAATATCATCGCAATTTTCAAGGAATGATGAAAACTCTAATTCAAGATTGCTGTCGCCAATAATTTTATTGAAAATCGATTTTTTCGGTATTACATATCCTTGTTCTTTGGCGACAAATGGACGAGTATTACGCAGTTTAATATAATCGCGTATTTCAGCTTCGCCTTTGTCCTGAACGGTAAGCTCATTAATCTGTTTCTTAAAACTTTCGATTATCGTTTTTGAGGCTTCGAGTTCGGAGAGATTACGTATAGTGTTCAAATCATCAATCTCAACTGGTTGAGAAAAAAGATAACTTGAAATAAACTCTTTTACTTTGCCATAGAGAATATCATAACCGCTTACAAGGCGCAGGTCTTTCATAATAACCTTAGAAAAATATCCAATGACATTTCTATAACTTGATACACCAATAGAGTCCAGTTCAGTAACATGATTTACTTCGCTTGTGGTTATGTCTTTGAAAACAATTTCCCGCTTCTCTTCCTCGGAAAACTGTTTATATACAATTTTTTGATTGTCAAATTTAGACACATTAATTTCAGAAAGATTTTTATATTCCCGGTAAATACGGGGTGAAAGAACAGGTATCTCAATGTCAAGTTTGTCGATGTCTTTCTTGGAATTTTCATTATCAACTTCAACGATTATCGGGGCTTTGGGCAGGGTTCCTTCACCCATTGGTTTTCTTTCAAGTTCCACACCTTCGCTTCGTATTGATTCAACAAAATCCATAAAAGCATCTGTACCGACAACGCTGACATACTCTTCTGCTTCTGAACCAAAGTACATTCTTCGTAAGCCACGCCCGAGAGTTTGTTCGGGTAAAATATTGCTTTTTGCTGAATAGGCACGCAGTCCGACAATGGTCGTTACGTTCTTAACGTCCCAGCCTTCTTTAAGCATTAACACCGAAATAATAACCTTGTACGGAGTGTCCCAGCTATCAATTTTATTGGCAAGTCCGCGAAGTCTGTCCAATTCTTCTTTATCTTTGCCGTGAACAGTTTCAGAAATCTCCCCGCTTTTATTCGTATGGATTGTGAGTACCGCTCCTTTCAATTCAGGGTATGTATTTTCGAGATATTCAGCGACATCATCACAGTTTTTGGTATCATCCGTCATAATAAACAAAATGGCTTTTTTGCCAAGCTTTTCGTGTTCCTTATATGCTTTTCGCCACTCTTCCATACCAAGAAGAATGTAGTCAGCGTATTTTTCAGTAAAACGGGAACTTTGACGTTCGGAAAGTTTTGCGCGGCTTGCGCTGTCGGGCAAAACCGGGTGCTTTACCACATTTTGCCAGATTGCCTCAACCAGCGGATAATCGGAAACAGTTTGAACGAATATTGCGCCGTCATTATGCTTCGGCGTGGCGGTTACATCGATTTGTAATGCGAGATATTTTTCTTTGTGTTTCAGTTTGTTGTGAATATCCTGAATGGACTTGAACCAGGCGAGACTTGGATCGTGAATGTGATGCGCTTCATCGTTGATTACTACAAGTTCTTCGATATCACGTACGATTTTCCCAAGGTCAACTTTTGAATCCGTTGTTTTCCCAGTCGGTTTTTTACCGAGAAAATAATCCATTGTATTTTCGTCGTTGAATGCAGGATTCGTATCTTCATTTGAATAAACTCGATGAATATTTGTGAGAAAAATATTGCCGGTTTTGCGGACAATACTGACGTCATCCTGAATGTGCAGGGTCAATTGAAAATCGTCTTGCCAGTTTTGCCCGTCATACCCATTATCCGGTAAAATTGGGTCATTAAAAAAGATTTTCAGTCCATCAAAGTCATTTCTGAGCCTGTCAAGAACGATAATATTCGGCGCGATAAGAAGGAAGTTTCTGGCGAGATCCGAGTCCTCTTCGTAGTTTTTATGAAAAAAACACCAGGCAAGAATTAGGCTCATTACCTTGGTTTTGCCGCTGCCTGTGGCCATTTTAATGACAAATCTGCGCCAGTCTTCATCAAACATACCCGCTGAAACGGCTTGTGATGAATCATAACGCATAAGGTCGTATTTATCTTTTAATTTTACTACATCATAAAGATAGATTATGGTTTCGACGGCTTCTTTTTGAGCAAAGTAATAACGGAAAGGTTTTACTCCCCCATCAGACTGTGGAAGTAAATGCTCTTTTTTGAACCACCAGTTCAGCAGTGAAATGCTGGTACGGGAAGCACCTGCGTATTTATTCCCCCTCCAATCGAAAATTTCTTTTCGCAGTAAATGAACAAACGGCGGAAGCAGTTTGTCGTATCTTGAACTTCGTAGCGCTTCATCTGCCGGAAACCAGCGAATATCTGGTTTCAGAGTTACATATGGAGAAGAGGGGAAATCAGGATGAATGGCCATTATTATTGTCCTTGTAAGTCTAAAATATATCTAAAATAAGTCTAAAATAAGTCTATTTTTTCAATGTCCAATATCCAGTTTTATAGTCACCTTGATGCTCAATCTTGCCGTCTCTTTTTAACTCTTGAAGCAAATTTGTTATGTCCTTTTCCTTTAAATCAGTTAATGCTTCAATAAGGTCTTTGCGGAAACCTTTATTCTTTTCAAGGTGGATAAGAATCAACTCTTTGTACTTATTTCGTGAAAGACCTTTAATTTTTGTGTGGACACCAACCTTCCCTTCATGGGAATAATAAGTATGCGAAAGAAAATATTTTGCACCTTTGGTTTTGCCTATTCTTTCGATAATACCAAGAGACAAAAATTTCTCTTTATATTCCGGTGCTTCAACTTTTTGCTGTGTACGGATCCTTTCAAGCTCATATATTTCTTCAAAGGATAAACTTATTTGTTTTTGTGCAATAACTTTTTCAAGGAAAAGAATAAAGTTCCTATCCTTTACCGCTGAAGGAATGTTCAGCTTTACAGAATACTGGTCAGTTCCCTTGAAATCGGGCATGCCTTTGCCTTCGGAAATTGTCTTACAAAAAATATCATCCATTCCCTGTCCGGACCGCTCAACAAGCCCTGCTTTTTCAAATACTTCAGCGATACTTCGGTTCCGCCAAATTGACTCGGTTAAAATATTGTCTGCTGTTATCCCAAAAGGAAAACCTCCCGGACTATCTACTGTGAATTGTGTCGGAGATATCCGGATAAAAACAGACCGGCCATGAACAGTATAATCCCGATGCGTTACCGCATTAAGGATAGCTTCCCTGACTGGTTTTTCACTGAAGGCATACACCTCATACTGAAAAAAACCATCCTGATACGGAAATCGAATATTTCGTGCGTTTATTGTTTCCCATATATCATCATATATTTTAAAAAAAGGCTCCCGCCAGATTTTCCTGAAATCATGTGTTATTTTATTTGCATCCTGACGCCACTCCAGAATAATTTCAGCATCCGGCAACAACCTGTCAATTTTTTCCTTCTTGCCAAAAAGAATCAAAGCCGCATATGACAATTCTTCATCATGTAATATATGAATTGAACGGAGGACTTTTTCGTTAGTATAAGTCAAGTACTCATTCCTTTGCTGTTTCTGTGCCCAACGATTTTTAAAATTTTCAATTGCAGTGTAATCAAGGTCGTTCAACGTTAAACCCGGCACTATTCTTGCTGAGAAATCAGTTTCTGATTCATCAAGTATTCGTTTTAACGATCCGGTATCCATTTCAACTATCGACTCACCTGCACGCATTGGGTAGGTATACTGACCGGTTGACTTAACTACGGTGCCTATTGCATGTGAGGGAACATGAAAAACGAGTACACGGCCGCATGTGTGTTGCAGTTCTTCAACAGAAACCCTGATATGTAATTTCTGGAAGAGATCATGGGATAGCCTACTGACCGTTCCCATAAAAGCCTTTGTTCCGCACACAACACGTTCATCGGTTACGCCAAGAATAAGTTTTCCCCCGCCTTCATTGGCAAGAGCAGCACAGTAGTCGGGCAGCTCTTTATCGTGACTGAACTGATTTGCCGCTGTCTTGAATTCGAGGTGTTCGCCTTCCGGCTCTTCAAGCCATTTTTCGAATTGTTCCGGAGAAGTAGTCATTGCCGTTATTTCTTCCCACCAATAGTAACTTCTACAATCTTCATTGTATCATTCCCGAAAATGTCAACGACTTTGACCGCGATTTTATATCTGCCTGGTTCGTACTCGTGAGCGATGCTTTTCAGTTCTATTGAGCGGTCTTTTTTAGTGCGGAAGGACTGCCACTCGTTTTCAAAAATGTAATCGCCAGTCCAACGTTCCTCAACTTCACCGGACTGTTCATTTTTTACGCGGACAATTTCACGTTTGCTTTCAAAATTAAAATCGACCGACCAGTAATCAATCCAATCCGTCCAGTGCTTTGTGAGAACTTCCCGTCTGACTATGCCTTTGTCATTCTTGATGACTTTTACAATCTGGCCGTTGTCAACTGTAATTTTATTCTTGCCATTTTTCAAACCTTCAGCAACATTGTCAATGGTGTCCTGCGTGTAATAAACGGAATAATCAGTCAGTTCTACGGCAACAGACTTACCTTTGATGTGAGGCTTAACTTCAATATAAGAAACATCGTGAAAAACCACCTGATTTTTTTCTATGGCGCGTTTGTCAAAGACATCACGGGGAATGTATTTTGGCGCGATGTCAATGCCTTTGGCTTTCGCTTCTTCCAGAATATTCGGGAAAAGACCCATTTCAAACTCAAAGGCGAGAACGTCAACGCGGGTGATATGATTTTTCCTGCACTCAAGTATTAATTCTTCCACAAAAAGCCGTGTAACCGGTAGATTAATAGGCCCGACTGCGACAAGCCGTCCGGCTTTCTTGCCTTGAAATGTCGAAAATCCTTCAGCGGGTTGCGCTTTGTAGGCGTGGAGTATCAGGTCGGTAAAATGTTTTTCCCGTTCCTGAATCTGTTTTTGCTTTTCTTCCTCGCGCAGGTTCGGGTTAAGGCCGATGTAATGCTGACGTTCATATTTACCAAGATTGAGCAGCTCAAAGGCACGGTAATCTTTGCCTTCTTCTTTCAACTGACGCTGGACTTGTATCACCCGTTTGCGAGTGGTGTGAATGGCAAATTTACCGAGGTCGGTGGTTATCCATTTGCGACCAAGTTTTTCAGCTACAGCGGCAGTGGTGCCCGAACCGCAGAAGAAGTCGGCGACTATGTCGTTATTATCGGTGGTAGATTCAATTATCCTCGAAATTAAAGATTCTGGTTTTTGAGTTGGATAATCAAGAGACTCAGAGTGCCAAGAATTTAATGGGCCGACTCCATCATCAATCCATAAATCATCAACGGGTTTACCTTTGATTTCTGACTCAGAAAATAGTTTTTTGTACCTAGGGAAGTCGTTTTTAGTAAATATTATTTTTCCCTCTTTGTATGCTTTATCTAACCTTTCTTGTTTCCATATCCAGTGCATTCCTCTCGGAGGAGAAAGTATTTTATCGCCAAATTTCTTGGGTGAACCTTGCCCCTTTTGTGTAAGACTTATTGATTGATACCGCTCACCATTCTCATCAATTTTATTAAAATATTTTTCAACATAATCATCATCTGGTTGTAAAAATATTGGTTTAATTTTTGTTGCAGATTGCTTTGTATAATATAGGATTAGTTCATGCGTTTTGCCAAATCCTAATGTTTGAACTTTACTTGAGTAAGTTCTTTTCCATACGATTTCATTTTTAAAACAATTCCTGCCGAGAATCTCATCTAATAATGAGCGTAAGAAACTGTTGACTCTCCAGTCACAGTGAACAAAAATATGACCATCCTCCGATAGTAAATCCCTCATCAGCACCAGCCGTTCATAAATCATTGCGATAAAACTGTCTGCACCTTTGCCCCAGGTGTCTCGGTAGGCGATTTCTTCGAGAAAGTTCGGTTCTTTGTGAAAAGTTTCATCGCCGATTTCGATGTCCATCGAAAAATCAGCGCCCACATCAAAGGGTGGGTCGATGTAAATAAGGTTGATGCCGCCTTCTTTCTCGATTTCATCACGGAGCGGGCCGTTTTTCAGTGAGGAGAGAATGAGTTTGTTATCGCCCCAGATGAGTTTGTTTGTCCAGCCTTTTAACTGACGGCCGCGGTAATCAGTATCAAAAAAAAGCATATTTCCTTTTTCGCCTTTCTTATTAGATACGTCTTTTCTCTTACCTGTATCCCGCGGTTCGTCAACCTGTTCTATGGTTTGGAAAGGCAGGACAATGTTGCAGACTTCATTGGTCTTGCCGTTCCATACGAGTTCCACTTCGCGCTTATCGTCGAAAAGCAGAAAGCGGTATTTATCGGGCAGGGGCTTGCCGGATTCGATGAATTTGATGATGTCGCGTTTTTCGGAGTCGGTGAGTTGCATAATTATAACCTTATTTCATTTTGTAGGCGCTTTATCATAAGTTCCCTGGGGGGCGTATGGCCAGAAATTTATTGGGTTTTTATGATCATATGTGTAAAGACCCTTATATGGATTATTATCAAGGGAAACACCAAGTTTGTTTTTCTTGCATTTTGCATTGAATTTTAATAAAAGTTCAAATCTATACTTTTCACTATTCGACAGCTTTGTATCAGGATTATCAAAAAGGCTAGGCTCTTTCGCAGCTTTCCATTCAGAGTATTGCCTATACAATTCACGAGAAAAGACTGATAACCCAGAAAGTAAATCACAAATCTGGATTGAGGCTTCTTGTTTTGAACAGGTTTCGGTAAAAGAGCTGATATGGTAATTTGGATTCGTAAAAAAATCACCAAATATTGAATTTTCGAATTCTCTATGTAAACCAATAGATTTTAAACAATTACGGATTGTTTCCCAGTCAATTCCTGAGCGCGAATCTGGTCTAATTTCCCACCTGCTGTCTTTTTCACGTTTTAAAAGCACGAACTTTACAAGATGGAAAAACATTCTTTCAAAATTGGCCTTATCATCTCGATTTTGAATTAAATGTCTATTATCATTTTTATCCCAAACTAGAGAATCAATACGCAAGGAAAATGAATTAATATTGTTTATAATAAAATCTATAAATTTTTCAGCGCAAAAATAGTATTTAGCACCTCCAAGGTATTTCCATTTGAATTCTTCAGATACCTCTGATGACACTAAAATATTTTTTATTTCATTTTGTATATCAGATATGTGTTTTTTCGGAAATGAAAATGCAGTAAGTCCTTGAAATTGAGTTCCATTAAGATAACTTTCATCTGTAAACACAATGTATTCTTTATTCATTAAAGTTTTTTTCTTAATCTGCCGAGGTTGAGGGACTCTTTAAAGCATCAGTAAATGTTTTCATTCGTTTAACTTCTTTCATTCTTAACGCGCCACAAAATTTCGCCCAACAAATTTTACATGCTATTCTAAAGATGATTATTTTTAAGTGCTATGAAATATGTGAAGTTAAGTAAAGTCATATCATATTTTATCATCACATCACTCTTTCCGCATCCGCTCCGGTGAGCAAAAACCACGCCAGCCGCAAGCGGACTGTCATGGTTTTTGCGTTTCACCTCCGCTTACTTTCCATCAATTTTTCAAATAGCTTATTCTGGTAAATAACTGACTCCTCCTCCGGCGCAGTTTCCGCGTCTGCCCCCTGTTCAGGGTGAAGGGGCGGCCGCGCAAAACTGCTGCCGAGGAGGTCTCATGTCACTTCATTACACAATATACGGCGCGCGTGCCCACGTTGCTGTCGCCAGTTGTTCCGCGCGCGTTTCTTAACAGCTTGTCAGCGCAGTCGGTTGTCGGGTTTGCCGGTTCACGCAGTTTTTCGCCGTGTCCGTCATTCTGTTTGTCGTTGCTGTGTCAGCTTGCCAGTTCGCGTTGTCGGTTCGCGTTGTCGGTTCGCAGTTGGGTCGCGCGCTTATCGGCCCTCCTGGCCTGCGCGCCTGGTGTTGACCGTGCGTTTCATTTCCCGCTGGTGTTTCACTTTTCCGGAAGTGCGTCGTTTTACCGCGCATTTCCTGAGCGGTCGTCGCTCGGTTTGCCGGTTGCGTGGTCTTCGCCTGCGGGTTTACGTCCGGCGGTTGCACTTGCTACACGCACTCGGCAGCTTGTTACGGCCTGCACGCATTTGGTGCTGGTGCCTCACCGCTGGGGTCCGGGTTCGCGGCTTTGTTATCGTTTGTGCCGTGAGCGCGGTGTTATGGTGCTGGTGGTGGCTTAGCAGGTACTTTTTTCTGGCGCAAAAGCAGCGGTTTTGGTGGGAGCCGGGGCGTAGGTTTTTTTTGGCGGGGTTTTCCGTTTAAGAGAAATAACAGGAAAAGTTTTTAACTAATATTGCATTATCACAAAACAATTATGAAGATAATAATTATTAAAATAATGACCCCAATAAAAATGAATCTATTTCTGCGTCGTTTGTTATTATCGTCGATATCAATAACAAACAGATGGTTGAAATGGTTTTACCGGTATATTATCCATAAGAAAAGCGTGCCCTTCCTTGGTAGTGAGTTTGGGATACTTACTTTAATTTATTTCACGGATAAATGCAATAAGCCTACAAGAATGATAGCCGATTTGTAAAAATAAAATCTTTTGGTATGAAGAAAACATAAAAACAGAAACTATACGTTTGCAGACTTATTTTAACCGGCGCAGGACGCAGACTGTGGCATCGGCGCAAGGCCGCTGATTTTTGCGCATAGATGACCGATGCGTTTTGGGTGGTTTATGGGTGAGGGGTTGAGGAAACCGGAGGCTGTGGGTTACCGTCGGAGATGGTGTCATGGTGCGATCATGGTTCAACGACCATACTAATAATTGAGAACCTCCAGTAGAGGGCAGAGGGTATTTTGTCGGTATGTAATTTTGCATGCGAGGTATGCCTCAAGCAAAAGTTTTACCGGGAAAAGAACTTCGGTGTGGAGCAAAGGATTAAAAGGCAAACGACGGATAAAATTGTATGTTGTGCGGAGTTATCGGGCATTAATTTATGATCAATATTTTTTCAGAAGCTACTAAAAAATTTGAATGCTGTCAGCTTTTGCATGACGCATTTAATAATTTCACATTAGTTCAAAAAAAGATTCTTGATAAATATGTTTAAAATACTTTTTACATAATATTTTTAAGTTTGATGAAGAATCGATATAAAACCAATCACAGTTACCCCGAAAAGTCATTCTTCTTAAAAAATATGACTCATCCGTTTTTATTATTTGCATAATAGGTTCTAAATAACCGCTTTTAACAATTTTTGAATATATCAGATTGAATTCGTCAATGTTAATTTTAATATTGTTCGGTATGATATTTTTATTTTCTGCAGTATAGATTGTGGCACGGTCACCCTTGTAATCAATTTTATAAAACATAATAGATTTATTTTTATTTAAAGCATCTTGTATTGTTTTTTCTTCTTCATTATTGAATAATTTTTTTTTAATTTTCCGCAATAAGACATTTGCATTTACTGGTGACTCGTATATTTCAAATCCAATTGGAATAACGTGCTCATGAAAAGAATTTGCATTTAGAGTAAAAAAATATCTCTTCTTCCCTGTTTTTGTTAATTTACTAGAAAGATAATATGTTTGATTTTTCCTATTAACATACGATATCATTATTTATTCTTCCTTTTAGCACTATGCAATTGCATATAAATTTTATAGTTATCTTCTGTGGGCAATAACAAATTTTTTTGATATGTGCTAATTTTTGTAAATCCAACCATATTTTATCATCACACCATTTTTTCCTAATCTGCTCCGGTGAGCAAAAAACAAGAACGGGCTGACGTGTGCGGTGTGTGCTTTTTGGTGAGAGCATTGATGTTATGTTTTTTATTGTAGCTTTATTTTGATCGGTGCGGGACAGGGATTGCGGCATCGGCGCAAGGCCGCTGATTTTTGCGTATTGATAACCGCCGTGTTTTGGGTGGTTTAGGCGAAAGGTGACCGGAGTCTGTCGGTTTTCTTGAGAGACCATCTTCGGCGATGCTTTCGGGATATCAAAACAAACGGAAGTGCGCCGGAGATGGCGTCACGCCGACGGCGTGACTCAGTGCCCGGCCGCATCGGGTAAGTGAGCCGATTCGGAAGGGGACTTGTTTTTGAATTAGGGGTGGGAATGAGTTTACGAATGTGGTCGGGGGATTTGACATTCATCTCCACCATGCGCAACGGGCAAGCACAGGGAATGACCGCAGCGGACTACTGCTGCAATGACCGGTTTTTAACGTAACGGATTAGTTAAAAAGTGCGCAGCTTTTTTTTCTATGGACTGAAAAAAAGTCACGGGGTGTGCGGAGTGACCCGAACGGACTATTCCGCCCTAAGAGCTGGTGTTTCGACATACGGCACATAAAGAACGGCGACTCCGGAGCCGGTGGACTAAATATGCCGTAGGAGGGTGAGGCAAGGAAAAGCCCGAAAAACCTGCGCCGAGGGAGGAAGGGAGTTCAAGCAATGGTGGAGATGAATGGGTATTAAATAATAAGATAAAAACAAAGCTCTCTGAATTTCTTGATCGGGATGAGTTAAATTTTTTTTTTAATAACTGATAGTTCTCAGTAGATTTTCCTTGGTTATTTGTGATTTTATTTTCCTTTTTCTGCTTGTTCTCGCACGTAGGATTAACTTTGTTAAAAATAGTTATTTATAAAATTTGTAATTGTAGTAAAGATAATGATTTCATCTTTTAATTTTATATTTTTTCTTATTTCAAGAAATGAATCTTTGAAGGTAAACGTATTGTCTTTATAATTTATAACAGAACCAGTGCCTTTATCTGAATCAAAAAGTTGTTCAATTAATGATGATGCTTCATCTGCTTTTTTGTTGTCGTCAGTATTGTGTAGAGTCATCGCAAGTGCTTTAATGACAACAATAGGTGTAGAGATAAAATAGTTACAAATTTCGTCCCAAGCCCATGCTTGGGAGTGATAACCAAACTGTCCAGCTTTAATGTACCAATGTATCTTAGATGAAACATCCATTTTACTCGACTTAATTACATAGAAGTAGTATTCAATAATTTTTTTTGGATAAGTGGTAGTCTCATTATTGGATGCAAAGGAGCTTAAAAAAAAGCCAAATTTTTCAAGAATGGAATTGTTTTTTGGGAAATGTTCATTTAAGTAACTATATTCATTGGAAAAATTATATCGAGTTTCTATTTTGTAAAAAAGATTAGCCATTTTGATTTTTAAATAATTATCTTCGACACTCAAATTTGAAAGCAATGTTTTTTGATTATCATTTTCAAATATTTTATAAGTATCGTAATCGAAATAGTATTCCAATACAAGATAATCATCTAAATTATTAATCTGAGTGTTTAAAAAATCCATATATATTTTTGATGCATAATTTAAATTTGTAGAATAGAAATATAATTGTTTTAAATAACGGACGGGATTATTTATAAAAGCATGCTGGAGTAATTGTTTAACATCATCATCATATGCTACATTGCGAAAGTATATTAGTAAAACCACTGTATCAGTAAATTGATCACTTTTTTTTTCAAAAAAATAATCGGTTTTTATTTTTATTGATTGTTTGCGCACGAAAGATGTTTTATCATTAATAGACAAGCTAATATCATCTTTTTTATAATAATCAATAAATTTTTTTAGTTTGCCAAAATACTCTTCAAGGGTTTCACCATCCGTCAGTTCAAATTTTAAATTTTTATTTTCGAAACTATTTTCTGATAATAGAATTGAGTAACAGAAAATATGAATAACAAGGAATTTTATCAACAATTTTATATCGTGCATAAGTATTCACATAAAGTAAGTCTTGGTTCCCACAGCGGTAATTAGTTGAATTTCTCGGGAGACTGGATAGTGGAGTAATTTTAGTATCATGAATTTATTATTTTTTGCATCATTTCCATCAAAATAAAAAATTTTTGGAAATCTAAATACTCATCCGCACTTAAAACATACTTTTCAAACTGTCGATTTTCAAAATTGTATATAAGTCTTTTCCCGGTTATAAGGTAGTGAATTGAAATATTAAAGATCTTCGATATGGAAATTAGTGTTTCATAACTACATTCAGAATTTTTTTTATATGATGCGATTTGACGCTCAGTGAGTCCACCAATTTTTTTTCCGATTTCTTTTTGAGTTAATTTTAAATGACTAAATAGTACTGTAATGTTATGATTAAAATTACTACTGAGAATGAATTCCGTTGTATCATAGAAATGGTGAATCTCTTTCCCCCCCCCTAAAAAAGTATCAATAAAAGTTTCAATCCTTGAACGATCTTCAGAGCTTAGTTTATCAATTTTTTCAGCCTGTTCGAACATGCTGATAAATTTAATATATTTCGTTTCTTCGCCAAGTATTAAAAAGTCGATTGATAGAGCGAAAAGCTCAGATAATTTTTTTAAAGCCTTATATGGTGGTCGAAATTGTCCTGCTTCGTATGATTCTAATGTACTTTTAGAAATTTTTGTTTTATTATAAACGTCTGCAATAGTTAAGCCTGAGTTCTGGCGAATAATTTGAATTTTTTTTCCAAAATTAATGATTTTACTTGACAAAATGATTCCTTTCTGCTATAATACATAAATATAAGACATTGGTACTATATTTATGTATTATTGTCATGATAACAAAGGTCAGTGTTAAGCGGCTAGGCATTAAACACTGACCCTATATTGAACTGAGGTTTACTCTCAGAACGAGACATTATATCAAATCATGATATTTTTATCAAATCAGGGGTTTGAACTCAGGTCTGGTTGTATTCCTCTAAAAAGAAACATAAAAACCAGGAGCAACCACCATGAATCCCCAAAAAACCATCGTGATCGCCAATCAAAAGGGCGGTCTCGGTAAAACCACCGTCGCGCAAAACGTCGGGTATTGCATCTCTCAGACAGGCAAAAAAACACTACTCATAGACCTAGACCCGCAGCAGAACCTCGGAAAGACATTTAATGTAGACACGACTTCAAGTGTCGCGGATGTACTTTCCGGAAACAATGCGGAACCGGTACAAATAAACAACTCAAATCTTTTCATTCTTCCAGCGGGACCAAACCTTTCAGTATACCTGGCGAAAATGGCAGCGGATATTGACCTGCTGTTTCCGCTTCGTGAGTATGTTAAAAGTCTTTCAGATTATTCGGTGATAATCATTGATACTCCGCCGACTCTGGTTGGGCTCACGCTCGCCGGTTTCATTGCAGCGGACTATCTTCTCATTCCGGTTTCAACTTCTTTTTATTCGACTCACGGAACCGATGACTTGATACAAACATACGTGAAAGTGAAAAAGCAACTCAATACCGGATTAAATCTTCTCGGTTTCTGTGTGTCGATGCATGACGGCAGAACCGCACTCGGGAATGAAATCCTTGACGGGCTACGGAGCCAATTCAACGGCAAAGTGTTTTCAAGCACAATCAGTAAAACGGTAAAGATCGAAGAAGCGCAAGCGAAAGGGAAAAGTGTCTCGGAACTGTATCCACAGGCTGAGGTAAGTAAACAATATTCCGCACTGACTAAAGAAATACTAGAGGTGATCTATGGCTAAAAAAAACATCACCGGCGGAGTAAAACTGTTTCAGAATGCGCACCTGATTGACCAGGTGTCGGCACAGGTCGCGACAAACGGCGCTGTAATACAGGAGATACCCTTGGAGAAACTTGTCATCAAAGAAAATGTGCGGAAAGAATATAAAAACATTTCAGGGCTTGCGGAGAGTATTGCATCGCAGGATTTAATCGAGCCAATAATTGTGAAGTTGATCAAAGGTTCGCTATTTGAAATTATCTGCGGACACAGACGGTATAAAGCATATTGCCTGCTCAAAGAAAAAAATCCGGAAAAGTACATGAAGATTAAAGCGGTTGTGATGGCCGAAGAAACGACCGAGCAGAAAATCCGCGAGATACAGCTTGTAGAAAACATTCAGCGGGAAGATATTTCCGCGAATGATTTGAAAGATGCGCTGATACTGTTCCGTGAACAAGGTTTGAGTAACGGTGAGATCGCCGACCGTCTCGGAAAGACTGAGGGTTTTGTGCATAATGCGTTTTCAAGTATAAAAATGATAGAGCGAAATCCAGTAATAAACGAGATCATACAAGATAACGCCAGCGTTAGTTTTTCTGATTTGCAGGAAGTGAAATCGCTCCCCGCCGAACAGCAGACACAACTTTTGCAAGCGAAAGCAGACGGAGACATTAAAAATAAAGCGGAGCTGCGGGAACGTGTACGAGCGCAGAAAGGCACCGCACCGGCATTTTTTACCGAGAAAGGCGGCGTGTTCCGGCTGCGACCGATTGTGTATAATCCCATAAAAACAAGCGCGGAGGAACGTTCGCGGATGCTTGATGCGCTCCGGGCAATCATTAAAAAACTTGAGGAGATTCACGTATGATACAGACAAATAACATGTACTACGCTTCATTCATTTTAACCGAGGGGCTTGAAGTCTGCGGGGCTGAAGTTGTCGACGATGAAAAGTTTGGTCTCACCGTGAAATTCAGTTTTAAGGGGAAAGATGAAAAAGCTGAAAAGGCTCTTGAAAAGTTATATAAAAACGAGGAAGCATTTACCAACATTCGGCGGTACTTGAATAATCTTATTCTTATCCGCGACATAATGCACGGAATGATGAGCCGCGCGAAAAACGAAGAAAGAAATATCCTGAGGGAATCTGCTTGTCGGCATGACAAGTGGTCCCAGAAAATCACCTCGTTGGTGAAGGGCTGAGAATATGCGGTAAACACAAAAGAACACCACAATGAAAGAAACCAAAGAGAGGAAGAACATGAATAAACAAAACATAGAGGAATTAAAAAAACAGTTTGATATTGTGCAGTACATCGGTCAGGAAATTTCATTACACAAAAATGGGAGAGGGTTTGTCGGGCTGTGTCCGTTTCACGATGATCATAATCCGTCATTTTGTGTAAACGCGGAAACGCAGACGTATAAATGTTTTGGATGTGGTGCGTCCGGTGATATTCTCACCTACATTCAAAAGAAAGGCGGTATTGACTTCAAAGAGGCGGTGCATATTCTTTCCGAAAAAGCGGGAATGTTTGACGGAAGTCTGGTAAAAGAAAAAAATCCTGTACGGATTGAAAACCTTTCGGGGCGGGTACAGGGAAACCTGCGCAGTCAGGCGGTGAATAGGCTCATCGATCATTATCACCGGCAGTTACTTAATTCACCGGAAGCGAAGGATTACCTCGAAAGACGCAAGTTATTTTCGGGTCAACTCATCGAGACATTTCAAATTGGTTATGCTGACGGCGCACTCCTTGATCACATCACGCCGGAACATGAAGATTATCCGTTATTAAAAGCGGCGGGGTTCATCGCGAAAGGAAAAAGCGGGAAACCAGATTACGAATATTTTCGAGGGTATATTATCGCGCCGTTTTATCGTCCTGATGGGAGTATCGGCGAAGTGTACGGCAGAGCAATTCATCCAGATAGAAAAATAGCACACCGATATCTTCCGGGGGCGCACTCCGGAATGTTTAACCCGCGTGCGCTTAAAGTTTTTGGTGAAATGTACCTCTGTGAATGTGTAATTGACGCGCTTAGTTTATGGTCAATGGGTTTTCATAATGCAACATGCACTTTCGGGAAAGCCGGTGTGACCGAGGAACTGGTTGCTGAACTCTCCGCGCATAACGACAATCCGCGACATATAAAAATAGTGTTTGACACTGATGCGGATGATGTACAGGCTGAGCGGTGCGCGGAACTGTTTATGCGGCGAAGCGCGCAGTGTTCGCGAGTACATATTCCTGCTGAATTAAAAGACGTGAATAATTTTCTGTGCACAAGGCTGAATGACGGCAAAACGATTGAAGAAGTAAAGTCGGAATTTTTAGCATTTCCACAAACGCCGTACAATGCGTTGAAAGCAAAAACAATGATCGAAAACAGAAATAGAAATGTTAACAAGATTGATAATGTAAACGAAGTTGATTCGGTTGATGAAGCACTCAAATTAAAAAAAGATGAGTACGGCATTTTGATTTTCGGTGCGGGTGAGCGGGAGTACACTGTTAAGGGGCTTAACTTCAAAAAGCTCTGCGATCTCCGGGTAATGGTGAAACTGACAACCGATGAATGTACGGTACGTGAGCAATTAAATCTTCTTTTTACCCGCGATAAGGAACGGTTTTCACGACGTGCGAAAGACCTCGGCGGGCAAACCGTGAGCGAGTTTAAGGTGCTTGCCGATCTTGAGTCCTTGACCGGATATTTAGAAAATTTTCAGGAAACGCGGTTTATTGAGGAGCAGGAAAAAGTACTTGCGTTCATCAAAAAAGAACATGTGATGACGAACGCCGAAGCAGAAGAGGCGAGGGGAGTGCTTTCCGCGCGCGACTATTTAACGGAAACTTTGCTTGAAGATATGGAACGCATGGGAATTAAAGGAGAGGTAACAAATAAACTCTTGCTTATGATATGCGCCATGAGCTGCAAGGATAAATACCCCGCGCACATTCTTATTGATGCAAGCCGAGGATCGGGAAAGTCACGGCTCCAGAGCGCGGTATTAAATCTCATGCCGGAAGCTGATGTATTCCGGTTATCCCGCTCAACAGAAAATGTACTCTACTACATGGAACCGGGCGCACTTTCCGGAAAGATTGTATCCATTGACGAAGTAACCGGCGCAGGCGGTGGTAACTTTTACAGTTTCCGCACGATGATGAGTGAAGGACGGCTTGAGATTTTATACACCGGCAAAGATGAAAGCGGACGGTTTCGAGCGCAGACAAATGTGGTGGACGGTCCAATCAGTGTATTTTTCGCGACGACAAAAGCGGAAAGCATCGACGAAGAAACAAGAAGCCGTATGCTCAACACGCACAGCGACGAAAGCGCGGAACAAACCACCGCCGTTGTGGAGAGTATCATTGATATTGATAATACTGATAAAGGCGAATTACTCCGCAAAGAAGCAGAAAGGATAACACGGCAGCACCGGAACATGCAGTCTGCATTTTTATCTCTCAATGTAAAGTTGGCACATGAATTAAAACAATTCATCATGCCTTTTGGGGATGACGTACAGGCGAGGAGGAATGCGCGTATGTACGGCACTGTACTACGCACTATTGCAAGGAGCCGCATGTTTCGTCGAACCGTACATGAGAACGCAGACGGAAGTAAGTACATTGATGTTGAAAAGGGAGATATAGACATGGCGAACCGGCTACTTACTCCTATTTTTAACGAACAGCGTGATGATTTGAAAGGCCGAAAAAAACGGGTTTATAATTGTATCAGGCAGTATGCCGAAGTGAACCGGGGAAATCAGCGGATCAATGAAGTCGACATTACTGAAAAAGAAATCCGGAAATTAACCGGTTTAAGTCATACACAAGCGTATGAGCATATTACCGAGCTTGTGAGAATGGAGTACCTTGATAAAGTGTATTCTGGAGCGAGAGGAAGTCGCGCCAGGTATCGAATTACTGAGGAATAATTGTGGTGAATGCTTCAAATTCCGCTATTTTTAACAGTTTTTTCAAAAAGTTGTCGGGTTGTCGGGTGTCGACCCGACAACTTTACCGACAACTTTTAGGCCAAAAAACTGCAATACAGCTCAAAAAACAGCGAAATTTGCAAAGTTGTCGGGTTGTCGGGTATTTTCTCGGTACGGTATTTTTTTTTCTTCTATATAAAAAACAAGAGGGGTAACACATAATGAAAAATGAAATTGAGGCATATGTACTGCATCGGCAGACCGAAGGGGCGAATGCGCTCTCCATTAAGGCATACCGCAGCCAGTTACGGATTTTTGAGCGGTATCTGATGCTGACAAATACCGGAGGACTGCACACACTTACCCGCTCGATGATTGAGGATTTTCTGTATGCAATGGCGACAAACCTTAATCCGCAAGGCGCATACACAAGCGAACGGATCCGGCGGACATTTTTCACTGTGCGCTGTTTTTTTACTTACCTTGAAAAGACTAATCAAATCATCAGAAATCCGGCTGTTGGAGTACAGCCGCCGAAACCGCATAAACTCCTGCGGGATAATTATTTAACTCTTGATGAAATGCAGGATTTTTTTCGACGGTTACCGAAGGAGACAGAAAAAGAAAAACGGAACCGGATGCTTTTTCTGTTGAGCTACTGTGCAGGGCTTCGGCTTAATGAAGCATGCAATGTGAAAAAAACCGACATCAACTTTGAGAGCAATACGCTCTATGTATCCGAAGCAAAAGGGAGCTCCGGCGGAGGTGTTCCGCTTTGTCGATTCATGACTTACGCGCTCCGTGAGTATCTTGATCAAGCGGTGCAAGTCGATTATCTTTTTACCGGACGAGGTACTGCGCCGATAAGCCGCGACGCTGCCATGGATGCGTTCAACACCGTAGTGAAAAATCTCGGTTTTACCCGCTACCTCACGTTTCACAGTTTGCGTAAATCTATCGGGAGGCATTTGCTTGAGAGCGGTCTTTCTGTCCGGTATGTGCAGCGGTTTCTCCGGCATAAAAACATTAACAGCACCGAACTCTACACGCATGCGGGGATGCGGCAACTGCAAAGTATGGTAATGCGCTTTCATCCCGGCGAACAAAATGAAGCGGTATATTGAGCGGTTCAGCAGGTTTCTTTCATCACGTCAGTACTCCAGTGGATACCGGAAAGCGGTACTTCGTGGAGTAAAACGGTTTGAAGAATTCCTTGAACGTGCAAACAAACCGACAGATCCCGGACTATGGAAAGAAGAACTGCTGAAAGAATATTATCAAACTATCCTCAAATACCGGTTCCGGCGGAGAGACAACCGCGAGCATCGTCTCGGAAACGGGGCACTACAGGAGCGGCTATCCTCG
>Ga0180007_10002962_pt1 | contig 19527 bp, 23 predicted proteins | sample MM_PC_MetaG_FD_121122 | JGI IMG/M metagenome (GOLD analysis project Ga0180007, IMG submission 121122) | Groundwater microbial communities from the Aspo Hard Rock Laboratory (HRL) deep subsurface site, Sweden - MM_PC_MetaG | ecosystem: Environmental > Aquatic > Deep subsurface > Groundwater... | reverse complement strand
TGAGGTTTACAAAAATGTTCCTTCTGGTTTAGGAAGCAAGGGAACATTAAGAATTACAAAAGATGTTTTAATGGAAGTATTAAAGAATGGGTCTAAGTGGGCAATAAAAGAAGGTTATGGTGTAAAAGAAGATATTGATAGAACAGAAGAATATGGGTGCATGCCAAAAGCAGATCCAAGTGCTGTTTCAGATACAGCATTAAAAAGAGGAACACCTCAGCTTGGCTCTTTAGGCTCAGGAAATCATTTTTTAGAAGTTCAAAAAGTTGATAAAATATTTGATGAAAAAACAGCAAAAGCATTTGGAATTAACAAAGAGAATGTTACTTTTATGATTCATTGCGGTTCTAGAGGTTTAGGGCATCAAGTTGCTTCTGATTACATAAAATTAATGGAACAGAAATTTGGTTTTAAAGACTTGCCTGATAGGGAATTAATTAATGCCCCGATAAATTCTGATTTAGGGCAGAAATATTATGGTGCTATGAGTGCAGCAGTAAATTTTGCTTTCACAAATAGACAGATGATAATGCACTGGGTTCGTGAATCCTTTGAAAAAGTTTATGGTAATATAAAAATAAATTTGGTATTTGATCAAACTCACAATACTGCAAAATTCGAGAAACATTTAATTGATGGTAAATGGAAAGAGGTATGCATCCACCGAAAAGGAGCTTCGCGTTCATTTGGACCAGGAAGAGAAGAATTACCTAAAGTCTATCAATCTATTGGTCAGCCAGTAATAATTCCAGGCTCAATCGGGACTGCATCTTATGTTTTAGTTGGAACAAAAGAAGCAGAGGAAGTTTCATTTGCTTCTACAGCACATGGTGCAGGACGTGTATTGTCAAGACATGAATCATTAAGACAATTTAGGGGAGAGACTGTTAAAAAAGAACTGCATGAAAAAGGAATTGAAGTTAAATCTGGTTCTTGGGATGGTTTAGCTGAAGAATCACCTGGCTCGTATAAGGACATCCATGAGGTAGCTATGGTATCAGATAAAGTAGGAATTGGATCTAGAGTTATTGCATTAATCCCTTTAGCATGCATCAAAGGTTAATAATTCTTTTTTTGTATCTTCAAAAATATTAATCATTTCTTCACATTTTTTTGTGGTGATATAAAGACTTTTGTTCCTTTTTTTATATCTATTTAAATATCCTCTTAAAAAATTTCTGTACAAATACATTTCAGCTGTGTTATAAGGTAATTTATGCAGTTTTGAGAAACTTTTTATTGAATAAATGTTAAACTTATTTAATCTATTATACAAACAATTAAAATAATAATTATTTATCATATAAGAAACTAATTTTTTCCGATTATACTTATGCTCTTTAAATACCTTATTTTTTAATAACCACAGGCAATTTTCAAATTTTGTTGAAAGATATATCTTAATACCATCTACTCTTGCTTCAATATTTAACATCTTAAGAATGTTTACTATGTCTTTTTGTGCTTTTTTATCTTGTTCTGAAATAATTACTGATAATTGTCTATTAGCTTCATTTACTATTACAGTACCATCTCCAATTAAATCCTTTATTATAAATCCTTCAGCAAATTCCTTTAGAGATTTTGAAGTTGTTTTGTTTGGAATATATAATAATGAACTTCTCATTTTTATTAGCATATTAACCATAATTAAATTTAACAATTTGGAATTAATATAAATTCCATAAATAACATCAATTAAATTTTTATTTTTAGTAATTGTTATAGGTTTGTTTATACAAAATGTATTCTTGAAAGTTTTTAAGAAATTTTTAAGAGAATCATTATTAATATTTGGTTTATGATATATTATGTAATTCCACATATCTTCAGAAATTCCAAACGATTTTGTTATATCTATAAACAATTTATGTTCACTTATAAATTTATTTGTAAAAGTAAATTTATTCTTTTTTCCACCTTCAGCTTGCATTAATCCAAAGAATTCTCCTAATTTTTTGTCTATTTTGACAAATCTTTTAAGTTCAATTTCTTTAGATTTTCCACCATGTCCACTACAATACCAAACTTTTAACCAATTTTCATTATTTCTTAAAAATTCTTCAACCATAATTGTTTTATTAGAATTTGTCTTAATTGGTATATTATTCAAAACATCTAAATAACCACCTCTAATTAAGATATCTGATTTTACATTATCAACTTTAGATATTTTTAAGTTGATAAAATCTCCTTTTTTTAGATTTATTTGTTTTGCATAATCTTTTGGTACACCTTTTTTAGTTTGTAAATTTGTTCTGCATTTTGGTATATTAGGTATTCTGCCATAATAAGTGCAAATTTTATTGTTTTTATTAAGAATAACTTTAATATAATCATCTGTTTTTGCTTGAATTTTTCTTAATTCTAGTCTTGGGATCGTAAATCTAAACTTTCCTTTATATTCTTCTACTCTTACTTCTGCCATACTCAATATAATCAAATTTTCCCTTATAAACCCTGCGCGCACACCTTGCAAGTTGCAATTTACTCTAAAATATATATTGGAGAATATAAGTATAACTATAAAATTTTAGGATCATTTTGCAAAAAAGGTAATTAAGCCTTAAAACCCAATAATTTAAGGAATTTCGTTAAAAGTGTCTTATATGCAATTGATTTTTGGGTTTAGGAAAGTTCCTCCCCTTATGCTTCGCACTAGAGAAATTACTTAATTCCTTGAACCAAATAATAATCTCCTAATACCCACGTACTTTTCAACCAAGGTAAGGGTTGAATCTTAACATCAAAACCTGACTCTCGCATAGATTTTGCGCATTTCTCTGGATTAAAGTGCCTCTTTATCAAATCTGAATACCCTTCGAATATATTTTCCAAAATTAGTAACTTCCCACTTTCGCTTAATATTCTTCTGAATTCTGTAAATACAGGTTTTTGTCTGCTTAAATAATTGGAGCCCCAACAACCAACTGTCTGAAAACTTCCATCTGCAAAAAAATTCATTTGCTTTCCTTTAACAACCTGTTCCAAATCATAAAGTATCTTTATTCTTTTGGGATAAGCATATCTTTCCAACATTTCTTTACAGAAATCCAAAGCAACAACTTCAGTAATATTTAAAGAATCATCAAAATAGGAGTTGAACCCACACATTGTTTCCAAAACTCTCCCACTTGCTTGTGAAGTAAGGAACTCTCTCACTTCTTTTTTTCTTGGTCCGCCTATATCTCCTGGCATTTGAATTGCCTTATGTGCCCATTTTTGAATAGATTTTAAGTCTTCATAATTAGTTTGACAATATATATTCATCTTTGGTAATATATTTCTTACTCCTTCAGCATCTCTCTTTTTTATTGCTTCTTGCAATTGATGAAATAATCTTTCACCCTCTTTACCAAAAAAACATCTTGATTTAAAGGTAAATGATGTTTTCTTACTAAATTGTTTCCACCACTCGCTAGCTCCTTTATCATGCCATAAATCAAGAGTTACCATTAATCCTGCATTATATTTAGGCTCTCTTTCTGCAACTTCTGTAACATAAATTGGTCGTTCCATATTAATCTCCCAGAATAAGCTTCTGAGGTGCTTTCACCTCTTAAAATAATAAATTTTAAGGTTTTATAAAACTATCCATTTCTTTTTTTAAATCTTCTATATTTTTTAAAGTACTTATTTTTCTCCTTAGAGATACAACATTTCTCATACCACTGCTGAAATTTAGTGCATGTCTTTTAACAAATTCAAATTTAGGATATCCAACCTTATCTGCTATTTTAGTATATTCAAAAAATAATTCAATTTTTTCTCTATCTGAAATTTTTTTCTCTTCTTTCTTTTTTAAATAATATTCAATTTCTTTAAAGATAGCTGGATTTGTCATTGCTGCTCTTCCAATCATTATAAAATCACATTTTGTTAATTGTAAAATATCATAAGCATCTTTTCCTGAACAAATATCTCCATTGCCTATAACAGGAATATTTACATTTTCCTTAATTTCTTTTATTGAATTCCAGTCTGCTTTTCCTGAATAACCTTGCTTTGGTGTTCTTGCATGAACTATTATTGCAGAAGCACCAGCTTTTTCAATCAGTTTTGATATCTTTATTGCATCTTTATTAAGTCTTATCTTTGCTGTTACAGGAATTTTTACACTTTTTACAATACCATCAATGATTTCAAAAATTCTTTTTGGTCTTTTTAATAAAGCTGCTCCTGAACCTTGATTTATTACCTTAGAATCAGGACATCCAAAATTAATATCTATTATATCTGCTGTTTTTTCAGCAATCTTTGCTGCATACTTCATCATTTCAATGTTTGCACCAAATAATTGTATAGAAATTGGTCTTTCTTCTTTAAATGATTCAAGTTTTTTTATTGTTGCTTTATTTTTCTTAAAAATAGCATTTGCATTTATCATTTCTGTACAAACTAGACCTGCTCCATATTTTTTACATAATATTCTAAAAGCAGGATCATTTATACCAACCATTGGTGCAAGAACCAGATTATTTTTTAAATTTAAGTTTCCAATTTTCATTATTCAATAGCCTCATTTAGAATTATAATTTTTTCTGGCATTCAAAGCACATTACTTTCTTCTTTTTTCCTTTTCCAATATAAGTCCCTTTAATCTTTTCTAGAAATGTATTTTCTATTGTTTTTTCACATTTAGAGCATTTTACCATATAATTAGCTAATAAAAACCTATTTAAATATTATTGGTAAGTATAGAAAATGAATCGTATAGCAATAATAAGAAAGGATAAATGTAATTTAAAGAAATGCAATTTTCTTTGTGCATCCATCTGTCCTATAAACAGAGCTGAAAAAGATTGTATTACGGAAGTAAATGGAAAAGCAAGAATTGATGAGGTTTTATGCACTGGCTGCGGAATATGCACGAAAAGATGTCCATTCTCAGCAATTTCAGTCTTAAATCTGCCTGAAGAACTTAAATCAGACCCAATACATAGATATGGAGATAATGAATTTGAATTATTCTCTCTTCCAATAGTTAAAAAAAACACAGTAATAGGAATAATAGGAAGAAATGGTATTGGTAAATCAACAGCCCTAGGAATTCTAGCAGGTAATCTTAAACCTAATCTCGGAGATTATAAAAATCCAGTATCAGATGAACAAATAATACAAAAATACTCAACAAGCTGGATGGGCGATTATTTTTCAAGATTATTTAATAAAAAAATTAAAATTTCATATAAACCTCAAAGAATAGAATTATTATCTGAAATTTATTCTGGAAAAGTAATAGACTTACTTAAAAAAAATGATGATAGAAAAATTCTTGATAAATTAATTAGAGAATTAGATATAGAAAACATAAAAGACAGGGAATTAAAGGATTTATCTGGTGGAGAATTACAAAGAGTTGCTATAATAGCAGCAATAATCAAGAAAGCAGATGTTTATTATTTTGATGAACCCTCTTCTTTTTTAGATATCACTTATAGAATAAAGATTGCAAAAGTAATAAGAGAGATAATAGAAGAAGAAAGTGCTGTTGTTGTAGTTGAGCATGATCTTGCAACTCTAGATTATATCTCTGATGAAATACAGATTGTTTATGGTGAACCATCATGTTTTGGTATCTTTTCCCAGTCAAAATCAGTTAGAAGAGGAATTAATGAGTATCTTGAGGGTAAATTAGACAGTGAAAACATAAGATTTAGAAATTATCCAATAAAATTCTTTGATTCTTCAACAGGAAAAACATTCAGCGAAGAAATATTATTTGAAATTCCTTCTTTAGAAAAGAAATTTGATAAATTCTCATTAAATGTTAATGCACTTAATCTGCGTAAAGGTGAAGTTTTGTGTATAATGGGTGCAAATGGACTTGGAAAAACCACTTTTCTTAATATGGTATCTGGAAATATAAAATCAGATACAAATGAGATTGATATAAAAGAAGTTTCTTACAAAAAACAATCTCTTGAGGTAATTGACAAAAAAGTAATTGATTTCTTAAAAGAAAAAGCAGGCTCAGAATTTTCCTCTGGCTGGTACAAGCAGAATATACTTGAAAAATTGAATATTCAATCAATTTTAATGAGTAACATGAAAGAATTATCAGGCGGTGAATTGCAGAAGGTTAATATTGCAGCAAATTTATCAGGAGATACCAAATTAGTGTTAATGGACGAACCAAGTGCATTTATTGATGTTGAAGATAGATTAAATGTTGCAGAAGTAATAAAAGAATTTGTAATAAAAAAAGAAATTTCTGCAGTTGTAGTTGATCATGATATACAATTCATTGATCATTTAGCTGATTCAATGCTTGTATTTGAAGGAACACCTGGAAAAAAAGGCATTGTAAATGAAGTTCTTCCTAAAAAAGCAGGAATGAATAAAATATTGAAAATGTTAGATCTAACTTATAGAAAAGATCCTATAAATAACAGGCCAAGAATAAATAAACTTGGATCACAATTAGACAGAGAACAAAGAAAAAAAGGAGTTTATTACAGTTAATTTATCTTCTTCCTACTTCTGTATGTCCAGGATCATAAACTAGAAAATCTTTCTGGGTTTCTATCTTATATTTTCCCTTAAGATATATCTCAGGAGCGGCAGTCATATCTCTTATTATATTTAATAAAAATGCTTCATCCGTAGAGCTTGTTAGCACAATTCCATTAATATCAGATTCAAATAATTTGTCTATATACATTTTTTCCATTTCTACATTTTTTTTATGTATTTTTTCTTCTAATGGATTAAAAGATACAATAAAAAGAGTATTATCATAATTTTGTCTTATCTCATATGAAGCCACACATATATTTTCATGAGTATTATTTGATATTTTATAAAATATAATCATATTATAATCATTCTTTTTATTTGACACTTGTAATAATAAATTATAATAATCAATTAGGGAAAAATAACAATTTGGTACTAAATTTTTATTAGAATTTATTCCTCTTTTTATCTTTTCTCTATTATTATGCGGGACTATACCAACTAAAGTTCTTTTTGTCATTTTACATATCTCTCTAGAATCAGAGAGGTTTTAGCCTCTTTTTATAATCTAAATAATTTGTTATTTAAATAATTAACCCTTAAACCCAGCATATATTAATGGCAAAGCAATTGTAGCATCGCAATTTACATTTACAAATTTTCCTTTTTCATTCATTTTACCCCATGAAATTCCTTCTTTTAATGGCGCACCAGAAGAACCACCAAAAGAAGCATTATCTGTTGTTATTTGTATTCCATATGAAGCCGGACTTGAAAATTGCATTGCCTGTTGAATATAATTTTTTGGAACACCCCCACCCACATAAAAAATAGCTTTTTTCTTTTCTGTCCATGCAATGTCTAATATTTCTTTTAAATCCTCAAACTCATTAAAACTGATTTTTTTATCCATCATTAAATTATTCCATATCATTAAACCAATTCCAGAATCTGATAAAGCAGGACAAAACACAGGTATTTTTTTTCTATAACAAGTTGTTAGTATAGAATCATCTTTATCTACTAATTTTCCAATCTCCCATAGAAATTCCTTTATTGTTTTCTTATCTTTTAAATTTTCAAAGTTTTTTTCAAAGAATTCTTCAAGATTTTGATATACTGAAGATTTCATAAATACATCATATATTCTGTCAATACCTTCTTTATGTAATTCAGCATCATTTGCATTTGCATCCCCTTTATAGTGCTTGTCTCCAAGAGCTTCAATTAAATCATGAGTCATATTAGCTCCTGTTGTCACAAGAACATTAATTATATCCTCATTTATCATATCTATAATTATCTGCTTCATTCCAGCTGGAACCATTGCACCAGCTAATCCAAAAAATAAAGTGCATTTTTCTTTTTTAGCTTCCTTTAATATTTCAACAGCAGTTGATATTTTATTTGCATTAAACCCGCAATTAGAAAAAGAATTAACTAAATCAATTACTTTAATTCCCTTTGTTATTTTGATTGGTTGAATTGGATCCATTTTCTTCAGTTATGAAAACTGCTGCTGCAACTACTGTTGTCCACTTTCCTTCTTTATCAGCCTCAGCTGATTGACAAATACCATTTGTTTTAAAAACCTTACCACTTGCCTTGTATACTTGCTCTCTTTCATCCCATGATGCATTAGGATCAAATTCTATTCCCAATGTTGTTGCAAGCATTGTTGCTGCAAGATCTTCAGCATACTCTCCTGCTTTTTTTTCAGTTTCTCCAAATCCATGATGTTCTGATAAATAACCATATTGTTCTGGTTCTGATGGCACTGCAAGTCCAATAGCAGCAGATAATAATCTATTTGGTTCATTTGTTGCTTCTCTTGCCATAACAGTAAATGTTATTTGCCCTGCACTTAATTTTTTTAATCCTTCATCTCTTGGTATCATCTTACATTTTGGTGGCAAGATACTTGAGACAGAAACTAAATTACATTTTTCTATTCCTGCATTTCTTAGTGCTGCTTCAAAGGATTTTAGTTTTTCCTTGTCTTTTCCAACACCCTTAGTGAAGAAAACTTCTTTTGGAACGAAATTCATTTGTAGTTTTGCAATTGGTTTAGTTTATAAATTTTATTATTTTTAATTTTATATGTCAAAAGTTTATTTGAAATTTTATGGATGTCAGGCAAACCTTGATGATGGTTCTATACTTAAAGGAATTTTAACTAAAAATAATTTTACATTTATTGATTCTGTAAAAGAAGCTGATATTATTATAATAGGAACTTGTATTGTTAAATCAGTTACTTCAAACAAGATACTTAATCAACTAAAAGAAATATATAAATTAAATAAGAAATTGATAATAGCTGGTTGCATGCCTGAATCTGAGACTAATTTATGCAAGAAATTATTCCCAAGGGCTTCTTTGATTAATACTTATAATCTTACAGATATACTTGATGTTGTAGATGAGTTATTAAGCGGAAAAATAACTTATCATTTAGGTAAGAAAAAAGAATTAAAATTAGGGCTGCCAAAATACTTTAAAGATGTAGTTACAATACAGATTTCTTCTGGTTGCAATTCTAATTGTTCATTCTGTGAAACTAAGTTAGCTAAAGGTTATATTCAATCATATCCTGAAGAATTAATAATAAAAGAGATAAAAAATTATATTAAGAAAGGTATTAAAAAGTTTAATATAAGCTCAACTAATAATTCTGATTATGGTATTGATATTAAAACAAATCTACCTTCTTTAATTAAAAAAATAATTTCTATTGATGAAGATTTTAAAATAAGAATTGGAATGATGAATCCAAAGAATCTTCTTAATTATCTTGATGAACTTGTTGAAATTTATAAAGATAAAAAAATAATCAAGTTTATTCATATTCCTATTCAGTCAGGATCTGATAAAGTGTTAAAAGATATGAATAGAGGTTATAAAATAAAAGATTTTATAAAAATAGTTGATAAATTCAAGAAGGAAATTCCAGGAATAAATATCAGCACAGATATAATTGTAGGTTATCCAACAGAAAATCAAGAAGATTTCAATGAGACAATAGATTTAATTAAAAAAATAAAACCAGAAGTTTTGAATATATCTAAATTTGGTGCACGTCCTGGAACAGTTGCAGCTAAATTAAAATCACTAAAGTCAGAGATTGTAAAAGAGAGAAGTGTTTTATTAACTAAAGAATATAAAAATTTATAAAGGAGTATCTATTAAATTAATTATGAGATTAACTGATTGTTTAACTAGTCAAGAGCAACAAGAAAAACTCCTTGCTTCTCTATTTGATCCTATCCCTTATCCTCATCCAACTAGAAGAGAGATGAAAGGAACAAAAGAAAGTAGAAAAGAATTCTTTGATCAAAGGTGGGTTTACTTATTATAGGATATGGAGGATTTTGTTGGAGATATGAAATCTGAACCTTTTACTCTTTTAGAGGGCCTTTATTCAAATAAACATATTTTTGGAGAAAGAGAATTAACTACAAGCGAGTTGTCTAAAAGATTGAACAAATTGCATAATTGGAAAGATAAATATAATGGAATGTTTGTTGCAATTAGAGATGGTAGAGTAATAGCTGCTAAAGAAGAACTTCATTTATTGGATAAATATTGTGAAGAAAGAGGATTAAAATATCAAACTTGTATATTATTTTAAGTAAACTATATAAATATAAATCACTAAAATAGATTATGGGAAATCTCGATGCTCTGGATAAGCTTGCACAAATTTTATTAGATAATACACCTATTTCATTACAAGGCCTTATAGACCTTTATTGTAATGATAATCCTTTAAAAGATAGAGTTAGAATAGCTGACAATTTATTGGTACATTTGACTGCTTTTCGCTGTTGGGGTATGTTAATAGAGGATAAACATTCTGATTCTAGTTCATATATTATAACTCTATCTGAAAGTGGAATAAAACAGATAGAAAAAGTAAGAAGATCACAAATGAGTTATTTAAAATATTATTTTTATCAAGCAGTTGCATAATTTCAAATAAAGAATATAAAAAATTAATAAAAAAAGAAAAAGAGTTTATTTAACTCTTGTTGCTGCTTTAGATGCATCTTCTAATTTATTCCATGTTGGTTCAAACATGTTCTGCATTGCATTTGCAAAGTATGGTGTATTTACCCATATACCGACATCATAACTTGGATGCACTTCTTCATCATTTAAAGCCATAAACATTAATTCTTTTCCATCAACAATAACAAATCTTGCTTCTGGTTTGTTTATGTGCTTGACTTCAGCTATTTTGCTTATGTCTTTTAACAAAGCAACATTATCTTTTGTTACACCTGTTGCTATTCTTATCTTGACATTTTTGTTTTTTAATTTTTCAAGAACAGGTTTTAAGGCTTCCATCTTTCTAACAAAACCTTTTGATGTTGTAACAATTGTTACTGATTTTTGTGCACCTTTAAGCATTGTTTCCATATGTGTGTAAATATTGCCTCTTCCTCTAAGTGCACCAGCTAAATCTGTTGGTTCAATAAATTCAATACCTTGTTTATGTAATGTTTCAAGTTCTTTTAAAACATCTGTAGTTGTTAATTCTTTTAGTTTTTGGACATTATCTTCTGCATCTCTTCTAATAAGTTTTTTTACTCTTTCAACAACTTCTTTTGGCTCTACTGCAATGTACTTTATTGGCTTTCCAAGCTTCATCATCACAAACCCCTTTTTTTCAAGAGATTCTAAAATATCATATGCTCTTGATCTTGGAACATTACCAATATCGCTTAGCTCTCCTGCTGTTGAAACACCTCTAGAAAGTAAAGCAGTCCATATTCTTACTTCGTATAAATTAAGCCCAAAGAAACGTCTAAGTTTACTTAAAAACTCTTCTTTGACAATCATTCGCTAACCTCCCTAATATCACCCTCTTTTTTTTACTCTTGATTAGTATTAGGCGATACATAGGTTTAGTAGTAACTAACTCTTTATAAATATTATTATCCTAGAATGACTACTTTTTTCCTTTCTGGTATTTATAAATTCTTTCAACTTCATTTATTGAAGATACTTCATCTAATGGTTTTTCATTTCTTAACATAATAATTTTCGGAAAACGTAATGCATAACCTGATTTATAGGTTGGTGATTTTTGTATTTCTTCATAACCAACTTGTACTATTATTTTTGGTTTTACTATAATATTCTTTCCTTTTGTTTCAGTAATTAATGGTTTTAGTATTCTTGTTAGTTCTTTAAATGTAACTCCTTCTGATTTTTCTTTTATTCCTGTTCCAACTTTTCCTATATCAACAAATTTATCTTTTGCTCTGCATGCGATTGTAAATGATGATAACCACTCACTTCTCTTGCCTTCTCCCCATTGTGCCCCTGTAATAACTAAATCTAATGGATCAAGAACTTGCTTCATCTTGCACATATAATTTACATATCTTCCTGGCTTGTATTCAGCATTTAGATTTTTTAATACTAGACCTTCATAACCCTCTTTTATTGATTCTTTAAAAAATTCATTTGCTTTTTTTTCATTGTCTGTTACTAATTTCTTTGTAAGTACAATATCATATCTCTTTTGTTCAACTATTTTTTCCAGAACTTTTCTTCTTTCTTTTAGTGGTTCTTTTTCTATACTTTTTCCATTGTAATAAATTATATCAAATGCATTTATTTCAACAGGGAATTTTTTTGATATTTCTTCTATATCATATTTTCTTTTTATTCTCTGGGAAATACTCTGGAATGGAAGATATTTTTTTGTCTTTGGATCATAACCAACAAGTTCACTGTCAATTATATATGATTTTGCCTTGATTTGTTTTTTAATTATTGGAATTAATTCCTTGAATTGATTAGTTACATTTTCCATTCTTCTTGTAAATAAATAAATATTTTTTCCATCATTATTTATTAAACATCTAAAACCATCAAGTTTAACTTCAGCTTGCAATGGTTTTCCAAGATATTCAAAAGCTTCATTAACATTATTAACAAGAATAGCAAGCATTACTTTTGTTGGTCTTCCAGGTTCTAAACCAATTTTATTCAAGTATTTTTTACCTTTTTTTGCAAGAACAGCAACTTTACCATAATCAACAAGCATATTAAATGTTTTTTCAACTTCTTCAACAGGAATATCAAATGCCTTTGCTATCGAATCTCTTACTACTCCTTCTGAAACACCAATACGCATTTCATCTAAGATAGTACGAACAATAAATCTTGCTTCTTCTGGTTTCGCACTTGTTAATAATTCAGAAACTAAAGAAACTTTTCTGTCAACAGTTCCTTTCCCTTCTAATTCAGCAAGTTTTCTTATATTATCATAAACATGTCTTGTTGTTAATTCTCTTGTTGTCAAAGTTCTTTGCTTCTTTTCTTTTACAAAATTCTCTGTAACTATTCCAAGATCACCTTTCTTTTTCCATTCTTTTTCTATTTCACTTAGTGAATTACCTGTTGATCTTGCAATTACTTTCAGCATTAATTGCGAGCTCATTCCTATTTTTCTTTCATCAGATTCAGGAAATACACTTCCTTCTATTAAATGTATAATATATTCAAGCTCTTCTGCACTTATATCTTTGATAAAATTAGAAATAATCTCTGTTTTTTCCAACCTCTTTGTTGTTTTTTCAAGAGCTTCGTAAACTTTAACAAGCTTTAAATATTCCATTGGTTTACTTAATATAATATTAAATAAAAAGCTTTCCTTTACAATGGAACTAGACAAATGCATCAAAGAAAGAAGATCTGTAAGAAAATATACAAATAAGAAAGTATCTTGGTCTTTAATATCTAAAATACTTGATTCTGGTGTTCGTGCTCCATCTTCAGGAAATATACAGAATTATAATTTTATTGTTGTTCAGAATGCAAAAAAAAGAGAGGAAATTGCACGTGCAGCAGGCCAGTTATGGATGCTTGAATCTCCTGTTTTTATTGTAATATGCAATAATAAAGATAAGATAAAAAAATTTTATGAAGAAGATGCAGAACACTATTCAGTTCAGAACTGCGCTGCATCAGCTCAAAATATGTTACTGACAGCTTACTCTCTTGGATTAAGCACATGTTGGGTTGGTTCTTATGATGAAATAGCTTTACAAAGAATTTTGAAATTACCTGACAATGTAAAATTAGAAATGATAATTACAATTGGCTATTCTGATATAAAAATAAAGGAGCCAAAGAAATTTTCAGTAGATAGATTAACTTATTTTGAAGAATTTGGGAATACAAAAAAATGAAAAAGCATGTTATACCTGAAGATGTTATAGACTGGAATTTTTTTCAAGATTATCAAGCTTTAGCTAATATAAGTGCAATGGAAATTAGTGATATGCTTGCTGGAAGGCCTGCTAGAACTGATGGAATTAAAAGATTAATATTTAAAATAAATGGAGAAATTGATCCAAGGTATCTTGATAGAACTTCTGTATTAATATTAAATACTGCTTTAACTTCATCAAAACTTTATAAGGATAAATCAGATACTGTAGAAGGAGTAGTTAGAAGAACAAGAACAATTATTTCTAGACTTGAAAAAATATCTGATGATTATCCAAGAATCAGAAGATCAGAATTAATAAAAATGAAGGAATTTTGCCATAGCCTATATAAATCTGATAGATATTATGATCAATTAGCACATCTTGCTACTTATAGTTCAGCTTAATTTTAAAATTTATCTTATAATCAATTCTTTTTCTTATAAAAATAAGATATACCAAAAAGTATATAAATAAGTTAGACTTAGTTAAACTAAGGTTGTATAATATGGTACAAGCACTAGTTGAAATTGATGAAAATACAAATAGAGTATTGAATGTTGTAAAGGCCAAATATGGATTAAAAGATAAAGGTGAGGCTATACAAATTGTTGTTGGAAAATATATTGAAGAAGAAAACGAACCTGAATTAAGGCCTGAATATTTAGAGAAACTGCAAAAAATAAGAAAAGGGAAATATATTAAATTTAGTTCTATAAAAACTTTGAGAAAAGCAACTAGTTAAAAGAGGAAATATGCATAATTGGAAAATAAATGAGCATTTACAAGAAATTATGAAAAAATTATCTAAGAAAGATAAATCTCTCTATGAAAAACTTTTAAAGAAAATTAATGAAATTATTAATTGTGAGGATATAGAACATTATAAAAATTTAAGATATAATATGAAAGATTCTAAAAGAGTTCATATTGGTCATTTCGTTCTTGTTTTTCAATATGATTTTATTACAGATAATATTAATTTTGATGACTTTGATCATCATGATAATATATATAAAAAGAAATAATTATCCCATATAACTAAGTTCTTTTTCTTTAGCCATCTGCATTGATTTCTTGCCTTTGCTCATAATATCTTTTAATTTTCCTTCAAACTCAGCTGCTTTTTTTAATAATGGCTTATAATCAACACTTAATCCAAGATGTTTGTCAATTACTTCAATTGCTTTGGCTGCTGCAATACTATCAGGCAAATCAGTATGAGCTTCTGTAAATATACATGATATAGATTGTGATTTATTTCTTAATAATAATGATGCTGTAACACCAAGAACAACACCCTCGTTCATCTCAAGAACCCCTTCTTTTTTCATTTTTTCAGGTGATTTTGTTGAATAAAAATAAGCTTTTGGTGTTCCTGTTAATTCAGGTGATGCGACACCCTCAAGAGTTATTATTTCTTTTGCACCAAGATCTTTTGCCATTTTAAGTATTATATCTGCAAGATCCCATTCAATTCCTGCAACATTCATAAGTGCATTTATAATTATTATATTTTCTTTTTTAGCATAATATATTTCAAGAGGTTTTATGATTGTGCTATTGTGAATTGCAATCATTGGAGAAACTTCCTTTACAATAATCTCACCTATTGATTTTGCATTTAGATGATCTATAAGAAATCCTGTTGCAATAGTACCAACTAAGCCGAAACTTGGAAATCCTTGTATTATTATTGGGCTTTTTGGCTTTTGATTAAGGATATACTCCATGGAGTTTATCACCTCAATAAAAATTATCAAGTATATCTTTATATGCTTTTCTATACTTTAGTGTCTATGAACAAGAAAGAATGGATATTTCATATAAATAAATTAAAAACAAAAGTTATTATTGAAAATCATGAAAAAGCAAAAGAATTACTGAAAAATTCTGTTGTTGATGCGGTAAAATCAAGAATACCAGAAAAAAAATTCGGAATTTTGTTTTCAGGAGGTGTTGATTCTTCAACAATTGCATTAATATCAAAAAAATTTACAAATAATTTTACTTGTTATACTGTTGGATTTTCAAATTCAGAAGATATTGAATCTGCAAAAAAAGTTGCAAAGGAATTAAAATTAAATTTAAAAATAAAATTATTAACACTCGAAGAAATAGAATCAAAAATAAAAGTTTTAGTTAAAATTTTAAAAACAATTGATGTTGTTTCAATTGGAGTTGGTCTTGTTTCTTATATTGCAGCAGAGCAAGCAAAAAAAGACAAAGTAAACATTATTTTTACAGGTCTTGGTTCAGAGGAAATATTTGCAGGTTATCAAAGACATAAAGAATCAAAAGATGTTAATAAAGAATGTTGGTCTGGATTAAAAAAAATGTTTGAACGTGATTTAATGCGTGATATACCTATAGTTGATTTTTTAAAAATGAAAATAGAAACACCTTTTTTAGATGATGATGTAATAAAAATAGCAATGCAGATTCCTGGAAAATATAAGATAAATGAAGAAAACAAATTAATTTTAAGAGAAGTCTCAAATGAACTTGGACTAAAAAAAGAATTTGCTTTCAGAAAGAAAAAAGCAGCTCAGTATGGTTCTAATTTTATAAAAGCACTTGATAAAATAGCAAAGAAAAATGGTTTTAAATATAAAAAAGATTATCTTAATTCATTGAAATAATCTTTTTTCTGCTGCTTTTAGTATTGCATGCAACATTTTTGAATAAGAATCTTTGGTTTCTTCAAATCCATACATTTTTGCAAGATGTCCATCATAACACCATCCTGGATTAGGATTTACTTCAAGTAATCTTGGTATATTTTCTGAATCTAATCTCCAGTCAAATCTTGCATAATCTCTACATTTAAGATTTTCAAATAATAATAAACTATATTCTTTTATTAATTTTTCAGCATCTTTGTTTATATCTGCTTTTTTTGATTTAAGATTAGAATAAGGTGAATCAGAATCCCATTTTGCTTCATATCCACATATTTGTTCTAAATTATTAGGTATTAGTGAATAATCTTCTTCAATTAAAGGCAGAACTTTATCACTAATAATTCCACAGCTTACATCATTTCCACTTAAAAATTCTTGTATAAGTATAGGCTCATCATAATCTTTTATTTTCTTTTCAAAATCAGCATGAGTTCTTATTACACTATCCTGTGTTATTCCAGAACTTCCATCACCTAAATTAGGTTTTATTATTGCAGGAAATTCAATATCTATATGCCTGTCTTCTTTTCTTGGATTAATTAGTATTGATTTTGGTATTGGTACACCCATATGTTTTGTGTGTTCGTAAACTTGAAATTTATTATAACATAAAACCATACATTTTTCATCAGCCCCAGTATAAGGAATTTCTAATGTTTCAAGCATTAAAGGTATTACATTTTCCTTTTTTGGATCATTATTAAAACCTTCATCACATAAATTAAATGCAATATCAATTTCTTTATTATCTCTTAATCTTCTTAATTCACTATAAAGAGTATCATGATCATCAAGATATTTAAAATTATAATCTAATTTTGAAAGAGCTTTTTTTAATTCATCTATTGTTTTGAAATCCTCTTTTCCAAATTCAGAGTTTGGTTTAACAAAATCCTGCTTCCTTGGGTCTCCTAAAATAACAGTAATATTTCTCATTTTTTAATAACCTAAAAGTATTATATACTAGAAAGTATATATTTTGGTATATACTTATATTTAAATATTTTCCTATATTGAAAATAAAATGAAATTAGGAGTATTATTTACAGGTGGAAAAGATTCTCTCTTGGCATTATACAAGAAAAAAGATGAAGTAGTTTGCTTATTGACTATGATTTCTGAAAATATTGATTCTTATATGTTTCATACATCAAGCATTGAAATAACAAAACTACAGGCAGAATCACTAAATTTACCTTTAGTACTAGGAAAAACAACAGGTGAAAAAGAAAAAGAATTAATTGATTTAAAAGAATTAATTAAAAAAGCAATTAAAGAATATAAAATTGATGGATTAGTTACAGGTGCTTTATTTTCAGAGTACCAATCTTCAAGAATTGATAATATATGTAAGGAACTAGGGATAAAATGCATTAATCCATTATGGCATATGGATCCTGAAGATGAATTAAATGAGTTAATAAAAAATAAATTCGAATTCATACTTACAAGTATAGCTGCAGATGGTTTAGATAAATCTTGGATGAATAAAATAATAACAGAAAAAGAAGTTATAAAATTAAAAGAATTAAATAAAAAATATGGCATTAATATGATTTTTGAGGGGGGAGAAGCGGAAACTTTAGTTTTAAACTGCCCTTTATTCAAGAAAAGAATAAAAATAATTGATTATGAAATTAAAATGGAATCAGAAAATTGCGGAAAATTATTAATTAAAAAGGCTGAATTAGTATAGATTATCAAATAATATTCTTATTTTTCATTATTTTATTTAGATAAATATTGAATATTTTTATTTTATCTGAGGGTATTAATATAGATCCTTTTGTTACGAATTTATCTCCAGATTTTCTCTTTTCCTGGATTATTAGAAATTTGCCAAATTCATTATCCATTATATCAAACCAATAAGTGCGGTTATTAATAGTTAATTTTTCAAAATCCAAGTAATGTAACCTGTGATTAGGATAATAAACTCTAGTTGATCCAAATTGTTTCATATAAAGTTCATTTTCATAAACAAGCAATTGAAGGTGTTTTTCCAGAGTTTTTCTTGATATTTTTGTTTCTTTTTGTATATCTGTGGTTGTTAATCCTTTTGGGTTTTTCTTCAAAAAATCGAGTAATTTCTCTTTTAAGATACCTTCTTTCTTAAACGGAGATATATTTTTCATATATTCTATAGTACCGAAATATTTATATATGTTTAGTACTATACTCTTAGTACCAAGATATAGGTGATTAAAATAGATATAGTTCATCTAACAGAAAAAGAGATGTTAAGAAGGAAATATAGCCCTAGAACTATTCAGACTTATAAAGATTGCTTAAAGAAATTTTTAAGGTTTTGTGATAAACCCCCAAGAAGTTTTACTAAATTAGATGTTAAAACATATTTAAATTTATTAGTTGAAAAAGGAGTTTCAGGAAGCACACTAAATGTCAATCTAAATGCTTTGGGTTTTGTAATTAGAAATATTTTAAACAAGAATTTTATGATTAAAATAAAATATTCTAAAACTCCAAAAAGACTCCCTATAGTCTTAACACAAGAAGAGATTATCAGGTTAATTAATTCAATTGAAAATACCAAACATAAACTAATGATAAAATTAATGTATTCAGCGGGATTCAGAGTTTCAGAATTAGTTAATTTAACAATTAAAGATTTTGAATTTGAAAATAATTATGGCTGGGTTAGGCATGGAAAAGGAAACAAAGACAGAATGTTTGTTATTGCTGCTTCTTTAAAAGAAGAATTATTAAATTATATTAATGAAAATAAGTTAAGTTATAATAACTATTTGTTTGAAGGTCGTATTGGGGCAATTAGTGTCAGATCTATCCAAGAGATACTTAAGAAAGCAGCTAAAACTGCTAAGATTAATAAAAGAGTTCACGCTCATGCACTCAGGCATTCATTTGCAACGCATTTAATTGAAAATGGTTATGATGTTGCATCTGTCCAAAGTTTACTTGGTCACAACTCTGTTCAAACTACCATGGTTTATTTACATATAGCTAAAATGAGTATGATAAATGTTAAAAGTCCATTAGATGACCTAAAAATAGAGAATAGTAGCAATATAAATCCAAATTACGAATTTGGAAATAATGAGGAGAGAGGCCTGATAAGGGGAAGATAATAAGGAATTCATATATGTACAGTTATACGCAATCGGCACGGGGCACTA
>Ga0180007_10002961_pt1 | contig 19532 bp, 15 predicted proteins | sample MM_PC_MetaG_FD_121122 | JGI IMG/M metagenome (GOLD analysis project Ga0180007, IMG submission 121122) | Groundwater microbial communities from the Aspo Hard Rock Laboratory (HRL) deep subsurface site, Sweden - MM_PC_MetaG | ecosystem: Environmental > Aquatic > Deep subsurface > Groundwater... | reverse complement strand
CGTGGAAAAACGTCAGGAGGTCAAGGTTTTTCCACGCTTGCCGAGTGCAGCGGGCTGCCAGGATGGCAGCCGCAAACGTCAGATTGGATTTTAGTTTTTGAAATTCTTCCACGGTGCTTTTAGAAAAAAAAATAAACCTCCGCCTGAATTGCCATTGCGAAACCCCATTCCACGATGCCTGTAGAAAAAAGACAACCATTGAACGTCTGCCTCAATTAACGGATCGAATTAGCCATTTACATAGCCTATTCAAAAAATAGTGGGAATTCATAAGTTTGCACCTGCTCTTAGTTCCATGGTATATTTCTCCGAATGGATACCTTTGATTATGACGCAGCAGTTAATTTTTTAAATCAAAAAGCTGATAACAAGAAAAAAAGTAACAAACGTTTATTTTTAAAAGCTGCAAAGGAAGCATCGAAAATCATCACGATGCTCATAAAAGAATTTAATGTCCGAAAAATTTACCAGTGGGGATCCTTACTTAATCCTGATAAATTTGATGAAAATTCTGATATTGATATTGGAATTGAAGGGCTTGGTTCTGTACAGGAATATTTTAACCTGCTTGAAAAAGCAGAAGCGATATGCTCATTTCCTCTTGAAATCCTGGAACTTGAAAGAATTGATCCGCTGCATAAAAAAAGTATAATCGATAAAGGACAACTCGTTTATGAAAAAAAAGAACCTGCAATATAATATACAGACTTTAATCGGAGATATACTCAAAACCCTTTCCTTGCTTGAAAAAATCAATTCAAAATATGCCGTATTCTCTGTTAAACGTTCTGTTTTCAGTGAAGGATTTGATCTGATGATTTTAGCTGAAATAGTCAGCGATTATTACACATGTCTTGAAACTGCATTTGTCCGGATATCGAAATTTTTCGAAAACAATGTCGATAAAAGTAAATGGCATAGTGATCTGCTCGAAAAAATGACAATCGATGTACCCGGGATAAGAAAAGCATTATTATCTGAACTAACGTACGCACCCTTAAAAGACATTATGCGGTTTCGCCATTTCAAAACATATTATTTTGAAATGGAATATGACAAAGACAGAATTGATTTTATCGAAAAAAAGTTTCTCCAATCTTTTCCTCTTGTAGTCAAAAGCATGAAAGATTACATCCTTTTCCTCGAATCCTTAATAAAAGAATAAACAGTCGGTACGCAGCCTTTCTTCACCGCCAACGATCTTCAATGCACTGTCTCGCAATTTCTATTGCTTTTTTCATCCGAAGTGCATCATTATTTACTGTCATCACATCGCGGTGAATTATTTCAAGCGTGCAGTTTTTTGCCGCGGAAAGTGTTTTGTTAATTGATGCTCTGTATCCTTCACTGTCGAATCGGTCAAGACCGATGTAATTCGGACTTGGTTTGCGTGAATAAATAATCCGGTTCTCTGAAAGAAGACTGCCCGCGAGTTCCTCGTCACACCAGGCAGATACAGATACTTTGCGGAGGTTTGGAAGCGGTTGAACTGACGTTTTGAAAATATCGTGGATCGGTTCGCAGCAGCCGTAATAAACCAGACCAAATTCACGGGCAAGACGTTGGTAATACGGGAACGCAAATTCATTATGCATTGCCGGGGATATCCCGACCGTTTCCTGGGAGTTAAGGTTTCCCCATATATCCACGGAACGGAGTTTCATGCCTGTTTTGTAATTCAGGGCGGGCAGTTCATCGGTAAATCCGTAACTTCCTGCGCCGGCGTAATGGTTTCCGTTGTTCAGACAGAGCAGATCTTCCTCTTCCTCCCACCGAAGATAACGTATAGTATCCTCTGTAATAAAATTATACAGCTCATGGACTTTTTCGGGATAGTCCATCATCGCCATCATTAGTTTTTCCATGCCCATCAGGTTGATGACATGAATTGAGGGCGACAAACCCCAATTCATAGTCTGGTTTATATTCTCTACCGTAAGTATATCCCCGAGTACACTCTCTGCTATTTCTTTTTTTTTTAGATTGTACTTTTTATTTACGGTGTTAATTGACGGCTTAAGAAAGGATAAGTCCTTAGTAATATCCTGGATTGGATGTTCCGCGATGTGTCCGAATTCCCTTCCCTTCAAATCAACAGCTTTTTTATACACTGTTTCCAGCCCAAACAGTTTTCGTTCAATTTCAAGCGGCAGAAGAAACTCCGGAGTGATAACCTTGTCATCTCCGATCATTTCATAGTTGCATATGTCTCTGAGTAAAATCCGCTCAATTTCACGAGCAAATGCCGAGGTACACTGAGGAGCCGGGTAAATCTCATTTTCAAGACATTCCGGGATTTCCATGACAAGCATAGGAGCCCCTTTTTCCAAACGGTTATGCCGGTACCACCGCGACTTCCGTTCATGCATTACCGGCAGTGACGATAACTCTCTGATTTTTTCGGCCAATTCTCTTATCCTTACACGTTCTTTCCGGGAAACAGTAAGTTCTTTATCCGTGTACATGTCTTTCTCCTATCGCGTATATACGAATTTGTGACCTGATTAATTAAAGTATAATGCCAAATATTAAGAAAATCAAGACGTAGAATTGATAAAACTACTTGATTTGTGATATTAATGCTATTATTAACTGAGCATGAAAGTCAGCCACCTCTGCGAGCTTTATTTTGATTTGATTAATCCGCTGGACACATTCCCCCGTGTTAAGTATATGGCGATCAGCGAGGTCGAAGGAACTGACTATAATCTCAGCGCAGCGGACAAGGGAGGCGACCGGTCAACATTATTTCAATTTGTACTGCGCGGCTCTATGGGGTTTGATAACGGAGTAAATGAAGTTTTGCTGCGACGTGGCTCAGGATTTTTGGTGAACGTCGACAACCGCAAATACCGCTATTTTTTTCCGGACCAGAGTACTGAAAAACTGGAAGTTTTCTGGATTCAAATCACCGGTGAGGCTTTTTATAATTCCGTTGAAGAAATAAATAATTCATATGGATTTGTGTTTTCGTTAAATCCTGATCAGGGATTCATAAAGAGAATGACTGATTATGTGCAGAAGGCTCACTCAAAAACCGATAGAATGAAGATCAGTCAGAGCGACAACAGCGCTATTGCCTTTGCGTTACTCACGGAAATAACTGCTGCCGCGGCAAAGACTGCAGTTTCAACGGCTGAAGAAAATATTCTCGAACGGGCATTCGCAGTGCTTGAAAAAAATTCTTCGAGACTCTTCACCGCGCAGTATCTGGCAGAAAAAACCGGATTATCAAGGGAACATCTAACCAGAATTTTTTCAAAGCAGCTCAGGGTCAGTCCATACCGGTACATAATCGGTCAAAAAACCGACAAGGCAAAAAATGATCTTGATTTTTCTCCGGCATCGGTGAAAGAGATCGCTCACACACTCGGCTTTACATCTGCATCGCATTTCTGCGATGTATTCCGCAAACAAACCGGATCTACACCAAATCAATACCGCAGAAAAGCCAATCAAGGCAACGCAAACTTTTAGTTTCATTGGTAGTTCTCCTTGCTTTCTTGTGTCAAACGGGAATAGGAAGACTCCCGCAGAGGCGCAGAGGCGCGGAGAGAGAAAGGGAAAGCGCCCCTTGCACACGAAGTGCGAAACAAGCTCGCACCCCACGAGGGGGTAATAAGCGAGCGCCCCTTGCACACGAAGTGCGAAACAAGCTCGCACCCCACGAGGGGGTAATAAGCGAGCGCCCCTTGCACACGAAGTGCGAAACAAGCTCGCACCCCACGAGGGGGTGATAAGCGAGCGCCTCTCTTGCCTGCGGGTTGGAAATTTGACATTTCCGATTGACGGGGACGAAATCGCTTAAAAACCGAGATAATACCTCTGAAACAGTTTGCGTTTTCCTGCGAAACAACTATTACTAAAAGTGAAATTCATAAATAACTACGCAGCAGTCATAGTGAGAATGAAACCACCATCTCCTTAACGGTGAGTACTTTTAACAATCCTTTTGAAACCACGAATGGACACTAATGAACACTTATAAAAAGTCGGCTTTTTATGGATAATTCGTGTCTATTCGTGTCTATTCGTGTCCATTCGAGGTTATCTCTAATGTTTTTTTAAGAAAGCTTATTATGGAAGTGTTTTTTTTCAAATCTGAGATTATAATCATTCCTATGATTTTTATCCAAAACATCAGGCTTCCGATAACTCATAAAGAAAACGAACTGCAGCAGAGCATTGCAGTGCTGACCGGATTGCCTTTTGAAAAAGCTGTTGATTTTACGGTTGTAAAGCGTTCGGTTGACTCCCGGAAAAAGCGGCAGATGATTTACTTTGTGTATTCAGTTCTGCTTTCTGTCGAAAATGAAAATGAAGTAATAGCCACAAAAACAATCCGCAAAAACTCGGCGCTGTACGGAATAGAAATCAGGGCGCCCTATCATTATCCCCTGCCGCGGGTCAGTTCAGACGCGGCGATCAGGCGGCCCGTCATTGTCGGCAGCGGTCCATGCGGACTGTTTGCCGCTTTAGTATTGGTAAGAGCAGGTCTGAAGCCGCTCCTGATTGAACGCGGCGGTGATATCGATTCGCGTATGCGGGATGTTTCAGAGATGATTTCAGCGGGAAAACTCAATTGTCAGTCAAACCTGCAGTTTGGTGAAGGCGGAGCGGGAACTTTTTCTGACGGGAAGCTGAACACACTGATTACCAACCCCCGTATCAAATTTATTTTTAATGAGTTCGTTGCGGCCGGCGCTCCTGAAAATATTCTCTTTGAGGCACAGCCGCATATAGGTACGGATAAATTAAGAAATGTGGTTAAAAATATCAGAGAACAGATTACCGGCATGGGCGGGGAGGTACTTTTTAACACCCGACTTACCGATGTGATTATTACCGGCAATAAAGTGAGTGCGGTGGTGCTTGACGGCAGCAGAGAAATTAAAACAGATACTTTGATACTCGCTATCGGCCACTCCGCCCGCGACACGTATGAAATGCTGTATAAAAGAAACATTACAATGATTCAAAAAGCATTTTCAATTGGTGTGCGCATAGAACATAAGGCAGAAATGATTAATCAAGCCCAGTACGCGGAATTTTATAAAAACGAAAGACTCGGCCCCGCGCGGTATAAACTCGCGGTTCACAGTGAACATAACAGAAGCGTGTACACGTTCTGCATGTGCCCGGGAGGGTATGTTATGCCCGCGGCATCAGAAGAAGGCGGCGTGGTCACGAACGGAATGAGTGAATATGCCCGCAGCGGTGAAAATTCTAATTCAGCGCTGCTCGTCAACGTTGGACCAGGAGACTTTCCTTCGGAACATCCCCTGGCCGGAATTGAATTTCAAAGAAAACTGGAGCAGAAAGCTTTTCTGTGCGGCGGCGGCGGTTTTTTTGCGCCCGTGCAGCTCGTCGGCGATTTTCTGCGGAAGCAGCCTTCGCGTATTATAAAAAGCGTAACACCAAGCTACCGGCCGGGTATTTCACCCGGATCGCTTGACGGCTGTCTGCCGGATTATGTGTTAAGCAGTCTGCGTGAGGCATTGCCGAAACTGGAAAAAAAACTGGAAGGATTTGCGCATCCCGACGCGGTGATGACCGCAGTAGAAACCCGTTCCTCCGCTCCGGTCCGCATGGTCAGAGATGAAGTCAGCCTGCAGACAAATATTTCCGGTATTTACCCCGCCGGGGAAGGGGCCGGTTACGCAGGGGGCATTATTTCTTCTGCAGCAGATGGGATACGCGTTAGTGAAAAAATAATACAAGGTCTCATAAATAACAATTCTTTTTAGCACAGATCACGCATCACACAGAGCGCACGAATAAACACTAATAGTAAATTCATTATTAGTTACTCAGCAATATAGTTGGAAAGAATCACGCCGCTATTTATCGGAATTTATTATGAAAAAAAACCCAAGAGATCACATAGATATTCGCGTTCATTAGCGTTTATTCGCGGTTAAAACCAAAAGGAGACCGCTAATGGACGCGAATGAACGCTAATGAACGCTAATGGGTGCGAAGTCGAAAAATTTACTGGTTTTTCAGATTATCTGCGGTTTTTTCATTTTGCTGTGAAGATTTTTAAAATTCGTACTACTACTATAACAAAAAGATAAAAATAGAATCGACCGTTCCTTATCAGAGTATAATTTAAACAATCTCATTAAAACGAAGAATGGACACGAATAAATAGGATGTGTCATAAATGCGCATATCTTAATATTAATTTAGCAAGAATTTCACGCAGAGCCCGCCGAGAACACAGAGAAAATGCATTCTTTATATCCTCTGCGCTCTCTGCGTCCTCTGTGTGAAATTTTCCAGATGCTTTTATAGAAGTGCTAAGTAATTCGTGTTCATTCATAGTTATCATTAATACCTCTGGCGGCAGCCGACGACAGGCGCGAAGTGCGTGCGACCCTGTCAAAACAACGGATAATTATTTTCGAGTACGTTTTATGTAATATGATATAATATGGGCACTCCCAGAAACCCATCAAATAAATTAAAAATTTTAATTTTTCATGGTTAATGCTAAAATTCACTATGAAAAAATTTAAAAATAAAGCAGACAGAACATTTTTTGGTGAAGAAAAAAGACTTGAAAAAATTTCTTCCCTCGGAGATAATCTTGAAAAGCTCAATTCGTCGATTGATTGGAAGGTTTTTATTCCGTTCGTCGCGAAATGCTTTCCCGCAGATCATTCCGCTGGTGGACGACCAAGGTACAATTACGAACTCATGATAAAAATTTTAGTCTTACAACGATTCAATAATCTTAGCGATCCAAACACAGAATTTCAAATCAATGATCGTCTTTCTTTTCAAAGATTTCTTGGGTTAGGGATAGATGATGATGTTCCCGATGAAAATACAATATGGGATTTTCGAGAAACACTTGTTAAAAACAAAATACATCTTAAACTTTTTAAAATTTTTTTAAAAGAATGTGAAAAGAAAAATCTAATTGGCAAAAAAGGAAGAATTGTTGATGCGTCGTTTGTTGATATTCCACGACAGAGAAACACCCGAGAGGAAAATGAATCAATAAAAAACGGAGATACTCCGAAAGAATGGAGTAAAAAAAAATGTTCACATAAAGATACCGATGCCAGATGGACAAAAAAAAACGAAGAGACGCATTATGGATATAAGAATCATATCAAGACTGATGAAAAATCAAAAATAATACTTTCGTATAAATCTACTGATGCAAGTGTTCATGATTCTCAAACAGTAAAAGATCTCCTTGATAAAAAAACGGACTATAAAAGTGGCTTCTATGCTGATAGTGCTTATACAGGAAAAAAAATAGCTTTTTTGATATCTCTTTTTAAAATGAAAAATAAGATTGTTAAAAAAGGGTACCGAAATAGTCCGCTTACAAAAGTGCAAATTAAAAGAAATCGAAGTAAATCAAAAGTTCGAGTACGAGTTGAACATATTTTTGGATTTTTTGAAAACAGTATGGGAGGTTCTGTAATTCGTACGATTGGAAAAAGCCGAGCTGATTTTATGATTGGAATGAATAACATAGTGTACAACCTCTTTCGTTATGCGTTGCTTACTTAGGAGAGATCCGGTCCCAAGCCAAAAAAGGTTAAGAAAAGGGAATGAATTGAGAAGAGTTACTCAGAAGAATGATTGTGTTGTTTAAGCAAATCCCATAATCTCAACATTATATACAATGTATTTTTTGATTATACGGCCATATTTTAAAATAAGGGTTTCTGGGAGTGCCCATATGATTAATTAACCAAATCAGGAGTCAATTATGAATTTCTTTAAGATGATTAGTTTAGTTTCATCATTATGTTTATCTATGTTTTTAAAAGCAGCAGATGTAACTATGCGCGGCGTGGTCAATGTGCCCATTGCCGGATTTGGCATGGATCCTGGCGGATCGCTCATTATTGAAAAAAACATTTCTGAACGAAGCGCATTCAGAACAGGATTTTCAGTATTCGGAGCTAGTCAGGAAGGTGCATTGAGTACTTCCGCTGGTAATGCTCTTGCGGGATACCTTTTTACAGCAGACGTGCGGGCATTATTGTTTCAAAAGGTGTGTATGCCCGGATAAATGAGTTTCTGAGTATCACCATCGAATCTTCATTAAAAGGGTTTTATAACTATGACACTGTCGATATTACTAACCGCGGAACTTCAGGAGGAAAATCAGAAGTGTCGGGTTTTATGGCAGAATTAGATTCTTTATCATAGACATCTACGCTAAAAACGTAGATAAATTTGTGTAATAAAGTTTATTTATTATACAGCGAGAGGACAGCGGTCAGATGCCTACTACGTAGGCAAAGACCAGATACCAGATACCAAAGTTCAGAGTTCAGCTGTTATCTACATAATTCTGTTTAGCCTCTGGCTTCTGTATGCTGTCTTCTGGTGTCTACCGACGAAGTCGGTCGACCTCTCCGGCTTTGCCGGCTTAGGTCTATTGTCTCTTGGGCTCGGTATAGATTTTTAAGGGCTGTGAATAAGGTAATGCAGAAAACCGGCTTTACCGGATTTTTATTTTTTTGCTGTGAAAAATAATCTTTTAAACGGGAAAAGTACTTTCCCGTTGGTTTGTAATGGATACTTTTTTTTAATCTTATCCAGTACAAGAGCTTCAAATTGTTTTTTCTCACTATCTTCTGCAATCCGTTCGAGATAAGGTTTTAAGCCTGTTGCCCGAATCATTTCTAAAATCGAAGATTGTGATTCCATAACATGAATATAGTCTGTTGTCCAAATATCAATCTCACTGAAGTACCTGGTTAAATGGTCATAATAATATGAATCCGTATGAATGGTAAATAAGCTATCAACCCCTGTTGCAGCAGCCTTCCATTTACCTTGTCTGCCAATCTCTGAAATCGTCTTGCCTAAAGGCATATCGAAAAAGAGCGGTAATTGCACTGCTAATATTCCAGAATCTTGCAGCAAATCTGAAAATCTGTGCAACAATTTATCATGGTCATGGATCCATTGAATAGTTGCATTCGAAAATACCAAATCAAATTTATCATTGAGAGTATCTTTGCCGGCATCAAATAAAATCCATTTCTGATCTGGATAATCTTCAGTTGCTTTTTTAATCATTGCCGGTGAATTATCCGCACCAATAATCTCTGCTTCAGGCCATTTGTTAAATAAAATCTGCGTGCTGTTACCAGGTCCGCAGCCAATATCAATAATTTTTTGGGGCTGCAGATTATTTATCCTGTCAGCCAGATCAACCGAGGGCTGAATACGCTCTTTATTAAATTTTAAATATAAATCAGGATTCCAATCGTGTTTAGTCATAATTATTTTACTATTTTCACATCATTTTCTTCTGCAGAAACCGTAACTTCACCGAGCGTATCACTTCTGCGTATCCGGAGTATGCGGCCGTTTTTCCTGACATCGGTAATTTCACAATACCCGTATTTTGGAACGGTAACCCACATTCCTTTATGAAATTTTTCGCTTTTCGCAGCTCGTGCAGGATCAGTATTCCCGCCGCTATATACTTGCGGAATTGATTTGTCCGCGGTGCGTATTTTCTCCAGCAGATCATATGCACTCCCCGCACTCTGAGAAAAACCGCCGGGAGCTGCGGTGTGCAGCGTTATTCTGCCGGAAGCGCCTTTCAGACAATTACCGCAGATGCCGCATGCAATGTCGGATTGTGTTCCGCTCAGATAAGAGTAGATATGCGCGGGAAGGCAGCTTTTTTTTTCCGCATAATCGGCCATTATCATAATACTATTCTGAGCGGTTACATGTTTTTCTTCCAGGTACTGACGGATATCGTCTGTGATTGCTGCGTTTGGCATAGCGGATACATGTTTGTACTGCGGGGTGTATGTGACAATACCGAGGTGTCCGAGAATATTAATAATATTGGCAACGCGGGTATCGTATTTGTTATCTGAATACTTTCCGCAGATTTCATGGTAACTTTTTTGGTCCCTCACATCCTGCAGCACTGCGGTGAATAAATCCGGGGGGGGGATTGGCATTCTGATTAAACATCCGCCGTGTGATGATATCGTCTTTATTATACAACAGCGCGCAGTATGATAACTTCCCGTCCCGTCCCGCCCGGCCGATTTCCTGATAATAGGCTTCAAGCGATCCCGGAATTTCCCAATGTATAATGAAACGAATATCCTTTTTATTAATCCCAAGACCGAAGGCGTTGGTCGCGAGAATAACCGCATCTTTGCCTTGTATGAAATCAATCTGTGATTTTTCCCGAACAGACGCCGAACATTCGCCATGGTACCTGATAAAAGTACGGCCTTTTTCCGCAAACTGCTGATGAACCGCTTCGAGTGTTTTTATAAGGCTGAAATAAATAATTCCCGGACCTTTCAGCGCGTTGATAACCTGCGCGGAATACGCGAACTTTTCATCATCGCTGAAAACGTCTTTTACATCAAGAATCAGGTTTGGCCTTTCAATGCCGCCGATTAATGCTCTTTCCGTTTGAAGATTTAGAACGGTTATTATTTCCTTCTGTACCCGCGGCGGAGCGGTCGCGGTGAGCGCAAGATATACCGGCCGGGGCGAAAGGCTTTTAAGCGAAGCGCAGATTTTTCTGTATTCGGGACGAAAGTCGTGTCCCCACAGGGAAATGCAATGCGCCTCGTCAGCGGCAACAAGCGGGATATGAATTTTTTTAAGTGCATTGACAAAGTCATTTTTTTGCAGCCGCTCGGGAGTAACGAAAAAGAAACTCAGTTTCCCGCTTGTAAATAATGATAAATTTGCCTGCCGTTCCCGTGGTGTCTGCAGCGAGTTCATTAAGCCGCATGGAATTTGTCTTTCCTGGAGTTCTCTAACCTGATCCTGCATGAGCGCAATGAGAGGGCTGAGTACAAGAGTAGTTCCGCCGAGCATAAGGCCTGCGATTTGATAGATAAGGCTTTTTCCGCTGCCCGTGGGAAGAACCGCGAATACATCCTTTCCGGAAATTAATTGTCCGATACACTCTTTTTGTATAGAGCGGAAAGCGGTATATCCAAACCGTGTGCGGAGAATGTCTTCAGGGGTGCTCAATGCGGGTAATACCCTGGTTAATAATCATAGAAATTTTTCCCGCTCAGAATGAACAGACTGCCGATTAATTCACCGGCTCCGACATTGGAGCTCACACCGGGTGTGGCGAAAAAGCCATGATCACTGCGGGCAATCCCGCCGGTTTGCGCGTCCACGCACTCCCAGATTCCAGGCTGGGCTGAAATAAAATTATGTATTGATTTCCGCACTGACGGTATTAAATCAGGAAAATAGGTCATTACCGCGGAAGCCGCCAGTGAACAGGCCTTCGGCCATGCCGGCCCGCGCCAATAGGTTTGCGGGTTGAAATCCTTTTCGTCCGGCGCCAGTGTATGAATGCCGAATTTTCCAATTAACCGGGCCATGTTTTTTTTCATCAGACGCGCGCGCGCCGCACTTATATGACCATAGGCAGGCATAAAAAGGCCGTCCACGCCCACACGGGTGTCCAGCTCGCCATCAGCATGGAGTACACCATACCAGTTTTTCTTTCCGTCCCATAAAAGCGAATCTGCGGCTGCGAGGGTTTCGCAGGATGCATTACGCCAGAAGTTTTCTTCTCCGGTTTTCAGAACTGCAGCAATTTTTGCCATGGCCTCTTCATAACGGCAGCGTTCCGCGGCGAAAACCGACGGATAGCAAAATTTTTCCTTTTTCCCGTCTTCGTCATATGTTACCCGCTGCAATGCCGGGAAGGTATCAAGACCGGTATCATAGGAGGTGGTTGCCGCCCAAAGGTGCAGTTTTCTGAATGCCTGATCGCGCGAGCTGCACAGGTACTGGTAATATTTTTTCAGCGCCGGATACCATTTTCTTAAACTTTCATGGTCAGCAGTTTTATTGAAATACCGCAATGCAATCCATGGAAAATGCGGTGTCTGAATAATGTTTTCCCTGCTCCAGGCGCGCCCGGGTGTTTTTTCATTAATATAAACAGCGTGGGTGATATAACCATCCTTTCGCTGATTGCTGAGAAATAAATCAAATGATTTTTTTATCAATGCCGGCCCCGTTTCCGGATTCAGCATCGTATGCCATTCAAGAGCGCTCAGCCCCCACTGCCATAACCCTTTATATACCGGCAGGGCTTCAAGAACCATGTGTCCCCATAATGAGTGATTGAAATAGTTTTCTCTAACCGTACGCCAGCATTTGTAGTAAGCTGCTTTTTCGGCAAGTGGCATTCTGCCTGGGACCGGCAGTGCGGAAAACCATTTCTGCCATGATTTCGCGCAGCTCTTTAAATTGTTTTTTGTTTTTAATACGGCAACGGCTGACTGCAGCGAAAGGGTACTTATTCCGATACTGATACTTTTTGTATCCTGCGGCAATAGACGTATTTTATGCACCAGAACGATAAACCAGCCGTGCGTCTTCTTTTCAGAAATATTGCCTGCCCGCCGCGCCCTGCGGATAAAGGAAAATTCATCAGTAAAAACCATGATCCGATGAAAATCGCCGGTAATAAAAAAATTTTTTTCTTTTATACAAATAGACAGACCGTCTTTGGTAATTTTTGTTTTTCCCAGCGAAAAGGGAAGCCGGATAATACTGTATAGTTCACTATCAAACAGATAGGGTGGATGAGATTTTGCAGAAATTGTATACTCAAGGATAAAGCCGCCGCCGGCTGCCTGTGCGACAGTTTCATTAACGGTAAAAGGAGCATTGGCAAAAACGGCGCTGCGTTCACAGGCGCCGGGATGTGAACACATTGAACTGAAATACATGTTTGATTTTTCCAGGCCATACTGCGGTGATTGAAAGTAATCCGCAAACGCAAACTCCATAAAATATCCGGATTTATATGTCGACTCCTGACGGCCGTCAAAAGTCCATCCCAGTCTGCTGAAATCCGATGGACAGCAGTACTCCAGAGAATACAGAGATTCCTTGATTATAACCGCGCTGCGGCGGGGAAGGCGCTCATTGAAATTTTCAGAAGCAAGATGCCAGTACTGGTGTTCTTCCGGAGGTGCGTATATGGTGTTTTTCATTTTATTCAAGATAGATTATGGTATAGGCAATGATATCTTTTTTATCAACCGTGATAGTCAGGTGCCCTTCACCTGCCGAAGTATATCTGACCGGGCGTTCACCGGAATAATCCGGGGAAACCGCATATGCTTTGCGTACCGGCGCGTGGCGCAAATCAAATGTGACATCAGCATTCATCGCGGGAAAAGCATTACCTTCTTTTTTCCCCGGAATAATTGCGCCGGGTTTTAAATTCATGGAGCCGGTCATGTTAAAGAGACAGATCAGTGTCCGCGCACCGCTTTTGTTCTCCTGACGGAGCACATTGATGAGAAGTTTATCCGGCGCAGAATGAATTTTAAATTGCATGTCATCCTGCATATTGATCATAACCAGTTTTTTCATCATTTCCGCGAGGTTTTCATCTTTTTGGAATTCCCATTTCTGTCCGGCAACTTTATAGTCTTCAAAGTTTGCTGCGCCGGGCTGCGCTGCGCACCAGATAATAGTGCCTGAACCGGCAATAGTGCTGGTAACAGCCGGGCCTGCTGCCGAACCGTCCGCTGCGATAAAATCAGCCAATACTTCCGTACGTGCGCCGGGAACAAGAACCAGTCCCGGAGCCGCAGAAGAATAGCGGAATGCACCACTGCCATCCCTGAATTTAACCTGCAGCGGTCCTGATATACTTTTTCCGGAGTACCTGAGACCGGCAAGCGGGCCAAGCAGAAAATTTGAATGTGCAAAACCGCTCTCGTCGTACAGTGAGGCCGGTCCGCTGACAAGCAGCCTGCCGCCGGTTTGTACATATTTCTCAATAGCCCTGGCCTGCGCTTCATTCATGCAATTGACAGACGGTAAAACAACAAGTTTATAACCCGCAAGCTTTTTACTGTCAAGATCCCGTTCAAGAATGAATTCATGCATGATATGAAAATCGGTCAATATCTGCGACCATCCGCCCATGTCGGGAATGCCCTTGAATTGTCTCTGCCCGAAGTCCCGTGTATTGACGGAGAAAACAATGCCTATATCCGCAACGGGCCGTGTATCGACCGGGTTCACCCGATACGGCAAGTCCTGGTATCGCTGGGGGTTATCACCCTCAATCATCAGCATCCAGGAGGCCTGAGCGTTCATGTTATTCATACTCCATCCCGCATAGGCAAAAGCCGGGTCATTACAATGATACACCAGGCCCCAGGGCAGTGTGTCATGAAACGAATAGGCAATTGCGCTGTTGACCTTGCGAAACAGGTACAGATAGCGGTAAAGTTCAATTGTATTGTTCGGCATCTGTTCAGTGCCGATGAAATTTGCGCCCCGGGCCATTTCAATCATTTCACTGCCGACTCTTCTGGCATAATTTAATTCCGCATGCTCCACCGAATAAGACATCAGCACAATGTTGGGATTAACTTTTTTCAAATCACCGGCGATTTCCTGCCACCAGTCACCCATTGATTTTTGCGCCCATCGTGTCCAGGCTGTCCACGTACTGTCATTTTCATTACCATATATTTCACTGGCGTTGTCATACGGCATTTCCAGCCCGGTATCGCGCTTGAACCTGGCCCGGCAGTTATCGCATCCGCAATAATCCAGATCATGCCAGTAACACTCATCGAGCATTAAGCCGTCAACTCCGGTTTCCCGGGTGAAAGTAGTCAGCATTGTCCGTAAATCATCCCGGAAACCTGAGTTAAAACAGCAAAGTACCAGCGTGGGCACTCCGGTACGAAGATCTTTTTTAAGCCAGTCAAGATGACTGAGCATAAATTGCATTCCTGTACCCTGATTTGGTATTACCGGCATATCCGCATGCCAGACTACTTTCATATTGTGCCGGTGTGCGGTTTCAGTAATCAATCGTGTTATCAGCATCGCATCACTCAGCCGGTGGCGGTACGCGAGATTCCAGAAACAAACTCCGTAATTTATCGTGTTGTAACCCTGCTTTTTCAGTTCGAGCACACGCCGTTCAACCTGTTCGGGTGTATTACACATAAATTCTGTCGCGGAATGGGCGGCGCTGTTCCACGAGGTCATTTTCATGTCTCCCCGCCAGTCGAGCTTTCGGGAATCATAGACAGGCACCGAAAGAAGAGCCGGAGCATTAAATTGCGGTTTTGTCCTGAAACCCCAGTCCGGATTAAAAATACCCTCTTCCACAAAAAAATTACGATCGATTCTATAATCTTCATTCTGCTGGATGTATATCTGCCGGGCAATATACTTGACTGCCCAGGTTTTTCCGGTAAAACGGACAACAATTTTATTATCCGGCTTTCGGATATAGCGGGAAACAGTAATTATTTTCTGCTCGCCGGCTCTTGTAGTAATTTCATCCGCAGCTTTTTCGTTGTTGATAAAAACGCTGAACGGTCCGCAGGCCTTTTCCGGCGAACCCAGATTGAGAGTATTAACATATATTCCGGGTTGAATATCAATAATGAATTCAGCGGCATTTCCGGCAGAACCGCAGACTGCATTTGAATATATATTTTTCTCATGTATTGAGGAAAGCGCCATTCCCCTGGTGCTGCTCCAGCCATACCCTTTTTCCGAATCGTATTCGGACAAATCGGTTTTTTTATAAAATCCTGCCATTCTCGTTCCAAAGGTATATACCGTGTCAGCAGGAGGACCGCTATGATAATTCCATGACTTGTGAGAATGTTTTTCGTGATAATCCCATTCTCCCTCATAGATCAGAAGCTTGGCTGAATGAAATTCTCCGAGAAATGATTTTCCGGCCCATGAAGCGGTATACAACGGTGTAAAAACAAGGTATTCGCCTGATTTTTTAATTCTGCACATTGTCGGTTCGCCGGCATTCGGATAATCCACCCACATATGGGTAATGCCATATGGACAAAAATCCATATTCAGGGAGACATTGTCACTTTTAAAATTAATAAAACGGAATGGTGAATTGGCCAGTTCCCCATCTGCCATATCCTGTGATATGACTCCTTCAGTAAAATTAATACTATAAAACCGGCCGAAAGCCGCTTTGTATTTTGCCCCTTTAAGCAACACAAGAGGAACGCGGAAACTGTACTCTCTCGGCGATTCTGCAGCCTTGGTATAGGAAGTCCATTCAGCCTTAAGACTCAACTCCAGACCGTCTTTTAAAAGCGCCGCTTCCTTGCGAAAAGTCAATTCCGGATGTTTTTCCGACCATACATTGAGTATTTGGCCATTATTAGTATTATTAAATTGTATTTGTTCTGCATTTGACCATGAGTCGAGTCCTCCCAGATAATCATCTGTGATAAAATCAAAATTCCGATATTGCACTGACAAGGTTTTTTTTCCGGCAATGGAAAAAACTTTGGTGTTGTCAATTATTTTCGTTTTGTTTTTATTTTGCATGAATGCCCCCGTTTTTTTTATTTTTGGAACACAGGTATATGAAAACGGATCAAGCACAAGCTCAAAGTCATACCGGGGATTAAGCATGTTTTTTACGGTAATGATATTTCGTCCGTTCTCGGCTAAAGCGGTAACGCGAATACGGTAGGTATAAATATCAAAAGCCGGTACGGGGTAATAGGCGTAATTGGTCGGCATTGCCATATCCATTTCCGGACTGTAAAAAACAAGAAGACAGCCGTTTTCCAGGGTGCTGCGCTCGCCTTTTCCGCTCACAAAATTTACCTTTTTGGGTCTGCCCAATACGTCTTCGGGCGAACAGGCATTACCATTGACCATCAGTTCAAGCGCGTTATTGTAACCGGAAAAATAGGTTGAGGCGAGCATGGCCTTGAATTCAAGAACGACATCCATCCCCGGCTCTTTTTTTATCTCTATGGTGAAGTCAGATGACTGTTGTGGTTTTATATACGTCTGTTTTTTTTTTCGTTCAATCCTGGCGGCAATTAAATTTACTGATTTAGTTCGCGCATCCTCATCAAGGCATTCCAGATTGATATCATCGATCCAGACAGACCCGGTCATTTTTCCCGCATAAAAAAGGATAATATATTTCCCGTTTGCCGAAGACGGCGCAATGATTTCCTTTTCATAGTATGTCCAGTCCGACGTGTTGTCTTTAATTCTGAATCCGTCTCCGGCTGCCCAGGGATAATCTGTAAGCTGCACGGCTACGCTGCCGCCCTGGAGAATACTGAAATTTTCGGTGCGAATCCATGCGGATAATCTATATCTGACTCCGGCAACGAGTTGGTATTCATACTGCCGCAGCGCCGCTTTGTCGTTAGGGGCAGTAATTGCAACTGCCGGTGTATTATTTCTGCCTCCTTCCTGATCATATCTGACTGCATTGGTATCGTAGGAAACGACCCAATGATCCGGCAGCGTTTTGCCTGTGTTTAAATCCCCGTTTATCGCTAAATTATCAGCTGAAACAAAGACCATACATATCAGAACAGAACAGAATAACAGACTGATTTTCATTTTGTCTCCTGAATTGATGTTATTGATGTAATTGTACTCGGAAGAACGGCGAAAGTCAATGGGAAATTTTGCTTTTGCTGTGTGTTTTATTGCTGCGGAATACTTGCGGTGAAATGCCATAATATTTTTTAAATGCATGGGAAAAATATCCCGCATCACGAAATCCGCATGAATCCGCTATATCAGACATGCGTTGTGTGGTATGCAATAAAAACCGCCGTGTATGTTCAAGTCGTACCTTTGTGATGTAGTGGGTGAAGTTCATCCGGAAAATCTTTCGAAATAACCGGGAGACATGAAATCGCGACAAGCCGGATATATCTGCGATATTGTCCAGTGATATTTTCCGATGATAATTTTCTTCTATATACATTATAACACTGGCAAACCGGTTAGCGTTTAACGGTTTGCTGATCTTTGCAGATAGTTTATCAGCAGTAAAAAGGCGTTCAAGACTGAAAATGCTCCCTATTCTGGATAAAACTGACTGTGTACCGATGTCGCGGAATATTTCAAGAAGACGTTCATCAATAGGCAGCACTGCGGGAAGATCTATTATGCAATTAATAAAATTTTCAATCTTTGCACTCAAGGAGGAATTTTTAAAAAATGATGAAAGGCCGATTGGGTCGAGACCAATAACAATATATTTACAATTTACATCCGGAAACTGATACCAGTGCGTGATATAAGGCTGTACAACAATTATTTTATTTGATTTAATATGAATTTTTTTTTCATCAGTGCAGAGAAAAACTTCAGGACATTGTTCGAAAAAGACCAGTTCGATAAAACGGTGAAAATGCGGTACTGAGGATTCCGCCTTTTCGCGTTTCCAAATGAAAAATGGTTCGTCTGACATGAATTTTTCATAATATGGAAGACTCATTCTATTGCCATCCGCGTTCAAAGGTACGCTGCTGTTTGTCTGAGCGGTTCTGAATATTGATGTATATCCGGAAAGAAAGAGACCTGCTTGTGAAAAGTACGGCTAAATCCAATTTATCTTGAAAATGCATACGATAATATTACATGATTTAAGAATTTCTGCATCTAGTTGCGGATTTTACAGGAATTCAAGCAACACGTGCTTTTGCCGGATCGTGCTGTATGGGCTTATTTGTAGTAGTACGAATTTTAAATATTTTCACAGCAAAATGGGAAAGCAGCAGATAATCAAAAACAACTTTGAAGTTTTCGGAAATCTTCCCCATTAGCGTTAATTCGCGTCCATTAGCGGTTTTCCTTTGGTTTTAACCGCGAATAAACGCTAATGTACGCGAATATCTCTGTGATCTCTGTGTCCTCTGTGGCTTTCTTTCTTCGTGTATTCCAACAGGGAGCGGCCGGTTTCATTGCAATTATACTGCTGGGTAGTTAATAATGAATTCCAATAATAGTGTGTCCACATCCTGATTACCTTAATTATTTTTTCTTTTGTATAAACCTGGTATACAAGCCGATGTTGAATATTAATTCGCCTTGAGTACGCACCCGTTAATTCTCCAACAAGTTTTTCATAATGCGGAGGATTTTGAAATGGGTTAATTTTTATTATTTCTAATAATTTTTCGACCTGAGGTTTTAATCCGGCGGATAGTATTTTTTTTGAATCTTTAACCGATTGTGTGGTGAAAACAATTGAATACATTTTTACCAGTTCATTTCTTTTACACATCTCTTTATCGGTTCAGAAAGGCCCTTCTTTATGGATTGCGGCATACCGGGAAATTGAGACAAATAGAGGGTTTCGGTAATAGCGTTCCAATCGTCTTCGGACAAAATCACCGCCGAACTTTTTTTACCGGTAATATGAATAGGTTCATGTGATAAATTAACTTCATCTATAATACCGTAAAGCCGCTTTCTGGCATTTGTTACATTAATTGATGTCATGCACGTACTCCTTTGCGTACGTTTTTAGTATACGCGAAAAACAAGAAAAGGTCAAGCGTAGGGCGTGATTTCTAATCCGGGGTAACATACATTTTACATTACGCTGTTGCCCCAAGTCCAACTTAGTCAAAATTAAACTTGAACCTGCCGCATCCAGCAAGTATTTTTCACTTGCTTGGCGCGCCAATTACATTATGAAGGAAAACCTAAAACTCTACAAGTTTCAATTT
>Ga0180007_10002960_pt1 | contig 19534 bp, 41 predicted proteins | sample MM_PC_MetaG_FD_121122 | JGI IMG/M metagenome (GOLD analysis project Ga0180007, IMG submission 121122) | Groundwater microbial communities from the Aspo Hard Rock Laboratory (HRL) deep subsurface site, Sweden - MM_PC_MetaG | ecosystem: Environmental > Aquatic > Deep subsurface > Groundwater... | reverse complement strand
TAACCACAGCTATGGTTTAGTGGCCACATCTATGGTTTATATATAAGCTTTAGAAATTTCTGGCGGTGGTACCATTTTCAAGTTTTTCCAAAAAAATAAGAGATACACGGAAGTGCTAAGTTGTACGGATAATAAAAAAAAAGTGTTAGGAGCTTATGAAGCTTGCTTATCCTGCTTCTTTTTTGGTGTCTCTTTCTTTTCCTCTTCTGAAGGTGCTATTATGATGTAACCAGTTAAGTCGCCCTTTTTCTCTGGGTAATGTGCAACACTCCTCAGACCAGCGTCTTTTGCTGCCCTCACACCAGCAGCTACGCTACCCCTCGTTATGTTGCTAACTTTTCTGGGTTGTTTGTCTTTCAGCACCAGTTCAATGGTAGAAGCCCATTTCGTTTGTCGTCCTCTTCTGGGTTTTGCTGCTTCCTTCTGGAAGTCCTCCATAGAGACTTTTTCTACTTTTGCGCTCATGGTGTTTCACACCTGGATTATTAGCTCCTCAACTCATATATAAACTTTTCTACATCGGTGGAAAAACTTGGCCAGACCTGGAAAAGTTTAAATAAAAGTTTAAACCATTATTCCACCACAGTGGAAAAAGAGGGAAACAAAAGCTGGAAACAAAAAACCCAGAAAAGCTCTCTAAAGAAAATGAGGAACTAAAGAAAGGAGCAGATTTGGTAAGCGTTGAACGCAAGGATTACTGGTTAGAAAAAATTGCATGGTTTGTTATGGAAAATATGAATACGGATAAACCATTCAATGAAGCATTCAACGAAAGCTTTAACGGTGTTGATGTTTTTGCATTCGATTTACTCACAGACGAGTTATTTGCACCTGATAAAGAAGGTTATCATAACAACAGAGAAAGAATAAAGCGTTGGGTAGCAAACGTGTTTGAGGTGCCAAAAAGATGAAGATAAAGAATTATGGTGGTCGCAGCTGGATAAGCAAATATACAACGTATAAAGGCGTTAATGAAGGGTTAACTATTCATATAGTTAATGCTGAGGTTGAAGAAGCTGAGGTAAAGGGTTCTATGCTCGTTATTAAAGTGAAGAAATAGGCGATTTAAAAATGAAGGTAGAGAAAGTCAGTCTTAAAGATTTTGAGGAGGAGCTGAGGAAAGCCTCCCTAGTTGTTACTAGACGGCGTACAAGGTCAACACTTGAGCAAGCTTATTTTGATATTCAGCAATCCAAAGAGGAGCTGAGAAAAATAAGAGATAATTGTGGCGGTATAGATTACGATTATCGCAGAGGCTCATGGTATATTGTGTTCCCGATGCTAGATAAAGAGATAGGCGTATTCAGTTCAAGAGAGAAAGCTGAGGGCTGGGCTGGAAAATTCTTAGGAGTAAACTAAAAATGAGTGGAATTGAAAAGGAGTATCAGCATAGAAAGATAGATTGCAATAATGACTGTCTTAATTGTGAACTCTTTAATGCGGAGCCTCCATGTGAAATAGTGAAGGAGCTAGAACCAGAAAGGAGTGAACTAAAAACGGTGAAATATATTGTAGTGAAATGCGATGGAAGTAATGCAGTTCTTGTAGTTACAGAAGATAACCTTCAGGAACTGAAACAAGCCATGATAGCTTTGAATGGTTACAGCGAAGAAGATTGGTTTGCTTGCATTGTGGGGGAAATAGTAAAAGATACATATTCCAATGGAGTAAGCTAAAAATGTCTAAACTTGTAAAAAATACTCAAGCTCATAAAATAATAGAGAAAGCTGGAGCAGAAAGAGTTAGTTTTGGAGCAAGCCTGAAGCTATCAGAAGTACTTGAGGATTTAGGCATGGAAATAGCAAAGGACGCTGTGGAATATGCTAATCACGCTGGAAGAAAAACAGTTAAAGCGGCTGATATCAACCTAGCAGTAAAGTATTATAGGATTAGATGAGAAAAATGGGCAAGAAAAGACGCACAGAAGTGAGGGGCTCATTTAGTTACAGGAAGGCCGAAAGTATGTTTCAGCATATAATTAACGAGGAAGTATATAAATTTCTGGTTATTAACGGCAGAGAAACTTTCAAAATGGGGCTGAAGTAGATGGAACCTTGGGCAGATGGCAGGCTACGATTTTCAGGCGAGACACGTAAGGGTTTTGACTCGGTTACAGGGAAGCGTACTCGTGGACGTCCACGCAAACTACCTGTTACTAGCGGGCCTGCTAGCAGCCGCAAGTATAATAGTATGGAAGGGGTGTTTAGTAGGGTATATTTGCGTGTTCTATCTTCTAGATTAGAGCATTATATAGTTGATGAAAAGGTTGCTTATATTGAAATAACAGATATAGGCACCACTTTAGTTCTTAACGATTCAAGCAGGGTAAAGGTTTAAAAAATGTGTCTGAGAAAAGTGCAACTAGATTGCGAGAAATGGGATTCAATTGGGTTTACAGGTACGAGGCTGGGCATGACTCCATATCAGGAAGGCCAAGTTAGGGATTACCTAATCAGGCATAATGTTAAAGAAGGACATCACGGCGATTGTATAGGAGCTGATGCTCAATTTCATAATATCTGCGTGGACTTAGGGATAAGAACGGTGGTATACCCTCCAACAAATGCTAAGTATAGAGCATTCTGTAAGGCAGATGAAGTTAGGGATGAGAAGCCGTATATAAAAAGAAATATGGATATTGTAAATGAGTCAGATTTTATGATAGCAACTCCATTTCAACTGCGTGAGGTTCAGAGGTCTGGCACATGGAGTACAATAAGGTATAGTAAAAAGGTTTGCAAATATATATATGTTATAACACCTGAGGATGAGTAAATGTTAAACGATAGACATAGCAGGATGAAGTATCTCATCATGGCCAGGAGTGCTAAAGAGGGTATGGGTTATGTTAGAGAGCATGAATCAGAGCTAAAAGCGTTTGGAAAAATGGGTTACTCTATTGTGTGCTTAGGCGGCTACTTTATGGCTGATGAAACAGCTGAGCCTGAGAAGGTGGTCTTTATTTTAGCAGTGGACAGCGACTGTTTAGAGCGATGTCAATTTAATAACCTTTGCATATCGAAGGTTATAACAGAGGGCTGTATAGAAGTTGAAAAAGCAGAAAATGGTGTAGTAGCGTTGGAAAGCAGGAACGTGGAACATTATGGTTAAAACATATTTGCACGGGAGGGTTAGAAGATAGTTCTAACCGCATTATGCTCCACCAGCTGGGATAGCTGGAGAGGAGGAAAAAAGGAAAATGCCAAAAATAACGACTGAGCTCGCGGAAGGCATAGAGCCACTTGAGGGCTACACCTACTTCATCACTGAAGTAGAGGAGACAAAGACAGCTGTGCAGGCTTTTGTTGGTTATAGAACGAGTCTGGAGCCAACAAAACGAAAGGCAGACGACGAATACAAGTACGCGACGATGCTATGGAAGAGGGAACAGGCTGGAGTAACGTCCAAGCTTGGCTCTTTCATGTCGGCATTCTTAGATTTCTACGGCGACGAGGATACTGCTTTTGATACTGACAACTGGATAGGATGCACAGTCCGCATCGTGAAGTGGGCCCCAAAGCAGCGCGATGTTGAGGTAATAGAAGGGAAAGCCAAGTGAGCAAAGTCTATCGGCCGCAAAGAATAGGTGGAAGCATCTATCTTTGCATTCCTCCCTCTTTTTTTTCTATTGATATGCTTAAGAAAGGCGTTAATGTAAAGTTATTAGAAAAGAAGGAAAATGAAGGATTTTTCATAATCAAAGTTGCGGAGGCAGATGATGGAGAACACAATCTCGATATTAAGGCAAGTAGAAAAGACTCACAAGAACCTAGGGCTACCACTGATATTCGCAAAGATGGTGGATTTGTGTGACCTTGGGCTGTTTCTTGTTGGAATACGTGGTAAAGGCAAGACCACAGTACTTGATACTATGCGGGACTGCTTGTCCCATCGAGATATTATGGAGATAAGCATACTGACATACGCAGGCCTGAATAAGATGGCTGACACTTTATCAAACCGCAGTGTAACACTGATAAACAGAGATTTCAGCTCATTCTATACTGACTACTTAAAAGATGTTGCAGTAAATATGATAAGTGCTCTGATAACTGACCATAGTATTAGAGCTGATACAGGTAAGTATCACCTAAAGATAGATAACTGCACAATATCATTCTTAAGTGCAACTCAACCACAAATGCTGGAAAGAATAAATAGAATACCAGCGTGGGAAAGCATGTATAGAGATAGGTTTATACGATATCCTATGCTTTACTGGTTTGGCGTTCCAAAATATCGTAATGACATGCCAAAAGTGTTACCAGTGGAGCTGATTCCTGATATAAATGACGTTGTAATTACGAAGTCTATGAAGGAAAAGCCTGAGTATGTTAGAATGCTAACATTAGTAGAACGCCAAACATCGGAGGGTAGATGCAGGCAATACCTTGATGGGTTACTTAAAGCGAGTGCAGCAATAAATGGAAGGGAAATTGTAGCGGAAAAGGATTTGAAGTTCTTACAACTGTTTGCAGGAAATCTTGTGATGGATTACTTGCTTTCAGATAGACAAAAAGGCGTAAGCCGTTCGCTTGTTCTAAACTCAGACAGCTATATTATTTTTGAACGGTTGCTTGAGAAGGGCGGCTCGTCAAAAACTGATATGCGTAGAGAATGGAGTGTCAGCAATGTCACAATGCAGAAAAACCTTAATCCGCTTATGGCGAAGAACTTAATAAAAGGCTCATTTGGTAAGGACTGGTACGAGATTAATCCTGTCTGGATAGAAAAATATGCTAAACCTGTGTATAACTGGTTCGAGGAGGCAGGAATACATGAGTGAGGATGGCATAAAGAAGATGGTTGATGATTATAAAAAATATAAGCTCTCCGAATTTGCTTTCAGTGTAACATTAGGAAAGCCTTTATCAGCTTATGAAACTAATCCTATTCATGTAAAAGCAGCAAAAATGTTAGTAGAGCAAGGTTATGAAGTAAAAGCAGGAGACCTTATCAAATATATTCTAACAAAAGATGGCGTTAAACCATTACAGCTAGCATCGTTTAAAGACATTGATAAGGATAAATATGTTAAGCACCTTAAAACTGCAGTTGCTCCTATACTAGAAGCTATGGATATAGATTTTGATGAAATAATTACCAGCAAAAAGCAATTAAAGTTAGAGCGGTTTTTTGGTAAAAGCAGTAAGGAGGTAAAGGTATATGTCCAGAAAACGATTTCCTAAAGGCCAGCAAACGCTTGACCCTGAGGCAGAGGCATTAAAGGATTTTAAAGAGGAGTTTGGCATTGAGGACTCAGGCGGTAATATCCTGTTTAATCAGGAGGTTGCATGCCCATTCTGTGCATTTGTAGGTCGTGTTATGGAGTTCAGAACTAAAAAGAGCGAGAGAAGCAAGAGATACTCTACTAAGATGTTTAAATGCCCAGACTGCGGACAGGGAATGAGGAGGGATACATTGCTTAAGGACATGACTCCGTCTGAATGGGCAAGATGGCTATACTTTAACGTGATAATGTACCACGGATATGATAGAATATCATTCCCGAAGCTTTTAGAGCGTCTAAAAAAGTATGGTTGGGCTAGTGAGTTCTGGGAGGCGTGGAAAGCAGCTAAAGAGGGGCGCGATACGTCTGACGTAGAGGACTATGTAGAATATGCAAAAACGTTTGCGAAAGAAACAAGAGAAACTTGTCCGCATTTTGGCAAGGATACGGGTCGAGGTAGTATAAGGTGTACCAGATGCGACCTACATGGGGCCTGTTGGCCAAAGGACGTGAAGATATGAGCTGGAGAGGCGGGATTGAGAGGTATCTGGTGGTTGACGAACCAGACTTTAAGCTGTTTCATGGCGATACATTTAAGATAATGCCATATCTGGATAGGCAGTTCACTATGATATTCTGCGACCCACCATTCTTTACTTGGGTTAGCGACTCAAAAGGCGATAAGAAACCCGACCATAACATGCTCAGCTATGAAATATATAAACGGCTAGACTATTACGGCTGTGTTTACCTCTGTGGAACTCAGCCACAACTAGCGATGGATTGGCGTTATTGGGCAAGGTTCTTCAGCTTCCTATACGAGAAAATTCAGGCCAAGAATACAGGGCCTCCAGCAATCAATCGTAAGCAACCAAGGCGTGTTCATGAAAATATATGGTGTCTATATCGCAGTAAAGATAAATTCAGCGACCTTACGATAACAGTTGACAGGATAACTAAGAAGGGCACAACAAAAATTGTTAAAGGAAAGCCTATGAGGATATGGGGCAAAGGAAAAAAGGAGTGGAGAGTTGGTGTGGGCTATCCAACATCGGTTTTTTACGGCAAGAAAGTTGACAAAAACAGCCCTGAATACGTTGGGCATCCAACGCAGAAACCTGAAAAACTAATAGAGGAGCTGATATTAATGTCCACTGATGAAGGCGACTGGATATTTGACCCGTTTGCAGGCTCTGGAACTGTATCAACTGTTGCTAGGAGGCTTGGTCGCAACTCTATTGCAATTGAGATTGAGGATGAATGGATACCTATGATTGAAAAGCGTATTCAGGTAGAAAAAACTAGAACATCAATAACTGACTTTATTAACGAGGATATAAGCGACGAGGAATATGCTGAAATGAGAGAGAGTTCATCAGTTAGTGTTGAGCCCAGAAAAGAAAAGCTAGATGGCTTCTTTAAGCAGGAGGAGCTATAATGAAGGTATGCCCTAAATGTGGAACAACAGAGGATGAAACACATATAAGTATGTTTAGCGGCATTGAGTCAGTCATGCGTGACCACGATGATTGGATTGAATGCAAAAGGTGTGGATATACTGGAAAACCAAAGATAATCACTGGAGAGGAGCCAACACATACAATTCACATACGAGGCTTAAGCCATACAGCTTATGAGACGATGTGGAATCTTCGCAAGTATCATGAAGCTAGTTCATGGGCAAAACTAATCGAGAAAATTGTGAAAGAATATGCAGCAGACATTGCGGAGTATGACTGGATATGAAGCGCAAAGAATTTGAGGGAGAATGTGTCTGCGGCAAACAGATGAGAAAGGTAAGCGAGCATCTAAATTACGTGGTCTGGAAATGCGAGTTCTGTGGCAGAAAGGAGCCTCGGTGGAAGGGAGCACGCCCTTTTGAAATAAATAAGGATGAAGCAGAGATTTCATCATCTTATCTTGTTGATGTAATAGCAGAAGTTTTAGATGAAGAAAAGAAAGGGGATGAAAAGAAAGTATGATAGATACTGAGGGCTATGAAATCAGGCGTTTGCCGTGGTGGTACTCGCCACTGACAAAAAAGCAGGTTCACTTTGATTCATATTCAATGCTCTCATACTGGCATTGGATGATAGAAGCTGATGTTATAAGGTTCCTTCGAGAGCGAGGCTTCGTTGGCGAAGAGTATCTGCTCATTGAGGGTGAGTTTGACCGAGGAGAGCTTCAGGAGCGGGAGGGCATGTTCAAAGTTGACCCATCCCTCTTTAAATCAGTATCTATTCGCAGATACCCACTTGATATTGAACGCATTCCTGATTATTATACGCCAAGTCTGCTGGAGGAGGAATTGCTTACAACATACACGATTATCGAGAAACTGAAGCTCTTACGGGTTTACCTAACTTTTAGCATTGAAACGGGTACAGGACACGAGCCATTTTATGCGGAGGTTACTTGCGATTCAGTTGTACCACCAGACCTCAGCGAAAAAGTGTTAGAAGAACGTGTTAGGCGTATAGTTAACGGCGTTTTAAAGCTGTTCTTTATAGTATTTGACGGTAACAAGCTGATAAGAACAGCAGATAAAAGAGATAGAGAAAGAGACCCTGACTGGCTGGTGAAAACACTGATGTATCTGCAAAGATATGCAGACCCAATTAATGAGAGCGATGAAAGGGGAGGCATGGATGGCTTTATAGACATGCTAATAGATAGAATATACGAGCGTAACTTAAACGAGTTTACAACTAGGGAATCCGTGATAACAATAGGCATCGAATATGAGTCAACAGCAGATGCTACATATGAGTATCCTTACGTACATGCAGTGATTGAGAAAGTTAAATTACGAAGATGGCATCAAGAGCGAGTAATAGTGTTAGCACCTTCAACTGTTATACGAATGGATGAAATACTGGATATGGTGGTAATGTGGTAACATATAAGAAGCCAACAAGAAAGGAGCTATGGATTATGAGCAGAGAAGATTTGCTCAAACAACTTAAGTTATCACATGATTATATAAAAGAACTGCGGCTAATAGTAAGGTCAAAAAATTTGACCCTTCGAGAGCTTAGAGTAAAGAAAAACAGGCATTGGGCAATAATAAAGAGGTATCGAGAAGCAGTTGGGCCACTAAATAGAATAGAGCAGTTGTATAAAGATGAAACAGAGTGAAATACAAAAGCTAGCAACAGAGCTTTGGCTTAGGGATAACACTGATATATTCAAGTATATGCAGTGGACTAATCCTACTGTTGATGAGCTTAAAGAGACTGGACACTGGTACATTGCACAATCAAGAATATCTTTAAAAGATATGCGTGAAAGAAGGAGAAAAGCAAAATGGAAACGGTATTAAAGAAAGTGAGATGTTCTCGATGCAATGGGACGGGGTTTACAGGCAAAGATAGTAAAGGGTGGTGCATACAATGCCCAAAATGCGGAGGTCGAGGTTATAAATGGGAACAGTGTTAAAGATTGACCTAGACTATAAAGCACCAGAGGAATGGTTATTGTACTGGGAGGAGACAAGATGCTCAATGCTAAAGAATTTGGGCTATACACTAAAACGCGTAAAAAAGCATATAACAACAAAAGGGCAAAACTACTTCATTGAAATAGAGGAGAAGCTGTCTCCACAAGCGACAAACATGCTTCAATTCCTGCTTGGTGACGACCATACAAGAGTCAAGATAAACCAATGGCGAATTGAGCGAGGCATTCCGCACTGGAACAAGATATTTGATAGAAAGCTATGGAGAAAGAAAGCAAAAACAGTAACATGCTACTATTGTGGCAACATTATTCCGTTAATAGGTGTTGAAAATGACAAGCATGAAAGTCAACAAGGGGAGTAGATATTTGCACCGCCGTGCGAACGATAGAAATGTTATTGATATCAACTCCCCTTCGTTGCATAATATACAGATAGAGGAAAGAGCATAATGATAAAGTTTAAAGTAGGCGATAGAGTCGCATTCAAAAAACGCGGCCCAGACGACCCAGAGCTACTCAAAATTGTTGCTATATACGAAAGTCGAAACGTAGTTATGCTTAAAGGAATAGATAAGCCGTGGAAAGGGGGAACAGGTATTGACAGTATCAAAGAAGCTAATCCAAGAAAATCAAGGCCAAAAAAGAGAAGGAGTAAACGGGAGAAGCCTGAGGATTACTGGCCGTGAAAAAGAGTACAGCGGTTAAGCCGAGATGCTGGAGAGGAGGATAACGCTGATATTGTAACCCTTAACACCAGCATAAATCTCTCCGCATATCTCTTTAGCTCCGCTACTCCTCAATTTTATCAACTTTGTTCTTGCCCGTTTCTTTAGTCTTTTTGCCTGGAATCTCAGTACCTCCAACCATTCTATTTACCATGCCTCTAACAAGTGCTTCTGCAAGTATATCCTCGGTGGAGCCTTTACCTTTTTCAACACCAATGCCCTTTAGTCTATCAACCGCAGTTGTTACAGTCTCAAAATCTGACACCATTGAGCCTATACTTACGGATGAACGCAGTTCATTAACTGCTGTAAATAAGCTGGTCATGCCTCCAGTCATTTCTGTAAACATTTTAACAGCCGATTCTATGTTAGCTTGTCCTCCGCCTCCACCGACCCTCCTGTTTTTCATGGCTTCTTCTAGCGTTGCTTTTCCATCTTCATCAGCCGCAAGATATGATGTCATAGCAGAAGCTAAAACATCGGTAACAGCAACACCACGGTCTGCAGCATATTTCTTTGCGGCTTCATAGATGTCACCATGGCCCCTGCCAAGGACTCTTTTAATCTTTTCTATCCAGCCCATCTGATAGCACCCTGTAAATTTCCTCTCTAGCATCTGCGTCTGCTATACCAACTGCAATAAATCCATGTATTGTAACGCCGTCACTCTCTAGCTCGACTCTTTCTATGCCGCTACCCTTGAATTTTATGTCGAACATGCCTGATGCGAATATTATATCTGCAAGTTCTGAGCTCATATCAGTTATATCATCCATCTTCGTTCTAACAGCTTCCTTCTTTGCAGACACGAGCATCTCAACAGCTTTACTTATTCCCTGTCCCATATCCTGTAGTTCATCATATGTGCTTTCTCTAACTTTTATGCTTCTGAAAGGTTCAGATTTTTTCTTTTTCTGCTCTTCGCCCATTTCTACCACTTTCTACTTTTCTACATAATTCTACCTTATCCCTTTATATATGGTTTTCGTCCTATATATGCGGGTAAAACCCAAAGGAAAAAGGAAAAAAATGACGCAAATACAAGTTTTTGGCATTCCAATGGTACTGGTGCAGACAAGTGACTCCTGGTACAACAGGGGTATGTATCTCAGGCAAGCGGCACCGTGGGACAAGCGTCGCGGTGGAACTAGTGCCTTAAGCGCGGCACAGTTGAAAGTCGTAGACGCATTCTCTATGGTAAACAAAGACGCCAACGACAAGGGCCTTAACAGGTGGCAGAGACGTCGGCTCGTCAAGACCGTGATGCGGGGCAAGAGCTTCGGTGGAGCACCGAGAGTTCCCAAGCGTTCTCCTGCAGCTGATTCGACTGTAAAGTCGGCTATAAAAGCGGCTGAGGCAATAGTCGCTAGATATTAGGTGACTGAATATGTCGGAGATGCTAGCAGGAATCGTGGAAAGGGCCCAGGCATCCATCAAGAACGAGACTGACCTCATAGCGGCTGTAGCAGGAGCTGGAGCAGTTGCTGCTATAGTTGAGGTTGTTCGCTCTTGGTTCCCCTCTCAGACTGAGGGCATGGCAGACGAGACGGTAGCGGCCATCGGAGGATTTTTGCTGTTCTACTACGGCGATAGAGTGCATGAACTTCTAGTCCCATTCGGCTTTGGAGCGTTCCTCTCAGGAGTGGGCGCTTGGTCAAGCGAGTGGGTTGAGGGCTTGATACTTTCACTGAAGAAGGCGGAGGCGTAGCTCCTATGAGCTTAGTACTCAAAAGGACTCGCCGCACTCCCCCTGGCACAGTGGAGAAGCCCGAGGAGATGGTGCAACTTCCGAAGTCGCTGTTGATGTCCAGCATCAAGTTCGTCGAGCAGGTAGGAGTCATCCTTGCTGCTGATGGACTTGCGGCTAACCTTAGCAACAAAATAATCGACTACACGATACCTGACGGGTACGCAGCGGAACTCCTGTCAATAGGCATCATGCCCGATTGGACTGGAGCAGCCTCAAGGCTTCTTGACACAGAGATTGGGTACGACGGTAAGCTGACAGGCATCAGGTTCCTGACCAACCACGCAGGTATGAACGCACTCCCGTATGGGGATAGGCTGTCCAAACAGATAATGATACCGCTCGGGACACCAATGAAGAAAGGCTCTCTCACGCCAAAATTCAACTCAGGCCAAAAGATACAGGTCGTTGTAACGGCGGGAGATGTAGCTGTAGACGAGGATGTTCGGGCCAGGATGCACCTTCTACTCTACGAACCAGCAGACTGTGAGAAGGTCTTTGGCGTTGGAATCTCGAAGCTAGCCACCATCGTTGGTGGCGTCGAGCAGTCCAGCCCTGAGAGACTCTTCGCAGACTATGAACTCCTAGAGTCAGCTACAGCAGGAAAGGGACAGTGGGAAAACGCCTACTCGAAGTCCATCAATGACTACGAGCAGATACAGCTATCTCACGTAGGAATCAAGCCACACGCAAACGGCCTGAACCTGAAGCTCTACGACCTGCGGGCAAAGAAGGAGTTTCCAGAGTACGACCCGTACTTCACCATCGCAGAGACATACAACAGCCTACCGTTCGGCGACGACGACGACTATATGCCAATCCAGAGGCTTCCTAACATCATTGCAGGGTACACCTACACGAATACTGACTTCAGCGTGAAGGTGAGAGATAACAACGCAGTTATCCCTGTTGGAGGCATGGCGACTCAGCTCCTCGGTCATTACAGGAGGATAGCGTAATGTCAGCAAGAGCAATTGAGGTACACAACGGATACGTAACCTTCGCAGAGAGAGGCGTCGGCATTGTCATGAAAGCAGACAGACCTGCAATTGACATCGACGCATCCCCAGAGTCTGGCTTGGAAGCACTCGGAACAGTGAGCGTTCTGAGGGTCAGAGGCAACGTCAAGAACACAGACGTAACTGGCGAACTCAGAGTTGTGAACATACAGGCCCGTCCAGCAATGGATATAGGAACCATTGATGCAATCAACCTTGAATGTGAGGCTAAGGCTGGAGCCGACATATCCAGCAGGTTCGCTGCCATCAGAGGCAAGATGGAGATTGCTGCTCTCGGTGGAACCGTCGCTAAACTCGTGGGAATGGACATAGATTTCTCACTAACAACGGCACCAACATACGGAGCAGGAATCGCAATGTACAGCACTGGTGGGCAGGTTCTGGACTACGGCATAGACTTCACCAACGTTGGCTCATACTCGCTCAACCCAGACAAGGCTGAGATGAGACTGAGCCACGATGTCTGTATCATGACGGGAAGCGGTGCTCCGACCGATGGAGTAACAGGAGTAGGATACGCTGGGCCCGGAAGCCTATACATAGACTACACAGCATCAACTACTACCAAGCTGTACGTCAACGAAGGCACAAAGGCAGTTCCAGATTGGGAGCTAATCCCATCCACGTAGGCGAAGAGCTATGTCTGAGAAACCAGAAGAGCCAAAAGTGCTTAGCTCCCTCACTATTGCAATAGTTGAGGGAAGCCCTGCAAAGATAACCGTTCAGAACAACAGCATGAATCCGTACATGGTTCCAACATTACTCAGACAGCTAGCCCAAAACTTCGAGGATAACATTCTCGAAACAAGGAGCTTGATAGAATGAGCGAAATAACAGGCAGCCGAATCCTAGACCGCATCATGTCAGGCGATTACAAAGACTCAGATGTCGAGGAAAAGCTGTACGCAGATAACGAAGCCACTGTGTTAGATGTTGTTACCACCGTTGAGGAGGGAACAGTGCCTGATGGGCACGAAGGCATGATTGTTTCCATCGCTGTTTCCTCAAACGATAAGGTTATAATGTACCTCAATCGGGACGGCAAACAATACTACGATAATGGGCTGAACTGTGGGGCCTTATCCAGCATTGGCGAAGAGGAGTCCGAGGTTTACGGAGTCGGTAGGGAAGTTTTCCTCGGAGTCCGCATCAAAGAGAAGGGCAAGTGGCAGCTACAATTCAAGTCCACTCTGCTAACACCAACCATCAGCTGGAGACTCAGAGTCAGGCACTTTAAGAAGAAGGGCTAAGCATGGTAGAAACAAAGACGCTATTGCTAACACTTGAGGAGGTTGTAACTCCCGCAGAGTTCAGGTTCGACTCATACGAACCACCGCTGGACACGAGGGAAATATTCCCAACAAAAGCAGATTGGCCGTTTCTTGCAGCAGAATACGAAGAGGGCGAGTCTGTTTACGTCCACTATTGCGTAAAGAACGTTGGGAGTGGAGCAGATACAGGAACGATTGAGGTTAGAGACCTCGATACAGGTGCATTAATAACAACCTATAGCGTCCCATTGCTGGAGCCTAACTTCAGGTACAAGACAAGTGGCTCAGGAGCCTACGTCGGAAAGATGCCCGCAAAGGACTGGCAAATATCATTTAAGGTAACGCCATAAAACTTTCCCCTTTTTTATTGCCTTTGGCAGACCCAGAAGGGAAAAGCAATAGAGGAAAAAATAGTTAGAATTGGGCTATCAATAGCACCAGAGGATGAGCTACATTTCAGGATTATCAAAGATGATATACCTGCAGTTGGAGCAGATGTTACACTGGTGACTAAAGGCGTCGTCCCTTTAACATTCTCAAAAACAGCAGACGAAACTGGAACAGTAAGATATGGAAAAGAAGAGCTTGTTCCAGCTATCGGTGAGGCAATCTTTAATAAGATTCCATGGCTATTCATGGCCAATATTAGTGACTCAGAGTATGCTATCTGGAAAGACCAAGCATTTTTTGAGCTTGGAGAGGTTTACGATTTTAAGCTAAAGAAGTATAAAGAAGCGCCAACATTCTTCTTGAAGATACAGCTGCGAGACATAATTGGAGCAGAGATATTCAGCAATTTCGTTATAGAAGTTGAAAAAGCCGCATTAGCAGCAGCTGGTCTTGAAGTTGTAAAAATAAAAGGGCAGGGAACCAGAACAGTTGAGATTCAGTTCAGGCCACCATGGCATAGCTCCGCGCTGGTCATAGACTGGGTTACGGTCTGGTTTTGCGTCAAAGTCCTGACTGTAGCCACAGCAATAATAGCTATACTTGTTGTGTCTAAATGGACATTCGGAGAAGTAGGAGCAGGAATTGCTGGAGGAATAGGTATAGGCATAATACTCCTAGCTTTACTATCTGCGCCTAAAATGGCTAAAAGGAGGAAATAAAATGCCCGAAGAATACGTTGAAACATATCTGGGATGCGATATTTATTACTACACACCTCCAGATGTAGCATATGAGCAGTACGGCTCTCCATGTCTGACATCGAATTACGTAAAGCTTGGGGCTGTCAAGAAACAGATATGCCTGAGCAAAGGCGGAGTCTGGACGTGGAACGCCGATAAGACGGATGGAACGTGTGAAATTACGCCCCCCGCAGAGTTCATGTTCGACTCGTACAATCCACCGCTTGATATGAGCGAGTTATTCTCAACAAAAGCATCAGCAAAATATGATGTGGGTGAATCTGTTTACGTCCAATACTGCGTAAAGAATGTTGGAAATGTACCAGGCTCAGGAACGATGGAGGTTAAAGACCTCAATACAGGTGCATTAGTAACAACCTATAACATACCTGAGCTGCCCATAAATGGGAGATTCAAGACCACAGGCTTAGGAGCCTACGTCGGAAGGATGCCAAATAATGATTGGCGTCTCGAGTTCAAGGTGATGCCATGATATACGAACAAATAGCGTGGTTTACGCTTCTCGGCCTATTAGGCGGGTTCACTCACGTATTTGTTGACTCAAAAGCTTGGAATGACCTGCTAAAATTTGAGTCTTTGAAGCAAATGATAATCGGAGGCATATCGGGCGGCCTCTACTGGATACTATACACTAATAACGGCTTTCCAAACTTCATAATGGCGTTCGTAGTAGGGTATTCGGGCACCGACTTCATAATCAAGCTAATAAAAAAATACGCCGAAGAGGAGATAGAAGGATGAGCAGTAGAAAGGACGTGAAAAGGCAGTTCGACCAGCTAGAGACTCTGCCACTAGGTAGGGAACTAAAAAGAAAGCGAAATGCTTTACTGAGAAAGATTAAAGCACAAATAAAAGATGAGGAGAGAGCATCAAAGAAATACTTTGACTTACAAACCGAGGCTAGGCTCATAGACAAAGAAATAGCAAATAAGCTATACGAGATTTCAGGCGAGGAATTTGTTCACAAGACAGAGCTTGAGCAAATGTATAGGAAACTAGGAGGCATATTAAAGTGAGTTTCATAATCATCCTGAACAGGCTTGACGCCTTGATTAACCGAGTCGAAAGACTAATAGCCGCAGTAACAGGGGTGCCTGTGGATGAGCTTCCACCAGAGATAATAATTCCACCAGCAGAGGTAATAGTGGAGCAGCTTCCAAACCGCTACAAGCTATTCAGAGTTGACCTAACCGTGGCACACGACGATGAGCCAATAGGTATTGGAGACCTGATAAAAGGTGTTGGAACACCTTATGCCTCATATATGAGTATCATCACAGTACCAGCAGCATTCACTTTCAAGCTGAACTCGACAGACATGGATGCAATAGATGCTGCAGTAGGGCTCGAACAGGAGGACTTCGAGATAACCGAGATGTTCATAACCAATGCGGTAGGCATAGGAACAGCACTAGTAAACGTGGAGTACAGGGTGGACTAAGATGCCGCTAAGAGTTCCTGCTGGTAGCTATATTTATCTTGAAATGGAAAATCCATATGAAATTAGCTATCAAAATAAACATGAGATAGTAAGCGTCTCAGCTCCAAATAAGGATGATGCAAAGGATATGTTCACATTTGCTCTTATTGAGGTGGGCTTAAAGGAGTCACCATAATGCCACTGCATATTCCAATAACGGAGTCAAGGGAAATATCACAAGCAGAATACGAAATATCTCAGGTTCCGCCAGAGGAAAACAACGTCGTCGCAATCGTTACAGTAATAGCTGACCAGACCCTAGGCTCAAAGGATATTACGGTTAATATTCCAACAGGGGCAACAATCACAAAAGTTACCGCGTTGGCACGTATTAACATAATAAACGATACTGCAACGGCGCAAGTGGTTGACCTAATACTTGAGGTTGAAGGCGTGGCAATCTTCGACCAAGAAAATGTAATTGGTTTCCCAGCAGTAGCCAACAGCTCAGGGGCCTACGTAATCGCAGAAGATGCCTCAGACGAGGTTACAGATGATGGACAGGTCGTAACGCTTGAAGCTAAGGCAACCATCTCAGCAGCAGCGGCAGTCAGGTTCCAAGTGCAATACTACCTGTTTATAACCTACAAGATGGGCTGATAATGAGCCTATTAAAACATCTTTTAATGTCTCAAAGCATAGGTGTTCCAGACTATGCCTTCCGTAGAAGCCATGATATAAAGGGCTCAGTAGGGGGAGAGCAAACAGATTATCAGGTTAAAATTAAAGTCCTCTATGGAGGCGAAAGCAGTGTTTTAGACCATGTAACTCATATCGGACACTATGAAGGGGCTCCCGCGAACCCAATCATTGCAGAAGAGCCTGGAGAGTGGGATGCGGGTATGAGAGAGATAGGGAACGTTCTCTACGAACCTGAAGATACTGGCAGAGAGTATAAGGCGTTTTATTCAGGGATGGAAGGCCCTCTTGCTCTTGGTAAACGGTCAATAGGGTATGCCTATTCATCAGATGGAAAAAACTGGACTAAATCTGTAGCCAATCCGGTAATAACGCATGCCACCACTTGGTACGAAGACCCGCATGCAATTAAAGTCGGAGACACATACTACCTTTTTTGCGAAGAAAATGTGAACGATGAAATCACCATGTTTCATAGCGCTGACTGCGAGACATGGATTAACGATGGAACCGCCATCAATGTTGGCGCACCAGGCAGCTGGGATGATTTGCTTGTTGGCTCACCAACTGTCTGGAAGGAGGGAGTCACATGGTATATGCTCTACGAGGGGATGGAGGCGGTTGGAACAGGACAGATAGGGCTTGCCACCTCACCCGACGGAGCCGTCTGGACTAAAGACCTGGCGAACCCCGTCATGACACTTGGAGCCATAGGCGAATGGGATGACGCTACAGTAGTATGCGATGATATTGTAAAGATTGACGGAACCTACTACTTATCTTATCACGGAGAGCATGCAGCCGTTTTCAGGACTGGTATAGCTCACTCAACCGACCTATACACATGGACGCATGCTAAAAACCCGTTGATTTATCCACAATTAACAGCAAACCCATATACTGCCGTTGACCATTTCCAGCTTTACTGGGATGGAGGCAATAACGAGTGGGTCAGCCACTACTGCGACAGCCGTTTAAGTGACGCTGGGTGGAGCGACGGCTTAACCAACGGGATATACCGAGGATATCCAAGATGCACGGGGGATATGTTTGTCTGCCTCAACGAGAAATGCCGAACAGATTTCGGCGATATAAGATTCAGGCAAGGAGCAACAGAGCTTGACTACTGGATACAGGAAAAAGTAGATTCAGAATATGCTATCTTCTGGGTTGAGATACCAACGATACCCGCAGACCCAGACTCGACAACAATTCATATCTACTACGGGAAAGCAAATGCAACAACAACAGAAAATGGAGCAGATACATGGATAGACTACGAGGACTGGGAGAGTTATGACCTTGATGATGTACTACCACTCGGCGATTTTGAAGCCACCCTAATTCAAGAGGTTTGCAAGATAGATGATAACCAGGCCTACAAGGGAGATAAATCTCTTTTCTCAGACGATGATAGCGCTGTAAACAAGAACGATATAAAATGGAATTACGCCGATAAACTGGTGGGCGGATTCAGGTTCCTGATAGCTCTCTATCAAGACACAGATTACGGCACAGATGAGCCATGGTACATCACCTTTAAGAGAGCCGATGGCACAAGAGAAATCGCGTTTATCGCCGATGGGTCGGGAAACATCAAAGACTATTATGCTGTAGCATATCACGACACAGGAGCAGACCTAACAGAAGATACTTGGAGCATCTTTGAAGTATGCGCAGAAATAGGTGCAGCCACATGGGATTTCAAATTTAAAGAGTTGCGATACCTAAACAGAACATGCGAAAACAATGTCAACAACTTTGGATATACTCAAATAGTGCTATCAGGTGGAGTGATGAAGTTCAGGGGAAACCTCGGCGTCTGTTGCATTGGATTATACGTTGACCCCGAGCCAACACACGAAGATTGGGGAGCAGAGGAAGTAGTATCATGGCCGTTTTAATATCTCATGGTCTGACCACCCTTTCCAACTTAACACAAACATTTAAACTTAGCACTTCCGTGTATGTCTTATTTTTTTGGGATTCCTTGAAAATGGTACCACCTTCAAAAAAAGATGAATGTAAATGGGCGTAAGAGGCATAGAAACTCATAACAGCATACCAACTTTACCGTTAAATACAATCATAGAAGGCAACTTTACAGATTGGAAGATATACAACGTTTACGAGTCGGGGCTTCCAGCTGACGCAGATGATATCATAAGCATAAGAGACGACGGAACAATCTTTCTATTTGACGACTCAACTAACAACTCTTTCACCATAAGCAAAGATGGAGTCATACTAAGCACTTTAATCAATAGATTCCTATACCCAGTTTACTGGGGAGCCACCATTTTAGGTAAGTATGTTGTATCACTTGACATTGCCCTAGAGAACATAGCGATTCACGATGGCGGAGTAGAAGTATGGCGTCGAAACCCAAATCAAGATAGGGGAGATTATGTATTGGATGCACCGCCAATAAGTGGGTTATGGCTGACGGGTTTAAGCCCGAGAGGAAAATGGATGATGATACCAGCCACGGAAGCCGTAACCCTAAATATGCTGATATTCCTATACAAAGGTGTGGGATAAAATGAGCAAGAAAGACACCGAAGAACAATTCAAGCGAATATATAGCTTTCACGTTGTTGAAAGCTCAAAGCTCCCAGAGGGACGCACACCAAGTGGGTGGCGAGGATACAGGCCAAACTTATGGCGAGACCTTTATGAAAGCTGTAATAATGATTATGATTGTCAAGTTAATATAAGGAACAACTATCGCCTATGGGAAAACGGGAGAATACATAAAGCTCTAGATATGCTTCATAAGGCTCTCGTTACTTTTGACCCTGATGAGCTGAGAG
>Ga0180007_10002959_pt1 | contig 19539 bp, 19 predicted proteins | sample MM_PC_MetaG_FD_121122 | JGI IMG/M metagenome (GOLD analysis project Ga0180007, IMG submission 121122) | Groundwater microbial communities from the Aspo Hard Rock Laboratory (HRL) deep subsurface site, Sweden - MM_PC_MetaG | ecosystem: Environmental > Aquatic > Deep subsurface > Groundwater... | reverse complement strand
TGGCAGCGCCACGGGGAATCGAACCCCGGTTATCCCGCCGTGGCGGGACGTCCTAACCGCTAAAAATTTGCTAAAAAAATAAAGTAAACTGGCAGCGCCACGGGGAATCGAACCCCGGTTACCGGAATGAGAATCCGGCGTCCTAACCGCTAGACGATGGCGCCTCGTCGTCGTCTTGCTCCAGCTTACGTCCCGCCATGTCGGGACTCCAGCTTCCGCAAGCTCCTCCTCTCCCCACAAAATCCTTCTCGTCGCTACGCTCCTGCGATTGAATTTTGCGGGGACCCCATTTCTGCGACCGCACTGCGAATTTTAATGGAGGATTGCACTTTCACGCAACCAAAAAATTTGCTAAGATCAGCACTGACACAGCTAACTGCCAAATCAATATGGAACACAAAATCAAAACACTGGCTGAAGCCATCACCAATGGCCGCACCAAACATCTCGTTCAGACGCATGTGAAGGCGCTGGCCTATAATGAAGAAACGAAACACCTCATTATTTACGTTGATAACGCGGCTCCTATGCATGAATTGTCCAGTGAAGAAGGGGATCACCACCTGAATAACGGGCTTAATGCAGTGTATGGCGATGACATCACATACGAAGTAAAGATGCACGGCGAAACAACTCATGAAAATGAAAAGCAGATAGGGCGTGAGATCAACTATGGATTGCTGAAAGGCGAGAACGAAAGACGGTGAATAGGGCAGGCGCCGTGCTTTTTGATGGCGCTCAGGTGCACTTCCGTCGCGTAACCCATGTGCCGGGCAAAGCCGTAATCAGGGTATTTTTTGTGGTAGAACATCATCAGCCGGTCGCGGTGCACTTTGGCCAGAATGGAGGCCGCAGCCACGCAGAAAACTGTTTCATCAGCTTTGATGATGGCTTTTTGGGGAATTCCCATAATATTCAGTCCCACCGCGTCGGACAGAATAAAATCAGGCCGAGGATCCAGCTTTAAAACAGCCTGCCGCATGGCCAGTTTACTGGCGTTCAGAATACCTATTTCATCAATCTGTCGCCAGCCGACCACGCCAACCGCCCAGCTTATGGCACTGTTTCTGATTTCTGCAAAAAGCCGTTCCCGTTCCATGGCGGACAGTTCTTTCGAATTCCTGATCGCTTTATTCCGGTATGTTTCCGGGAAGACCACGGCCGCGGCCACCACAGGGCCGGCCAGAGGTCCGCGCCCGGCTTCATCGGTGCCGGCAATCAGACGGAAACCCATTTTCCTTAAATCTGTTTCTTCTTTGATCATTATCGCTTTTTAAGCAGTTGCCACATTTCCGGGGTGATCGCTTTTGTCAGCATCATCATAATTATATATGCGAGCCCACCCAGCGGCACCAGCAGTGCCAGCTGATAGATGTACCAAAGCCCGTTCAGCCAGTAAAAACCGCTTGCCACGAACAGGCCCATCACTACCGAAGATAAAGTGATTTTCCAGGCAGTGGTGAATTCCAGCTTAAGGTGAAACGCGCGCTTCACCGCAAGACCTGTCAAAACCAGAATAAACAGTTCACACAGAATCGAAGTCGCGGCCGCCCCCCGAAAGCCCCAATAAGGAATAACAGCCAGATTGCTGACAAGGTTAAAAAGTACGCAGGCCGCGTTAATGTACATAAGCTGAGCTTGCCGATTCAGAACAACCAGCGTGAAGCCGAAAAGCGCGTTGATGAATGAAAAGAACATGGCGAACATCAGAAACTGAACGGCAATGTCCGCCCCATAGGCGTGCACAACTCCGCTCACAAAATCCTCGTCCGAAATCAGCCGTATGATTGGAATGGCCAGAATAAAGCCACCCACCATAATCGGCATGGCCGTGGCCACCAGAAAATCAAAAGAATATTGTATGATCTGCTTCACCTTTTCACGTTCTTCTTCCAAAAAGCGCGTCATGACCGGCAAAACCGAATTCATATAATAAACGGGAATAATGATCATCATTTCCAGAAAACGCATGCCCACTCCATAAAGACCGGCCTCCGTATCGCCGCAGATAGAAGAGGAACAGCTGGTCGTGCCATCAGCCAGAGTTCTGGTGTGGGGCAAAATCATCGTCAACAAAATCACGTCCAGCCGGAAGTATATATTATTAAGCACCAGCGCCACGCCGTAAGGAAGCGAGGTGAAAAAAATCTTTTTCCAGTAAGCAAAGTCAAAACAGTAGGTAATTTTTGTGTAACGTTTCGCGTAATAAGTGGTGATAGCCAGCATGACAAAATTACCGAGTACCCCGGCCCAGATCAGATGTTCAAAACCGACAGAAATATCCGCAACAAACAAATAGTAAACCACTGCCGCGATATAAGCCACACTGGCAATCTTGCCGGCAATCAGGCCAACCGTGGTGTACTGCATTTTTAGGTGTACCTGGAGTACAGAACTGACCGTTCCGTTCAGCAGGGTGAAAATGGTGGCGAACGTGGCAATCAGCACGCCCATAGGAATCACCGTGTCGGAGTAACTGGGAATAAGAAATACCACAATAGCCGCCAGCCCCATGGTCAGGATGGCCAGAGCAGTGCGTAACCCCAAAACATTCCCCAGAATCCGGGGAATATTTTTCTCATCTTTGCTCATCTCTTTCACTGTGATCGTGAAAATGCCGAAATCGGCCGCAATACCGAAAAAGGCTAGATACTGGTACACGGTAGTGTAGTCTCCGTAGCCGGACGTGCCCAGATAGCCCGAAATCATCTTCAGGACAAAGACGGAAAGCACGGCTGTTATGATTTTTCCTCCAAACTGAACAAAGGTGTTTTCGAGGATTTTTCTGGCAATGCCCATAAACGGAAATTAACGAAAAAATTATACCGCAAGAAGGCTATTTGGCTGGCATTCTTTTACATTGACAAAAATAAATAAATGTTGTACAATTTCACCCTTACGCTCGGAAAAGACACCATATCCGCAGCGGGATAAACAAAAACAGAAAGAAAAAGTCACGCTAATCCTAACTATAATGCGACTTAAAGTTCTTTCTCTTTTTGCGGCCATACAGATCTTGTCATTCGGTATCTGGATCAACCTTTCTCACGCTGAGCCATTCGTGCCACAGCCCTTTGAACAAGCTCAAATTCATCCAGCTCCGGCATTACCATCAGAATTGGTAGCTGACCTGGAAGAACCTACGCTCTTACTGCATTTTGCCACCCGTAACATGAGTGAAGAAAAGCGCTTTTTAAATGCGATCCGGACAAACCAAATTGAAACAGCCCTCAAAAAACTGCCGGCAGAACATGTAAAATCTGTAAAAAATATTACGATTGATTACAGTGAAAAGGCTCACCGGGGCCTGGGCGGTAATTATCTGATTATCCTTCGCGGTGTGAATATGAGTACAGAAGAAACGATTGCCGTTCTTGTGCACGAAATGGGTCACAATGTCGATTATGGTTATCTGACACCTGAAGAAAAGAAAGTCCAAAGCCCTTTTATAGACGGGAATGCGTCACTTTATGAAACGGATCCAAGTCTGGACTTCTATCGTATCAGCTGGGAAACCAATCAGGAACGAAAACAAACAGCAATTAATACGGATTTTGCATCCGGCTACGCCATGAGCGATCCTTTCGAAGACTTTGCCGAAAGTTATACCTATTATATCCTGCACAACAAGGACTTTAAAAAACTGGCCGCTGGTTCAGAAGCCCTGTATGCCAAGTACCGCTTTATGAAATATCAAGTCTTCAACGGCGTGGAATTCGATACGGGAGACGGTATTGTTGATAACAACCAGAGGCCCTGGGACGTGACTGTGCTTAGTTATGAAATCAGCGATTTTCTGAGCTAAAATTGGATGCCGGTCTAGTACCTGACGTCGAAATCATCAAATTCGCCTGTGTATTCATGTCGCTCAACTTCAACTTTGCTTACCTCACATGTAGAAGGTCCGCTATAGCACCAATCGATAAAATCATTAATCTTGTTTTCGGGACCCTCCGCTTCGATGGCTACCGTGCCGTCAGCCTGATTGGCCACCCAGCCGGTAATATCACCCAAAGCTTGAGCTTTTTCCACCGTATGCGCCCGGAAGAAAACCCCCTGAACCTGCCCATGAATGGTTAGATGGACTCGTATCATCGTTTTAGCTTCCAAAAGAAGTCAGTCACATAGTAAATCAGATAGAGAGTGAAGGTGAAGACAAGAAAATCCGTCGTCAGAAAGGGGATATTAAAATAATCCGTCACCGCTCCCAGAAGTGATAATGGTTTTTTTAGAATATCCCAGCTGTTAAAACGTTCATACAGGCCAAACATTAGTCCTACCGAAGTTAGCGGAATGACTGTCAGAGGAAACAATTTCTTCGCCTGTTTTCCCCACTTTTGAGCGACAATATCCGTCATTTTACTCAGCGCGTAATAAAAAGTGGGTAGGCCGATCAGGCCGTAAGTGAAAAAGAAAAGCACCACCCATGAACCATTCCGGCAGACCCGATACACATCATAGTCCGCGCAATAATCGACCAAATGCCGCACCATCAAAAACAGGTAAGCCGTGTTGGGCAGCATTGCCAGCCAGAACAGGAAGATCAGCGCGAAAATGACGCGGTTTTTGCGGAGCTTGCTGTGTGTCGCCAAAAAATACACCGCCCAGCAGGGCAGAAACGCCAAAAAAATATTCCAGAAAACCAAAATAAGGGGATAGTCATTTATTTCCATGCAGTTATTTTATTTAACAGTTACGCTCTTTGCCAGATTGCGTGGCATATCCGGATCAAGTCCTCGCAGAACACCCAAATAGTAGGCCAGAAGCTGCACGGGAATAATGTTTACAAGTGGCGAGGCCACACCTACGTCCGGTACTTTTATCCACTCGTCAAAAACCTCATGCTTGTCGGGGCTGATGCCAATAATATGAGCTCCGCGCGCCTTCAGCTCAATGGTGTTGTTGATCACGTCACTTTTTACTTCATCATTCGCGATCATGCTGATACATGGCGTGCCCTCGGTAATCAACGCGATAGGTCCGTGCTTAAGTTCGCCGGCGGCAAATCCTTCGGCGTGCACATACGAGACCTCCTGAATCTTGATTGCCGCCTCAAGGGCCATGGGGTAGTTTTCGGCTTTGCCGATAATATACAGATTGTCATGCCCCTTAATTTTTTGAGTCACTTCCTTAATGTAATTCAGAAAGCGGGGATTGAGCATATCGTTGGTGCGGCTGGCGACTTCCGCCAGAATACGGCGTCCTTCCTGCAGCTCGCCTTTCATGGCCGTGGTAATCAGCAAAAACAGAGCCATTTGGGCGGTGGCGGCTTTGGTGGAAGCCACAGCTTTTTCGGGGCCGGCCTTGATGTGCAGGCTGAAGTCTGATTGCCGGGCAATGGTGGAACTTTCCACGTTCACAATCGAAAGCACCTTGGCACCCTTGCCCTTGGCCGCCTCCATGGCTTCCAGCACATCGGCTGTTTCACCGCTTTGCGAAACCACAATAAGCAGGCTCTCGGGTTTTAAAAAATGATGAAAAATCGGAAATTCCGAAGCCGGCGCGTAATTAACGTGGCGACCCGCGATAATGGAAAAAAAGTATTCGGCAGCCATGCACACTTTGCCGGCTGTCCCGCAGCCGGAAAGAAAACAGCCTCGCGAATCTTTGATCATCTGGGCAATGTGCATAATGTCGTCGGTATTTTGGTTAATGGCGCGCAGAATCGAATCTTTCTGCTCCATAATCTCTTTGAGCATGTAATGGTCATATTCGCCCTTGTCAGCGCTTTCCGCCTTCCAGTCGATGTTAACCAGACGCTTTTTGATAGCCGTCCCCGTATCGATATTCAAAAACTCAACGTTGCCGTCCAGAATAACCATTTCGTTATCATCCAGATAGTTCACGTTCTGCGTGTATTCCAGAAAAGCAGGAATGTCCGAGGCCAGAAAATACTCTTCTTCGCCTACGCCCACAATAAGCGGCGAACCGCGGCGCGCTGCAATCAGTAAATTCTCACCCACAGCAATCGCCACGATGGCATAACGTCCGCTAAGTCGCTGAACGGTCTTTTGCACCGCTTCCTTAAAGCTCATTTCTTTCAGGTACTTAGAAATCAGCTGAGGGATAACCTCGGTATCGGTATCCGAAATAAAGTTCCCGCGCCCCAACTCCTCGCGGATTTCCTCGTAGTTTTCGATGATGCCGTTATGCACCACCGCCACCTTTTTGTCGGAACTGAAATGCGGATGGGCGTTGATGTCCGTCACCCCGCCATGTGTAGCCCAGCGGGTGTGGCCGATGGCCAGACCGGTTTTTTTATCGGCAAAATCTTCCAGTTTCGCTTCTGAAATCTTGCCGACCTGCTTCTTAATGAAAAGCTCACCACTAAGTTCAGTGGCCACGCCCCAGGAATCGTAGCCGCGATATTCCAGCTTCTGAAGACCTTTTACGACCAGTTCCAAACCGTTATCCCGCTTGCCGACGTAACCAAATATTCCACACATAATCTATTTTTGGTTATTTTTATACCACTCTACCATTTCCGCAAAACCATCCTCAAATTTCACTTCCGGAACCCAGCCGAGTTCCGATTTTATTTTGGACGCGTCCACACTATACCTTAAATCGTGCCCGGGACGGTCTTTCACAAATTCAATCCGGTCTTCCGGCAGGTTAAGAAGCTCCAGCAGCCGTTTAGTAATCTCCAGATTACTGTGTTCTTCGTTTGAGCTCACATTGTAGGTTTTGCCGATTTTCCCCTTATGCAGAATCAAATCAATGGCCTTGCAGTGGTCTGTCACGTGTAACCAGTCCCGCACGTTCGAGCCATCACCGTACAGGGGCACCTTTTCGCCGGCCAGCAGTTTTTTGATGAAGAATGGGATGAGCTTTTCGGGATACTGGTGGGTGCCGTAATTATTACTGCATCGGCTGATCAGCACCGGTGTGCCGTAGGTCCTTTTGTAAGCCAGGCACAGCAAATCCCCGGCCGCCTTGCTGGCTGAGTAGGGTGAACTGGGGCTGAGCATATCAATTTCCGTAAAGGATCCATCCAGCCGGTCGCCATAAACTTCATCGGTCGAAACCTGTACAAAACGCCCGTGGGCGTGATTTTTAGCGGCCTCAAGCAGGTTCTGAGTGCCCATGACGTTGGTTTCCAGAAAAACCGCAGGCCCCTCAATGCTGTTATCCACGTGAGTTTCTGCTGCAATGTTTACAATGACATTCGCCTCCGCGGCCAGCTCATCCACCAGCTTTTTGTCGGCAATGTCCCCCTGTACAAAACGATAATTCGGACTATTGGCATAGTCTTCGCAATTCTTCAGATTTCCCGCATACGTGAGTTTATCCAGATTTATAATCTGATAATCAGGGTATTTGGCCAGCAAATGTCTTATAAAGTGAGAGCCGATAAAACCGGCTCCCCCGGTAACGAGTAGTTTCATAGTATTTAGGTGGGGCGAGTGATGGGCTTCGAACCCACGACCTCCAGAGCCACAATCTGGCGCTCTAACCAACTGAGCTACACCCGCCACAAGTGCCACCGCATTTTATAACGAATAAGGGCTCAAAGCAACCTGGTTTGCAGCACTCGGCACTTGTGTTTTTCGCTATTTTTTGCTATAATATAAACGAAATAGAAACAAAATTCTGTGGAAAATCTCTTCAATTCCATTGCCGGACAGATAACTTCCGTATTGCAGGCTAAATACGACGGTTTTATCGAGTTGGCGCCTTATATTCTGGGGGCGCTTGGAGTTTTTGTTCTGGGGTATGTTTTGGCTGAAATCGCGGCCCGGGCCATTGTCCGTATGTCAAAAAAGATCAGGCTGGAAACGATTTCCGAAAAAGCGGGTCTCAAGAACTTTTTAGAACGCACGGGCGTAAAACAGAGTCCCTCGCTGGTGATTGCCAAAAGCGTGAAGGCATATCTGATCTTCATTTTTTTCATCGAAGCCACTAAAATTGCCCGACTGACAGAAGTGGCCGAATTCCTGGCAACGGTCCGTGGCTACATTCCTGAGCTGATCATTGCGCTTTTCATTATTTTGGTGGGTATACGCATTGGAAACACCCTGGCGGTTGTTGTTGAAACTTCACTCTCAATAACAAGATCCAATACCGCACGTGCCTTAGGCATAGCCGCGAAATCGACTGTAATTACTTTTGCTATTCTAGCCGCCCTGTCCCAACTTCAGATTGCGGAAATTCTCATTCAAATCCTATTTATAGGTTTTGTCTCAATGCTGGCTCTGGCTGGCGGACTGGCTTTCGGTTTAGGCGGAAAGGACGTGGTGAAAGAGCTTCTGGTCGCCCTTAAAAATCTGGAACTGATCGAATACGTCGAATCGAAGTACGAAGAAAAAGATAAGGAGAAGAAATAGAGCGGATTGGTTGTTGGTTAATTGATCAGGGAACCAAAAACCGATTTCCCATTTTTCAGCGAAATCGGTAAAATGGAAAAGATGTACGATCCAGGCAAAATAGAGCCCAAGTGGCAAAAATATTGGGAGAAAAACAAGACCTTCAGGTGTGAAGTCGATTTGAAACCTGCCCGCCGTGGCGGGAAGGAGAAATACTACATCCTTGATATGTTTCCCTACCCCAGCGGGGCGGGACTTCATGTAGGCCATCCCGAAGGCTACACGGCCACCGACATCATCGGCCGTTATAAACGGATGAAGGGTCTTAACGTGCTTCACCCAATTGGCTGGGACGCTTTTGGCCTGCCTGCCGAAAACTACGCCATCAAAACCGGACGCCATCCGCGTGAAGTGACTGATGAAAATATTCAGGTTTTCAAAAAACAGGTTCAGTCCCTAGGTTTTTCTTACGACTGGGATCGCGAAGTGGACACCACCGACCCCGATTATTACAAATGGACCCAGTGGATCTTTTTGCAGATCTACAAAAAAGGTCTGGCCTACGAATCGGAACTGCCGATTAACTGGTGCCCAAGCTGCATGACCGGCCTTGCAAACGAAGAAGTGGTGAACGGCAAATGCGACCGCTGCGGCGCCGAAACCACCAAAAAACTATTGCGCCAGTGGGTGCTTAAAATTACTGAATACGCCGACCGCTTATTGGAAGACTTAGAAGAAGTCGACTGGCCCGAACCCATCAAAATCATGCAGCGAAACTGGATTGGGAAGAGCTACGGCACCAACGTGGTTTTTGACTTGGAGGGGTTTAAGGAAAAGCTTCCTATCTACACCACCCGCGTCGACACGCTTTTTTCATGCGCCTTTATGGTGCTGGCCCCGGAACATCCGCTGGTCTACAAAATCACGACCGACAAGCAAAAAAAAGAGGTCGAAAAATATATTGGAAAGGCCATGCTTAAGTCCGATCTGGAACGGACCGACTTAGCCAAAGACAAGACCGGCGCCTTCACCGGCGCTTATGCCATCAATCCGATAAATGGCGACAAGATTCCCATTTGGATCGGCGATTTTGTGCTGGCCAGCTACGGAACCGGAGCCGTGTTTGCCGATGCCCACGACGAGCGCGACTTTGAATTCGCCAAAAGATACGGCATCCCGCTCAAAGTATCCATCCGTCCCTGCCTGACCGGCAGGCAGGCGGAGGACGAAAAAGAGTGGAAAAAGGTCGAAAAACTGGAAAAATGCTTCTGCGATGATGGAATACTGGTAAACTCGGGCAAATTCGACGGCATGACTTCCGAAAAAGCCCGCTACGAGATCACGCTGGAACTGGAAAAAATGGGAAAAGGCGAGGGAGCCGTAAACTACAAGATGAAGGACTGGGTTTTTTCGCGCCAGCGTTACTGGGGCGAGCCGATTCCCATTGTTCACTGCGAAAAGTGCGGCACCGTGCCTGTTCCCGAAGAGGAGTTGCCGCTTTTGCTACCCAACGTCAAAAAATACGAACCCACCGGCACCGGCGAATCCCCGCTGGCAGGCATCGATGAATGGGTGAATACCGAGTGTCCTAAGTGCAAAAAGCCAGCCAAACGCGAGACCAACACCATGCCCCAGTGGGCCGGAAGCTGCTGGTACTACCTGCGCTACATTTCAGCCAAAAACGACAAACGTTTCGTCGACAAAAAAGAGGAAAAATACTGGATGAATGTCGATTTGTACGTCGGCGGTGCCGAACATGCCGTTTTACACCTGCTTTATGCCCGTTTTTGGCACAAAGTGCTTTACGATCTGGAATTCCTCACTCACAAAGAACCCTTCCGGCGTCTGATGAACCAGGGGCTGATTTTGGGGGAAGACGGCGAAAAGATGAGTAAATCCCGCGGCAACGTGATCAACCCCGATGACGTGATCAGAAAATACGGCGCCGACACCCTTCGCCTGTACGAAATGTTTATGGGGCCTTTTGAGGCGGTCAAACCATGGAGTACCAAGAGTATCGAAGGTGCCTTCCGCTTCGCGCAAAAGGTCTATCGGATCGTTGAAGAGATGGAAATGACCGATGAGAGGCCGTCACCTGAACTTGAGAAGCTCCTTCATAAAACCATAAAAAAGGTCACCGCAGATACAGAGAGTTTTGGCTTTAACACCGCCATTTCCCAAATGATGATTCTGGCCAACGAGGTGCAGAAGGAAAAGAAGGTAAGCAAACCTTTAATGGAAAAATTTACTCTGATCCTGTCGCCGTACATACCGCATTTAGCTGAAGAGGTCTGGGAAATGCTGGGGCACAAAAAGACACTGGCTTACGAAAAATGGCCGGAATATGACGAAAAACTGACGATCGATGACACTTTTGAACTCGTCTTCTCCGTGAATGGCCGCGTTAGAGGTAAAAAAGAGGCTCCCAAAGACATCAGTAAAGAAGACGCCATCAAAGCCGCCCGCGCTGATGAGAACGTTCAGCGAAATATCCTCGGAAAAGAAGTCATCAAAGAAATCTACGTTCCGGGCAAGCTGGTAAATATAGTCGTTAAGTAGTCATTGATCCATCAATGCTCCACCAATGATCCATCAATGCCGGGTCAATGTTGCTATTGTTGGATAATGGTGAGGTCGAGAAGGCGGGTGGTTGCGCGCGGCACTACATTTGTAGTAATCGATTGTTTAAAGTCCTTATAATAGCCATCTGATTTGATCGAAAAATAAGTTGAGGGCAGGATGCTGTCGGCGGCATCATAAGTCATGCCGTATTCCAGATAGGGGATGGGGACTTTAAGCCGGTTGGCGGCATCAACCGCTTGCATGGGGGCAACCAGCAAAAGTTCCATTTGCAGTTCATTGGTCGCGGGAATACCCGCGATGAAAGCGGCCAGGTCGCTAATCACGCCATTTTGATTAACGCCCCGATCAGCTTCTGTCAGTGAAACGGAAAGCTCATTATTCGTCAAAATAAAATCCTTTTCGCAAAGCGTGGCATTGGAGTCACCGGCCGTCGAATGACTGGTATGCTGAGGGTCGGTTTTACAGCCGCGCAGAGGCTGAAAAGAATTACCCTTGTCATCAATCAGCTTCCAGAGGATCACCGGATCATGTTCACTGTCCTCATCCGCTCTGCCATCACAGTCATTGTCATCCACTTGCGCCAGTCCGCTGTAAGGACAGGTCTGCTTGCTAAAGAAAGGGGCGGGGCCATCTTCGTTCAGGCCGGAACCGGATCCCATGTCATAATCCCCGTCATTGTCTATCGCTAGCGGTAACGTGCCGGAAAAAACGCTCAGGTTATCGGCAACGACATCAGGAGGAAGTCTGAAGACTATTTTCAGGGCGGACAGACTGAGTTTGTTAATGTTCTGCGCCGCTTCACTAATTTGGTTACTTAAAACACCGGTAGACAGGGCATCATCGGTGAACAGATTGATCACCAGCTTACTGCCTTCATAAATTCGTCCGCAGTAAGTAGGGTTGAACCCAATCTCTACCCAGCTCGCCAGTGAATTGTCACAGATATTCAGGGCTTTGTTCTTCAGCTCCCATTTGTTCGTCCAGCTGACGTTTTCGGTAAAATCAGCATGGCGTACCTCAGGTTCTGCCAGATCAGCTGTTTCATAACCGGCCGTATGGGCCGAAAGCTCATAAAGGGCATCTTCCACTCCCGCCTCAGCCGCGAAATAGGCTTTGTCCGAAGCCTCAATCTGGTGTGATGACCTGAGTGCCCGGATCACCAGTTCATTGACTGTTGTGGTAATCGTGACCAGAAGAAGCAGTAAACCGATGGACAGGGCAAGGGAAACACCTTTGTTGTCGGACTTAAATTCCATCATCGGCAATCTGAATTAATTTCGTTGTAGTTTCGTGTCGTGATAGTTGAAGTCAGAGTGATCGAAGGAACACGGGCAACGTTGGTTGTATCGACCAGCTTCGGGTTGGCTTCCGCCGTCATCTGAATGGTGACATTCGGCTGGATCTGCACGTCGTCCATATTGTAAGCCTTCCATGGGTCGTCTTTGGGCGACACGATAAACTGAAGATTGACGATGTTCAGAGCGTTTGGCGAAATATCAACGAATCCGTGATCGTCATCCACCGTATCGGCAAATCCGAAACAGTTGACCTCGTAAATATCATCGTCGAGCGGTGTATTCCTGGTGCATGGGTAATCAGGGTCGCAAAGCCAGGTGTCAGTCAGGCCGTCAGCTTCACGCGCGTCGGACTTTGTAGCAAGACAGCCCGCTTCCGAAGCCGCGGCGCCATTATAAGAGTCATTCCGGTTAATATGGTCTTCACCAAAATCCCGACCTTCCATTTTAACAATGCTGACCTTACCGATCAGTTCCCCGTCCACGTTCCGCTCAATCCGCTTGATCATGGTGCGGCGGTTTCCCGCGAGATTGATGAGGAAAAGCTTGTTCTCAATAGCGCGCACGGCGGCGGGATTCAGGGTGGCCGCAACAATATTGGCTTCCATGTCAGCATTCCTTGAGCCGATACTCTCGTTGTCGTTATCGTAGAAAAAAGAACTGTAAACACAGTAATTATCACTGTAATTGCCGCCGCCATTCAAAGATATAAGAACATTCTGATTAAAATATTGTTCATAGTCGATTGCGCTCTGACGCACTTCCCGCACAATCTTCTCCATCAAAAAGCGCGCCTCTTCATAAACCAGATTACCAGCTTTCAGGTCACGCGAGGCGCTCATATAATTCAGGTAGATCCTTCCGCCGAAAAGCGCCAGCATAGTCAGAATCGTCAGAGCTATCATCAGCTCAATAATGGTAAAGCCCGCGGCACGGCGATGTAAAAAGAATTTTCTCATATTTAACTTGCCAGGTCTTCGCGACCCAGATGGTCGGTAATAATAGTCTTAAGTTCAGCAGTGTGAGAGGCGCCACGTTCCCAGCCCACAACAGAAGTCACGCGCATTCGATTAAGCTCATCCCTAGATGCAGCGGTCCATTCTATCAGTGTATCAATTGAAGGATTGAGAGCGACAGGCTGATTTTCAAGATACTCAATGACTATGTAGCGGGTAAAAGGCGCGGGCCTGACAAAAGTTCCGATAGGACTGGCCACGCCCGCCTTCATATGATTATAAAAGTCAGGATCATTGGCCGGATCACCGTCGCCATCAGAATCCACGTTCAGAGAATCGACGTCCGCCAGTGACAGGTCGGTCAAATCCAGGTCATTCCCGGGAATACCATCCAGGTCGGAGTCGGCTAAGACATTTTCATCAGCCAGCTGAAGCCGCCAGCTGCCCTCAGGCGCGTGTTTATACACAATATAGACACCGGGAGGAATAGGATTGCTTCCGTCACATGGGACTCCCGCGCCCGGATCATGATTCCAGCACTGTCTTCTTTTGTCGCTGTAATACAGCCAGTTGGTATCCCGGATATTCCGCACCGCCTCAATGCCTTCGCGGGCGATATTGATGGCGATCACGCGGTTTTTGGCATTTGTCAGATTGCGCATGGAATTCAGAATGACCGTGCTGGCAACCGTGATGCCGATAGCCAGCACCGAAAGCGCGACAATCGTCTCTGCCAAGGTCTCTCCTCTGATGTTGAATTTTTTTCTCATTCTGTTTCTTTTTCAATTTCAGGGAATCCGGCAATACGGTTGATATGAACGTACTGAGAAGGGATTCCGGGGTCAGCCTGGGCCCGTCTGAACCTGAGATAAAAGTCATTCAGTATCACCAGATTATCCGCGTCTAAGGGGTGGTCGTTTACCGCGATCGTGGCGTCTGCCAGCGGAGGTCTGAAAATAATGACCGCTTCGTCATCCGTGTTTCCGCCTATGACTGTGTGGTCAGGCAGATTTTGATCAACGGACAGGCTCAAAAAGTCCGCGTCAATCGGCAAAAAATACTCTTCCTCAATCAGATCGGAGTTGCATCCGCCCGTTTCATCATATTGGTTGGCCGTGATTTTATTCACGGCTTCAATATTGGCAAAAAGCACGAAGCGGGACAGCCCCGGCTCATCACTGCGCGAAATATATACTCCGTAACCTTCTTCGGGGATATAATTTTCATTTCCCACGTTACATTCGTCATAAACCGCGCGGCTGCTGATCGCGTAGTTTCGGGCGGTCTGGATCATCGAAAGCACTTTAAAAACCGAATCGTTATACCTGACCTGTGCTCGTTGGCTCTGGTAAGCATTGGTGCCGATACTGGCTACAATAGAAATGATAATGATTACCACCAGCAGTTCGATTACGGTAAAACCCTTTGGAAAGAATCTATTTTGTTTCACCTTTTAAAATTTGTTTGGTTATTTGTTTGGAATGTTCCACGCCCGGTTGATTGAAAGCGTCAACTTTGTAAAGAAGACCGAGTAAGGCGATCTGAAATTCAAAAAGCATAAAGAGGGCGCCAATCGATCTGGCATCAACTTTTGGCACTTCAATCGTGACATTCGGATGCCCGCGTTTGGTGAGAGCCTGAGCGGTTCCCTGGTAAGCCGCATCCATGACCTGGCTAAACCTTTTTCCGTTCAAAAAGCCGATTTCCTCCGGAAGCATATTGCCGGCCTTTGGGTCCGCGGCATGTCTGAGGAGGCGCATAAAAATAAAGAACTTATTGTTAGGCCCGTCATTATAAAGCTGAAGCTGTGAATGCTGGTCAGTGGTGCCAAGGGCATTAATGGGGGTGGGGCCGGCGCCGCGATTTTTGCCAATGCTTTCGGCCAATAACTGCCGGTACCAGTCGCCCATGCGGAACAGATAATTGGAGTAAGGCATAAGAACCGTCATGGATTTGCCCTTCTTTTTGTCCAGTAAAAACTGGGCCGCCGACAGCGCCAGAGCGGGATTGCCAACGCCTTTTCCTCGTTTAATTGCCTCGCGCATTTCGCGCGCGCCTTTTAAAAGACTGCCGACGTCTATGCCGGCCAGCGCGCAGGGGAGCAGGCCCACATTAGTAAGCACCGAAAAACGTCCGCCGATTTTGGGCGGAATGTCGAAAGCGGTAATGCCTTCCTCTTTGGCAATCTTCCGAAGCAGGCCGCCTTTCGGGTCAGTCACAAAGACCAGATGCTTTTGGTAATTCTTCGCGAATTTCTTCACAAGCATTTCCTTAACCAGGCCGTACTGAATCATAGGTTCAGTTGTAGTGCCGGATTTTGAGATCACCACAAAAAGTGTCTTTGACAGATTCAGGTTTTTGAGTAGTTCGGAGGTGTAGGCCGGATCTATGTTATCGAGGACGTAGAGCTTTGGCCCCTTCGAAAATTCGCTCTTCAGAGCGTCACGGATGGCAATGGCTCCGAGCGCTGAGCCACCAATGCCCAGTACCACAATATTTTTCCAGCCGTACTTTTCCTGTTCCTTCACATATTTTTTGATTTTTTTCAGATTAGCCACGGAATCGGGCAAAGACAAAAAAGCGTATCCCGGCCGGGCCTTCAGGCTGAAAACCTTTTGCACAAGGGGTTGTTTTCTTTCGCAAAAACTTCTGAAGCGCGCCTCGGAAAAGCCATGACGGCGACCAACTTTGACCAGATTTTCAATTTGAAGGCTAAGCATTAAGAAGTTTTAAGAAAATACTTTACGATTTCTTCCGTTTTATTAATACCGGCAGGCAGATCGCCCATAAATTTCAGTACCTGATAACGTTCGTACCCCAGACTCTCAAGGGCCAGTACGGCATCTTCATGGACAGCGCCGCTCCGTTTATCACCCCGCGCAGAAACGGTAATCGTTGGTTCAACCTTATTTTTAAGCTCAAGACAAAGCCGTTCGGCAGTTTTTTTACCGAGCCCCTTTATTTTGGTGAGCAGGCCGATGTCTTCGGAAACAATGGCGTTCTTTGTCATCGAAATAGGCGTGGCAAGTACGTCCATGGCCATCTTCGGGCCAATCCCCGATACGTTCAGAAGCTGTGTGAAAAACTTCAGTTCCTCTTTTTTTAAAAAACCGTATAGGCTGATGTCATCTTCACGGACGGCGGTATGAATATAGAGCTGAACCTTGTTATCCGCTTTCGCTTCCGTGAGCAGATCGGCAGTTACAAAAACACGGTAACCGATGCCTCCGGCAAGAACAGTCAGCGTTTTTTCGTATTTGTCGATGATGAGGCCGGAAAGGTAGGCAATCATATATTTATTTTATTAAAATAATACTAGCACATGAGGCGTCAGCCCCGCAACAAGGTTTTTTGTTATTATTAAGCCCAAAACCCTTGTATTTTAGGCTGTTTTTTGGTATAATAATAAGAATTATTGAACCTAAGAATTCTTGTTTCCATTAAGTTCCAAAAAACGGCTTCTGTCTGCTATTCTGGCCATGGCCATATTGACCCCCTGTCTGACTTTAGCCGAAAACAATGGCTACAACTTTACGGATATCGACATTCCAATCGAGCCTGTTTATGACGACGGAAGTGCCAGATACAGCGAAACCCTCTGGGACGTCACGGACGTAGGTGTTTTTGATGAAAAAGGTTATCAGGTCACGGAATTTGAACCGAGCGTGCCGCGTCCGGTGGAAAGAGGCGAAGAAGAACTGCCGGCCGTGCCAGAAACACCTGATTCTTTTGAACAGTACCGCCAGAGTCTGATTACGAGCTGGGGCGGAAAGAGGTCCTTTGCTGAACAGCGGCTTAGCGGCGTGGAAGAGAATCTGGAAGAACAGAAAAAACGTTTTGAAGAACTCGGAAAAGAGATCGAACTTGCCGAAGAAAAGCTGGTGCCTATCCGTGAGCAGGTGAACGAACTTCAGGGGCAGATCGACGTGATCAACAACCAGATCCGCATGACTAAGGAAAAGATGACCAATGTGGAGGTTATGATTGCCGAAAAGAAGATTGAGATCAAAGACGCCATGCTCTTTCTGCAGCGCTCCGAAGTTGAACTGGGCATTCAGAAGAAAGTGGTGCTGGATTACGTGAAACTGCTTTATCAGGAAGAGAACCGGTTTTTTGATCTTTATGACGACGGTTCCAGCACACTGAAACTATTGCTGGCCGACAGCTCCATCAGCGAGAATCTTCTGGGGCAGGAATACTTTAAGATCATGGAAGAAACCGGCCGTCAGGTTTTTTATAACATGGACCGCAAACGTCAGGAACTTCTGGAAAAACAGGACGATATTTTAAGACAACAGGCGGATCTGGACTTTTTGTATGAAGCGCTGGCCAAAGAAAAGCGCAATTACGAAGAAACCAGGCTGGCTAAAAAAACACTGCTCGACGAAACGCAGGGCGAAGAGGAAAAGTATCAGCTTCTTCTGGAACAGTCACAGCAGCAGCAGCTGGAAGCCGCGATTGCCGTTCAGAACCTGCAAGACAACATTGAACTGATTGAAAGTAAATTGGATTTACTGGATGACGGTCTGGAAGAAGTGCAGCAAGCGGAAGTGCCGGACGATTTTAAGAGCTTACAGCAAACTGAGGAGACCCTCGATATGATTTACACCATCGAAGGCCGGTCGGAGGAAGATATCATCAAATCCGCAAAAAAACCCTTTATATGGCCTGTTTCGCCCAACAAGCTCACGGCTTTATTCCACGATCCGACTTATCCGAAAAAGTGGGGGATTCACCAGGCTATTGATATTCGCGCCAAACAGTTTACCGAAATAAGGGCGCCGGCCAACGCGTATGTCTTTCAGACCAAAGATAACGGAAACGGCTATAATTACATCGTTCTGGCCCATAAGAACAATCTGGTCACGGTTTACGGTCATGTGTCCGAAATAATGGTCACCCCCGGAACCATAGTGCGCAAAGGCGAGGTGATCGGCTTATCGGGCGGAACTCCCGGAACCAAAGGCGCCGGCCTGCAGACCACCGGCCCTCATCTGCACTTCGAAGTCTGGTACAAAGGCGAAGCGGTGAATCCTCTCAATTATCTTCCGCTTAGCGAAATGCCCATCGAATACGTGCCCGACGAGTTTTTAAGTGAGCTTAAGTAGAAGGGGTCGGGGTACCCCTTTTGAGGTAGGAAATTCTGATGCACAAGCTTTGTGCAAAGTATGTGCAAAGTATGTGCAAGATCTGTGCAACAGAATTCACAGGGGTAAACAGGTATACCCAGGGGGCGGGCTCAGCATATGTCAAAAAAGCCGATGTTCAATTTTTGACCATATTTTTACCATATTTTGAACATCGCATTTTTTGATATGACTGACTTCCTGATTTTACTGATTATAAACCATAACGACATATTCGCCTTTAATATTCTCCGGTAATTTATCCATAACTTCCTGCAGCGTGCCACGGTAATAGGTTTCGTAAATTTTGGTCAGTTCTTTCGCCACCACCACGCGCGCATCCGCATTCAAAAACTCCCCCAGTTGTTCCAGGGTCTTTCGCAATCTATGAGGGGATTCATAAAACACTACCGTATACTCCGATTCAGCGATTTTTTTAAATATTGTCTGACGTCCTTTTTTCACAGGCAGAAAGCCCAGATATAAATACTTATCCGTCGGCAGGCCGCTGGCACACAGAGCGGTAATCACAGCAGACGCCCCGGGAATTGGTACTACCTGAACACCTGCCTCCAAAGCCGCCTGCACCAGAACATAACCGGGGTCCGAAATCCCCGGCGTGCCGGCGTCCGAAACCAGCGCCACATCTTTCCCGTCTTCCAGATAAGCCATGATCTTATCGACTTTTGCCTGGCCGCTATGTGAATGAAACGAAAGTTTTGGCGTGTCGATTTTATAATGTGAAAGCAGAATTCCCGTGTGCCTTGTATCTTCGCAGGCCACTAAATCCACGTTTTCCAAAACTTCCTTGGCCCGAAAAGTAAGATCGGCCAGATTACCAATGGGTGTAGCAACAATGTACAGTTTGCCATTTTCCGCCTGTGAAAAATTTTCAGTCTTCAATTTTCAGTCTTCAGTTACTCATAAGATGCATATGAACATGAAAGATGATCTGGCCGCCCCCCCGCCCAACATGAAACTGAAGCTGGTGTCCGTTGAAACCCTTTTCTTTGGCTAAATCACGGGCAAAAAGCATCATGCGGCCGATCAGCGCGTCATCCTCCTCCGTTTCGTTCAACTCGTTCATACTGGGAATATGTTTTCGCGGAATAATTAAAATATGATGCCTGGCGCGCGGGTTGATGTCGTTAAAGGCGACGAACTCCTCACTCTCGGATACCATATCGGCCGGTATTTCTTTAGCGGCAATCTTACAAAATAAACAGTCTTCCATCATTGAATGATTAATGTTTAATGATTAATGTTAGTGTTT
>Ga0180007_10002958_pt1 | contig 19541 bp, 18 predicted proteins | sample MM_PC_MetaG_FD_121122 | JGI IMG/M metagenome (GOLD analysis project Ga0180007, IMG submission 121122) | Groundwater microbial communities from the Aspo Hard Rock Laboratory (HRL) deep subsurface site, Sweden - MM_PC_MetaG | ecosystem: Environmental > Aquatic > Deep subsurface > Groundwater... | reverse complement strand
CGATCGGCGGGTAATGAGAGGGCCGTATGCACCCGGTTCATCCCCGCGTCCGCGGGGAACACTTACCGAGGTTCACCCCGGTGAACCCGGACAGCGGTTCATCCCCGCGTCCGCGGGGAACACGAGGCCAAGGCAGATGCCGCAGAGATATCGATCGGTTCATCCCCGCGTCCGCGGGGAACACCTTTGCGGCGGTCTTGCTCCGGCGCTCCGGCACGGTTCATCCCCGCGTCCGCGGGGAACACTACCCGAGCCGCCACTCGAGAAGATCATGGAACGGTTCATCCCCGCGTCCGCGGGGAACACGGGGATGGGCTCCCCCGTACCCTCTGTAGACTCGGTTCATCCCCGCGTCCGCGGGGAACACAGTACCGCACGCGCAGTATCACAACGGTGATACGGTTCATCCCCGCGTCCGCGGGGAACACTCCTGTAGGCGAAGTAGCGATTGAAGAATGATCGGTTCATCCCCGCGTCCGCGGGGAACACTTGTCGAGGTCGCCCTTGTCGCCGGGGGTCGGCGGTTCATCCCCGCGTCCGCGGAGAACACGCTTCTTCGATGCGGATTGCCGCCTCGTCGGCCGGTTCATCCCCGCGTCCGCGGGGAACACCCTTGAGTATAACTAGAACTATGGCAACAACTTATTGGTATTGCTACATTCCACCACTTTTTTTGTCAAAGATCGTCCACAGCGTTTAGTGTCTGAACTCATGGCTGCGGCAGGAACGTAATGAGCTTGAGTCCGTCGTAATCGATCGGTTCGCGGCGGTTCTTACCCCAGGTAACGAAGTCGTATCCAGACTCGGTGTTGGTTGACCAGACCATTACGACATTGCCGTCCTCGGAGTATTGTTGAATAAACTTCCATAGCATTTCGCGTACCCGCCTGGAAAGGTCTCCGACGAAGACGCCAGGCCTAAGCTCTATCATGTAGACGCCGAAGCGGCCGCGGAGCCGAGCGGGAATGTTTTCGCTAACGATGACCAGCATCGCCTGTCGTCTCCTTATTGGGTATCGCCATCGCAACCGATTCGGGAGTGGCGGAGTTCGGTTTAGGCAATTCTCCTGCCGCTAGTACCGACTCAATCAACGGGATTATGGTGCCGAGCGTACGGGCCTTCCTAAACGAATCACGGCAAGCATGACGGACAGAGGATTCTGGGTTCTGCGGCTTCTTCGCGGCCATTGCGAATGCTATCGGGACTACGGTATCGAATTTAACGATGTCAGCGATATCGTAGACGAACGATTGTGGCTTGCCGGCGTGTATGAATCCGATGGCGGGCGAGTATCCGGCGGCGAGTATGGCCGCTTCGCAGATACCGTAGAGGCAGGAGGTAGCGGCGCTTAGGCATCGATTAGCCGTATCCGCGTTGGTCCAGTCCCGCTGGTCGTAGGCCCGGGAGTTCCATACGACGCCGTGACTGCGCGCGATGATCTCGTAGAGCCGCTTGACGCGGGCGCCCTCTATGCCGCGAAGTTGTTCGATGCTTCTGTTGCGCGGGGATTCTTCCTTGAACCTAATCGAGTACATCTTTCTGACGACGCGGAGCCGCGCGGAATCGTCGAGCGCTAAGGCAGCCTGGTAAAGTAGCCTGTCGGACCGGGCGCCGCCCGGTTGGCCAACGGCGTAGAGTCGGACTCCGCCGTCGCCGACCCATATGAGGAGGCATCCGACGCGGGCCGCGAGCTTAACCGCCTCGTGGCTGACTCGCGTGCCGGTCTCCAGCATGATGCACGCGATGCTACCGACCGGTATCATCGTGCGTACGCCCTTCTCGTCGACGAGTACGAAGGCGCCGTCCAGGACGTCAAGCTCGCCGTAGCGTAGGAAGACCATGCTTTGGCGTTCTTTCATCATGATGGGCCTCGCGGGCGGTAGTCCCGGGAGGCCCTTCGCGGAGTCGCGCGTCATACAGTACCTTCGACGGCCGGCGCTACCGATAGCAGCCCGAGGCCGAAACCCTTGCCGTGGCCGAAGCCGCGCCCGATAGCGTCCCATAGCGCATCGCCGTCCGACACGAATATGGTTCCATTAAACCCCGTCGCGGCCAGCCGAATGTCATTGCCTGCTCGTCCGTTCCTGGCAACGATAGGCTCGCGCTTTTCCACCGTAGCGCGCTCTACTATGAATCCCGCTTTCTTACCTTGCCCATCGAGCCAGGCGCGGAGCTGGTCGTCCCTTATGAGCGGGACTCTTACGCTCTTAGGCTTGCCTTGACCGTCCGTCTTGCCGTGCGCGTCGGCTATGGTCTTTACGGCGTTCGCGACGAGCTTGAAGCGGTAGCGCGTCCCATTATCAAATCTTGGCTTCATGATTTGTTTGGATTCAACGGTGGCCCTCGCGCCGGATAGGCGCAGCGCTCGCTCCCAGTCCGGTTCTACGAGGCCCTGCGCGATGACGGCGATGCCTCCCAGTCCCGCCTCTACACGGTAGAGCGGGCGAGCCGCCTTTGCGTCGACGTAGGCGGCGAAGACGAAGCGGTGGGCCTCGTAGGCGTCGGCCGCGACGGCGAGACTCGCCCTGTTCGATAGGTCGAGGATTACGCGACTAAGATACATGCCGGGCCTCCTCGAAGAACGCGCCTTTTGGGAACATGGCGGCGTTTACGTACTCAGTTCGTACTGGACGGGCCGCATAGTCCCGTCCAGTTATCGCGAAGCTCAGAGGTTCGTCGTAGCGCAAGGCGTTTCCGCGGCCGCCGGCATCGTACTCGACGCGGATGAAGTCGTCTGGATCATGGCCGACTATGAGCGGGCGCGAAAGCAGGGCGGCTCTCGGGCTATCCGCGTCCAGGGGCCCCGACGTATCGTAGGGCGGTAGCGCCGGAACGTACGAGCGGCGTCCGAGGAAGGGCTGCCATACCGGCGCCCTGAGCGCGGCGTACGCCTCGTCGACGAATGCCGCATCGCCGCCTATCGCGGCTACGAAGACGGCGTCAGCGAGGTAATACCGCGTCGAGACCTGCGGGTTCTTGTCGACCTTGCCGTCCGCGGTCGCGACGTCGAGGGCGGTCTGGAATTCTCGTCGCAACGCGCCTTCTCGTTCGCAGCGGACGGCGAAAGACAGCGCGCGGAAGCGAGAAAGATCGGCGTCCCGTCCGAGCCCCATCGCGGCGGCGACGATGCCGGCGACGCCGCTCTTCGTCGGCGTCCGCTCGCAATCTCTGTCGGTAAAGCGGCTGCGAGAGCCCCAGGACTGCATCGGCCCGACGAGGGGAATGCAGAGCGTTCTCATGCTAGGCTCCGAACTCGGCCGATAGCGTCTGCTCGAGTCGGGCGAGCGCATCGGCGAGGCTCGGCGACGAATCGTCGGTGACGTCTATCTCGATATCGAGCGCGAGGTCGTCGGAGCCATAGACCTTGGCGAGCCGGTCCCGGTGCGTCTTGAGGGCTTCTATAGACAGCTTCTCGATAGAAGGCTCGCCGTTATGGGTCGGACGTATCTCCTGAGAGAACGCACCGGCGAACGATAAAGGCGCCGAGTCCCTGCGAACGACGAAACGGATGTAGGATGGCCTAGTTGCGGCCGCGGTGGAATGCTGCTTGCCGGATGGAACGGCGAGGACGGCGGCCTCGGCGAAACCGACGAGGGCGGCTGTCGCCATCGCGGCGTCGCCTCCGAGGCCTTCGAGCAGGGCAGACGCGCAGACGTTGGCGTAGCGGTAGTAGCAAGCGCTGTTATACTCCTGGATACCTAGCATGCCGGCGCCGGCGTCCGCGGTATTCTTGTCGTCGACGGCGGTGTAGTAGTCGAAGGTCGTGTCTACGCGGTGCGTCGATATAGCGTGGGCCACCTGGCTCGCACCGTCGACGTTCATGTCCTTGTCGTCCGCGATCATCCTTCCGAATAGGGCGATGTCGGCCGCGTAGCCTTTATGGTCCTTGCGATGCGACCCGATGATAGCCGAGAACTCGTTCTTGAGGTTCTTGTCTAGATCCAGCCCTTTCTTGCTTTTCTCATTGTCCCCTTCGGAGTCGTCGCCGGACTTGCTTTTCTTGTCCGTCTTCGCGGCCGCGGCCATGACTGCTTCCCGTTTGTCCGCGTTCATGAGGAGTTCCGCGAGTTCTACGATCTCCCGCTTCCCGAGGTAGAGCAGGTATTGCGTCTTATCCGCGTTCTTCTTGTCGAAGCCGAACCCGAGCGCCAGGATGCCGGCATTGGCCGCCGTCTTTGCCGTCTCGGCGTCGAGGCCCCGGTTTGTCAACTCGTTCGACAACTCATTGAGCAGGAATTTCGTCCTCACGCCGACGTCGCCGCCAGCCCGTTCGACGCGGGTCGCGAAGGCGGGATGCAAGCGTATCGAGCGCTTGACGCATTGGCTCGATACGCGGGCGCGGCGGCTGCCGCCGACGATGCAGTCCTTGGGGCTTCCCGTGTCGTCGCGATTCAGGTTAGAGACCGGATAGCTCTGGATGATGTGGGTGTCCAGGATAAGGTTCATTGTTTTCCCTCCTTGGCGTTCGTATCGGCTTTTTTCTTGGATTTCGAATCGTGTCCGTAATAGTCCTTGGCCCATGCGAGCTGTACATGCCTATCGTCGCTCGCCCAATCGCGAATATGGTGCGCGAGCAGCTCGTAGTCGATATGGATTCCCTTGCGATCGGCCCGCTTGGCGACGCCTACCAGATCGACGACGAGGCCGTCTCTATCGGCCGAGAGGAGCCGGTTGAAGCGTCGTTCCGCCGCGTCCTCGCTCTCGTCCCTCGCGAGCATCGCGCAGGCCGAACCTATGCTCGTCCTCTCGGAGTAGTCGTGGAGCGGATTGTGGCCGAACAGCGCGGCCACGAGGGCGACGTCCTCGAGCCTGTCTCCCTGCTCCACGGACGCATGCAGGTACCGGTAGGCTCCTACGATGCCGTCCGGGTCGAGCGCCCGGCGTAACCGGGCCAGGGCGGCCCGGTCTTCCCTGCAGGCAAGATCGTTTAGTGTCTTTACCAGTGTTTCAGCGCTCATCCTTCGCCTCCTTTCGATCGCGGCAGTATTTTCGCTAGTCCCGATTCGAGGGTCTGCTTGCCGGCTGCGAGCGCGGCGTAGAAACGCGTCCCCGAGGCGGATCTAGATTCTATGCAGGTCGAGTAGGCATCGAGCGCCGCGGAGCGGATCGCGTCGCGCCATGCTTCGTCCGATCCGCCTAGCGACGCGAGGTGGAGCTTGAACGGGGGTTCGAGGGCGGCCCAGTAGAGAGCCTCCGCGCCCGTCGACTTTCGAAGGTTCGAGACGTCAGATCCCGCCGGGTTGTTTCCGAGGCTCGTCCTGGCGAATGCCGAGATCGCCGCGAAGACGCACGATCCCGCGGAATCCGCGAGATCTATGCTCACGCCTATCGTCCTCGCCGTGTTGGCGTCGGATAGCGCGGTCTCCGGGAAGGCGAGGCGATCGTTCCGCCAGAGTAGCGGGCTCGCCTTGTCGTTGAGGAGGGCGAACGACTCGCACCCGAGGGGCATCGAGCCGTGTCGCTTCTTGAAGGCCGAACGCAGGTGCGCGAACTGGCTAAACGATTTCGGGCGTTCGCCGTGGTTATCCGGGTTTTCGTCCGCGAGGCTAGCGAACGCGAATAGCGCGGCGCTTTCGCGCCAAAGGGCCTTCTCTTCGGAGGCCTTGGGAATATAGAGGCTCTTGTCCTTCTTGCTACGCGCCTTGTGGAACATCGGTTCCAGCGCCTCGTGCTTGAAAGCCGTCCCCTGGGTGACGTGTATGGCCCTGACGACCGTCTTATCCCCGGAGGCTTCCGGTACGAGCCTGGCGTGCCGTGAAATCGGCACGAGGTAATCGAGGTAGCCGGACGCTTGGCGATTACCCGAGACGAAAGACGGTTCCCGTTCCCATGCCGGCGCATCGCTATCAGGATCGATGCCGGCAAGTGGCTCAGTATCGTTATAAATGACGAGGTTGAGGCAGAGCGTCTCGAAAAGATTGGGCCCCGAGAGCATCGTGGCGATGCCGGGTAGTAGCGGCGCCGTGAAGAAACTGTACTGTTCGCCTATCGATCCTATATTTACCTTTTTCTTGGCGAGACCGGGCAGGCCGTAGTACTGTAGCATGAGGAGTACACGGAGCGCTTCCGCCGGATCGAGCTCCAGCGGCCGGGCGTCGGAATGATGGTTGAACAGTGTCTTGTTAATGATCGAGTCCGGTATGACAGTCTCGACGGGAAGCGGCGACTCGAGGCCGAATTTGTCGACGACCGAAAGGCCCGGCGTCTGCAGGAAAGGATGAAGCGCGTCGAAGAGTCCGAAGCGATCCTTCCATCGCTCGAAGTACGAGTCTACGAGCGAGTGGTCGAAGGATCCCCGTTCGTATATCGATTGACGCTCCTTCACATCCCTCGGGCCTCCGACGATTCCGTGGACGGCGGCGAGGAGGATCCTGTAGATCGAGATGGCCTCGAGGGGGCGTGACGTCTCTATCGCCTCGATATCGGTCGCCTCCCGCAACGCGTCCCGAAGGCTAACGAGTCGCCATCGGCCGTCGACGGCGCGGCAAGGTATCCACGGATCCAGCGCGACGTCGAAATCATGCTTCATAGGGCTTCCCTCCTTTACTGAATCGCAGTCCGATCTCACGGTCGTACTCGAGCGTCCACGCACCGTCGGACCAGGCCCCGTTCCTGAAGCGTAGCGGTACGACGCGCCGTAACGGGCCGATGTCCTTCCATACGGAAGTGTCCAGTCGTTTAAACAGGTGGAACGCCAGCGCATCGTTCGATATCCTGACGGTAGCGTCCAGCGCGCGCCTTTGGTACGAAACGCTCTTTTCGTATTCAGGTTCTTCGTCGAGAACGGCGATATCGACGCCGAGCCGGCCCAGCCTCGTGCCGACGATAGCTTCGTCATCGATGCCGGTATCCATGTATTCGAAGGCCGACCAGTCACCTTCTACCCTCGTCGGTCGCGGCAGGCTCGCGTTGAGCGCCTGGAAGAGCGACGCGGCCGCCTTGCCCTCGGCGCCGTTTCGCCATTCGTCTATGTACGAAGCGGCGGACTCGGCTCCGTCGTCCATGTCAAAGTCGTAGACCTCGTCTATAGCCGCCTGGACGTCGTCCGGGATCCTGAACTCCGATCCTCCTTTCCGGAGGAAATCAAGCGTACGCGCGAGTACGATGGGCTCGTAGACGTAGCCGGAATCGCCGAAGCAGCGCGCTCCCATCGCTTCGGGCGCGAAAACGACTGCGGTCGGCTTGTCCTCGTCCGGCCGCCCGCGGACATGACGCATCACGCGCCCGAGCCTCTGGAGCAGCAGGTCGAGAGGTGCGATTTCCGTTATCAGAACGTCGAAATCCAAATCGAGGCTCTGCTCGAGGACCTGCGTAGCGACGACCACGGCCCGATGCGGCCGCGAGACGTCGGGGCCGAACCGCGCCTTGAGCGTATCCTCCGCCGCGGTACGGTCCGCGCGGGTATAGCGGGAATGGAGTAGCGAGACAGCGCAGCCCGGATCCAGCACCTTAAGGGCGGCGTATACGTCCTGGGCCCTGCCTACGGTGTTGCAGACGCAGACTACGCATCGTTCCGTCGATAGCGCCGCGGCTTCCGCGGCTATCGCCTCGGTCGTCGAGGCTTGGTCCGCGTGGCGTAACCAGAACCGCGCGGTCTTCCGGCTACGGCGAGTGTCGAGGCTCGCGGCGATGACTGCCGGAGCCTTGCCGGGCTCGAGCCTGACGATCGAGGGATATGGGACGTCGACGGGCCGCGAAGACCCAAGATAGGCCTCGGCCAACTCTTCCCTCCACTGCCGGCCTAGCGTAGCCGATAGGAGAATAACGGGACAGCCTAGGGCGCGTAGCCAAGCGAGGAGAGTCTTTATCAACTCGCGCATATATCTATCGTAGGCATGGATCTCGTCGAGTACGACGACCTTGCCCGAGAGGCCATAGAGGCGTACGAAGAAATGCCTGCGCTTGAGGGCGGCCATAATAGCCTGGTCTATGGTTCCTACCGAGTAAGCTGCGAGGAGTCCCCGCTTTGGTCCGCAGAACCAGTCCGTCGCGACGATGCCCGAGTCCGGCTCTTTTGGCGAGGTCAGCGATACGCGAAGCGCTGCGTACTCGTCGTTGAGGAACGACGATGCGAATAGGAGATGTGATTCTACGGCGCGGTAGTCCGAGTCGCGTCTAAGGTAGGCGTTGACGCGGCTATAGATTGCTGAGCTTGTCGCTTGGGTCGGCAAGCCGTAGAAGAGGCCGGCGGGACGCGCCTTCGTTAGCGCGCGATGGGCGAGTAGGGCGGCCTCGGTTTTTCCCTCGCCAGTAGGCGCTTCAATAATGATCAGGCAGGGCCCGCTCGCGGCGTCGGCCGCGTCGATGGCGGCGCGTTGCAGTGGGTTGAGCGTAGCGCACTTTGGGAGGCCGATGATGGACGCTGCGGTCTCGGGGGCGCAACTGGGTCTAGCCGGGAGCGGCGCCAGGTGAAGCCGTTTAACGGCCTCGCGGGCCGTTTGCGACCGTTTACCGACGTATTGCCCGAGGTCCTCGGGCACGGTCGGGACGAGATCGAACAGTTCGGCGTTAGACGCGAGCCAATCGGCGACCGATATCATGCCGGCGAGCGTTACGAGGGCGCCGGGATCGCCTCGTTCTAGTCCGAAACCGTCATCGGGTCCGAGCGACGAACCGAACGCCTCCGCGACGATGGACATCGCGTCGGAACGAGCCTCTTCCCATTTATCGTCGTCATCGGCTCCGAATGCGCTCGAGCCGATGACCGTCCCGTGGTGGCATGACGCGACGCTCGCCGCGATGTCGGCCGATTCGGCATCGAAGCCGACTGCGCTCCAATACCGTGTTAAGAATTCCCGAGACACGACGTCATGGGCCTGCACTGCGCCGCTTGGGAAGTAATAGCCCGCGTTAATTAATACTCGTCTCGCGCTATCTAGCTTGGCCTGGAATCCTGGGCATATCTTGCCTATATCGTGGCTTGCCGCGAGCAGGCACAGGAAGGCCCTGCCTTCATGAGGGGGGAAGCGCTTCACTAGCCGGTACAGCCTAGTACGAAGAGTCCTCGGAGAGGCTGATAGTATTGCCGAGAATACGAGTCCGCAATCGACGAGGTGCAGGATGGCGGCATGGTACGCCCCGGGTTCCGATCGCCCGGTTTCCGTCTTCGCCCAGAAAAAGGATTGGTCCTTCAGTCTTCGTAGCCTACTCGCCTCACGATCAGATTGGTTCATTTTTTGATCCTCTATAATTGCTTATAGGGTACCACGGTTTTTCCTCTCTATGAATGCATTATGGATGATCAAGTGTCTCTGGTGTCTATGAGTATGCCTGTTTAAGTCGGTCTAAACTTGCCTGTCTTATTTTACCGTTTCGCGTCACTTAATCGGACGTCTAGCCTAATGATTCAATAAGAGCCTCTGTGAGATATCAAGTCCACGCGCTCGGCCCTTCGCGCGGATAGACTTAACTAACGATACGCACGAGCCGGTTGTGATTATAGGGAAATGGCCTAGCCTCGTTATCGTCTGCGACATGTCAGGCGCGTGTTAAAGAAGATTTGATGTTCCAGCATAGGCGTGTCTATGAGGTCCCCGAGACATACCACTGTGTGAAGGTACTAAGGATTCGTCGCCTTATGTTTAAACAAAATGGCTTTCAATGGGAGTATTCTAGCGTAGAGCGCGAGTGAACCGTATTTGTAGTGATAAAGCGGAAGGTTCCGCAGAGCGTGGCCGCGAACGGGCTTTTTTAATGTGCCTGGCCCGCCCCTCATAATCCCTTCTCGTATACCCTGTACGTCTTGATAGCGGCCATGCCCAGCTTCTCGAGGGCGTTGCGTATCCTGAGGTTGTCCTCGAGTATGTAGTTGGCCTCGAGGCGGACCTTCCTCGGGGCGAGGGCGTCGGAGAGGCGTAGGTACAGGAGCACGTCGAGGCCGAGGCTCTGGTACTCGGGCATCACCGCGAGGCCCCATAGCCGGTAGTCGCGCAGGCGCCTGGCGCCGAAGAGGAGCTTGAGGGCGCCGGTCGGGAAGAGCCGGCCTCCGGTTTCCTTGAGTATCACGTTGATATCCGGGAAGCCGAGGCAGCAGCCTACGGGCACGCCCTTGTCCTCGACGAACCAGACGGCGTCCGGGTCTAGGATGGGCTTCAGGTCCTTGACGACGGCGGCCATCTCCTCGCGTCCGACGGGCACGAAGCCCCAGTTGCCGTCGACGCCTATGTTGAGGATGTTCCTGATATGCTCAGCGTCCCGCTCGAGGCGCTTCAAGTCTACGCGACGCGTCGTAATCGACGGCCTCCGCGCGGCGACGATGGCCTCGAAGCGCTTGAAGCGATCGGGCACCTCGTAGCCCTTGGCCGCGTCGGCCTCGTAGGCCAGTAGGTCCTTGACGCCTTCGTAGCCGGAGGCGCGCGCCAGGCCGTCGTAGTACGGGGGGTTGTAGGGCGACATGTAGACGGGGGGGGCGCCGAAACCGTCGACGAGGAAGCCCCAGCATTCGGCGACCGGGTTAATCGGTCCACGGACCCTGTCCGCTCCGCGCGCCGAGAACCAGGCTTCCGAGGCCGAGAAGAGGGCGGCCGAGACCGCGGGATCGTCCACGCTCTCGAACGAGCCGAAGAACCCGGTCCTAGTCCCGAAGTGGGCGTTGAACTGAGGGTCAATATAAGCGACGACGCGCCCGACGACGCGGTCGCCGTCGTAGGCGACGAGCAGCTCCCGTTCCGATCGGTCGAGCACGGCGTTGTTGCCGGGCTTGTAGGCGGAGCGCTCCGCGGCCAGGATGGGCGGTACCCAGCGATCGTCGCCCGAATAGAGTACGGAGGGGAACCCGACGAAATCCCGCATGGCGCGTCCGCTTCGGACCGGCCGTACGTATATGGTGGTATCCATACCTAGATTGTCGACGGCGCCTATTTAGGCCGTGAGCGGAAACGAGGCCGACCCGGTCCTTCCTTTCGCTTGACGCGATACGGGCTCCCGTGAGAGATTGTCTTTATGTTAACCCGGAAGCATGTTAATCGGTTTACGAAATGACGATGAAGCGCGTGAAGCCTGGGTCGGTATCGCCCGATGAGCTAGACGGGTACGTCATCGGGCGTCTGCGCGCCGCGGGCGAGCCCGTCTCGGGCGAGGCGCTCGCCTCGGAGCTGGGCATGAGCCGAGTCGCGCTCTGGAAGCGGGTAGAGTCCCTAAAGGCCTGGGGCTACGGGATAGAGGCGTCTCGCAAGGGCTACGAGCTGGCTCAAGACGACGGCTTGGCGGGCTGGGAGCTCGAGGCGCCCGGCCCGGTAGTACTCTACGATAGCGTCGGGTCGACCATGGACGAGGCGAGGTCCCTGGCCCTGGCCGGGGCGCCTTCAGGCGCGACGGTGCTGGCGCTCGGGCAGAGCTCCGGCAGGGCCCGGAACGGCGGGACGTGGGAAAGCCCCTCGGGCGGTCTCTATCTCTCGGTCGTCCTGCGCTCGGCCTTGCCTCCTTCCCGCGCTGGGGCTCTGTCCCTCGAGGCCGCTGCGGCTACCCTCCGGGCCCTCGGCGCGAACGGCCTCGGATCCGTCGAGTTCCGATGGCCCAACGAGATCGTAGCCGCCGCCGGCGACGGGCCGGCGAGCCCCGTCAGGCGCAAGGTCGGAGGCATACTCGTAGAGGCGTCCGGCGACCTGAGCGCGGCGGACTTCTTCGTAGTGGGACTGGGCCTCAATATCGCGCCTTCCGCCCTGGCCGGGTCTCCCTCGTCGGCCTCCGTCGGCGGGCTAACGGCGGAGGTCCGTACCCCGACCGCGGCTCGCAGGGCGGCTATAGCCGCGCGTATCGTCCGCGAGCTGGCCGAGTGGGCCGCGGCGCCCTCCCTCGACCCGGAGCGCTGGCGCCACCTCGTCCCGGCAGGCGGGCCCGCCTATTCCATCGAGCTGTGGAACGGCGAGCGGCGGCGTTTCGCGCCTGCCGGTTTCGACGCGCGCGGCGACCTCCTGCCGGCGGGCGGCGGTCCCGGGCTATCTATCGGCGAATGCCGACTCGTGCATATAGAAGGAGAACCATAATGAAACGCGACGCCCTCAGGCTCGTACTCGTATCTCTGTTCGCCGCCATGATCTCGGTCGGCGCCGTCTTCTCCCTGCCCTTGCCGCCGCCGCTCTTGCCGGTGACGCTGGCCGTGTTCTTCTCGTTGCTGGCCGGGCTGATGCTCGGGCCCGCGTGGGGATTGGCGGCGACCGGGCTCTACCTCGCGCTGGGCTCGGTAGGCCTGCCTGTCTTCGCCAACGGCGCGGGCGGCATAGGCCAGTTCGCCGGGCCCTCGGGCGGTTTCCTCCTCGGGTACGCCGCGGCCGCGGCCGCGGCGGGGCTCGTCGCCGACAGGAGGTCCTGGGGCTTCGCGAGGGCCCTCCTGGGCGCGCTGGCCGGGGTGGCGGTCCTGTACGCGCTGGGGCTCCCGTGGTTCCGAGCCGTCCTGGACGCGAGGCCGGACAAGGACGTGTCGATGGTAACGGCCTTCCTGATCATGGCGCCCTACCTCGCGGGCGACGTCGTCAAGGCCGTCGCGGCGGCCGCGCTCGTCAGGGCCTTGAAGCCGCTCCTCGCGCAGTACCTCCCGGCCAAGGCGCGATGAGGATAGAATTCCGCGCCCTCAGGAAGACCTTCCCCGACGGCGCGGTCGGCCTGGACGGGGCGAGCCTCTCCCTCGAGACGCCGTCGTTCACGGTCCTGTCCGGCCGCAACGGCTCCGGCAAGTCCCTGCTGGTCAGGCACGCCCTCGGCCTGGAAACGGCGGACTCCGGCGAGGTACTCGTAGACGGCGCGCCGCTCGGGACGGCCCTCGCCGCGACGAGGCGCCGCGTCGCCCTCGTGTTCCAGGAGCCGGAGCACCAGATCCTAGGCGTGACGGTACGCGAGGACGCTGAATTCGGGCCCCGCGCCGCGAGAGAACGGCCGGACGCCTACTCCGCCAGGGTCTCCGCCGCCCTCAAGGCCGCCGGCCTCGCCGGTTTCGAGGGGCGCCTCTGCGCCGGGCTCTCGGGCGGGGAGAAGCGCCGCCTGGCGGTCGCGTCGGCCCTGGTCTCGGAGCCGGAGCTGATCGTGCTCGACGAGCCGTTCAACGGCCTCGACCTGGCGGGGGCCTCGGACCTGCTAAGGGTGCTCCTAAGGCTCAACGCCGCCGGCGTGGGCGTCCTCGTGGTGACGCACGACCTGGAGAAGTGCCTGGCCCACGCGGACAGGCTCGTCGTCCTGGGCTCGGGCCGCGTCGTCCGCGAGGGCAGCCCGGCCTCGCTATGGGAAGAGCTACCCGCCCTGGGGCTCAGGCGGCCTCCGGGGGGCTTGGATCGGCTCGCCGAGATGAGCTGGCTGGAGACCGCGCCGTGATAGGGCGAGCTCCGTCCCCGGCGAGTCGGTCCATAGAACGGCGGTCCCCGGCTCGGCGCCTCGTCGGGGCGCCTCGCTTCGTAGCCTACCTGGCCTTGCAGGTCGCGGTGTTCTCCTGCCCCTTCCCGTGGCTGGCCGCCCCGGCCCTCGCGGCGCTCGGCCTCGGATGGTCGGAAGGGCGGCGTTGGTCCGCTTGGCTCGTCCGCTCGGGGCCGCTGGTCATCGCGGCTTGCCTGCCCGCCCTGGTCGGGTTTCCCTGGGCCGAGCTGGTCGGATGGCTCGGGGGCGCGGAGGTCCTTCGGGCGCTCCTGGCTGGCTGGGAACCTTCCCTCCTGCGGAGCGCCCGCCTGGCACTCGTGCTGGCCTCCGCTTCCTGGCTATCCGAGGGCATGAGCCCGGTGGAGCTCCGCGAGGCGCTCGTCGTCTTGCTCCGCCCCCTGGGCGCCCGTGCCGGCGGCCGAATCGCTAGGGCGGCTTCCTTGACGATGGCCTTCGTGCCGTGGACCGCGGCCGAGCTCCGGCGCGCCGACGAGGCCGCTAGGCTCCGCGGCTCCGATCCCGCGCGAAGCCCCGCCGGGCACCTCGGCGCGCTGTCGGTGCCGCTCGTCTCGAGGGTGCTGGACAAGGCGAAGAAAGGCTCGGAGGCGCTGACGCTCCGCGATCCCGGCTTCGGGGACTAGGCCTCGCGCCCGCCGCCGCGGGATCGCGGCCATCTCATTACGAGGGACGTCAAGACGTTGAGCGCCATGGCGACGAGGCACCCGAACACGACGCAGGCCATTCGCTCGAGGCCGGTTATCCAGGTCGCGGGGCCGCTCACGGTGACTATGACGAGGGCCGCGAGCGCCGACCGCGTCGCCTTGCCGAGCTTGATAAGCTGGCAGAGGGCTAGCGTGGCTACGACGGAGAGGCAGAGCGCGGCTAGCCTGACGCGGCCGAACGCGAGTATGGCGGCCACGCCCACGGCCGCGCCGGCGATATTCGCCTTCATCCTCGCGTACGATAGCCTCATCGACTCCTTCTCGTCCGGATCGAGGACGAGCAGCACCGAGATTATGCTCCAATAGAGGGGGTAGCGCGGGAAGGCGACGTACAGGCTGTACGATACGGCGGTTCCCGCGAGGCATTTTACGACGTATAGGATCGTATCCCTGCCGCCGGTATCTCCTCGCGCCTTAGACGTATCCATGGGTCGAGGGTACGGGATTTTAGGGGGCCGCGGCTAGAGGTTCCTGGCTATGCTGTCGATCAGCTCGTCTACTATGGCGTCGTCCCCGGCGCGGACCCGGTCGATGAGGCAGTGCTTCATGTGGTGCTCCAGGACGACTATCGAGGCCTTCGCGAGCGCCCCGCGGGCCGCGGCGATCTGGGCCATCACGTCATCGCAATACGCGTCCTCCTCTATCATGCGCTTGACTCCGCGTACCTGGCCCTCGATCCGCGCCAGCCTGCCGGCGATCGAGCGCTTCAGCTCCTCCGGCCGCATCGTCTTCTTGCACCCGCAGGTCGCGTCCGCCTTTTTACACGTATCCATGATTGACTCCTCGGCTAATGCTAACGAAGGACATAAGAGCATTGGTGGATAAGTGAGCAGTGGGAGGAAGGAAGGCGAAGGGAAGCGCTATGGCTTTTTATCCCTTAATAATCTTCCCGTTCCTACATCTTGCTCTCTTATCCTCTTTATTGTCCTTCTTACTTAGGCTTCCAGCTCCTCAAGCGCAGCGCGTTCGTGACCACCGAGACCGACGACATCGACATCGCCACGGCCGCGAATATGGGATTGAGGAGCGGGCCCCCGAAGAGGAACAGCGCTCCGGCCGCTATCGGTATGCCGAGTATATTATACCCGAAGGCCCAGAAGAGGTTCTGCTTGATATTGCGCATGGTGGCCCTGGATAACGACAGCGCGGCGACCGCGTCGGCGAGGTCGCTCCGGGCCAGCACTATATCCGCCGACTCGGCGGCTATGTCGGTGCCCGAGCCTATGGCGATGCCGACGTCCGCGGCGGCCAGGGCCGGCGCGTCGTTGATGCCGTCGCCGACCATGGCGACGAGGCCGCCCGATCCCGCGAGGCCCGCCTGCAGGCCGCGTACGGCCTCGGCCTTGCCCTCGGGGAGGACCTCGGCCACGACCTCGTCCACGCCGACCTCTCGGCCTATCGCCTCCGCGACCGCGCGGGAGTCGCCTGTTATCATCGCCGTCCGTATGCCCAGCTTCTTGAACGTCGAGATGGCGGCCGCGCTCGTCGGCTTGACGACGTCGGCTACCGCGACGAGGCCGCGTACCGTCCCGTCCACCGCGACGAGCATCGCCGTCCTGCCCGCGAGGGCGAGCCGTTCGACGTCGGCGAGCGCGGCGCCGGCGAGCGCCGCGCCGCGTTCCGCCATCAGCCTCTTGTTGCCGACGAGCACCGTCCGGCCGAGGATGGAGGCCTCGATGCCCATGCCGGGCTCGGCGGCCGCCCGCTCGGGCGACTCGAGGGCCAGGCCGCGCCTCTCGGCTTCCCTGACGATGGCCGCTCCGAGAGGATGCTCGGAGCCCTTCTCTACCGAGGCGGCGAGCGAGAGCATCTCGTTCTCGGGCAGGCCGTAGGAGACGACCTCGACGACCTCGGGCTTGCCCGCGGTTATGGTTCCCGTCTTGTCGAGGACTATGGCCTTGACGCGGTGGGCGTTCTCCAGGGCCTCGCCGCCCTTTATGAGTATCCCGAGCTCGGCGCCCCTGCCGGTGCCGACCATGATAGCCACCGGGGTCGCGAGCCCGAGCGCGCAGGGGCAGGCTATCGTCAGCACGGCGACGAAGACGCGGATCGCGAACTCGACGCTCTGTCCCCCGAGTAGCCACGCCGCCGCCGAGACGAAGGCTATCGCGACCACGACCGGCACGAAGACTCCCGAAACCCTGTCCGCGAGCGCGGCGATCGGGGCTTTCGATCCCTGGGCGTCCTCGACGAGCCTGACGATGCGGGCCAGGGCCGTGTCGGCGCCGACCGCCGTGGCCCGGAAGGTGAACATGGACTGGCCGTTGACGGTCGCGCCGGAGACCTTGTCGCCCGGGCCCTTGTCCGACGGCATGCTCTCGCCGGTCAGCATCGATTCGTCGAGCGTGGCCCTGCCCTCCGCGATGACGCCGTCGACCGGCACGCGCTCTCCGGGGCGGACGCGGATGACGTCGCCTACGGATACCTCGTCAATGGGCAGTTCTATGTCGCCCGAGGCGGATACGACCACGGCCGTCTTGGGCGCGAGGCCCATCAGCTTCTTAATGGCCTCGGACGCCTTGCCCTTCGAACCGGCCTCGAGGTACTTGCCTAGCAGTATGAGGGCTATGATTACGGCGACCGTCTCGAAGTACAGGTGCTCCGTCCCCGACGGATCGCCTAGCGCGACCTGGGCGGTGGACCACAGGCTATAGAACATCGCGGCGCCCGTGCCTATCGCTATGAGGCTGTCCATATTAGGCGCGCGCCTGAGCAGGGCCTTTACGCCTACCGAATAGAATTTCCGGCCCGCCCAGAGCGCCGGCATGACGAGCGAGGCCTGGACGAGGGCGAAGGCGAGGGGGTGGTCCATAGGGTGGAGGGCGGAAGGCAAGGGCAGGCCGAGCATGTGTCCCATCGAGACGTAAAGAAGCGGTAGGGCGAAGCCTAGCGCGATCATGAAGCGCGCCCTCAAGGAACGGGCCTCGCGCTCCTTGGCCGCGGCGTGCTCGTCGACGGCGGCCGGCCCGGCGTCTGCGGCGAGGGCCTCGTACCCGGCCGCCTTCACCGCCAGCTTTATCTCCGAGAGCCTCGTCGCGGAGGGGTCCCACGAAACCGAGAGCCGCTCCGTAGCGAAATTGACCGAGGCTGACGACACGCCGTCGACCTTGGAGACAGATCTCTCCACCGCCGCGGCGCAGGCCGAGCAGGTCATGCCGCCGATGGGCACGAGCGCCGACTTGGAGGCGACCGGGAGCACGGCCTCGTACCCGGCCTTGGCTATCGCTTCTGCGACTGCCGCGAGGCCGGTGGCCGTCTCGTCGAATTCCACCGTTAGTGCCTCGGTGGCGAAGTTGACCGAGGCCTTAGCGACGCCGGGCACCCCGGCGGCGGCCCGCTCGGAGGCGCGGGCGCAGGCGGCGCACGACATGCCGCGGATCTCCATCGTATCTATCCTCATAATCGCGTTCTCCTCTGCTTCATGGCTCGTACGTCGTCATCGCCGGGCCTCGAGCCTCGGGTCGTTAGGCTCGACGACCTCTATCGTCGAGCGGATCATGCCCATCCAGCACGAGTACGGGATGACTCCCGTGGCCTCGGGCGTGAATTCAATCAAGTTATCGCCGGGCGCCAGCTCCTTCGTCACGCCGTAGGCCGGAATGACGACGGCGTTATTGCAGCCGTTGATGCTACGGGAATCGGCGCGTATCGTCAGCCTTACGGGGACGCCCGAGGCCACGAGCAGCCGCGAGTAGGAACGCGGCGCCAGGTCGAACGATACTTCCTGGAACCCGTCCTTGGCGACTGCGACGACGGGCGATGCGCCTCGCGCCGCGACGGTCTGCACGGCGGACGGCGCGATGCCCGCGGCCGGCGCGGCCGGCGCGGAGACGGAAACGCTCGAGTCGAGCCTGATTCCCGAGAGCGCCCAGGCCCGGCCGAAAGCCGAGAGCCCGAGGAACAGGACGAGGACGCCGCCGGCCCGGGCCGCGACGGTCCTGAAGCGAGCCGATAGCAGCGAGCCGCCGGCTCCGAAGACCAGCATCAACGGCACCGTGCCGAGGGAGAACGCGAGCATCGACAAGGCTCCGGCGAGGGCGGACCCGGAGGCGAGGGCGAAGGCTTGCGCGGCCTGCAAGGGCCCGCACGGCATCAAGGCGTTCGCGAGGCCTACGACGAATGGCCCGAGCCCGATAGCCTTCGCCCCGACGGCGTCGCGGAAACGCCCGAAGGCCGTCCGCCCGCTAGAGCGGCGCGCGGGCAGGACGCCGGCGAGGCGCAGGCCCATGAACGTCATGAAGGCCGCCGCGACGAACATGACTATCGAGCGTCCGCGCTGGCCTAGGTCGAGCGCGCCGCCGAGCGCTCCTACGAGCGCGCCGATGGCCGTGTACCCTACCACGCGTCCGGCGTTATACGCGACGGCGGACTTGAGCGACGCGTATCGGGAGGAGCCTCCCGATACGGGCTGAGCTACTTCCCCGATCGCGGCGCGAAGCGATTGCGAGAGCGCGATCCCGCCGCACATCGAGACGCAGTGGAAGGATGTCAGGAGGCCGCTCGCGGCGAGGGCCGCCGCCGTCGCTCCCTGTCTCGGGGCGAAGGCTACGAGTCCCGAATGGTCGAGCGCGTAGAAGGCGGCCGCGAGGCCGGTTCCCACGGCCGCGGCCAGGACGCCGTCGCGCCACGGCCGCGGGGCGTCCTGGCCGGCGGGATAGCCCGCGACGCTCAGGGCCCTCCCGATGCGAGCCGTGACGTCGATAGGATCCGCGCCCGGCTCGAGGAGCGCGGTCAGCTTGCCCTTCGCGGACTCGGCGTTGGCGGAATAGACGCCCCCGATGGAGCGGGCGACCGACTCGACGCGCTTCTCGCACGAGTCGCAGGTCATGCCCGCGACTCGAAGGACGATGCTAGTCATGCGTTATATACCCCCAGGGGGTATAATATACTGGCGACGCGCCCCTTTTGCAAGCGAGCGAACCTAATTAGTGATACTATAGAAAAGCTCCGGCCTACGTTCGAATCGGTCTTGCGGAGGAATCGCATGGAATCCATTCGTTCGATTAGTTCCGTACTGAAGGCGGCCATCGCGGCCTTGGCGATATGCTCGATAGCGAGCGCCTGCGGCGGAAGGAATTCGAGGCCGGAACCTACCGCGACCTCGGCCGCGGTCTTACCGTCGTCGGCGCCGGCTCCCGAACCCGCTTCCGAGCCCGCTTCCGAGCCCGCCGCCGCTATAGAGCCGTCGGCGCCGGCGGCCGTACTGGCTCTCGCCAAGAAGGCCGAGTCCCTGGGCGACGAGGCGGCGCTAGCTGATTTCGAGTCCGGCCTGGCCGCCCTGTCGCCGGCGGAGCTCGACGCCGTGGAGGCGATGCTCGAGACCGCGGTCGCCGAGGCGGAGCTGGCGAAGCGTCCCGCGCCCTCGCTTCGCCTGGCGCTGTCCGCGTGCTACGGCCGTAAGGGCCTGTCGGGCAAGGCCTACGCGGCGGTGCTCTCGGCCGAGAAGGAGGCCAAGGCTCCCGGGGTATCCTTCGGCCT
>Ga0180007_10002957_pt1 | contig 19548 bp, 29 predicted proteins | sample MM_PC_MetaG_FD_121122 | JGI IMG/M metagenome (GOLD analysis project Ga0180007, IMG submission 121122) | Groundwater microbial communities from the Aspo Hard Rock Laboratory (HRL) deep subsurface site, Sweden - MM_PC_MetaG | ecosystem: Environmental > Aquatic > Deep subsurface > Groundwater... | reverse complement strand
CCATGACCAACCGATTCAGCGAATCAGTCTCAGCCGGCCAGGTGGACCCGCCCAGCTTGACGGCGGGGGAGTTGGAAAAGGAAAGCCTTCTGGAAGCTGTAAAAGAGGCAATACAGCAAACCGCGGCATTAATCGAAGCCCTCAAAGAAGTGGAATATCTTGACCCTATGGGTTCGCCTCACTTCACTAGACTTTCCCGGCCCGGTGCGAACCACATCACGAACTTTTATGTCGAACTGGCCTACCTCGATGTGTACCTGGGCTGGCTGGCTGAGGACTTGGATAACGAGTCTAATGATTAACGCGCTGAGGGGCGGCGGCCCGGCGGGAACCGGGACTAAGCCGTGGAACTGGATGCTGAACACATCGGAGGGAGGGCCGCCATGGACGCCCTTCTGTCAGAGTGAATGCCGTGTTGAATGCCAGTAAGTCGGTACTAAGAATCCGGTCCGCCCCTTCAGCGCGTACTTTGGGAAGGAAAGGAACCGTAAACTCGGCGCTGCGATGTATCTGTCCCCCTGTCCCTATCAGCGCCCGCAGACCGGGGCGGTGATGAGCCGCCCCAAGGGAGGTTTGAAATGAACGGAAGCGCAATAATCGAGAAGAAGATGCCGGCTTTTCTAATGGCTTATCGCGAACATGAAAAGGCGTTAGATGAGTTGGCGAGCATGGTACAGCAAGTGGTGGATGAACTGAATATTTCGCAGCCACCTCAAGGGAAATGCGGTGAGGACAAGAACGTACCCGTCCTTAATAAACTGTTGGACAGAATATCTAACCTAAACGGGTTGACAGAACGCATCAAAGACCTGACCAACCTCGTAACCTTATCCCTGGCAGTAGTGCGGGAAATATAAAATGCCCGCAGACCGGGGGCCGCAAGGCCCCCGAAAGGAGGATTAACCATGCCCAAAACAATAAAAACTTTCATTACAACTGACGATACGAGACGGACCTATGCGATGGATGGCAAACCTTCTGAGAATAGGCCCCAGCTGTGGCTGGTCAGAATATCAATATCCTGGGTGAGCGAATATGGAATGGCTGATAGGCCGCACGGGTTAGGCCATGACTTCTATGTAGAAAGGTCCACGCTTGAAAAACTCGGCATGATGCCCTGTGCTCCTGAACTCAAACCGGATCCAGAAAAAGCCCAAGACGAATTAAGGGAAACCCTGGAAAAGCTCTTATCTCTTGTGGGGATTTATCCAGAACATTAGACCGGGGGGGCTTCGGCTCTCCCCGAAAGGAGGCAATTAAAATGGCACAAGAAGCATCGTTGGTTGAGGTCAAAAATTTCTTTGAATTTACCTCCATGGAGCAGTTCAGAACGGAGTGGAATAAGCTGAACGATGCTGAGAAAACCTTTTTCAAAGTGGAAGTAGGCAAAGAAATACACAAAGAGGATTAAATATGCTCCGCCTCATCCTAACGGAGCGGATGCGGGGCGCCACCGTGGTTGAGGCTTTGGTTTGAGGCCCTGAAAGACGCCGTGGACAACGGCAAGATACAGCAGAGGGTGAAGTGATGGCAAAAGTTCTTGAAATCGACATCGACAGGCTTCGGGACCGCGCCGCCTCCCTGGAGAACGCCGCCGAGGCCATGGGGCGCCTGTGCTATCTGCGCCGCTCGGGGTTTTGTTTCACAGACTGCTTGGGGTTGCTAATCTGCGATATAGACGGCCTCAAGATGCTGCCCTGGAGTGAGTTGCAGGCCGCCTTGCAGGGGGAAATTCTTAATGAGCCTTAAAATGGGGTTTAGTGACCGGGATTTGCTGGTGGAGTTAGAAGAAGGCTACTGTCAGGGTTGCGGCCAGAAATCTCGGGTTAAGGTTATCAGAAGACCTCCAGAAGATTATGACCCGCCTAGCAAACAAGGGCGTATAGTAACGGACTACGTTTCTGAATGCTGTGGAGAGGAATTATGTCTTACATCTTGACCCTCATGGCCGGTGTCATTCTTGGCTATTTCATCTGCGCCTTGCTAACCATTAGCAAAGGGGAAGGGGATTGGTGATGAAATTGAATCCCAAGGACAAGCTACTCTGCACGTGCTGGTATTGCCAGGAACCCCGCACCGGCCTCAGCCTCTTCGTCTGGGCCGTGGGCCTCCTGCTCCTGGCCGCCTGGGCACGGTGGGGGTAAGCGATGAAATACATAACTCAATCAATGGTGGGCATGTTTCTCAGGTGCGCCGCCCAATTCGAGCGCCGGTATATCCTGGGCGAGGTCATCCCTCCCGGGATTGCCGCTCGGCGCGGCTCAGCTACCCACGAAGCCATCCGGGTCAACCATCTGCAGAAGGTCCACAGCGGCGAAGACCTGCCGGTCAATGCCCTCCAGGATGCCGCCCGGGATGAATATGTGAAGCTCGTCAGGGAGGAAGGCGTTTTTATCCCCAAAGAGGACGTAGGACAAAAAACTGAACTACTCAACGAAGGGCTCAACGCCGCCATTTCCCTGACCGGCCTGTACCATCAGGAAGTGGCGCCGGCCATCAAGCCCGCCTTGGTAGAGGAGCGCATTGAAATTGATGCGGGTCTGCCACTCATCATCTCCTGCGGGATAGACTGCTACACCGCCGACAAGTGGCTTCCCGACTTCAAGACGGCTGACAAGAGCAAGAACCAAGCAGATGCGGATAATAGTTTGCAGCTCACCTTCTATGCCGGTGCCGTGGCCGACCGGATTGGGGAGTGGCCTGAAAAAATCAGCTTAGAGGTTCTGGTCAATAATATCAAACCCAAACACCAGAGTTTAATCACCAAACGGGGGCCGCAGGACTGGGCGCAACTGATGCTCAGATTGCAGTTGATAATCACCCAGATATACTCGGGGCTGTTTCCGCCCTGTGACCCTTCATCGTGGGCCTGTGATGAAAAATGGTGTGGGTACGCATTGACCTGTAAGTATTACAGGAAAAGAAAATGAGAAAGTTCAGAAGCGATGCTAAACCCATTAATATTGATTTAGCTAAAGATATGTATCTTAAAAAAGGATTATCACTTCATAAAGTAGCTAAATTCTTTAATATTCATCATACCAATTTAATGATGAGGTTTAGAAGATTTGGCATACCTACAAGAAATAGAAAAGAAGCAGCCAGGGCTTTTCCCCAAAGGGGTACAAGCGGTCCATTAAACCCAGGATGGAAGGGAGGAATTACAAAAAGAAAAGACGGTTATTTTATCCGCAATTCTGACAAAAGATATATTCATAGACTCATTGCCGAAAGGGTCCTGGGTCGCAAACTTAAACAAAACGAAGCTGTCCATCATATAGATGGCAATCGGTCAAATAATGAACCATCTAATTTATTTGTCTGCACAAAAAGCTACCATGCTTGGCTTCATGCGGAAATGCAAGGATTTAAAATTGGCATCAATCATGGCAAATAACTTCTGGACCTGCAAATATTCCAAAAGGGGGTAGTAAAATGGCAGCAAATGAAACTTTCAAAGACATCGTACCGTTCACGGGTGAGGCAGAGGTTTTGCCCGCCACGCCGTTTCCGACCCAGTTGCCCATGCAGCGGTCGCAAACTCAATACCATACCGCCATCACTGTGCAACGCCCCCGGGACATCGACCGGGTAGTGGCCGCGGTGCTGCGTGAGGCCGAGTTCGCCGGGGATGCCTTCTACTGGTCCTGGCCGGTTAAAAACAAAAGAACCGGGCGCCAGGAGATTATCGAAGGCCCCAGCATCGGTTTGGCTATGGCCGTGGCTCGGGAGTGGACTAACTGCGCAGTGCCGGTGGAATACCAGGAAACCGCGGGGGAGTGGGTGTTCACCGCCCATTTTGTGGACCTGGAGAAAGGTTTCACGGTGTCCCGAGTGTATCGGAGACGCAAGGGTAAAACACAGCATTTGGATGCCTGGGGCGACCGGAACGAAGACATGGCCTTTCAGGCAGCGCAGAGCCGGGCCATCCGCAATGTGGTCGCCGCTGGCGTCCCCCGCTGGCTCCTGGACCGGGCAATGGAAGTTGCCAAGAACGCTGTAGCCGAAAAGATCACGCCCGAGAAATTGGTGGAGGCCAGCGACAAAGCCGTCAAGTTCTTTGCCGGATATGGAATTGATGAGGCTCGGATCGTGGCCGCCCTCGGCGTACCTCATGCTCAGTGGGCTACGAAAGAAATCCTGGCGCTCCGGGGTATGGTGAGCCAACTGAAAGACGGGCAGGTATCGGCTGAAAACCTGTTCCCTCCGGTTGAGGAAAAAGGGGTCCGACCCGCCTCGGAAGCTGCCAAACCCGACCGCAGAACCCGCAGCGACAAGGGAACCAAACGGGCCTCTGAGACGCCCCAGGACGAGCCGGGAGAGGCGGCCCCTACACCTACCCCTCCCATTGAGCCTGGAGTTAATGGGGGGCCTCCCCAAGCCGCCACGCCTGAGATTATCGCCTCTATCAAGACGGGCATAAGATATCTCGGCCTAAGCGAAGTTCACCTCTGCCAGGAGTATGAAGTTAGTAAATTGAAAGAACTCAATCAGGAGGCAGCCATGAAGATGATGACTCACCTCCGCGAAGAGGCTGACAAAAGGTCGGATGGTCCTGACAATGCATAAAACCAACCAACCCCAACCCCCTATCCTCCCCCTGGCCGGGCCGTCAGGGGGGGGGCTGGCCCGGCCCAGAGCCGAAAGGCAGGGCATTAACTTAATCCAGGAGGGATAATGAACCGCACTAAAATCGAATGGTCCGATGGAACCTTGAATCCCCAGGGCTGGGGCTGTTGGGGACCCGGGGGGACGCCTGAGGAACCGCGACGGTGCTGGTACTGCTATTTGAAACGGCTGCAAAAATGGACCGGCAGCAAGTGTGAACTCTGCCAGCAGCTTATCCCCCATTGGCACGAAGATCGGATTTATAAGCCCCTTCATTGGCATAAGCCCCGGAGAATTTTCTGGGGGAGCACCGGCGACCTTTTTCACCCCTTCACACCGGAAAACTATATCAACGCGGTTTTGCAAATAGTCAATCGGTGTCCCCAGCACACCCACATCTTCTGCACCAAAAATCCGGCCCGCTACCGGGATTTTAACCCCTGGCCGGCCAACTGCATCCTGCTTACCACCATCACCAACCAGAAAGACGCGGATGAAAGGATTCCCGAACTGCTCCGGGCCCAGGCCCGGGTGCGGGGAGTGAGCCATAAGCCGTTGCTGGGGGAGATTGATTTATCGAGATGGATTAGACCACTTATTTGTTCTCAATGCGGTCAAAAATGGGAGGATAGGGCGTGTGGGCCGACCCATGCGTTACTTGCCAATGAGAGCGCATCTTTATTGAATTGGGGCATCATCGGCGGCATGACCGGGCCGGGGGCGGTGAAGCCCGAGCCTGAGTGGGTTCAGGACCTCGTTAACCAGTACCGGGCAGCGGGGACCTCCATTTTCTTGAAAGACAACCTCCGCTGGCCGGAGAAAATCCAGGAGTGGCCGGACTAACCCATGCTTGAATCTCTGCTCACAGTCCAGGAGGTAGCAAACCTCTTGCAAGTCAGCCCCAAGACGGTGTATAAGAGGGCGCGCGCTTGGGGCGGGTTCTATCCCGGCGGGCTAAGGGTACTCCGATTTCGCCGGGAGGTTATAGATGACCTGCTGGAAGGTGGTGGGCAGGGGCTGGCGGTATCAGTTCAGGCACCAGGGCAAACGGTACGGCCATGCGTTTTATCAGACCAAGGGGGAAGCCAGAGCAGCGGAGGCGGAGCACAAAAAGCGGCTCAAAGTGGGGCCAGCAATCCTGACCCCCACCGGCACGGGCTGCCGTGAGGCGATGAATGAATACCTGGATTTTTGCAAGCGCCGGTTCTCAGAGAAAAATTATAAGGAAAAAGTATTTATCTTCCGTTCGTTTTTGTCGCACCTTGGGGGAGAGTGGGAAATACGAAAGATCACGGCGAGAGATATTATTGCTTATCTGGGCACTCGGCCTGGAAACGCCAACTGGAATAAACATCGCAAATCACTCTGTGCGTACTTCCAGTGGTGTTTTAAACATGGGTTTCTGGCCGTCAATCCTTGCCTCTACGTGGATTCGATGCCGGAGGACCGCAAACAGAAAAGTATCCCTACGCAAGAGGAAATGCTGAGGATGCTCCTGGCGGCGGGGAAGCAACGGGTTTTCTTGCTGGCGCTTTATTCCTTGGCCGGGCGTTTAGGCGAGGTCAACAATCTCAGATGGCAGGATGTGAATTTTGAGAAACGGCAGGTGACGCTCTGGACCCGGAAGGGACGCACCGGAGAATGGCGCCCCCAGGTGAAGCACATGAATCAGGAGATATTTGATGAACTTAAAAGACTCTACGATAAACGCAGCACAAATTGGGTGTTCCCTAATCACAAAACCGGACTACCATACAAAAACCGGCGAAAACAAATCGCTAATATATGTCAGAGCGCAAGGGTTCCTGACTATGGATGGCACTCAGTCCGCCACCATGTCGCTTCATTGTTGGCGGATAAATTTAAGGCAAGTTTACCCACTATCCAAAAATTGTTGGGACATACTCAGGTCACAACCACGAGCCGCTATATTCAATCCTTGGGGGCCGATGCAGTTGAGGCGGCGGAGAGGTTAAAAATAGACCAAAGCACACAACCAATGCACACACAGAAAAACGGGAATGAGGCTAAGTAGTGGTAGTCCCAACGGGAATCGAACCCGTGTCTCCGCCGTGAGAGGGCGCAGTCCTACTCGGGAGGGCTTTGGGAAGTGCGTGGTTGACGCGGGGCTTGTCGCCTGAGTACCCTAAAAAGGAACGGTTTGGAAGCAAATGCACTCATTAATTGCACTCACCAGAAAGCGGACGCGGGAGTCGAACCCGCGTCCGAGAAAGGCAAAAGTGCCGATAAATAAAGGTTTGCGGGCATGGGAAACAGGCAAAAAGTGTGTCCGTATTGTGTCCGTATAGGACCCCCGCCTAGCCGGGGCGGGTAAAGTATCGGGCAAAGGAGGAGTGATGTCCAATTTAATGCAACGTAGAGCAGAATTTGTTTATGATGCCGCCAGATTAGCAGCGATAGCCGCCGGTGCCCCAATAGTCCCGGTTCCCTACACTCAAAGGGAACCGGATTTTAAAGATCAGTTTGTAAAGGTCATTGAACGACAATGTGGAGAGCAGCGGTCAACATCACCAGAGGAGTTACATCAGTCTTGGATGGACTCATACCAGGCTATGGGATGGGTATATGGTGAAGAATATAGCCGTGAGAACCGAGTCCATCCTGATCTTGTCTCCTATCACCAACTTGAACAACGAGAAAAAGATAAGGATTCAGTATTTATGGCACTTTGTGAAATAGCCAGACTTTGGATTTAATAAAAAAACCCGCCAACCGGGGCGGGTAATACCGGCAAAGGAGAAAAGAAAATGCCAGGCAGAGGGGACCATATGGGCATGGGCAGAATTGTTCCTACCACAGATGCATCTCAAGGTCGGCCTCATGAAGATTATCGAGAAACAGCAGACCGAGGCGAAGCCAGAAAGAAACCTCTAAAACCTGAAGCTAAAGGAATCATAGGTAAGATAAAAGGAATTTGGTTTAAATGGAAGGAATAACTATATGACCTACATGACCACCGCCAACCGGGGCGGGTAAAAATACCAGCAAGGAGAAAAATGATGGATAATTGTCGACGTTGTGGCTCCCCTTGGAACAGGATAAAAAATCCGTCGAACTTAAAGCGATTCACTTGTGGAACACTTGAAATTGGAAGTCAAAGTCAAGATTGTCGTGAACTTGAAATTGCCAATCTTAAAGCTGAGCTTGCTAATAAAAAATGAATTTATTTCTCAAAATTATAACTGAGATTGTTTTCGCCATGCTCAACACGTTCGATACGGATGGTATGTGCCGAGAATGCGGTTGGCGACTTAATCATCATAAACCAGATTGTTCTATACATCCTTAGTAACGCCCGCCAACCGGGGCGGGTAATGCCGGCAAGGAGGAGTTATGGAAGATAAATGTAAACATGGGATATTTGGTCAATGCTCATATTGTTGGGCTGATGCTGGAAAAAAGAAAGAACACGAACTAGCCACCCTTCGGCAAAGATTACAGGATTTAGAAAACCTACACCACCAATGCTGTAAAGACAATGCCGCCCTCAAAACCCGCAACGAAGCCCTGGAGAAGTTGGGGCGGGAGGTGGCTAAGAAAGGGAAAAGGATTGATGATGCTTTATGCCGAGCTACTTTCCCTGGCCCACGAGATCAAAAAGAATTAACCGAAGCATCCGATATAATTAGAAATCTTATAGCTCAGGCCCGCACCCTGGGGCTGGTGGAGGACAAGGGAGGTGAGGGGTGATGGAATGGCCCCTGATTCTCCTGACTGATCAAAAACGACCTCCTGAGAACTCCGCCACGAGGCGCCCGGTCCCCGACTAAGGGTAAGTTAAGGGGTCATTCCCCTTCGCGGCGCCTGCCCCCATGCCAGCCCCCGCCACCCGCCTTTCCTCAGTCGGGCATGGCCCCATATCCCAGAGCCGGCAGGCTACCCCTCCCAGCCAATGCTGGCAAACTTCCTCCACCCCATGTTTGAGGGCCAGGCCCGGATAGATCAGGCTGGTGTCCGCTTCGAACTCGGGACAAGTTTGGCCTTTCCGGGGTTTCATTTCCTGTCCCTATCATCTAAAAACTCCCCACCGGGAGTTCCATCAGCCTGTCGGAGCATAATAGCATGGGTCGCTGGCTGAACCCTTCTACCCTCAGCGCCGCTGTTACACTCAGCAGCAAATCCTTCCTGGGTATATCAGCAGTCAACTTTTGGCAGAGAAAATATGTAAAGGCTCCCCGGGATTTGCCGCCTAGAAAGGCTTCCGCACTTGTTTGGTCTGGTTGAGAGGCCGCCCATATCACAGTAGTATTCGGTCTTTCATTAAGTACCCTTGTTAAATAAGGCTTAACCAGCCGCCTCCTCGGGAGCACCCTGGTGGTGTAAGCTCTACCAGTAAGGGTGGTCCTGGTTTTGGGCTCCGCCAGCTCCCCAGCAAAGCAGGCGTCGATGAACGCCTCAAAGAGGCAGTTAATTGGAACTCTTGCCAGGAAGCTGAACAAGTGGCTCTCAGTATAAAGTGTGTCCGGATCGCATACCTCCTGGCCCAAAAGGTCTTGGGTATCGTAGCAGACCAGGGCACCTTCCACCCCGTCAGGCTCTATTGAGCTGGGGTTTTTTGTGCCGTGACCCGAGGAGGAGAACAAAACGGTTTTTATCCAACTATAACTACATAGTAGCATCTCCAGGGTCTCGTCTATGTTCTTGCGTGTGCCGTCCTTGTCCAGCAAGACCGCTGTGGAATCGTAGGTGAGTCCGAGTCGGCCCCGGAAGATGAGTTCCCTCATATCTTGAGCATCCTGGCCACATCCCTCCAGCGTAGCATGAGGGTAATACTGATACTTGTTGAATCCCAAAGACATGCCGACTCGGTTCACCTGATTCAAAGTTTGCTCCTACTTAATTAACCCCTTGTCCCGCATTGACTTGTTGAGCGTCGTCATGGCCTTTGCCATATCCGCCAGTACCTTAACATCAGCCTCAGATGGACACCATTGCTGCTGCAGGGCATCCGCCAGGGGAGCAGCCATCAAAGCAGCGGCCACGGCCATCTGGGCTTCCGGGCTTCCCTCTGCCGCCGGGCCGTAGAAGGGTTGAGCCACGGCGTTGATGGTGTTCATGCTCTGGCTGATCTGGCCGAAGACGCCGGGTTTGTCACAGCAGCCTGCCAGTAGCAGGCCAGCTACTATCGCCAAAACCATCAGCTTTTTCATTTTTCCTTCTCCTTTTCCACCATAATTTGGCAGAGTGCTTTGATGCATCCCGCCAAAAGCGCTACTTGCTTCTTGAGATCATCCAGCCGACATCCATCGGGGTATCCAGAGCCCGGAGGTATCATATCCAACACCCCCCGGACCAAGCGCACCTGCTCCAGTACTTCTTCAAGTGTCACCAGGTGGTTCATTGCCCTCCTTTGGGGTCTTTCATCCCCAGGCCGATGCCGCAGGCCGCCAGGAAAATGAGAAATTCGTTAAAGGTAATTTTGCCGCAGCCCAGGAGGACGGCCCCGATTACCAGAGTTGCCATACCAATCCAACTTGTTATTGGGTTCCCCGTCAGTCGGTCAAACATCTTAAACCTCCTATTTCTCCTTATTAAAATGATTTGCTATAAAACAGGCTTCCCTCTCATCAGCCCCGAGACAATGGGCATATTCATGGGCCAGCAGGGCCGGAGTCAGATCTTGCCGAGACACGAAAATAATATTTGGGGGGACATAAACCCCTAGTAAACACGCCCGGTCCCTATCTTTCGCACACCAGACGAAGGCCTGGGTGCTGCGGAAAACCGCTTCTCCATCCTCTACAACAAAAATCCAGGGCCGGGAGTCGGGGACATCAACCTGCATCAGCCGGCACGTCTCTATAAATATCCGCTCGGGGTCATTGAACCGCGGGCCGGCGCAGGCAAAGCCGAATAACATCAGGGCTATAACAAGCCAAAGTTTTTTCACGTTTTCTGCCATCGTATTTTCTCAGGGTCGCCCTTGAGCCTATAAAAATCATGATGCCCGATGGAGCGTACCAGGATAAACCGGCCTGAATCCACTTGCCTTTGAAACCATCCGCTTGTGGCCGTCCTGGGATTGCGGTAAAAGTTGGCCCCGGGTACTCGGTCCACCATGGCCAGGTCCAGGGCGCGCCGGGCTACGTCTTTGGCGATGGCCCAATCCTTCGGGTTTTTGAGCCACGGATAGCGTAGGGTGATAGCAGGAAGCCCCCCGGCCCCGGAGTCGAAGCAAGAGAACTGCCGAGGCTCCAGGCAGACCGCCTTAATTGAATTGGGCCAGTCGGAAGGATGAAAGCGGCGGTTGAGCACCACCCCGGCCACCGCCTCCTGACCGTCCAGGGGCTCCCCTCGGGATTCCAGGAAGACTACTCTTGAAAGTACCCAGAAATCTTTGAGGTTCCTGATGTACGCCATTACTTCGGAGTGGGTCACTGTTCACCTTTTTCTGTTGTATCTATTGAACCTTCTTTGTTCATGCGGAAAGCCCTTAATAGAGATTCTGCTGCTTCTGGATACTTTTCTTTTAATGTTAGAAAAGCAGAATAAATGCCTACATGGTGTCCTCTGTGCCAAAATAAAGCAGCATTTCCCACAAGTTGAGAAGGAGAAACCAATACTTTCGACTGAAAGTGGGCATCTTTTTTTAAATATTGTTTATTTAGATGAACAAGAGCTTCTTCCTCTGTTAATCCATAAATTGCTTTGAGGCTCATTATCTACCTCTTGAGATAATTTATTAATAGATTGCCTATAATAGAGCCGAAGAGGGCAACCGCCCAAACCACACCAGCACCTAAGTAAACCATCCGTTTTAAATTGTTAATAGCTGTCCATTGCTCCGTCGTTTCACCTCTTAGGTCCTTTATCTGGACCTCATGGGCTATACAATGCCTTGCTTCTTGAGTCCGTTCGATTCTCTCAATATCTGCCTTGACTTCTTTATGTACCGGACAGAAAAGGTCCATATCATAAAACCTCCTTTTGAATCGCTTCCTTGGCCCTTTCTACGGCCCGCTCCCTGGCCTTCTTATCAAGCCAGGTTTTCAGCGTCTCATCCGCAAACTTCCAGGACGGTTTGCTCACGATTTCCCGCATCTCTTCCAGGTAGAACATATTTACTAAATCCATGTACTCCCCATGTCATCTCTCCCGTTTCTTGGATTTAGGCAGGGCAGCCGTGCCTTTCACTTTAGATAAACGGTTTTTCTTAAGGACTTTCGGTCCGCCTTTCTTCTTCTTGCCGCCTTTCTTCTTCTTGTCAGCCATCGTCTATCCTCCCAACCACCTTCAGATGCCGCTGGGGTTCTTCCTTCTCTATCTCCCGCTTCCTCTCAAGTAAAAGATAAACGATGGACAGAGCCGACCGGGTAGTGCTCATCAGATTGGCGTCATAAAGATTCTCCACTGCCTTAAACAGAGCATGAACGGCTTCAATTGCCCGCTCAGTGGAGCTCTGATGGTTTTTCACCACACATCCTCCCGGCTATTATCTTTAAAAGCCAAAGTTTCTCTGGCTGTTCTTCAAGCCGTTCTTCAAGTTCTTCCCAAGACTGGAACATGGTCCAATCTTCTTCAACTTCATTGCAGCAGGAACAGGTGCCTGTTCGGTTCAAGTAATTACCTCCAGCTTCTCCTTTAACGAAAACGTAGACCATCTCCTTAGTTGGGTCTTTCCCTACCTGCACCACGAACCTTCCAGTCACAATCTGGATTACTCCTCCCAGATTCATGGTAAACTCTTGGCTCGTTTTCGGTTGTGGTTTAATCATAAATTTCCTTCAGCTACTCCCGCCGGTCATCGGGGGGTTTGTGTTTGGGTTTGGGCATTTTATCCTATCTTATTGTGCTTCCTTGGCCATCTTGACTTTTAAGATAGCTTGACAATCATAAGTAATCGCTCCTGGGTTGCGGAATACTTGGATCATAATATAAGACGCCGCTGTAAGGTTTACCGTGCACCCGGTACCGCCACCACCCGTAGTCGCCAAGCCATTTTCCACAGAATAACCACTACCCCAAGTCACGATGGAGTCAATGGATGTAATAACTCCCCCACCACTGGCAGTCGCTGTTATTGTTCCCCCTGAAGCTCCTGCCTGAACCACAGTAAGAGTAACCGTCCCTGGGGTATATCCAGTACCGCCGGCACCTAAGGTAACAGTTTTTAATCCGCCAATTCCAGATATAGCTGCTATTCCTAACGTTCCAATCGCATCACATCGTGCGAAGTTAGACACCTTATCTGTAGCTTGGCTCCATCCTGTGACTTGGATATCATAGACAGCAGCGCCACTAAGTACTTCAGCATAAACACTCTGATAAGTAGCTGGTGTTCCTGCTGGAAAATAAAGCGGAAACACGAACTCTTCAAAAGCTGTTGGTGAAGCATAACGATATCTCAATCCCAACGTTCTACCAGGAAATTGCGGAACACCAGCCGGACCATTAAACCAATCCCCCTGATTTTGAGCATTGACAACATTAAGTTTATAGGTCCAGCCTACAGGTAGAGTAAGTTGTCTCTGTCCGGCTTGGCCAATCCCGCCCATAAGCGTAAGATTATTGGTTTGATCACTGTCTGGATTAGTGGCAGTATAACTAATTCCAAAAGCTATACAATTAGCCGCCGTTCCACCACCATCTACCCACGGATTAATTAATATAGCGTTGGGGAAATAACCATCAAAGAAAAACATTGTATTACCTGTATAGGTAACTGCATCAATCCATCCCCCAAGATTAGAAAAAGTACTTCTACCATGATAACCCCGAAGAACGTACCCAACCGCATTGTCTTGATTTAGAGTAAAATGGCAATCTCTAATAACCGTTTGGTCAAAACTGGTGCTTGTGTGGTGGTTTAAAATGCCCGTTTCTATACCATAATTGTTAGAGTATCCGTATACTCTTTCAACGATGTTTCCTTCTGCCCATCTACTCTCGTCATCTACGCTAACATAAAGCAAAACAACGCAACCAGTAGTAAAGTCAACACCAGAGAAATCATGTATATAATAGTTCATACAATCAGTGGCCTTTACAAGTCCAGAAGCGGAAGGATTGCCGACAAATATTGCTCCACCACCATCAAAATCTATCTTCTGATTCTCACTTCCACCAGCCCCCCAGAAATTGGAAAGAAGGGAAAAACAAAACGGATTACTGGGAGCCGCCCCAGTATATGTTATACTCGATCCATTTAGTTTGATAGTAATAGACCCACCAGTGGGGTCTATTAAGGTAGAAGTAGCAAAGGTATAAACTCCTTGTGCTAATTCAACTACGCCACCACCCGAGTTTTTAGCACATGTCACGGCAAGCTGCATAGCCGTGGCATCTGAACCCCACCAATTTACCCACAACGTAGGATGTTTCGATCCAAAAACCACCTTCCCCGTCCCGGTGCAGGAGAATATCTGATACAGGCCTGCTTCCAGGGAGCCGTTGATGGTGAGGGTTTTGGTGGTGGCGATAGAGAGGACCGCCCCCTTATCCATTCTCAGGGCTATATTGCTGGGGATGGTCAAGTCCCCGGTGATGGACCATGTGGCTGGACTTAGGTTCAAGGTCCGGTTATTCACACCGATGGCCGTGATAGCCGCCTCTATGCCCGCCTGGTTTGACCCGTAAGCCGCCGCGTCAATGAAATAGTCATTAGGCGTGGTGACGTTATCCATGGTCCAGACGGAAACATCGGCAGAGGTTTTAAGGATCAGTTTGGTAGAGCCACTCAGATAAACGCTGGCCTCGCCGTAGCTATCCAGGATCACCGGGTTGGTGTTGGGCGTGGTCAGACCGCTATCAGAATAAGTATTTTTCAGGGTCTCGGTCCCCGGGTTGTAGCTCCAGAGTTTGCCGCCAGCCAGGGGAGCCGCGGTCGTTGGATGCCAGGCCCGGAACTTGGGATAGGGAAGCGGGTTGACGGCGGCGCAGGTGGTCGTCAGACAAAAGACCAGCGCCAGTAGGATAGCGATGATTCGGATGGGCTTTTTCATTTTCGCAGTTCCTTTAGTTTGTCTTTGTAATTATTTGCTTTGAATTTGGCTGGATCACGAATTGCCAGGTTGTAGAGTTTCTTTTGCAATGGCTTTCTGAGGACTTCTTTCTCTTGTGGTGTCCCGGCGTCATAAGCCTTGATCGCTATGTCAATATCCTTGACAACATTGAAGCGGTATTTTAGTTCATCATTAAACTGTGCCCTAATATTCTTTGTCCGTCTTAGGGTAAGGTCGAACTTAGTTCTTAGTTTTTTTAATCCGCTTTCAAAAGCCTCCTTTTGGCCTTCGGTCTTTTTTAGTAAATCTCTTTTTTCTTTGTAGAAGGGCTCCCGTTTCTTGGCCTCTTCGGGAGACCAATCTATTCTATGGGCAGTTTGATAATCGAGCATTATCTTCTCTGTCTTTGTTCTATACTTATAAGATGAAAGTCCGAGTGATTGAAAAACCCCCTGCAATAAAGTCCGTTCTCCCTTGCTAACTAAACCTTGAAGGGGGATAGGAACAACTCCCCTAAAATAGTCGCCTATTTGATCCCACATATCCCGTTTTCTACCAAAGACATCACGTTGACTCAGCCACTCTACCAAGGGTTTTGCAGTAGCTGGATTCAACCGATGATAGACAAAACTACGCGGGTCATTAATCAAATGAATAATATCGCCCGGCACCGAACGAAGAGCATAAGAAGTCTTTCCAATAATCGCAGTAAACGGTTTATCCCAATGCGGCTTGCGGTCATCGCTAAAAAGCATATTCCCTATAACTGCCACGCCATACATGCCGATAATGGCGCGAAGCAAGGCTGTGGCCTGTTCTTTCCCCCCGGGCTTTAATGCTTGACCTGCAAATCTTAACCGCGCTTCAAGAAAGTCGGGAGCAAGGGCCATAAGGCGAAAAGCATCTTGCATAGTCGGGTTGCGCCCCATCGCCTTGTAATTAAGTTCACCGAAAGCCGCATTTGATTGATTAGCTGTTATTTCAGCAATCTGGTCGTCTGTATATTTCTTGCCGTATCTCTCAGTGTTTCTTTCATAAGCCTCAATAAATAGTTTCATCTTGAATCGGGGGATAAGGTCTTGAAATAAATATTCCCCGTAGGCTAGCGTAACCCTGCCAATACCAGGGACCTTTTGCGCTAGCCCTGTAGGTTGCAACCCCTCAGCAAACTCAGACAAAGCGTTATGGCTGTAAACCATCAAACCGTGTTCAACCGCCTTGCGTTGTAGTGGGTCTTTAAAATCTATTTCAGGGCAGGTGAACGGGTTTATCTTATGAAAGATTGCATGTGACCCTAAATGCACCTGATGGAAGGGGGTAGGCACTCCAGATAACAAAATCCCTTTAAGGTTTTGAGAGACAGCAAGGGCGCCCCTACCTAACGGATGTTCTCTTATAACTGACCTGCCTAAAACATTCTTGAGATGTTTATAAATATCGGGATGGACATACATATTCCCCTGCAATAATATGGGTTTGCCCTCTGGGTCATTCGATACCCACTTCCATTTTCTCAGGGCAGGATGGTCGATTGGCATATATCGTCTGCCATCGGCTGATTCTGTATGAATTGCCTTGGGGAAAATAAGATAAGTTTCGGGGCCTTTGGCTTCCGTCATGTCATATTCAGGAGAAACCTTTTCAAAGGGCAAACCTTCTTCACGGGCCATTATCTGTTTTCCCATTCCCGACACGGACACAAGCGGCAGGCCATCATCAGCCTTGCCGTCTATCATGGCTTTTATAGCTCTGCGGGCGGCTATAGCCTCATACATGCTCTGGTGGTAATTCCCTAACAAGAAGGCAACATCTTTATTTTTGGGGATGTAACCTTTCTGTTCTCCTGCAAAATAGCTTTCAAAAATCCTCTGCTTGGCATAATTGAAATTCGTATTCAGTAGTCCCGCATTAATTTCTGATCTAAACCTTCGGAGTTCGGCTTTATTATGAGCCCCCCTTTCCCATAATTGGGTTACATAGTTTTCTAAACCGTCTTCTATAATTCCGGCTTCCTGGGCATCTTTCAAATATTGGTCAAATCGTGTAGAGATTTCCGCAGCTATCACCTTCTCTTCCGGGGTAAGTCTTAGGGCGGCTTCGTATCCGGCTTTAAGGGTTCCCTCAGATTTGTTAGCTCGGATTCGTAATAATGTCTCGTCCCCGCCCGCCTGAATCCAGTTAGTTAGCCCTTCTCTCGTAACTTTCCTTGGTATGGCGGTTTGAATTTTATTGAGAAACTTCCGGTTTTCAAACCCGGCAATCTGACGCGCCCCGAGATATTTGTTAAGAAGTGTATAAAACCCTCTTTCTTTGGTAACGAAAGGAGATTTGTACCATTCCCAAAGTTTAGGTCCAGTCTCTTTTATATAGGCATGGGCATCTTTGATTCTTGGCGGTGCGCCCCTGATAATACCTGCGGTGTCATCAATAACTGCCCTGACGGCTTCCGTGGTTTCAGGCCCCCCGCCGTACATCTTTTTTCCAGGCTCTTTCGGAGCGGGGGCGGGTTCTGGTTGGGATATTCTCAATACTTCTATAGGGGATAAACGACTTGCAGCACCTCCACCCATATATTTGACACCACGGTCATAAGAGGCTGCCGATGGTTCATCAACATGGAGCGATATTTTCCTTTGAGTTGTTTCTAATGGTGCCATTTCATTGAGCCATTTGCGTCCCATTTTATCCCATGCTCTGAGGGCGGCAGTGGTCCTTGAATCAGCTTTTACCTTGACTATTTCATAAGCAATTTCAGCTATTCCTTTTGGTTGAAGTTCTTTGGGGAAATAAGTTTTGTCTATATAAACTGTATAAATTCTGTTAACTCCAGTCGGACTTGCCTTATAAGGCGGAGTTTCAAAAATCATTCCGGGATATTTATCTTTCAATTCCTTGAAATTTTTAGTAAGTCTCCATTCAGAATATCCCAATTCTTTCGCTGGGGCGGGGGTGGGTTTGCCCTCCACTGCGGCAACTACTCCGGGTTCGGAAACGGGCGCAACAGGGGGCGGCTCAGGGGCTTGGGGGGGTATTCTAACCGCTGGTTTCATCTCTGCGATGGTCGGCCCCGGAGCGGCGGGGGGGATGCCCGGCGAAGGGGGAACGCCTGGGGGGGGGACTTCTACCGCTCCAGGGGCCGGTGGCTTAGTTTCAAAAGGAATGGTGTCCCACAATTCGGTTAATTCGCGCTCAAATTGCGGATATTGTTTTACCAAGTTTTGTCTCTGTTCAGGAGACATTCTTTTTATCTGTCGAGCAAGTTGTCCCGGACTAGTAACAGCCGGTAATCCAACTTCTGCGGTCGGCTTAAAAATAAAATCTGGGGCATATCTATAAAATGCCGGTCTGCCTACCTGAGCCAGCATCCCCACCCCTTTAATAATAAGCCGGGCATAGGCCGGCATTAATCCCAAGGTGCCAACCGTCTCCATGCCCCCCAGGGCCATGTCTATTTCTTCTGGGGTCGCCTTGGGGAACGACTGCACCATCAGAGGACGGACGGCCCGCCCTACCTGATGGACTCCCCATTCCAGGGGCACAAAGGGCAGAAAAGCAGCTTTCCCCACCATCTCCCCGGCTGGCTCGGCAAACTGCGCCAAGGTTTCCGAAGTGGCGTCCAGTTCAGGCTTCGGTTTCCTCCCCGCCACATAACGGTCAATCTCAGCCTCGGCTGCCGCTTCTTCCTCGGGGGTATAATCAAACTTGGATCGTTTCTTGCCGGGTACATAAGACTCAAATTCTATCTCTGCACTTTCACCCTGCGGCTGATAGGGCTCAAATTCAATCTGCTCCCCAACTGTCGCCGCGACCTTAGCAGCCCGCAAAACAGACCGAGCATATTGGGGGCCTTCTCCATATCGGGCCAGAGCTTTATCCCAACTGCCAGTCTTTTGATAAAGGGAAGCAAGATATTCCATAGACTTTTCAGCGTTTATTACAGGGTGCCAACGGTCGTCATCTGGTCCCCCGGTTATGTTCATCCCCAATGATTTCCCGGTCCTATTGATTATCTGGCCCAGACCGGAAGCCGAACTTTTTGGGTTCTTGGCATAAGGGTCATATCCAGATTCCTTCTCGCCGATTAGGGCATGAGCAATATTCTGAGGAATGCCGTGCTTATCCGCGGCGCCAGTTACAATCTCAGGGATCGTTATTCCCTCACCGGCGTAAGGTTCAAATTCCATTATTTCGGTAATACCAACTCCCCATTTGGCGCTTTGTATATGGGTTTCCCGGTAGCAGGGTCAACCTGTCCTGTTTTGGTATAAACCCCGTCTGCTTTTTGGATGGTAGCCGGGTAGGAAGGTGGGGTTACGGTTTTTCCTACTTGGCCCGTCATGCCACGCTTTAGCCTCTTGGTCTCATCAATAAGCATTTTCTCCCGTTTAGCCGCGTCTTGCGGGTTGCTGGGGTCTAAGGTATTAAATTCTATGTTTTGGCTCAGGCTAATCGAGGCTTGTTTAGTTGCCTGGAAGTTCACATCATTGTTGAGATTAAGCCCCCGTCTATTGAACTTATCGAAAAGGTCTTTTAGGCTTTCCTCGGTCGGTTCAATATCCGGGCGGATTTGTTGATGAAATTCAATTAATCGACCAAATTCCCCCTTCCCACCTTCTTGCGGACTCCATCTTGGTCCTCCCGGTCCTACGGGTGTCATTTCGCCGCCAGGATAAATAGCCGTAGGTTGTATGTTTTCGCCTATTGGGATATTCGTAATCTTTGGGGTGCGGAGAGCAGCCCGGTCCTTCGGGCTCAACGCCATATCCTGTAATTTCGTGATATGCGCGGTTATCTTCTCAGGGGTATCCAGGGGCGGAAAATAATGCGGCGGGATCTTGAACTTATCGGTCATGGTTTTAGCAAAATCCCGGTAATTTTCCGGGGTAGGGTTGGCCAGCAGATAAGGGACTGATTGTTTAGCGACCTCCAGCCCCAATTTCTGCAAACCCAAGTCCTGCTGTTTTTCCTTACTTTCCAT
>Ga0180007_10002956_pt1 | contig 19553 bp, 21 predicted proteins | sample MM_PC_MetaG_FD_121122 | JGI IMG/M metagenome (GOLD analysis project Ga0180007, IMG submission 121122) | Groundwater microbial communities from the Aspo Hard Rock Laboratory (HRL) deep subsurface site, Sweden - MM_PC_MetaG | ecosystem: Environmental > Aquatic > Deep subsurface > Groundwater... | reverse complement strand
GCGGCGACATGAATCTTGAAGAGCTGGACGGCAACTCTTCTTTACCGAATCTGAAAAATTCCCTCAGAGCCCTTCCCTTTTTGGCCGAAAAAAGACTGGTTATTCTCAAAAACTTCATGGCGGATCAAAATGCGGACACACAAAGAGACCTGATCCCTTCCCTTGAGAACCTGCCGGAAACCACAGTCCTTCTTATGGTTGAAATGAGCCAGCCGGACAAACGCACCGCCTTGTACAAATTTCTTGCTCAAGCTGCGACGGCAAAGGCTTTCACAAAACCAAAAGGCCCACTTTTAACAGGTTGGATCATCAAACAAGCGCAATCGCACAAAAGCCAAATCGACTCCTCCTCCGCATCATACCTGGCAAGCCTTATTGGCGACAATCTTTTCAGACTGGACAACGAAATCCAAAAACTCGCTCTATACTCGGAAGGAAAGCAAATTAGCATACCCATGATTGACGAACTGGTCTCATCCAGCACTGAACAATCCATTTTCCTACTCACGGACCAACTGGCAAAAAAAGACATCAAAAGCGCCCTAGCCACCCTAAGTGAACTCCTAAATCAAGGAAACGAAGTGCCGTATCTTTTCGCTATGATTGCGCGTCAATTCAGGTTAATGCTGGAAATGAAGTCACTTTCAGAAAACCGCATACCTCAAAACGTTATCGCCAGCAAAATGAAAGTGCACCCTTTTGTTGTGAAAACCACCCAGTCTCAATGCAGAAACTTCACATACGGCCAACTGAAACGCGGACTAAAACAGCTCTTGGAAATTGACAAACGGCTTAAAAACGGCCAAATCCACTTCAGACAAACCGAACCAGAGCAATATATTCTTGCTCTGGAACGGGTCTTAATAAATACCGCAAATTAACAGTTCAAATACTGATCAAGTTCCCAGTTTGAAACGTGAGTTCGGTATGCGTCCCACTCAGCCTTTTTTGCCTTGAAGAAGTGACTGAAAAAGTGATCTCCAAGCGCGGCGCGAATAACTTCATCTTCGGCCAAAGCATCCAAAGCTTCATTCAAATCCTTCGCAACGCTGCCAATTCCTCTTTCTTGCATCTCCTCCCTAGTAAGCATCCAAATATTATCTTCAACCGGCTCAGGGGCGGACATGCCTTTCTTAATTCCATCCAAACCTGCCGCAAGCATAACCGCAAAAGCCAAATAAATATTCGCGGAAGGATCCGGACATCTAAGCTCAATACGAGTTGCCAAATGAGCTTTCTCATTCGTAATTCTTGGAACTCTGATAAGCGCGCTTCGATTCCTTTGTCCCCAAGCAGCATTAACCGGCGCTTCATACCCAACCACCAAACGCTTGTAGCTGTTCACAGTTGGATTCATAATTGCATTCATGGCTTTAATATGCGCAAGTTGCCCCGCAATAAAGCTGAGCCCCAATGACGAAAGACCAAAATACCTTGTGTTTGAAGCATCATAAAACTTATTGCTACCATCCTCAATTGACGCAAGCGACTCATGAACATGCATTCCGCTTCCGTTAATTCCAAAAATTGGTTTTGGCATAAAAGTTGCATGCAGCCCCATACTTTGTGCAATTGCCTTCAAAGCCAACTTGAAAGAAATTGTATTATCAGCGGTTGTTAAAGCATCCGCATACATAAAATTAATTTCATGTTGACCCTCTGCAACCTCATGATGAAGTGCCTCAACCTCAATTCCCATCTCATCAAGCCCAAAAGCCATATGACGACGAATTGAAAGCGCCAAATCCGTGGTCTGATCAAAATAACCGGCCTGATCATGCGGAAGAGGCTGCAAATTGCCGCTCTCATCTTTCTGAAACAAGAAGAACTCCAGCTCCGGACCCGTATTAAACGTCAGGCCAAGAGCTCGAGCCTTCTCAAGCTGCCTTTTGAGAATCCGGCGTGGATCACCCTCAAAAGGATTTCCATCAGGCAAATGAACGTCACAAACCAATCTGGCAGTCACATCCTCGGTATTTTTTGTCCACGGCAAAACAGCAAAAGTATTTAGATCCGGCTTCAAAAACATATCTGACTCGGTAACACGCGTAAAACCCTCAATTGAAGATCCGTCAAACCAAACATTACTATCAATTGCACTGGCTAATTTGTGCACCGGAATTGTAACAGCCTTTAAAACCCCAAAAATATCCGTAAATTGCATGTCCACAAATTGAACTCCGTATTCTTGCGCCATATCCAAAACCATCTCCTTTGTTGCCCCGGAGCGTGGAAATTTTGAATACATGTGTTCTCTCTTCACGGCTCGCACCGTATCTTTCTGAGCAGCTCCCATTGCTGCTTGAGTGTGAAAATTCATATAGAAAGGTTAAGGATTTCAACTCCTTTCTACCCGCCGGTTTAGCCGCATTCAATAGTATTTTTTCGCCCTTTTTTGCCTGTAAAAAAAGCTCTACACTTGCCTCTTGACCCATAACAAACCCCTGCGCTATTCTTAAGAAAATTTCGGGTGTCGAAATTTTCTACAACAAAATTTAAATTGACGAATGGAACTAAGCGATGTTCTAACTGACATAGGCCTCACAGACAAAGAAGCAAAAGTTTACCTTGCAACTCTTGAACTTGGAGACTCTCCCGCTTCTGACATTGCGCTTCGTGCTAAAATCAACAGAGTAAGCTGCTACGACATCCTAAAAAAACTAATAAACCGCGGTTTTATAAGCACCTACACAAAAAACAAAATCAAATTTTTTGGCGCCACGGAACCGGACACAATTCGCCTTGACGCCCGAAAACGCTACATGAATTTCAAAGCGGCACTCCCCGCCCTCCGCAGACTTTACGGCAAAACCTCACACCCTCGAATTCGCTACTACGAAGGCCTGGAAGGCATTAAAAAAGTCTATCAAGACACTCTCACCGCAAAAACTGAAATATTCAACTACGCAGACTCCAAATCCATCCGCGACTACTGGCCAAACTACGACGAAGAATACATCAAAAACCGCGTCAAAAACTCAATCTACCTGAAAGGAATATCCCCCCTGGACGAATACGGCAAAGAAGTAGTCAAAAAAAACAGCCAATCCTTCCGTGAAATCCGCCTCGTCCCCAGAAGCGAATTCTCTTTTGCAAATGAAATAAATATTTACGACGACAAAGTTGCCATAATCTCATTCGGCCAAGATGAAATTTTAGGCATGATAATAGAAAGCCCTGAAATTGCGGACACTCAAAGAGCTATTTTCCTGATGGCTTGGGAGTTTGCAAAGCAATTTTCAGCCTAATTTCGGCCGCATTTTGTTCCAATCCGTTGCCTGCTCATAAGCAGAAGCAGCTTTTAAAACCTCCGTTTCCGCCCACTGCGGACCAATAATCTGAAGTCCAATTGGCAAACCGTCGGAAGAAAAGCCGCACGGAATTGAAATTGCCGGCAAACCTGCCGTTGAAGCGGGAATTGTCAAAACATCCAGTAAATACATAGCAAGCGGATCATTCACTTTTTCCCCCACCTTCATTGCGGGCGATGGCGCCGAAGGCGCCATTATCACATCAACATCTTTAAAGGCATCTTGAAATTCCCTAATAAACAAAGTGCGAACACGCTGCGCCTGCTTATAATATGCATCCGCATAACCGGCTGAAAGCACAAAAGTTCCAACCATAATTCTTCTTTTAATTTCGTCCCCGAATCCTTCCCCGCGAACCTTTTTATAATAGTCAATCAAATCACTCATCTCGCCTTCCGGCTTATACCCAAACCTGACTCCATCAAACCTGGCCAAATTTGTGGAAAGCTCCCCGGGCATAGTCACGTAATAAACCGCAACTCCGTATTTTGTGAGCGGCAAACTAATCTTTTTCAAGCTAGCACCCATTTTTTCGAATTCCTTAATTGCTTCCATAACCTTCTCCTTCACTTCTTCATCAACTCCATCTGAAAAATATTCATCCGGAATCCCAATTCTAAGGCCCTTCACATCATAACTCAGATTTTTTGTGTAATCCGGAACCTCAATTTTCGGAGTTGTTGCATCATAAGGATCATGGCCCGCAATTGCATTCAAAACAATTGCAGCATCCTCAACACTCCGCGCAATGGGACCAATTGTATCCCAACTTGAAGCCATTGACGTTACACCAAATCTACTAACACGACCGTAAGTTACTTTCAAACCAACACACCCGCAAAATGAAGCGGGAAGCCTTATGGAACCACCCGTATCCGTCCCAAGTGAATAAAATATTTGTCCAGCAGCGACAGCGGAAGTAGACCCACCGGAAGATCCCCCTGCAACACAGTCTGTATTCCAAGGATTCAAACTTGTACCAAACGCGGATCTTTCCGTTGAAACCCCGCAAGCGAACTCATCCAAATTTGTCTTTCCAAGCAAAACATAACCATTTTCAAGGAGGCGCGCCGTGGCAGTCGACTCATACGGCGGCACAAAATTTTCCAGCATTTTTGACGAACACGTAGTCCTAACCTCACGCGTATTCAAAATATCTTTAATTCCGGCCGGCACCCCTTCCAAAACCCCAATTTCCTCACCTTGAGCAATTTTTTTATCCACAGCACGCGCCCTCTCTAAAGCCAATTCTTCAGTCACCGTGACAAAATTATTCAACTTTTTATCAGTCTCCTCCAACTGTCGCAAACAAGCTTTCACCAAATCTTCAGACGAAAAGTCCTTCTTCTTTAGGCCGGAATTAGCCTCTTTAATACTCAGCCAATTTAAATCACCCATAATTAAATAATTCTTTTAACGCGAATCTGTCGATTCGCTACAGGTAAAGGACTGCACTTAAGTAGCTCCTCCGGCTTACACAAATCCATTTTTATTTCATCCTCCCGAGTCACATTTGAAAGTCCGGTAACCTGAGAAGTTTCAGGCACTCCCTTAGTGTCCAGCTCCGAAAGCATCTGCACGTAATCCAAAATATCCGTAAGCTGTTCGGAATACTTGCTTACTTCCTCAGGAGTAAGCTTCATTCGCGCCAAGTGCGCGAGTTTTTCGACTTCTTCTTTTGTTAATTTCATGACAAAACTCTAGCAAGAGATCTTCTGGGATTCAATTGAAATGTGTTGTATAATGCGTCCGAAGCGGCTGACGCCGCAAAAAACATATGGAAAAAACTCTTAACAATCTGGCAGAAATATCATTCTACTTCTTCCTAATAACGGGCTTGCTTCACATTAGCTCCTCGTTACTTATTGCGGAAGGCGTTATTGATAGAGCAGACTTCATTTTATTTAACAGTATGGATCTGCCTTTTCTTTTTGCAGGGTTAATTTACATGACTTCAAAACTATCACTCGGAATGGGAGAAATATTCGGTTCCGTTAAAATTCCTCTCCTTATTTTAAGTGTATTTTCCCTTGCTACGTTCGGATTAGCACTTTTCCTAAACTTCGGTCTTGCAGATGCAACCCTCATCTAAAAAAAAATTGGTGATGGCCTTCGGAACTTTCGACTACTTCCACGCCGGCCATGAGAGTTATTTGAGTCAAGCTTCAAAGCTCGGCGATTCGCTAATGGTTATAGTCGCCAGAGACGACACGGTAAAAAAAGTCAAAAATGAAAAACCTACTCAATCTGAGCGGAAACGGCTTCGAGAAGTCGCAGCATGCAAATATGTAGACAAAGCCATGCTTGGCTCTTTGGACGACAAATACCGCGTTATTAAGAAATATCGCCCGGACGTAATTGCACTCGGTTATGATCAATTCGTCTTTACCTACAAGCTAAGACCGTTTTTAATAAAAGAGAAGATAGACGCGCAAATTATTCGCTTGGAAGCCTTCCGCCCATCCGCCTTCAAAAGTTCAATTCTGAAAAACTCCACCCAAAAATGCGACCCAGAGCCTCAAAAAATCCCCGCCGACTAATTGAAATTTCCTTCCAGAACATTGGAAGAAATTTGCTGCTATCCGTTGCAACAACTGTAATGATGGGTCTTATTTTGTTCATTTTCAACATTGTGATGGTCTTAAACGTGCTCACAACGTCCTCAATCAACACAATAAATGAAAAAGCGGACCTCATAATCTACGTTTCGGAAAACGCATCCATGCTGAACATAACAAATATGTTAAATGACATCAAAAGCCTTCCAGTAGTAAAAGAAGCGGAATATAAAAGCGCAGGTGAAGCGCTCAAAGATTTCCTGAAAGCCTACCCGGACAAAGCGGATCCGTTTTCAACCTATAACATTGACAATCCACTACCGGGCAATATTCGCATTCTCACAAAAAAACCCGAGCAACACCCTCTTGTCATAGACTATTTGAACACATCCAATTACAAAAACCTGCTCCTGGACATGGAAAGCTCAAATGAAAACCAAGAAATTGTATCAAGACTGGTAAAAGTAACTTCATTCACTGAAAAACTAATAATTGGCGTAATAATAACTTTCGTTTTTGGTTCTCTGCTAATCATAATAAATGCAATCCACCTCTCAATTTTCACCCGTAAACGGGAAATTCAAATTATGCAACTGGTGGGCGCCCGCCCAAGCATGATCCGCTTCCCTTTTGTTTTCGAAGGCGCAATCTACAGCACCGTTGCGGTATTCTTCAGCTTTTTCCTTCTTGTAGCCTTTATTGAAGGCTCACACCTAATGGAATTCCAGGTTTTTAAAGAAAGCTTTTATCCCGCCTCGCTGTTTGGTTTGGAACTGGCCGGCAGCATATTGATTGGCGTAATTTCAAGCTTTTTTGCTATCAACTACTACCTGAAACGCACATTAGTCCTGGACAAATGAGAATCCTTTCCTCAACTGCAATTATCATAAAAAAACGCGACTTTCTCGAAAGCGACATGATTGTCACCCTTTTGGGATCAGACGGTATGAGGTTTGAAGCAATTGCAAAAGGAGCCTTAAACGGCACCTCCAGACGTAAAAACCACATTGAAATAATGAACCTGATCTCAGGCACTTTTTTCCGTAGTAAAAATCACATCTACCTCCAAACCGTTCAATGCGAATCAAGTTTCCCAACTCTCAAAAAAAACCTGGAACAAATCTTTAGCCTCAGCTACATCCTTGAAATAATCGAGAAAACCATCCTTGAAAACGACCCCCACCCGGAAATCTATTCACTGCTACTGGAAACTCTCACTCAAGCAAACAAAGAAGAAATCTCCCCAAACCTAATTGAATCAACTCTAATAAAACTTGCAAAGCACTTGGGTTTTCTTCCCTCCTTCAAAAGCTGCTCCAGCTGCCACAAAACACTTGATGAAGACACTGCCAGTTGGGACCCAAACTCCGGAACACTCCACTGTGCTTCCTGCGGCAAAGAACATTTCCTTCACATGCCCCTAAAATATAGAAAAGCTCTGGATTTTTTCCAAAAAGCCCCACGCAGCGAATGCGAAAAGGTCTTTGTTAATTCGGAAGAAAAAAACGTACTCAAAGCTTTCATACCAAAACTTTTTGAATCCCACATGGATTCACCTTTAAAATCACTCATGCAAATTTGAAATGTGCTATTCAAAAGAAGTTCAACTCGCAACAGGCAGTGCAATAATCGTGATTAGCATTTTTTACTACATCCTCTACGTAATCAAATACAACGCCATCAAAGAAAAATGGCTTATCCCATTCCTAAAATTCACCATGGCTGGCTTTCTTTACATAGGCGGCCACCAAATTTTTGAATTCCTCTCTCTAGTCACAGAAAACCAAATAATCTACAAAACCGGGCTCATTATCTCTATCTCCGCAATGTTCTTCTTCCTGAAATCTTTGGAAGTTTTACTAAACCGAAAACTGCACTCCCACCTGGCACTAGTTTTAATTGCTGCTGTAGCCGTGCACGCTTTTTTGACCCCAATGAGCTTTCAAGAACAAAGCTTTTATCTAAGACACAATAATGTTTCGCTCTGGTCCTACTCTTGGATCTTCTTATTTTTCTACTTCAACGTCTGCGCACTGTTTGGCCTTAAATTTCTACCCAAAAACTCCTCAAGAAAAACCATCTTAGCCTACCTCCTGGCAACATTGGATATTTCCTTCATTCTTGCCCTAATTTACGCAATTTGGGGCTATTCGCAATTCTCGGTAAACATTTGCAAAGACACCCCCTCAATCTGGTGCACTTTCTACCTAATTCAAATTTTTGCAATTCCTTTTTTTCTCTCAATCCTGCCCGCCGCATTTAAAAGGCCTGCAAAACAAACGCAGCAAACCTGGAAAGAAGGGATATTATATTTGCTTGTAACTCTAACAATTCTTGGCATAGTGGCATCATTTCTACCCTTTTTCGACTGCGCAGCCACAAAAATTGCTTTTCCTTAGTCCTCCCACACCGCAGAAACAAACCTCTCACCCTCCAAACCTGAAAGTTCCTTACAGTTCTGTCTGTGAATTCTTATGGATTTTCCTCTAGTAACATAACCAATAATTGGATCCATCACTTTTGGCTTGCAACAACTGCTCAAAACCACCGGCAAATTTTCCTCACCGGTCACCAAAATCCCTTTATCCTGAATTCTTTTAACATGCTCAGCACCAATTGGCTTTCTCCTCTTTTTAACCGGCTCAACACCAAACAAAGTCTTCATCATTTGCGCGGCGGTCATACTTTTCAAACCAACACTCTCCAAAAGCTCCTCACGTTCCTGGATCGTTCGCGCTTTTCCACCATAATCCTTCAAAAGTGCAAGCTTTTCATCCAAAAGCGGCTTTCCAAGAGCCGCTAGCTCCTTATTTAAAGCGTCCCGACCAACTCTCAAATGCAGCTCTTTATCTTGCCTATTAAACCAGTTTCTAATCTTACTTTTTGCTTGATCAGTTTTAACCATGGAAACCCAAAGTTTTGAGGGTTTAGCATTGGAGCGAGTCCCAATTTCCACCATTTCCCCGTTACTTAGCTCATAATCAAGCGGCACAATTTTCCCATTTACTTTTGCATGAGTCGCCTTGTGCCCAACTTCACTGTGAATTGCATACGCAAAATCCAAAGGAGTCGAGCCCTTTGGTAATTCCAAAATATCACTCTGTGGCGTAAGAACAAAAATTTTGTTCGGATAAATATTAATACTCTTTTCCGACTGCACGTCCCCCGCCAAACCCCTGAGCCACGCCAACTGTGTATCAAGATTAGGCTGCATTGAAAGCTGCCCCAAACTTCTACCTTTTTTAATATCATCAAGCTGTTTCTCAGAAATCCCTCTTTCTTTTAGAAGTTTTGCAACCTTATCCCTGTCTTCAAAACTCATTCTCTGATACCTCTCTACCCACTCAATCACAATCTCCTCAATATCCGAATATTTATCAATCAAAGCCTGCACACTAGAAAGTGCATCCCTAAGTGCCATACTACGCTTACTGTCAATTCTCTGCACTCTCCCTTCCTTATAAGTCCAGTGCGAAGCCACTCCAATTTCCGCCTCCCTGTGCATTGATTCTGTACGAATCTGAATCTCAGTCGGCTCTTTATATTTGCTTCCACCAAGCCCCAAAACAGTCGTATGAAGACTCCTGTAAGCATTTGGTTTTGGCACCGCAACATAGTCCTTAAATTTGTCCTGCAGCGGAATATAATTGCTGTGAATAATCCCCAAAGTCGAATAAAGATGAGAAAAATTCTCCTTCTCCTCTAAAAAAACATCCGGCAATATCACGCGAACAGCAAAAATATCATAAATATCATCAATCCCATCTACATCTTTTCGCGCCATTTTTTGATAAATACTCCACAAAAACTTCATGCGGCCCTCCACCCTACGCACTTTTACACCCTCCCTCATTAAAAGTTGCTCAATCTCAGAAGTCGCAAAAGCAATATTTTCATCACTTTTCTCTCTATACTTTTTTATTTGCTTTTCCAGCTTTGCATATTCCTTAGGATGCAAAAATTTAAAACACAAGTCCTCAAGCTCACTTTTAATCCCGTAAATACCCAAGCGCGACGCAATTGCCGCGTGGACCATCAATGTCTCGTTCGCAATTCTTTTTTGCTTCTCCTTAGGCACATATTGCAATGTCCGCATATTATGTAACCTGTCCGAGAGCTTTATAAAAACAATACGAACATCATTCGCCATACCCAAAAAAAGCTTTTTCCATTTTTCATCCTGCCTTCCTTTTTTTCTTAGCTTCACAACCGAAAGTCTTTCCATTCGCTCCACCAAACCGGCAACTTCTTCACCAAAATGCTGCTCAATTTCACTCAAAGTTACTTCTGTATCTTCAGTCACGTCATGCATTAAACAAGCCTGCACGCACGCCAAGTCAGGGTTTAAATCAAGCAAAATCTGCGTCGCCGCAACCGGATGAGTAATATACGGCTCTCCACTAAACCTAAGTTGCCCATCATGCGCCTTTTTTGCAAATTCGAAAGCTCTATCAACCTCATTAATATCAAGGTCGGGCCTATTTTTTACAATTTCATTTCTTAAACTCGAATAGATCATAAATCCATTCTACCACGCCTCGCTTAAAACTCATCCTCACCAATAATCAAATCAATATTTGATCCACTAATATCAACTACTCGAATTCCCTTTATCAAAGCCTCTCTATTGAGTTCAACACCACGAATTCTTGCCTCAATATCATCAGCAATCTGGTCGTAATATGAGAGCAACTTTTCTCTTGCTTGATATCTGGCTCGCAAATCAACAGCTTCTTGAGCATATTCAATATAGTCATCCAAAGCAGCATTACTCTTATAAGCATCCAAATCACCCAAACTGGTGAAAAATTCGTTTTCTTTTTCATCTCTCTTCTTCTCTGTTGATTGAATTTCATCCGCCAAATTTGAAATTTGCGCTTGTAAAGTTTCAATATTTTGCCTTGCCAAATATTGATTGTAATTAAGCTCGTCCAAATACTCATCCAAAGTGGCGCTCCTATCATGCGACTGATCCAAAAGCTCCACAACATCAACCTGCAGAGAATTATAAATCTCAGTAAAATCCCTGATCATTTGCGGATAATTTTCCAATAATGTTACATCCGTTCCAATATCCTCTCCCATATCTGTTCCAATATCTTCCACAAGCTCATCCGCACCAACCATCAAACCCGAAATCAAAGAAACATCCTCATCACCTCCAATAATTATTTCACTTCCCGAATCTTTATCATTCTTTGAATCCTTCTCTTCCTGAGTATCAGTTTTATCCTTTTTGTCAGTGCTATCATTGTCAGAATTGAAAATCAAAATCCCTCCCCAAACTGCCATAACTAAAGCCAATATCAAAAAAACACCCCCACAACAAAATTTCAAATGTTTAGGAGATAAATTCGCCTCCCTTAAAAGGGCACCAAAACCACCTTCTTCATCATCACCAAAAGGTTCCGTACTTTCATCAGTGCTTGTATCAAGTTCAGATAACTCTTTCAACCTATCCTTAGTTTGCTCTCTTCTTTTCTGCAGCTCCATACTCTCCGTCATCTCCTCAACTTCAAGACCACCTGGTGAATCTAATTTATCACTAAGCTCATCTTTTGATTTCCCAACCTCATCAGACAATACAGGATCACCCAAATTTTCTTCAGGTGCAGCCTCATTTTCCGGTCTTTTTTTGTCTTCCTTTAAGACTTTTTGTTCATCAGTCATTTGAATTCATTTAACCACCTTAATTATAGCATAATTAAGGCTTTTTTTCAATCTGCAAGCAACCTAAAACATATCTACATAATCAAAAACCTTCACCCCATACGAATAATCCAGGATTGGCAAATGCATGAACTTCAAAACCGTAATCATTAATACAAAAGCCAACATGGTGAAAGCAAATAGCAAAATGATGGAACCCCAATCCAATTTCCCAACTTTTCTAGACATAAAGAGGAAAATTATCAGCATCCACAGCCAAGCAACAAGTGCTAAAGAAGGAAAAATACTAATAAAACCAACAATTTGTCCCAAACCTAGTACTTTCAAATAAGAATCCCATTTTGTTTTTGCATTAAATACCTTTTCAGCCAAAAAACCTGCAGCGGCATAGGTTCCCGCAGCTAACAAAAAAGTGGTTAACACCATAAGCGCACCAGAAAGCAAATCCGGCTCATAAAATGCTAAACCTGGAATAACTGTACGTGGAAACATCATAAACCCCACAACTGATATCACGGCAAAAAGCAATATCATTAAAAGTGAAAAATTCACCGCTTTCTTGTCATCATTCACCGCCTTTATCGTTTTCTCATCCAAGCCAACAATTTTATAAGCACTCCTGAAAAAGTTTTCAAAATTCATAGCGTAAAGTTAAAAAAATCTTTTCCAGTATAGCAATTTTTATTGTATCATCAACACATCAATTCCTAATCTTCTACGCATGCAACAAAATTCAACTGATCTCATAGCAAAATCTGCTTGGGACGCCACATTAAAATACTGGAAAGAATTTATTGTTCTTCCATTTATTGTAACGGTAATCCTTTGTCTGATACAATTTTTGGTTGTAATGCAAATGGGTGAAAACTCCAAAACAACTTTAGCGGTTTCCATCCTTATCACACTTACACTAACAGTATTCGGAATTGCATTCGCAACAGCAGTTCTTAAATGGTGTGCAGACATTTTTTCAGGGAAAAAAGAAATCGACGTAGCGGAAGGTATAAAATACGGTCTCTCTCGTTTTTGGGGAGTTGTTGGAACCTCTCTGCTCACAACAATTAAAATTTTCCTTTGGGCGTTACTTCTGATTCTCCCTGGTCTATACAAAGCCGTCCAATATTCTCAGTCGGTAAAAATCAGCCAACTTGAGAAGCTTTCCGGCAATAAAGCAAATTTAATAAGCCAAAAACTAATAATGAGTGTTGGCTTCTTGAGAACCCTTGGAAATATTATGGCAATTCAAACAGTTGTCATGGTTGCAATATACGTGTTTATTGCATTGATTTACCTAGTTGGCTTCCTACTTATCTTCATTGTTCCGCCAACTCCTGTGATAATTGTACTTGGAATAATTGTAATTGGCGCATCATTGTTCGCAGGAACTTTCCTATACGTCTTCACAAATTTCCAATATCTCTACTACAGAGACGAACAGAAGACTTTGATGGCAAAAACCAAAGAAGCACTAATGTAATAGAAAAAAAGAATTGTGCCTTCGTCATTTTTTCCTTAAAATGCGCGCGTCTTTATTTAGCCATTTAACCATTTTTCTATGAATTTGCCTCTACTTGCAATTGCTGCAAGCATACTTGCTCTTTGCTGGGCGATAGCACTTGTCATCGGTGTCTTAAGCAAAAAAACCGGCGACACAAAAATGCAGGACATTGCCGCCTCCATTCAGGAAGGAGCAATGGCTTACTTGAATCGCCAATACAAAACGCTGGCAATTTTCGCAATAATTATTTTCCTAATTTTAGGCTTCGCTCTGCCCTCAAACGGCTTTTTGGTCGCAATGGGCTTCATTGTAGGTGCCGTTTTCTCAGCCTTAGCCGGCTATATTGGAATGGGTGTTGCAGTTAGAGCAAATGTGAGAACTGCTAACGAAGCAAAAACCAGCCTCTCAGGTGCACTTCAAGTTGCTTTCAGAGGTGGAGCCGTAACCGGATTAGCCGTAGTGAGTTTAGCCTTACTCGGAGTTTCAGGTTTTTACTGGCTTTTCATTAATGCTTTTGAAATCCCAATACAGGAAGCACCAGGTTTACTCATTGGATTCGCGTTTGGAGCTTCTCTAATTTCTCTATTCGCTAGAGTTGGAGGAGGAATTTACACAAAAGCAGCTGACGTAGGAGCAGATTTGGTTGGAAAAGTAGAAAAAGGAATTCCTGAAGATGATCCAAGAAACCCGGCAGTTATTGCCGACAACGTTGGTGATAACGTTGGTGACTGTGCCGGAATGGGTGCAGACCTCTTTGAAACTTATGCAGTAACCTTGATTGCAGCAATGATTCTTGCTGCTTCAACCCTGACAGACAAAATTGGTGCTACAGGGATTGAATATCCTCTTGCACTTGGTGCAGTAGCTGTTTTGGCAACAATCATTGGAATTTATTTTGTTAGACTTAAAGAAGGTAGTGACAAAATCATGTGGTCACTTTACAAAGGAACTTTAGCTTCTGGAATTTTATCCGGAGTTGGTTTCTTCTTTGTAACAAAATACATGCTAAACGACATGCACATTTTCTTTGCCACTGTCGTTGGTCTACTTTTGACACTTTTAATTAACGTTACAACTGAATACTACACATCAACTTCCTACGCCCCTGTTCGAAAAATCGCAAAAGCGTCCGAAACAGGCGCAGGAACAAACGTAATTGCCGGACTTGCAGTCGGGCTCGCTTCAACATTCCCAATGGTTATGCTTATTGTTGTGGCTATTTTTGCGTCATACTGGTTGGGTGAAAATTCAACACTTGGAAATGGTATCTACGGAATTGCAGTTGCAGCCGTTTCAATGCTATCAACCACAGGAATGGTAATTGCAATGGACTCATATGGACCAATCACAGACAACGCCGGTGGAATTGCAGAAATGACAGACCTACCACCAAGCGTCCGCAAAAACACAGACGCCTTAGACGCAGTTGGAAACACAACCAAAGCTGTAACCAAAGGTTACGCTATTGGATCTGCAGCACTCGCTGCGCTCGTTCTATTCCAAGCCTACGGCGAAGAACTTATGAAGAGTAACCCTATTGAATTCATTTTCAACCTTGCAGACTACCGCGTACTTATTGGGCTTTTCATTGGAGGTATGCTTCCTTTCCTTTTTTCTTCATTCCTTATGAGTGCAGTCGGGAAAGCAGCTCACTCAGTTGTTGAAGAAGTTCGCCGCCAATTCCGTGAAATCAAAGGAATCATGGAAGGGACCGGAAAACCTGAATACTCAAAATGTGTGGACATTGTTACACTTGCGGCACTTAAAGAAATGGTTATTCCAGGACTCCTGGCAGTGACAGCTCCAATAGCTGTTGGTTTCATTCTTGGACCTTTGGCTCTTGGTGGAATGCTTGGAGGAGTGATTGTAACCGGCCTTTTGATGGCTATAAACATGTCAAATGCGGGTGGTGCTTGGGATAACGGTAAAAAGTACGTAGAAGAAGGAAATCATGGTGGAAAAGGCTCACAAGCACACCATGCAGCAGTTGTTGGTGACACAGTCGGAGATCCTTACAAAGACACCGCTGGACCAGCTCTTAATGCTTTGATCAAAGTTATTAACACAATTGCTTTGATTATTGCTCCAATAATTGCAACACATTCACTTCTATAGAATACTGAATTCGTTTTAAAAAAAGTGTCAATGCAAAATCCGCATTGGCACTTTTATTTTACGCAATTTTTTCTTACTATAAATCCTACGTCTTCCACCACACCACGCCATGTTCAATCCTTTTGAATTTCAATTTATTACAACCTTTCTAGGAATCGAAGGCAATATGGCTAAACTAAATATACAAAAGGGATCACAAATAGAGGAAGCAATGCTTCCTCTCTCTTTGCTCCCAAAATCTATCAAACCCGGGAATGAGTTTATTTTAAAAATTCAAGCACCAGAAACAGCAAAAACCGGCGAATATGAATCACTTAGAAAGCTCCTTCAAGAGCTAATTACTTAAGTAATTATTCCCCTCCTGCCTCTTTTGCATCAGCTCCTGACTCTGTAGCCTCAGCTTTTTCACCTTCTTGAACTGCACCTTCAGCAGCTTCTGGAGCAACTTCTTCTATCTCCTCTTCACGAGGTGGCTGTACAGTTGCAACCATTAGCTCAGGATCCGTCAACAAGGTGATATTTGCAGGCAATTTAATGTCAGATACATGCAATGAAGTCTGGAAATCTACCAGAACTTCAATATTTAATGTCACTCCATGGATCAAGTCACCAGGCAAACATCTAATTTCAATTTCATCCAAATTCTGTACCAAAACACCAGCAAGCTCTCTAACCGCAGGCGCTTGCCCTTCAAGCTCAATTGGTACATGTGTTGTCACTTCTTCATCCATTCGCACGTTAATTAACTCAACATGAGAATACTCATTACTTACCGGATCACGATCAACTTGTTGCACTAAAACTTTTTTATCTCCAATTCCCTCAATTTTTAGATCAATAACAGTATTTTCTCCCGCTTCTCTAAAAACTTTCCTAAAAGTTTGATAATCAAGCTGTAAACTTAAATTCTCAACTCCATGTCCATAATATTCTGCCGGAACCATATCCTGCTTTCTCAAATTTTTTGCAAGAACAGATTTGTCTCTCTTTCCCGCTGGTAATACTGGTGTTTTTGTAGCCATGAATTCAAAATTAAGGCGAAGGGATTCTAACTTATGAACCTTTGTTAAGGCAAGAGAAAATGATATAATCCCCTGCGATATATTCAATAAACCTTAAAAATATGGGAATGTTCGGACAAGCAAAAGACCTATACAAACTTCAAAAAAAGGCAAAACAGGTAAAAAAAGACCTAAAAAATCTACATATAGAAGCTGAAGTCGAAGGTGTTCTTATAACAATTAATGGCGAACAAGAAGTCGTTGACCTCAAAATCCCGGAGGAATTACTAAACTCAGAAAACAAGCACAAACTTCAACAAACAATTCTTGCCGCTTTCAACAAAGCAATTAAAAAGTCTCAAGAAGTGGCAGCAGAACGAATGAAAGATGTAATGGATGAAATGGGACTAGATTTACCCGGTATGACAGGCGGCGCGCCAAGCTAATATGGAAAAAAGACTGATCCAATTTATTCTATTTTGCATATTGGCAGTTGTGTTTTTCACACTATTAAGGCCTTTTTGGAAACTCGACTTAAATGAAGCCGCAAATCCAAAAGACGAATCCAAAATAGTTTTTGAAATTGAAAAAGGTGAAAGTGGCTCACAAATAGCAAAAAACCTGAAAAAACAGGACCTGATTGTCAGCAAAGAAAGCTTTATTCGCACAATAAAAAAGGAAGATCTTGATCAGAACTTAAGGTTTGGACGCTTCGTTTTAAGCCCAAACATGACACTGCGTGAAATTATCACCATATTAACCACAGCAGGCACAGGTGAACTGGCATTCACTGAACCGGAGGGCTGGACCATTGATGACATAGACGCCCGCCTTACAGAACTTGGTTTAATTGAAAGCGGAGATTTCAAAAAATGCACTTTAAGCTGCGAATTTGACTACGACTTTCTTCCCGAAAACTCAATAAGCCTTGAGGGATACCTCTTCCCTGACACATACTTTATTGATTCAGAAACTTTCAGTTCAGAAAGCTTAATCAATCAAATGCTGCAGAATTTTGACAGAAAATTAACTGAACAAATGAGAAAAGACATTGAAAGCTCAGGCCGAACCATTCAAGAGGTCGTAATTGTGGCATCCATGCTTGAAAAAGAAGTTCGAACTGAAGATGACATTCCTTTTGTTGCAGGAATTATCTGGAAACGCCTTGATAACGACTGGACTCTGGGAATTGACGCGACTCTCCTCTACACAAAAGAAGACAACACTCTAACTGCGGAAGATCTCGCCTCTGACAGCTCATACAACACTCGCATAAACAAAGGATTGCCCCCAACTGCCATCTCAAATCCGGGTCTAGCCTCACTTGAAGGTGCAATTTACCCTGAAGACTCCAGATACTGGTTCTACTTAACTGACATAGACACTGGCGAAGTAATTTACGCAGAAACCAACGAAGAGCACGAAAAAAACAAGAGCAAACACCTTTAAATCACTTCATCAATTTTTCAATTCGACCTTGAATTGCAGCCCTGATTTCGCAAACCTTAGCCTTAACCTCATCCTCATTTAATCGAACATAGTGAACGGCTGATAACGCCCCCAAAGAAGCAATTCCTGCCGCGGCAACAGAACCATAGAAAGCCGCAGTACCATAGTAATGATGCAAACTTGCATTCAATCCAATATTCATTGTCCAAGGCACCAAAACCGGAACAACCGTCCTCATAAAACCCTCTTTTCTATCACAAAAACCGGCAACAACCTCATAAGTAGGAACTAAAAAGACCCCAACAACACTTGTATGTGCAAATTGCACACAACCCGCTTTTACAGCACCTTCAATAGTCGCTCCCCTAATAACATTTAGCCCAAAAACAACGCTCCCAATTCCAACCGCCCCAAGCTCATTCCAAGCCCCGGTCGTCTTTATTCTCCTTAAAAGCCGTGAAGGTGCCAATTTTTCTTTAGCGTCCTCAAAAAGATCGTATTCACCTGAATCAAATTGATTTTCCAAACTCAAATTTTTTTAGAAATCAGCATTGACCACTACAACAACCGAATTACTGGCATTACCATCAACGTCGTAGGCAGTGATTGTATACGTATTTTGGCCCAATGCAAAGTTTTTGTATTCAATGTCCGCAACATAGCGGAATGCTGAATCTCCTGCGGAAAACAACCCCAACGGATATGCTGCCCCGTCTCCAGACCAAGTAACAGTAATTTTTGTAGCATTTCCACTAACAACTCTTCCTTCAATAGCAATTGCATCTTTTGCAATAGTTGTACCGCTTGCTGGCGAATCCACAACAATTTGCAACGGCTCATTGACCTCTTCCTCAACTGAAACCTCTTCTTCGGGCTCTGACTCGGGCTCAGGTTCTGACTCGGGCTCAGGTTCTGACTCAACTTCAATTTCCTCTTCGTTGACTAGCTCTTCTCCAACAGCTGTACTCTGTAAAGCAGCAAGACCTACATTCCACTTCAAAAAGATATCATCAGATAAATCATCTCCTGCATCTTCAACCAAAGAAACGGAATTTCTAGCCAAAAACGACTCTTCTTTAGTCAAATCAAAATAGCTTTTCATGCCAACACCAACTTTTTGCTCCTCAACCTGTACATCTTCAACTCCCCCTCTATCCATATATTTTACAGTTGTTTGTCCGTCAATTCCGTACATAGACTCCTCATTCTTTGAATTTGAAGCCAAATAAGCTCCAGAATAAGACATAATATCCATAATATCTGTACTCACTGTAAGCTCCATAACACCCGTTTCATTAGGCATATTTTTTACAAAAATCCGACCCTTAACCAAGTCCAAATTCACAAAATCATCACTGCCATCCATCTCAAACGACTCAAAAATCAATCTTGTGTTCTCATCCATCCTCACTTCAGTCCCGTTATAAAACTTGAGCGTCACATAACTTGAGGCATTTGTTGTTATAGTATCCCCCTCAAACACAATTTGAGAGCTTGAAGCTTCAATGCCCTCTGTATTACCCCACAAAGTAAGCTCCGCACCTCCTTTATTAATGGTCAAAACAGCCTCATCCCTGTGTTCCTCTTTAATATTTCCCATAGCCCCAACCAAAAGTTTAGTTCCAAGCGCAATCACTACCAAAAAAATAACGAACCAAAAGAAAGACGCAAAACCGCTTTGCTTTTTTTGTGGCTTATTATAACGCCGATAATAAGAATAATTCATCTTTCGTATTATAGTCCCATCTCTTTCTTAATGGAATTCACGTCGCGAAGCAAATTTTGATCCTTTTTTAATTGTCTAACAATCTTCTCACAAGAATGCATAACAGTTGTGTGGTTCTTTCCTCCAAAATCCTCCCCAATCTTTTCATAAGAAAAATTTATCTCATGACGGATTAAATACATTGCAACCTGCCTTGGCACCATAACATCCCTCTTCCTTGATTCT
>Ga0180007_10002955_pt1 | contig 19554 bp, 23 predicted proteins | sample MM_PC_MetaG_FD_121122 | JGI IMG/M metagenome (GOLD analysis project Ga0180007, IMG submission 121122) | Groundwater microbial communities from the Aspo Hard Rock Laboratory (HRL) deep subsurface site, Sweden - MM_PC_MetaG | ecosystem: Environmental > Aquatic > Deep subsurface > Groundwater... | reverse complement strand
AGTTAAGAAAGACGGAAAGGTAATTCAGAAATCTGTTTTATATGTCGGCACAGCCGACACATTACATAACAAATTAATCGATCTTAAAAACAAATCTTAGAACTTAATCCTGTCCCAAATTCGAGAAACTTCACTCAACAACAACCTGACAATTTCCAGGACTTTCCCAATTCTTTCCTGCAAGTTCTGCGTCAATTGCTTGGCTGAAAGCGTTGAACGGACAAGCCATGCTCAGAGCTTTGCCGTTGATTAGGAAATACGGTGTTCCGCCAGCGCCAGCTGTTCGCGCATCTCGCGCGTCTTTCTGAATTTCTCCCCTGAACTTCCCAGACCTTAAACAAACATCAATGTCATAACCAATTTCCTGTGCCCACTCCCTCAAACTTTCCTGACTCAATCTATTCTGATTCCCAAAAATCTTGTCATGCATTTCCCAAAACGCCTCGTCACCGCCCTGTTCTCTAACGCACTCAGCTGCTTCTGCCGCCGGCAAAGCCATTTGGTGAATGCTTGTCAACGGGAAATCACGATAAACAAACTTGACCTTTCCAGTTTCAATGTATTTTGATTTTAACTGTCCCAAAGTTTCGCTCCAAAATCTCGCACAAAACGAACATTGAAAATCAGAAAACTCAACAACTGTCACAGGAGCATTTTCATCTCCTAAAAAAGCGTCATCTTCAGCTCCAACTTCCGAAGGTTCATCATTGGCAGAAAGTTCTGGTTCGCTCACAACATTCCCCGTCGTCCAAAAAAACGTGTCATCGCCGCCAAAAATAAAAAAACACATCACAATAACTAAAATCCCGAGGGCAAAAGTAGAAAACTTCCAAATGCTTTCTTTTTTTATCCTAATCGCGTCATCCGCTTTTTCCATGAATTTCAATAGCAAAGACACTTTATAACTTTTTTGTCAAGACAAAACCAGATTATTATAGTATTACTCAGTTACTAATTAGTTTTGTTAGTCAAAGAATAGCAAAATTGTTTTCCCACCTCTTCTCGCAGCCACGTATGGCCCTAATCACAACGTAATACTCCACACGTAACATGCTCGCCCCGGCCACCAAGCATTTTTACATAATCATTATCAAATAAATCTTGTTAGCTGAGCAATTACTAACTTGGCTATTGTTTGTTGTGTCTAAGAATTAAACAGACGAACTAATTTTAGTATACTACAAATCAAAATTACAACAGCAATCTTTAAATAGCGCCCTCTCCAAATTTACTAATCCAAAGAGGTTAAATGGGGAAAAACTGTATTTACTGTAAAACAAATATTGATGAAAATTCCGTCGTAGATGTTTGTCAAAGTTGCGGTCTCGGCGTTTGGGGCAAAAAAATGTTCGACGCCATCGTTGAAAATATGCAAAACGCACGCCGCGCAGGAGATTTGTACCAGGGTTCTGTTACAGAAACGCCGTCTCCAATTAAAAAAAGTTCTGGCCTAAGTGCAATTGCCGAAGAAGCCCTTGCACAGCAGGAAGTTCAGTCCCAATCTTTCGAAGAACAATTAGAAACTCTCGAAGAAATAAAACCAACAAAAGAAGACATTCCCCCCCTGATTGAACCAATGTCCGGGCTCCTCGAGCCAGAAACCCTTGGCCCAGAATCAGAAATGAAAATCGCTCCACAAATCCAACACCAACCAAACCAAGACACCCAAGACGATTCACAGTTTGTTTTAGATGAGCTTGACAGAAGTTTTTGATTTTTACCGCATTTCTCCAAAACTAATTAATCCAATCAAAAATAGTTCCAAGCTCCCACCCTCCTTAGATTAATAACAAAAGAATAATCCTCATCAATTCCATCGTTCCCTCGGAGATAATCATCTCTTTTTTAGACGAGTCTGACGAAGTAGGTTATGAGTTAACAATACGAACGATTTGTTGCGAGCTAATTCCATCAACAAACTTATAGAAACCCTTAAAAACCAAATTCCTCACTACTTTCCATGTTAAAACGCAAGAAACCAAGACAGAAAGGGAAATTTTCTTTCACAAGATATTTCCAAAAGTTCCAGCCAGGCGACTCTGTAGCTGTAGTGAAAGAACTAAGTTTCGAGTTCGCTTACTCAAATCGTCTGCAAGGCAAAACCGGAAAAATCATCGACAAGCGCGGCTCTGCTTACCAGATAGAAATGAAAGACTTAAACAAAACAAAAAGATATTTAATAAGACCAATCCACCTAAAGAAGATAGAAAATGTCGGAGGAAATGTAAAATGACAGCAACAACAGTCAGAAGAGGACCACAACATTTACACTATTTAGAAAACACAGGTCTAAGAATAACAGATGAACAGATTAGGATGGCTATATCCTCCGTTAGAAGGGGTTACACCATTTCTGACGGTGGCACTAATATCTATTTCGAATACGAAGACCAAAAAGTTTTGGTAGCTGAACGACTTAGCAGAGACGAAGATTTTTCAGCAGTCCCAGTTACATTAAATAGTAGCGTAGTTGAGTTAATCGCAAGGTCTAAGTTTTATGGGGATTGTACAGCAAGGACAGGCGCAAAATTAAAAGGCCATAAAAAATTAAATGATGATGATTTGTGGGAGATAGTTTGTGCGGCGGCAGACCTATCAATTAGGAGAACAGGAGATAAATGATCCACACCAAAACACCCCTAACATTAGTAGAAGTAAAAGAAATAGTTTCTAAGCTCGAAGAAAAACAAGAACTAAAAGCTTACCTAAAAAAATTCACCAAGCTTTCAAAAGACAAGGCTGAAAAGCTCAAAGAAGAACTTGCTGGTTTGAACAATTTGAAAATGAAAGAAGAGCACGTCGTAAAAATAATTGATTTCTTACCAATGGACGCTGAAGACTTGAACAAAATTTTCATCGACGTAAGTTTGACAGAGGAGGAAATAAATGCAATCGTTGAGATTGTTAAAAAGTATGGAAGTTGAAAATGACAGAAACAAGATTATCAAGAACGAAGCTAGAAGGAAACTTTAGTTGTAACCAGATTCATTCTTTTCACTTCACCCAAAAAGATTCTCACAACCCCTCGGTAAGTTGGGCGGTTGGTAAGATAATTTTAAATTCTTTAGGAGGAAGAAAATGGTAGGCCTGGGATTTTGTTATCCACCAAATGAATTATCTCAAAGTTTTTTGACTTCAAATTACCGAGTCGGACAAAGAATATCAAATCCTCAAGGAGATCAGATGACTGTTCTTGATCCAACATGGGAGCACACAGTTTTGGTAAGTAATTCTTGGAAAGACGACAAGAAAGGAGAATTATCTCGCTTAGAGGTATATGACAGAACTAGGATTTTTGGAAGGCGACCGATTGTGAGCAGAGAAGTTATGTCAACAGAATTAGAATTATTTCGTCAACAGACAGGAGCCCACTCAAGATGACAGAAAAAGAAGAATTCGCAATGGTCTTAGATTTTTTACCGTATGGTTATCCGATGGAGAAACACACTTCGTCAGTAGCACAAGCTATCGGAGTTAAAACTTTTTCCCTTCTTGAACTGATTCCGCGCCGAGGCGTCTCGCTCTCGCCAAAGGAAAAAGTTTATATAGGTCCGGATAAACGTGATAAGATATACTACATCGCTGGCAGACTTCACCGCGAGAAGCTGACAGAGACTGCAAAGATCCAGTTACAAGAGTTCGTCGAGAACGTGGTTGGGGAGCAGGAGAAGACCTTCGTTGACTTCTTCAACAATGCCCAAGCCATAAACACGCGACTTCATCAACTCGAACTCTTGCCTGGTTTTGGAAAAAAACACACAAAAGAAATCATGGAAGCAAGAAAAGAAAAAGCGTTTGAGTCGTTCGACGACATCAAGGCACGCGTCAAGTCAATTCCAGACCCCAAAAAAGCAATAGAAAAACGCTTCGTCGGGGAGCTGATAGAAAGACAGCGCTTCAACCTTTTCGTGAGATAATAAAATGGCAAGAACAGAAATAACAACGGCGCAACAAGAAACACAAACCAAGCAAGAAGGATTAACCAAAAGCTGGGAAATGTTTGAGAGAGATAGAAGATGGCATACTGAAAGTCCAGGGGAAACTGGGGACAGAATAATTTACACACAGGACTACACAGGGGGCAGTCAGAATATTATGGTAGGAACTCGCAAGCCAAATGATGAAGCAGAAATTACTTTCCGTTTATCTGATAACCTAACTTCTACTCTTCGCAAGTATAATTTAAGTTTGGCTTTAAACAGAAATGGAATCCAACCATCACATCAGTTTTATCCAACACGGCAAGAAGTTATAAAAAATATGCAAGAATATGCTACCAAATTAAATGATATTGCAGATTCATTAAAATAAAATGGCCTCCCCAACACAACAAAAACAAAAACCAAAACGGGAAGAACCAGAAATGGAAGAATCCTTAGTTAGAATTGCGGGAAACGATATTCCTGGAAGTAAAAAGATTTTCGCTGGTTTGACAAGAGTCAAAGGCGTTGGCTGGAGCATTGCAAATGCAACTTGCCTAAAACTTAAAATTCCAAAAGACAAAAGAATTTCTGAACTAAGTAAAGAAGAAATAAATAAAATCGAAGAATTTCTCAAGGCTCCGGATATCCAAGACTTTTTGAAAAACCGAAGAAGCGATTTAGAAACAGGAGAAACAAAACATTACGTCGGAGTTGACCTTGAAATGAAAAAGGACTTTGACATCAGACGATTAAAAAAAATAAGAAGCTACAAGGGAATGCGACACACTGCTGGCTTGCCAGTAAGAGGTCAAAGAACAAGAGCGCATTTCAGAAAGAAAGGTCAGGCAGTTAGCGTCGGTAAAAAAGCAACAAAGGGGAAGAAGGGATAAAATGATAAGAAAAAAGAAAAAATACAAAAGACCATTGCAGCCGTTTGAAAAGTCAAGAATAGAAGAGGAAAACGTATTGAAAAAGAATTATGCGCTGAAGAATAAGGCAGAAGTCTGGAAGGCAAAGGCAAAGGTCGATTATTTCAGAGGTCGGGCAAAGGAACTTGCAAAAAAACCGATTGAGGAGCAGGAGGTTTTGTTCAGGAAGTTAAAATCCCTTGGTCTTGAGATAGAAACAATTACAGATATTCTTGACTTGAAAGTTGAAGACATTTTGAAGAGGAGATTAGCGACAGTTGTTGTAAAAAAGAAACTTGCAAACACAGTTAGCCATGCTCGACAACTTGTCGTTCATAAAAAAATTCTGATTAATGGAAAAGTCGTCAGTTCACCGAGCTACCTTGTCCCAGTCGCACAAGAAAGTGTAATCAGCGTTAAAACAAAACAGAAAAAATCAAAACCTGCAAAGCAAGAAGCTCCTTCCCAAGAAGAAAAACCAACAGAACCAGATAAAGAAAAGGAAGAAGAAGTTAAACAAGAAGGAGAAGAACAATGACAGAAGAAACAAAAGAAAAAAAACAAGCTAAAAAAGAAAAAGAAGAAACAGCTGAAGAAAAAGTTACACCACAAAAAGAAGAAGCTAAGGAAGAACTAAGAGAAGAAAAAAAGGAAACAAGAGAGAAGAAAAAAGAAGGGAAGACAGGAATTGCTTACATCTCAAGTTCTTCAAACAACACAATTGTTCACGTGACTGACCTCGCAGGAAATACAATTTCGCGCGTTTCCGGGGGAATGATAACAAAACACTCCAGACTAAAAGCAAATCCTACAATCGCGATGTTCGTAGCAAAGCGTGCCTCAGAAAGACCTGTTGATTTGGGCTTTACAAAGTTATATGTTAGGATAAAAGGGAAAACGCGATTTGGAACAGGTCCCGGAGCAAATTCAGCAGTAAAAAATCTCGGAAAAAGCTTTGACCTAATCAGTATTCTTGATACAACAAAAGTTCCTCGCGGAGGCCCGAAGAAAAAAGGAGGCCGAAGGGGCAGGAGAGTTTAATGAGAGACAGAATCCAAGACGACAGAAGAACAGAACAGCTAACTCTGATTAAAGGAAATCATCGATTTGTTTTTTATTATCCTCGAGGTTATGAGCCAAGTGTTTTAGACGCTATGCATGACATGGCTGCTAATCCAGAATCGCCCTTTGATTTAGAGGATTTATCAATCTTAGACAGGCAGATGTGGCAAAAGTACTCTGCAAAAACTTAAAAACTAAAAATCCCTAAATAAAAAATGGAAACACTACAAAACACCAAAGAAAAGCTGGTTTTGAGAATGCCTGCAAACGAACCCTTAGCTAACGCCTTGCGAAGAAGTGTTTCAGAAGTCCCTACACTTGCATTCGATGAATTGGAAATTTACAAAAACGATTCTGCACTTTACGACGAAGTTATCGCAAACCGCATCGGCTTAATCCCTCTAAAAACAGAAAAATCAATGACCTCAAAAACAAAAATAGACTTCAAGTTATCTAAAAAAGGCCCGTGCACAGTTTATTCAGAAGATTTACAAGGTCCTGCAGAAATAATCCACAAAAAAATCCCAATAACATTACTTAGAGAAAACCACAAGTTAGAACTAACAGCAACAGCAGCATTAGGAATTGCAGTAGACCATGCAAAGCACATTCCTGGCTTGTGTTTCTACAGACACATCCTTGAAGTAAGCTCCTCGCCCCAGATAGACAAAATCGTAGAAAATTCAAAAGGTCTGATAAAAGCCCAAAAGAAAGGCGCGAAATGGCTCTGTGATTTAAACGAAGCAGAAATAAAGAAAATTGAAAGAATAGACAAAAACGCCATTGAGGATTCAGACGAACTGATATTCATAATTGAATCTTACGGAAACATGCCTGCTAAAGATATTCTTGCCGGAGCAGCCAAAGTTCTTGAGTCAAATCTAAACCAATTTGAGAAAGAAATCAAATAAAATGAACACCCCTAAAGTCGAAGTATCGATAAATAAAATGCTATCAAAAACAAATCCACAAAAAAGAGATTTAGTATTTAATTATTCTAAAATTTATCAGTTAAACTTTGGAGAAGATAATTTCTCAATGTGAAATAAAATGAGCTACCAGGTACAAACGTCAGCACAAATTAAAACAACGCGTTATCTTGACACAATTCAAAGAGATTTATGCAGTGACTGCGTAAATAATAGCGGCTGCGATATTCAGATAGATGTAAGAACAGCTGTTAAAGAGAGAATGAATTATAGAATTACAGGACTTGGTTACACAGACCGAGGAATTTCTTGTTTAGAAAGGCAAGCAAGATAAATCTTTTTCTGGCTGAAGAATCTCTGCCCCACGTTTCACAGCATTTCTACCAGGTAAGAAAAATTACCAAATAACCTAATCTTTTCTTACCCTATAAGAAAAACTTTAAATAGTATAAAATATTCTTATCTGGTATGAATAATGAAAAAGAAGAAATCCTAAGAAAAGCTGCGAAAGAGTATTTTGATTCTGGAGAAGACGAGTTGAAAAAAGAGAGATTTAATTCAGCAGTTGTTTTATTCTTTAAATCTCTAACTTCCTTAGCTGATTTATTTTTACTGCAGAATACAGGTAAAACGCCTTCTTCTCACACAGACAGGTTCCAAAAATTACGAGAAAATTATCCAGACGTTTATGTTTATTAGACAAAGACTTTCCGTTTTATCAAGATAGTTATGTTCAGATTATGACTAAAGAATTAGCAGAGGTTATGAAAGATGACGCAAGAAATATGGCCGAAAAAACCAAAGTTGAGTCGCAGTAAAGACGTATGTGACATCGTCCAATTCGGCTCTTCGATTATTGAAGGGGCAGAGCCAAACGACGTAGATGTTGCTGTGATATACAACAAAATCCCACTAAAAGAACAATTAAATCAATCTCAAAAAATAAAAGAACAACTTCAGAAATCCACAAATAAACCAGTGCATATTAAATCATTTGATTTTTATTCTTTATTTGACAAATCAAATTTCGCTAAAGAAAGCATTCTCTTCGGAAAAAGTCTACTGGATAAAAAATATTTCGCTAATCGCTTAGGTTTAATTCCCAAAGTTCAGATTTTTTACAATTTACAAAAATTAAAGAAGAATGAAAAAATAAAATTCAATTATTTGCTTAGCGGGAAAAAAGGCGAATACGGTTTGCTGAGAAAACACGGCGGGAAATTGTTGAAACCTAGTCTAATTGAAATTGCTCCAGAAAAAGAAAAAATATTTGCTGACAGGATACAAAAATTAACGAAAGAATTTGAAGTGAAAAAGATATTTTATTCCTGACTTCATTTAATTATTAAAAATGAGGGAGACAGGGAAGGACAAAAGTTCTTTTCTCATGCCAAAATTACATATACCCTCCCTAAAAGTAGATTGTACGTGATGTTAGTTGCAATTATCTCAAAGGGCTAAAGAACAAAAAATCTCATTTATTTTTCAAGCAAAGCACTATTTACAGATTCACTTATAAGTAAAATGCACGCCTTATAAGTATTATAGAATATATGCCAAAAGGTATTTAAGTAAACAGCTATCTTCACAAAATATGGCCACAAATAAAAAACATAAAAATGAAGTTCTTTTAATAGAACCTTTTCTAGAAAGAAGATGTTATGATGATTTTGGCGGGATTTATCAGGTTCCAAATACTATTTTATGTTTGGGAAGTTTTCTAAATGAGCGGAAAATACATGTTAAAATTTTTTCAATGGGTTATGAAACAAAACATAAGAGAAAATTTGAAGAAAAAGTTTTGAGAAATTATTTGAATAAAAACAATCCTAAGATTGTTGGGTTTACTTCATATACTGAACTATATGAAAACGTAAAAAGATTAGCAGCCATTGTTAAAAATTTTAATCCTAATACAAAGATTATTATTGGGGGGCATCATGCAATGCACCAACCAGCAGAAGTTCTTGAGTCAGGACTTTTTGATGCAGTATTTATTGGAGAAGGGGAAAAGGCACTTGAAGAATATTCACGAAAAGTATTTTCAGAGGAATCAACAACAAATATTCATGGGATTGCTTTTTTAGGTGATAATAAAAAAGTTGTAATAAATCCTGCAAGACCACGTCTTCGAGGCGAAGAAATACCCACGCCCGATTATACGCTCCTACCCAAAGAGTTGGTAAAACATTCTAACAAATGGCTTCTTACCACTAGAGGTTGCCCTTATGCTTGTAGTTTTTGTTCTTCCAATGCTCAATATAGGAGAAAGGTAATAACTAGACCATTAAGTTCAGTAAAGGAAGAAATTGAAAATCTCGCGAAAAAATACGGTACAAAAGAACTTATGATTACAGATTCAACATTTCAATCAAGACGTGATTTTAAAGAATTCATGGAGATTTTAAAAGAATTAAATATGAAATATGGCATTGAATATACTGCACAAACTCGTGCAGACAACGTAGTAAATAAGCCTGAACAACTCAAAATTATGAAAGCTTCAGGAGTTACCTCTTTAACAATTGGAGCTGAAAGTGCATCTCAAAAAGTATTGGATGCTATGAATAAAATGTCCAGTTATGACTATGTTCCTAAAGCTCTTAGTCTAATAAAAATTGTAGGCCTTGAAGCAGGAACGTATTGGTTAATAGGACATCCAGGATCTTCAAGGATAGAAGAAGAAAAAACAAAAAAAGCTATCCAGGATTTATTAGAAAGAAATTTGTCAGATCATTACGAAGTAAAATTATTTTTACCTTTTCCGGGTACAAGGTCATCAAAAGACTGCAGAATATCTTGGTTAGATTTTAATTTTTCAAACTTTAAGTTCGATACAAAAACGCCAGTTCACAGTTTAACTGATTTTCCCGCAAATGAAATTAAAAAGATATATTTGGAAATAATGAAAGTTCTCAATAATCATGGAAAAAGTAATGTAATCCTTGAAAAAGAATATCCTAAATAAATATCTAAATAAAATATCTTATTATATTTTTGTTTTTGACGTGTTGCATTCGCTCATTTGATAGAACGCCCTTGAAAATAACTATCCCTTCGGTCGACTTGCAGTCTCCTCGCTACGCTCTTCGAGGAGTTTAACTGCGATTAAAAGATTCCGCCTTGCAGGTTTCTTCACCCAAATCACTCCCTTCGGTCGTGACTTCGTTAAATTCCGATGTTAAATCTTCCCCCAACCCGAATTAGTTCAATCCCCTAAATGCGGGAGACAGGACTCGAACCTGCGCAAGCACTAAGCTACGACGGCCTTAACGTCGCCCGTTTGACCGCTCCGGCACTCCCGCTTAAACAAAAGAACATTTCAAAGATTATAAAGTTTTAGATAAATTCAATTCATCAACAAATCTATTCAAACCCATATAATCTTATTAACCTCTATTTTTTCTAACCCTTGTGAAAATCGGAATAATCGGGGGCAGCGGATTAGACGACCCAGCCCTTCTTCAAGACCACGAAGAAAAAGAAATAGAAACACCTTACGGAAAACCATCTTCTAAAATCGCTTGTGGAAAAATATCTGGAATAGACGTATGTATCTTATCCCGCCACGGCAAAGTCCACGAAATCCCGCCAAGCCAGGTAAACTTCCGTGCAAACATCTATGCGTTGAAAACGCTCGGCTGCACCCACGTCCTCGCAACCAGCGCTGTCGGCTCGCTGAAAGAAGAAATCAAACCCGGCGACTTGGTTTTCCCAGATCAATTCATTGACTTTACAAAACACCGCAAAAACACTTTCCACGACCAAATCGGAAAAGTAAAACACCCTGAAATGGCAGAACCGTTTTCAAGAGAATTAAGAAACGTCTTAATAGAAAGCTGCGAAGAGCTGAATTTAAAAAAACACAACAAAGCAACGCTCGTAGTTATTGAAGGTCCAAGATTTTCAACGCAGGCAGAATCTCATTTTTTCAAAAATTTCGCAGACATCATAGGCATGACAACTGTTCCAGAATGCGTTCTTGCAAAAGAAGCTGGCTTAGAATACGCAAGCATCGCAACCTCAACAGATTACGACTGCTGGAAAAAAGATGAACCGCCTGTAACCTTTGAAATAATTCTCGAAAGAATGCACGAAAACGCAGAAAAAGTAAAGAAACTAATATTGCACACCCTTCCGAAAATCTCAAACCAAGACAGCAGTTTTATCAAAAGCAAAATCCGAACAATCCCCGATTTCCCCAAACCAGGAATTCTTTTTAGAGACATAACAACTTTGCTGAAAGACAGAGAAGGACTAAACAAGGTAATTGAAGTTTTCTACAAAAGATACAAAAACAAGGAAATTGATTTGGTGGCAGGAGTTGAATCGCGGGGATTTATCATTGGAGGAATCCTTGCAAACAAGCTCGGCGTTGGATTTATCCCAATCAGAAAACCAGGAAAACTCCCGCACGAAATTATCAGCGAAGAATATGAATTAGAATATGGAAAAGACAGCGTCGAGATTCACAAAGACGCAATCTCGCCCGGGCAAAAAGTTTTGCTGATAGACGACCTCCTCGCAACCGGCGGAACAGCTCTTGCATCCTGCAGATTAATAGAAAAACTAAGCGGCCAAATCTGCGAAGCCAGCTTTATCATAGAACTCTCAGACCTCGGCGGAAGAAAAAAACTAAACCTCTGGGATGTTTTTTCTATCGTAAAGTTTGAAGGGAAATAATTCATAGTATATAATCTTTGAAAAATAACTTTAATTGCAGCCAGCCCCCCTTAAAATTAATAACAAAACATGCGGGATATGTTGTTTGGATTTGTGATAATTATTTGAATTAGTTAGGGTTTGGGCGTGTTGGGTAACTTTGGATAATCAACAATCAAGAAGCTCTCAAATCTGCTAATTCCTTCACGACCGAAGAAAAATCAAAATGCGCCAACCGTTTAATCTGAATGAGATTACCTAAAACGTCTGAACCAAACGGAGAATATCCACCAATTCTTTGAGAAGATTTGAGATTAACCTGCGAGTAACCTTCCTGTTTGTTTATTCGGAGTTCTATTGCTATCCCAGTTCCAGGGTTTGTATAACTAACCGCATAAGCAGATCTTCCGCAAGATGGCTGCCTCAACATAATGCTAACAAAGTCTTTAGAGTCTCCCAAATGAAAAGTCGTGCCAAGTTTTCTCTCTAAATCAGCATTTGATTTTATTCTCTCTCTATCTAAAAACGCCAAAAAGTTTTCTGCAAACTCCCCAAGATTTTTAATGCTAATTTTCATGTGATTCAATTAGATTAGGAATTTATAAATCTTCTTGTTCAATGCAGAATTTTACAAACGAAAGTTTTATATACTCTCCCAAAGTTACGAAAATCATGGCAAAAACAAAAGCAGAATACCTAACTCAATTAGGATGCGAACCTGTTGATTTAGACAGCCCGAGTAACGGATTTCCCTTAGTCTACACAGGACCGTTTAATGGTTTCACAGCTCCGAATGTTGGAGAATGTTTAATTGTTCCCGATTTTCTTTTTGTCATCGATCCAACTAATTTCGGTAATGAAACCTCCAATGATAAACAGTATCTTTCTATGGATTATTCTAGGGGAATAGAACTTAGACATAATTATTTTTACAGATGTCTTGAACGAGCAGCCCAGAGATCTAGAGACACATCAGGACATTTGAACGCATTGACTATGTCTGGCGAACATCCTGAACAGAGGTTATTTTATGCATCAGAGACCCTTAGGAGAATACTGAGAGAAAGTTGTATACTTTAATTCGGTCCGTTTAATTCTTTCATAAACTAAACAATAAACTAATTTACCAAGTCAATGAAACAATTATAAATCAAAAAAACCTTTAAACAAAATGTTCTTCCGCCAAATAAAACTCGGACCAATGGAAAACTTCTCTTACATCATCGGAGATTCCGAGACAAAAGAAGTTGCTGTAGTTGATCCTGGTTTTGAACATGAAAAACTCCTCAAAGAATGCGAAGAAAACAATCTGAAAATAACAAAAATCCTATTAACGCACGCGCACTTTGACCACATCACTGACCTTCCGGCTCTCGCAGAAAAAACTCACGCAGAGATTTACATTCATGAAAAAGAAACATTTCAAACAAAACTAAAATTAACCAAGATAAAAAACAACGAAATAATCCCTCTCGGAAAAATAAAGATAAAAGTCATTCACACTCCAGGACATTCGCAAGGCAGCGTTTGTTTTCTCCTCGATGACAACAAGCTGCTAACAGGAGACACGTTATTCGTCGGCGGAATCGGCAGAACAGACCTGCCCGAAAGCAATTCCGAACAAATGAAAAATTCGTTAAAGAAATTATCTAAACTTCCAGACGAAACAGAAATCTACCCTGGCCATGATTACGGAGAAAGAAAAAGTTCGACGATTAAATGGGAGAAAGAGAACAATCCGTTTTTAGGTGATTGATGCATTAACAGATCAAAAGGTTAATATCAAAACTAAATATATTTTTACAGAGTTTAACAACATAAAACTTAGCCTTTTCTGCCCAGCAATATCTGTCAGACATTGTATGCAAATTGATTTAGTTAGTTCGGAATTACACTAATCCTTTTGTTTTTTGCAGGAAGTTTAATGCTTTACCTTCTTCACCAAAAAGAAAACCCCAACAACTACCCCAGCAAGCACTACAAGTCCGCCCAAGATAAAGAACACCATGCCGAGAAAACCATCTCCAGCAGAAGTTTCATCTGTTCCTCCGGTTTCTTCTCCAACATCAGGAGATAGACCTGGTTCTTCCTCCCCAGCCCCCTCGCTATCGTCTTCTTCATCCCCACCTTCTTCATCATCAGTCACAGTAGCACTACCTCCTCCACTGCTACCGCCTCCGCTAGAGGGAGGAGTAACAGCACCAGAAGTATACTCGTAATATGTAGAAAACTCACAGAATGGAACTTCCCAAAGACAAGTATCCGCACTTAACAATGTCGCCGACGACGTTCTATCAACGCAATTCGCCCCGTTGTCATCACAGTGGTACAATGTCTCGCACACCCCAGTAAATGGAATCTTAATCCTGCAAACTTCCGGATGCAAATTATTAATTATCTTATCCCTTGCCTGCGAGTTCAAACCAACAAGTGTGCTGGTTCCAATAATGCTGTCTCCGCTCGTAGTCAAATCTCTCACCTTATCATTCAAACCAGTCTTGCTGACACTTGCATTCAAAAACTCAAAGTAAACTGTTCCGTCATCTTTCGCTAATTTAATATTTATAGCTCTACCTAATGTGTAATTCATCTTCATCCCCGCATTTGTCCCGCAAACAGCCCCCTGTTCATGGTCGTAAGCCCCATCTGTGTCAGTGTCATAAGAAACCGTCCATCCTGTCGGTTCTTTCAATTTCAAAACATAGTTGCAGAATCCGCAATTAGTTGCACTATTTGTCCTGAATGAACTGCACTTGCTCAAAGCACACCTATTATTTGTATCACAAATCTTCAGCTTATAGTAGTAATTCGTGTCACTGCTCAAATCAGAGCCTAATGAAGTTACACCTCCGTCATTGTATATCTGAATTTCCTGCCATAATTTATATTCCCTAACTGTATTATTCTTCCTGACCCCAACATCATAAATCGTTGCGTTCAAAGTCAAACACTGTGAATCATTTTCATAGAATTTAAGCGTTCCATTAACAGGTTTGCTCGCTTCAAACATCAACAAAGCACCATCAGGATATTCTTCTACTCTGACCCCTTTAACAACAGGCATTGTAGTATCTGAAAATCCTGCAATATTCACGCCAACACCAGCGCACTTCGAAGAAAACTCACACGACCAATCAGCACAATCAATATCTCCATCATCATCATCATCAACCCCATTATAACAGTCTTCATAAGCAACAAACCCCTTTTCCAAAATCTTTTCAAACTTAGCTGAATTAGCGCCGAATTCCATCGCCCCTGCAATCTCAAAATCAATTGCTCCAGGAGTTGCCCATCCAGGCCCAGCAGTATCTGTTGGAGTTGTTACATTTCCAGTGTTGCCAATTGTAACAACAAAGACCCTCATGTCTGACGTTGAACTGTATAACTCAGGGAATCTCGACAATTCTCCTTTTTCAATAGCAATCATTGGCCCTCCAAGTTCACTGCACATTTTCTGTTTCCAAGTATTTATCTTTATATCTGCAACTTTCCAGTTACTATTCTCGCACTTATAGGAAGTAAAAGTCTCCGCAGCCTGACTCGTATTCACATTCCATACTGACGCATATCTTAACTTAAATTCATATCCTACTGCAGAATTATTAGATTCTATCGAACAGCTACCTGTCGTACTTCCGTCTGTATCAAGATATACGAGGTACTTCACAGTTTCGGTTCCAGCTCCAGTTTTTTCTGAAGCACCTGCTCCAGGACCTCCAACTTCTCCCCCGCCGCCTCCCTGCATGTCCATAACAAATGAAGATAATTTTATCTTATTGCAAACAGAAGAATTACTAAAGTCATAAACATTAGCTCCGAATCCGTATGCATCACCCATATCTTTCATTCCAAACCCGCAAATATCAACGCTTGCCTGACTTATACTTTCTGTTCCACAGCCGTCCATCCCAAGAGGCACAGGCGCTCCTGTCTCCATTTGGTCAAACATTTGATTCATTCCAGCAGGGTTGCACCATCCCGTAAGCCATCTGCATCCACTCCCGCATAATTCCTGCGTCGTAGAAGAAAAGCACGTTGGCTCGCATCCTCCCCAATCAGTTGCATTACAATAAGCATTCTCATTGCACGCAGTAGCATTGCTTGTTAAACTCAGATTACTCCAGCACTGGTCCATTATGTTAGTGCAATAACTCCCCCATTCATCACTCTTAAACCAACAATTATTTGTTGAATTGCAACCACTAGCCACATCTGAGTATTGCCAACAATTTCCACCTGCATTCCAGTCAACCTCACACCAAGGATTCTGCTGAACACTCCAACCGCAGCTTATGTTAATAATCGAACTATTTGTGCATAACGTTTGGTTGCCATCATATTTCCAGCATTCAGCACCCATTGTTCCACCACCTCCGCCACCGCCACCGCCAGTGCTAAATCCATCTTTAGGACTGCACCATCCAGGACTTCTCCATTTGCATCCAGAAGTTTCATCGCAATTAGTTTGATTATCAGAATTAGTTGAATTCCAGCATTGTGCAGATTGCTGTTCCTCGCACCATCCGTTTTCAGCTTTCCAAACACATCCTGTAACAGCAGCACATTCAGAATCAGACAAAGTCATATTAAGACAAGCTGGCTGACAATTTCCTTCCCCTCCAGTTCCCCAACTTTGCCAAGTGCATGCTTGCGATGCGCTGTTGCAAGTGCCCTCTGCATAATAAGACCAGCACGCACCTAACGGATTATCGCACCAACTTCCCCCGCTATCTGTTCTCCATGCGCAACCTATAGCACCAACTCCTTCAGTTAATCCGCAAGAATCAACATCCATATAACTCCAGCACTGCCCACTCCAATTCACCTCGCAATGCGGCTGGCTCCATTCGTCAGTCCTCCAATTACACCCGTCTGTTCCAGAACAACTTGAATTAGCATCGTATTGCCAGCAATCTTTCATGACAAAATCACTATGGTCACACCATCCGCCATAATTAGTGCACCAGTCAGTGCCATTTCCACCACCGTTGCACCATGTATCATTCGTCCATACACAACTGCTTCCAGAAGCATCAGCGCACGCTGTTCTGTTCAAGTTCATGCAAACTTCTGCAATGCTCCAATCCTGTTCACACCAGCCGCTTCCTGAACCATTTTCCCATTTACAATTTTGAGATGTATTTGCATAATACTGATAACTAACATTTGTATAATTTTCAGCACCGCCACCAGAAACCATAAATGTTCCATTAGTAAAGTTTATTGTTTGGAGGGTGTAATCAACAGTATAATTCCCAACTAATTCACTTCCTGTCACATTAGTTATATTAACAGAACTTAAAACCCATCCAGTTCCTAAATTTGCTAATCTAAATGAATAACTTTCATTAATTTCATTTCCTGCTAATCTTGCTAAAGTAATATTTAATGTTTCATTAACTTGCGTTGCCCCTTGACATGAACTTTGACTCCCATCATATTTCCAACACTGAGTTCCCTTATGGTCACACCAGCTTCCCCAGTTATCAACAATCCACTCGCAACTATTGCTATTACAATCAGATTCTGTACTCCAGATAAAACAATCTCCTACAGCCATACCACAGAATGAATCACCAAAACATCCAGGGTCTGCGCAGTCTATTAAAGCATCAGAATCATCATCTTCCCCATTCCAGCAAACCTCAACAGTTCCGGCGATATTAGCAACACAATTTCCATCACTATCACTTCCTTGCCACTTGCAGCTTCCACTTTGATTTGCAATGCTTGTTCTTCCATTATTTGTACATTTAGTTTGTGTATCACACCTATCACAAGTATCCTCGCACACTTGTGCGCTTTTCTCTATACAGTATCCAGAAGTTGCAGTGCTGTTGTCAGCAATCCATTTGCAAGCTGTCGGAAAATAATTACACCAGTTCTCAGGTGTTGTGGTCCCATTTGTTCCTCCAACAGTTCCCTTATATGTGCATCCCCCGCAATTCGTCGCACTGCATTCTTCAGTAACTCCTCCTGTAAATTCCGCCTTTGCTTTGCAAATTCCATATCCATTTGAAGCGCCGCTGCTTGCTGTAAATTCACAGAACCCTAACAATGAACCTTCACATGCTGTTTTTGCAGTAGCCGAAGAATTATGAGCGCTTCCGTCTGATTTATACTCGCATGCAAAACACGCCTTATTACAATTCTTTTCATCACTAAATTTATATTCACATCTACCCGTTGGAACAGAAACGTTTCCAGCGCAATAATTTTCAGTTATCCATTTTCCTCCAACAGATTCGCACATCTTTTCATTTTCTATTGTAACCAAACTCTTTGTGTTATTTCCCCAAATATCCGCTGTCTTAACTGTGCATTTGGCGGGGCTTGTAGAGTTATTCCAGGTGCATGGCCAATACCATGGATTTGCTGCAAGCAAGTCGCAATTAGCCTTTGTTGCTGCATCCTCACAGGAAGTTTCTCCGCTTGGAGTAGTGCTTAAGCCGTTCCAGCAGGACGAACTAAACTCGCTATTCGTACAAATGCCTCCCTGCCAAGAGCAGCAAGTTGATAAAGCAGCCAAGTCGTTGCACAAGCCAGAATCATTAATCATTGTGCAGTTTAGTCCGTTAGTATCAATAGTTGCATTATAGAGGTGGGTTGCATTTGTATTGCAACTTCCAGATGTAGAGTTATCACAACCAATAATCCAACCACATTCTGTCATGTTATTATCAAAAATATAACACCCAGGATTCCACTGGTTTAACATACTCCCTGAATCATCCATACCAGACCAATCCGGAGCAGAACAATTTCCTCCTGCACTTGAGTTGCTCCAATCGTTTGCCTGCCACCAACAGTAATAACTGCCATAACATTCTCCTTCATTAGTGTAGCCTGTACAATTCGTAGAAGAAAAATCTGTTTCACACCATCCTGTTCCTCCAGACATATTCACCCAATTACAACTTAAACCATATAAAGTAGCATTAGCGTTACAATCTGCTTCACTGCCCCCAGCCATAGAATCCCAACTCCAACAGTTAACTTCATTACACCACCCAGAAGTTGTCCACGAATCCCAAATACATTCAGACCTATTCCCGCATGTAGCAGAAGTCGTTGCACTCCAACAGTCGTTTTGCATACAATAACCGCTGCTCCATGAACAATCTAAACCGTGAGTTGTACTTGCATTCGTGCATCCGGTCTGGTTTCCATCAAAACTCCAGCATCCAATTTCTCCGCACCATCCGTTGTCAACTGAACCTTGCCAATTACAATGGCTTGCAGCATTACATGCCGTGCTGTTAGGATATAATTCATAACTCCCGCAATTATCCTCCATACAAGTAGAAGAAGAGGTTGAGTAAGTGCAATTTCTTCCACTCCAAGGATCTTTCTTTGCATTACAAGTGTCTACTCCGTCGCTGGTGTATTCCCAGCAACTCTTTGTCATGCAACCTCCCCAAGAACATCCACTTGTATTCTGGCAAAGTGATTGGTTACTACCAATTCCCCAACAATCTGTACTTCCTCCTCCAGAACTAAAACACTCTTCTCTCCATTCACAAGACCTTCCATTTGTGTTATTAACGCATGTAGCTTCATCAGTACCATCCCAAATCCAACAACTTATCTGCATGCATTCCCAATTAGTTCCTCCTCCCTGCCACGAACAATTCTTATTAGCAATGCTCACAGTACTACAATCATCTTGCGTCCATAAACTCCAGCAATTCAGTTCTTCACACCAACTCCCCCAACTATCTGATTTCCAAATGCAGCCATTTGCAGAAGTGCATTGTCCAGTTGCATTGCTTGCATATTGCCAACAGTCTGTTGCAGAAACAAAACCAAACATAAAGACAGAAAAAACTAAAATCAACGTCGAGAAAACCAATAATTTCTTATTTTTGCCCATCATCACCACTTTTGTAAACGAAGTTTACACATTACAAACTATTAACTTGCTTATAAACCTTTCGTAAACTTTGAATTTGGGACAGGATTAAGTTCTAAGATTTGTTTTTAAGATCGATTAATTTGTTATGTAATGTGTCGGCTGTGCCGACATATAAAACAGATTTCTGAATTACCTTTCCGTCTTTCTTAACT
>Ga0180007_10002954_pt1 | contig 19557 bp, 19 predicted proteins | sample MM_PC_MetaG_FD_121122 | JGI IMG/M metagenome (GOLD analysis project Ga0180007, IMG submission 121122) | Groundwater microbial communities from the Aspo Hard Rock Laboratory (HRL) deep subsurface site, Sweden - MM_PC_MetaG | ecosystem: Environmental > Aquatic > Deep subsurface > Groundwater... | reverse complement strand
TTAAATTGTGGTATCATTGGCTTGTCCTCAAATATGAGGATTTTTTAAAATAATGCAGCTATAGCAAAATCACATAAATGGGAAAAGGTACTTTTATCGGAAACAATCAGGTTGTTGAATTTCTGAAACGCGCTGTCCGTGACCAATTTTTTGTCCACGCATATCTTTTTGCAGGACCAAGCAAAATTGGTAAGTTTAGTCTCGCCAAAGATTTTGCAAAATCTGTTCTTTGCCAAAATATAAATAGAACCCGGGCAAATAAATTCTGCGGCAAGTGTGATGGATGCTTACAGTTTGACAAAGGTCTTCATGCCGATTTTCATTTGTTGCAAAAAGATGACGATAAAAAGAATATACCTATTGAAGCAATTCGCTCGTTTCAGGAAAAGTTTTACAGAACATCACTTTTAACTGACAGAAAAGTTGGCATTATTGATACGGCAGATACCTTAAATATTGAAGGTGCAAATGCACTTCTTAAAACATTGGAAGAGCCGCCAGGAAAATCTATTATTATACTGATTTCTGATAATTTAGATTCGCTTCCTTCAACCGTAATTTCTCGCTGCCAAGTACTCCCTTTCACCATAGTGTCACGCTCAGAGATTGTAGCAATGCTCGAAGACATCGGCTGCAGTAGATCAACAGCAAACACTATTAGTCCATTATCTTTGGGAAGACCTGGTATTGCAGTAGAATTTTATAAAAACTCTAATAAACTTGAAAGGTACACAAAAGCCGTTCGCGAATTAATTAAAATTTATGATAATAGCATCGCAGAAAAGTTTAGCTTCATACAACATTTCCTTGGATCAAGAAAGTACCAAGAAAAATTAGAAGGCGCAACAGAATTATTGAGCCAGATTAGCATTATTATTCGCGATTGCGTGCTTATAAAAAGTGAGCTGGAAAAACAGATAGTAAATATTTCAGAGTTGAGCGCTCTTAAAAAGCTTTCGTTGGTATTTACATATTCTGACCTAATAAGCCAGCAAAAAAAAGTACAGTCCATTAAGGACAAACTGGTAAATAATATCAACCCTCAATTGGCATTAGAAAATTACTTTTTAACTATGAAGGCCTATGCGTAAATCATATTTTTTCATTATAGTGCTATTACTTGCTTTTGTCGTAACGGGTGCAGGATGTATTAGTATATCTTCTACAAAATCCGTAGATGGTGGAGTTTTTCGCTCTGATGACAGTGCTGAAACATGGGCACAAAAGGCTTTTGTTCGACAGGAAAAAAAGGACACAATTGCTATCAATAATGTAAATGTAATAACTATGCTTTTTCATCCTGACGATGAAGATACAATCTATTTAGGTACAGAGCGGAATGGAATCTGGCGCACGAAGAATAGGGGAGAGCAATGGGAGGCATTTGGTATTACCTCTGGCAACTACTCAACTATCAGCATTGACCCTCAATCACCAGAGATAGTGTACACTGCTACGGGATCTACTATCATAAAAACGACTGATGATGGGAAAAATTGGGAAACAATATATCTTGAACCAAGAAATCAAAATATTGTGTCAGTAAACATAGATAATTATGAACCTTCACGTTTACTTGCAGCTACACAAGACGCGCAAATAATCGAGAGTGCGGATTACGGTGAAACATGGACAACAATTAATCCTGATATTCCATTGAAAACAACGCTTAAGCGATTGTACATTAACCCCTCAGATACTAGAGTTGTCTATGCAGTAACATTTAGCGATGGTATATACAAATCAACGGACAAAGGAGCTAATTGGACATTGATAACTGAAGCTTTTATAGAATATCCAGGAGCAAATACAATAAACTGGTTCACATTTACTGAAAAGGATCCAAATATACTATATGTCGCAACAAATTATGGAATTCTAAAAAGTCCTGACGCCGGGGCAACATGGCTGCCAATTGAAACGCTTTTTCCTTTCGGTTCAGTTCCAATCTCAACTATTGATGTAAATCCAGACAACCATGATGAAATATATTTCACTATTGGTAAAGTAGTTCATAAAACTACAGATGCAAGTACTACCTGGAAAACTATTGAAACATTTCCTTCGGGCCGAGGAATTACCAGTATTCTAGTTGATCGTGAAACACCTGGAACTATATACACAGGAACGTATGCACCAAAGAAGAAATAATAACTAACAAAATTACATGGAATATATTGACGAATTCAAATTAAATGCCGAAAAGGCAATAGAGCATCTAAAAGCCGAACTTTCAAAAATTCGATCGGGAAGAGCTATGCCTAGTTTGGTTGAAAATATCCCAGTGGAGTGTTATGGCAATATATCTCCACTAGTCCAACTAGCAACTATTACAGCACCCGATCATGGATCATTGCTTATCCAGCCTTGGGATAAAGCTGTAATGAAGGAAATTGAGAAGGCAATTTACGCTTCTAATATTGGATTGTCTCCTGTTAACGAAGGCCAGCATATTCGGGTCAGTATTCCTTCTTTAACAGAGGAAAAGCGACTGGAATTAGTAAAACTAATAAATGAGAGAGTTGAAGCTGCAAGGATTGCCGTTCGAAATACTAGAGAAATAGCAAATAACGATTTACGTACTCAAGAAAAGGACAAGACAATATCTAAAGATGATCTATTTGCCTCACAGAAAGATCTACAGAAAGAAACTGATTCATTTATTGAACAGATAAAAGTAATCGCCGAGAAAAAAGAAAAAGAAATAATGACCATTTAGAATATGTTCACCATCCTTATTTTAGTTGTAGTATTAGGGCTAATAATATTTGTCCACGAAGCTGGGCACTATTTTGCTGCAAAAAAGCTAGGCGCAACTGTCGAGGAATTTGGTTTTGGCTTCCCACCTCGAATCTTTGGGATAAAACGAAAAGGAACAATATATTCAATAAACTGGATTCCGTTTGGTGGTTTTGTGAAAATAAAGGGAGAAGCAGGAGAACATAAAGCAGATGCGGATAGTTTTGCATATCAAAAAATTTGGAAAAGAGCTGTTATTCTTTCTAGTGGCGTGTTTATGAATTTCGTTTTAGCTGTAGTTCTGCTGAGTATTGGGTTCTTTATCGGACTTCCTTCGGTCGTAACAGATGATATTCCTAAAGACAGAATGCATGATGAAAAGATCCAGGTCTTATCAGTATTAGAAGAATCTCCTGCTTTTGAGGCGGGATTTGAAGTAGGAGATAATATTTTATCAGTCGATGGAAATGAATTCGCAACTGTTGACGATCTAATTGCTTATACCACACCTAGATTGAACGAAACAGTGCACATCGAAACATCAAGAGGAAAAGAAATAATTCCGTATGATTTGACTCTAAAGGATTTGCAGGAGAATGGCGAGGCGAAAATGGGCGCAGGGCTTGTAGAAACCGCAATAGTTTCGTATCCATGGTATGAGGCAATATACCAAGGGATCAAAACATCAATTTCTGTAACGTGGCAAATTCTGATGGCATTTTATGAGCTATTAAAAAATCTAATTGTTGCACAAACAGTGCCTGCAGATATTTCTGGCCCGATAGGGATAGCTGTGATGACATCAAGGGTTGCAAAGCTAGGGTTCATATATCTGCTCCAGTTTACCGCATTACTTTCAATTAATCTCATGATTTTAAATTTCTTGCCTTTCCCTGCACTAGATGGAGGACGCGTTTTGTTTTTACTGATTGAAAAACTTCGCGGTAAACCAGTAGGGCAAAAAGTGGAGTCAATGATACATACTGTTGGTTTCTTTATTCTGATAGGTCTTGTTGTGTTGGTCAGTGTGCGTGATGTTTCTCGATTCAAGGATAGTATTTTTGGATTTATGAAAAATTTAATAGGATAACAATATGAAACAATCCAAACTATTCCCAAAAACTAGCAAAACTGTATCTCGAGAGGAAATAAGTACAAATGCACAGTTCTTAGTGAAAGGCGGCTTTATAAATAAACTTATGGCCGGCGTTTATACTTATATGCCACTTGGACTACGAGTCTTAAAGAAAATTGAAAACGTTATTCGGGAGGAAATAAATGCAATTGATGGACAGGAAATTTTTATGCCGGCACTTCATCCCCATGAAAACTATGTTACAACCGGTCGCGAAAACATTGATGTACTATTTCATCCTGAATCGGTCTCAGGAAAAAAGTACGTGCTTGGTCAAAGCCATGAGGAAGTAATTGTACCATTAGTTAAACAGTATATTAGCTCATACAAAGACCTCCCTTTATATCTGTATCAGATTCAGACAGAATTCAGAAATGAGCTAAGAGCCAAATCCGGCATTCTGCGGGGAAGAGAGTTTATGATGAAAGACTTGTATTCTTTCCATCGTGATGACAAGGACTTTGATGAATACTACGAAAAAGCAAAGCTAGCATATATGAGTATATTCAGGCGCGTTGGGATTGGAAATTCTACCTATCTTACTTTTGCTTCGGGCGGAACTTTCTCTAAATATTCACACGTGTTTCAAACAATAACACATTCTGGAGAGGACACGATTTATTTGTGCAGGAAATGCCGAATTGCTGTTAATAAAGATATAGTTAACGAGCAAAAGTCATGTCCCGAATGCCAAAGTACAGATTTAGAACCAGAAAAGTCAATTGAAGTCGGAAACATATTTCCACTGAAGACAAAGTTTTCAAATGCGTTTCATTTATCCTACACTGATGAAAATGGGAACAGCCGAGAAGTAGTAATGGGATGCTATGGAATAGGACTAGGAAGAGTGCTGGGAACAGTTGTCGAGGTAAATAATGATGATAACGGTATTATCTGGCCAGACGAAATAGCCCCATTTGATGTTCACCTTATTAGTATTGACGCAGACAAAAATGGTAATGATATTTACTCCACTTTACAGAAAAATGGAGTTGACGTATTATATGATGACCGAAAAGAATCAGCGGGTTCTAAGCTAAAGGATGCTGATTTGATTGGTATACCCATACGGCTCGTGGTAAGTAAAAAAACCGGAGATAAAGTTGAGATGAAGAAAAGGAAGGATAGTAAAGCCACGATATGCAGTTTAAATGAAGTGCTAGATACAATAAGTAAACAAAATGTTTAATTCAATTTTCGGAAGATTCTCTCAAGATCTTGGAATTGACCTAGGAACGGCCAATACTTTGGTTTATGTGAAAGATAAAGGTATTGTTATTAATGAACCGTCAATTGTTGCAATCAATACAAGAACTGACCAGATTCTTGCTGTTGGGACCGATGCAAAAAACATGATCGGGAAAACTCCTGCTCATATTGTTGCAACTCGTCCACTCGCAGATGGTGTTATTTCTGATTTTGAGGTTACAGAAAAAATGCTTAAGCACTTCATTGAAAAGGTACATAGAGAATCTTTTTCAATTCTCCCAAGACCACGAATTGTAATTGGAATCCCAATGAGTATTACCGAAGTCGAACGTAAAGCAGTTGAAGATGCTGCGTTGAATGCAGGTGCCCGTCAAGTTTTCTTAATCGAAGAGCCGATAGCAGCCGCTGTTGGTGCTAGACTCCCAATTCAAACCTCTACAGGAAGCCTTGTTGTTGATATCGGGGGTGGGACAACCGAAATAGCGGTTATTTCTTTGGGTGGCATAGTCACTTGGAAGTCCTTGAGAGTTGCAGGAAATGAGCTAGATAGTAACATTATTCAATACGCAAGAGATAAGTTTAACTTGCTACTTGGGGAGCGTACTGCAGAGCAAATAAAAATGGAAATCGGTTCAGCATTTCCTGATAAGGAAATCAAAGAAACAAAGATGCGTGGTAGAGACCTAATTACTGGTCTGCCGAAAGAGGTGACTATTAATTCTGCTCAACTTCAGGAAGCGCTTGCCAGAACCGTAAGATTATTTATAGAGAATATTAAATCGACAGTAGAAGCTACACCACCTGAATTAGTTGCAGATATTTATGAAAGAGGTTTGATTCTAACTGGTGGTGGAGCATTACTAAGTGGACTGGATAAAGCAATACAGGAGGAAATAAAAATTCCTGTCCACATAATTGATGACCCATTAACAGCCGTGGTACGAGGAACTGGCCTGATCTTAGAAGACATAGAATCTGTGAAAGATCTGTTCGCTCTCTCAACACAAGAAGATTCTCCTATAAAATAACTAGTCATAAAGCGGATGAGGCAGAAAATCTTTAATGTGCGAGTTAACATATTTCTTTTGATTGCAGTAGCCGTTGTGCTGCTAGTTTTTTTGCATGCTACTGGAATTCTACGTCCAGTTGAAAATGCGATTCTCTATGCCCTACGTCCAGTTCAAAAAGTTGCGTATAATGCTGGTCTTAAGTTTTTTGCTCCTGAAAACATAGAATCGGTAGAGAAGTTAGGTGTAAGTAATCAAGAATTGCAGAATAAGTTGAGTAATGCTTTGATTGAGAATGCCAGACTCCATTCATTAATAACTAAGGACGAGGTGCTCCAGCAGGAAATTGAATACTTGAAAACGAACGATTATAAATTCCAGGCAGCTCAGATTATTGGAAAATCGCCTCACGCGGGAACCCAAATTTACATTCTTGATAGGGGACTAAACGATAATGTTGAAGTAGGAATGCCCATAATTTACCAAGATGGGATACTGGTTGGTAAAATTATTGAATCAGGCGCAAATTCTTCAAAAATGCTTTTGATAACTGATTCAAATAGTTCGGTTGGAGCATATATTCAGAATGACACAAATAGCCCAGGTATTGTTGTGGGCAAGCTTGGTCTTTCTTTAGAAATGCAGTTGATTCCTCAATCAGAGGAGATCACCATTAACCAAATAGTAGTCAGTTCGGGAATAGAAGAAAATATACCCGAAGGGTTGGTACTTGGGCAAGTTAGTTCTATTTCTACTCAAACAGAAGAATTATTTCAAACTGCATCAATCGAATCTCCAGTTAAATTAGATCGATTACAGGTCGTATCAATAATAATTCAATAAAAATGTCTAGAAATATCCTTATTGCTGTTATGATAATTGCCGTTCTGACTATTCAGCTCAGTTTTATTGATCCCTTTACTACTGGAATTGCACCAATCAGCATAATTTTACTTTTTATAGCCCTACTTGCTTTTCGATTAGAAATAATTCCACTGTTATGGTGGTCCTTTGGAATTGGTGCAATCCATGAAATTTTCTCAATTCTTCCATTCGGCACTTTCACTATCATTACTGTATTAACATCGGTCGCTTTATATTTCCTATTAAATAATGTATTAACTAATAAATCGCTATTCCCGTTCGTTTTGTTGGCAATAGTAGGAAGTGCCATTTACAATTTACTACTATTACTTGCTTCCACAGTTTTTTATGCAATGAACAGTATTGAAGTTTCCCTGTACCAAGTGCCCAACCTTTGGACTGGCATATTACTGCAGGCATTAATAAATGGTGGAGCCGCTTTTGTATTATTTCTACTTATTCGTTTGCTTACTAGACGATTTCAAAACCAATTTTTGGTTCGCAACTAATTATGAAACGTTTTAATCCATTTGATATATATGGCAGTTCTGATGATATTAGAGATGATCATATAGGAAACTATACTCGAAATGCCAGTCTAGGTAATGATCTTCCTGACTCTAAATATAGTGCATCCGCATTGAAAGTTTCGGTTGAATTGTCAAAACTACGTATCTTCTTCCTGATTTTATTGGTGGGCATACTTATCCTACTTTCCCGCAGTATTTGGTTTCAAGTAGTTAGGGGGGCTTATTATAGAGAAGCATCCGAGGGAAACAGAATACGGATAGAGACAATAAAGGCCAGGAGAGGAGTCATATACGATCGTAATGGTGAGTTACTTGTTCGCAATGTTCCGAACTTTGCTCTGATCGTTATTCCGGCAGATCTACCTGAATCGGAGTCTGAAAAATCTCTGATATTTGAGTCGATCTCCAGAATTTTGGATATCCCAAGCAGTGAGATAGAAAAAATGATTGAGGATGTTCCTTCTTTTTCGTATGAACCAATTATCATCAAGGAATATATTGATTACGAAAAGGCATTACTATTTCAAATAGAAAGCAACTCTATGGCTGGAGTTTCACTCACAATGCGTGACAGCAGGGAATACACTAATCCGCTTATTGCTGCACATACAGTCGGATATACAGGAAAAATATCTGAAAAGCAATACGATGATGCTCAAAATGGTGAATATCTAATAACTGATTATGTCGGCAAGATTGGACTGGAATATTTCTACGAGGAGTTATTGAAAGGTGTTGATGGAAAAAAGCGTATTGAGGTTGATTCACTTGGAAAGGAAAAAAAGATTGTGGCAAGTCAGGAGGCAGTGTCAGGATCAAACCTCACGTTAACATTAGATATTGGCCTGCAAAAAGTTCTTTATGACAGCATCTCTAATGCCATGTCACGCAGCGGAGCACCAGGTGGTTCGGCAGTAGCTCTTGATCCTCGCACGGGTGAAGTATTGGCAATTGTAAACACACCCAGCTTTGATACAAATGTCTTTTCTAAAGGTATACCAGCCGAGGAATTTAGCAAATTGCTTGATGATCCATCAAACCCACTTTTTATGAGAAGTATTACAGGACAATATCCTTCTGGTTCTACAATTAAACCGGTAATCGCTGCCGCTGCTCTGCAGGAAGGAATTATCACCGGAAGCACCACAGTCCTAAGCACAGGTGGAATTGAAGCAGGGCCTCAATTCTTTCCTGATTGGAAAGCGGGCGGACATGGGCAAACAGATGTTCGAAAGGCAATTGCAGACTCAGTAAACACGTTTTTTTATCTTGTGGGAGGTGGTGATGAAGAAATAGAGGGATTGGGTGTAGAGAGGATTGTTGAATATGCTAGGCTTTTTGGAATTGGCGAAAAAAGTAATATAGATCTTCCAGGCGAGTCAACCGGTTTCTTACCCACTAAAGACTGGAAGCTAGAGACAAAAGGTGAACGTTGGTATCTTGGTGATACGTATCATTTGGCAATTGGCCAAGGTGATATTTTGGTGACCCCCCTACAGGTTGCAAACTTTATTGCAACAATTGCAAATGGTGGAACTCTTTATCAACCGTTTCTTGTTCAGTCAGTAAATGAAGCCAAATCAAATGTTACTTCAAAAATTCAACCGGTTGTAATTAGGGAAAACTTCATTAATTCTGCTTATTTAAAAATTGTACGGGAAGGTCTTAGGCAGGCAGTTACAAGTGGAAGTGCTTCTGGGTTGCAGAATCTTCAAATTGCAGCAGCAGGCAAAACTGGGACAGCTCAGTTTGGCCCCAGCAATAAAACACATGCTTGGTTTGTCGGATTTGCACCCTATGATACTCCCGAGATTGTTGTTGTTGTACTTATAGAGGAGGGTGGTGAAGGCAGCACTATTGCGCTTCCAATTGCACGCGATGCATTGCAGTGGTACTTTAATCAAGAATAGATTGCATTAGCTTGACGAAGTCAATGAAGTTGCGTATCCTTAACAATACCTTTAAAAAAACAGGTATATTTAGAAAATTGGATAGAAAAAATGGAAGATAATAATACATTCATCACAAAAGAAGGTCTTGAGCGACTAAAAATTGAGCTTGAAGATCTAAGAAAAAATAAGCGAAAGGAAATTGCTGAGCGAATCCGTGAAGCAAAAGAGCTTGGTGACCTCTCAGAAAATGCAGAGTATGCAGAGGCAAAAGACGAACAAGCATTCACCGAAGGAAAAATTATTGAACTAGACTACGTCATAAAAAACTGCCAGGTAATAAAAGCTGGCGGGGTTTCAGATACTGTGCTTGTTGGCTCAAGAGTGAAAATTTCTGCAAACGGCAAAGAGTTTGAGTACACAATTATTGGCTCTAATGAAGCCGATCCAGCAAATGGATTGATCTCAAACGAATCTCCAATGGGTAAGGCATTCTTGGGAAAAAGAGTAGGTGACATTGCTGAGGTAAAACTTCCTCTGGGAGATAAGCAATTTAGAATTTTATCTATTGAATAGTCAGTGTTATATGCAAAAATCGCCTCGCTCTTAGCGGGGTTTTTGATTTGAAATAACACAATAATAGTGCTATACTACCTAACAATTAATCTACATAAAAGGACAGAAATGGAGAAAACTGATTATCTAGATGAGCAAACAACTAGGAAGGAAAAGTTAATTAAACTTCGTTCGGAGATCGATACTCCATATCCTTCTAGAATCCAGAGATCACACACAATCAGAGAGATCTTGGATAATTTTACTGATCTTGAAAAATCTGGTTCTGAAATTAAGATAGTCGGTCGCTTAAGAAGTATTCGTAAACATGGCGGCTCAACCTTTACCCATCTTGAGGACGAATCAGGGAAAATGCAGATATATTTTAAAAAGGACAAAGTTACAGAAAAAGTCTATGAATTTTTTGGTGCTAGCATAGACGTTGGTGACTTTATTGAGGTGACAGGCACTTTGTTTGTCACTAAAAAAGGTGAAAATACTATTCTTGCCAAAAGCCTTGTTCTAATTTCAAAAGCTCTGATGCCTCTGCCTGAAAAATGGCACGGTTTGAAAGATGTTGAAACAAGATACAGGAAACGATATTTGGATCTGTTATCAAACAGTGAAGTGAAAGAAATCTTTTTGACCAGAAGTAAAGTCATCAAGTTTATTCGTAACTATTTTATAAACCAAGGATTTTTAGAAGTCGATACACCAATTTTGCAGCTAGTAGCTTCTGGTGCAATTGCGAAGCCATTCAAAACACATCACAACGCTTTAAACACTGATTTATTTTTGAGAATTGCTCCTGAAATATACCTGAAAGAATTAATTGTTGGTGGATTTGAAAAAGTTTTTGAAATGGCAAGATGTTTCCGTAACGAAGGAATTGATTATGCACATAATCCAGAATTCACCCAAATTGAGTTTTATTGGGCATATAAGGACTATCAAGCGCTTATGAAATTTACCGAGGAGCTTTTATATAATCTGGTAAAAGAAGTGAATGGATCGACAAAGGTTAGTTATGATAATTATGAACTGGATTTCAAGCCACCTTTCGCAAGAGTCGATTTCCGTGAAGCTTTAATCAAGGAGTGTGGCGTTGACCTAGATAAATATGATGAAAAAAGTATTCAAAAAATTGCAAAAGAAAAAGGTCTGAAGGTTGAAAAGGAATGGGAGAAAGGAAAAATTGCAGATGAACTTTTCAAAAAATTTGTAAGGCCAAAGCTGATAAACCCAACATTTCTTATTAACCATCCCATTGAGCTGTCGCCACTAGCAAAACAGATTCCCGGTCGGCCAAATTATGTTGAAAGATTTCAGGTCGTTCTTGGTGGAGCTATTGAACTATGTAATGCATACAGTGAGCTAAATGACCCGATTGAGCAGGAAGAAAGATTTAAACAACAGGCTAAGCTGACACGAAAAGGTGATGAAGAGGCAATGAAGAAGGATGAAGAGTTTGTAGAAGCTCTCAAATATGGCATGCCACCAACTGCCGGTTTTGGGATGGGCATTGAACGGCTTGTTAATGTTATTACAAATACTCACAACGTTAAGGAAGTTATACTTTTCCCTACCTTAAAACCTGAGCAGAATGAATAGACGTGATGCATTAGAGTTACTGCATGAATACACAAAAAGCAAAAACTTGATTAAGCATGCATTGGCAGTAGAGATAGCAATGAAGGATTATGCCCGTATCTTTAAGGAAGATGAGGATCTATGGCAAATTGTGGGTTTATTGCATGATTTCGATTATGAAGCCTATCCTGAAGAGCATCCCAATAAGGGGAAGGAAATTCTGGAGAAAAGAGGAGTGGCTCCTAACATTATTGATGCCATTCAAGCCCATGCTGAGTTTACTGGTGTTCTAAGAGATACACTGTTGAAAAAGGCAATTTTCGCGGTAGATGAATTAACTGGTTTTATTGTTGCGGTATCACTAGTCCAACCAAATAAAAGTTTATCTGAAGTAACAGTCAACTCCGTAAAAAAGAAACTGCGTCAAAAGGGGTTTGCCCGCCAAGTCAAGAGGGATGATATTATCAAGGGTGCGAAAGAGTTAGATCAATCGCTTGAAGAGCATATTGGCAATGTGCTTAAAAGTATGCAAACAATTAGCAATAAGCTAGAATTGTAATATGAAAGTACTATTAGCATCAAGTAACCCTGGGAAAATTGAGGAATACACTAAGTTTTTGAGTGAGGCTGGAATTGAGATAGAAACACTAAAGAGTCTGGATATTAAAAATGGTTTTGAGGAGAGGGGACAAACCTTCACTGAAAACGCTCAAGGAAAAGCAATTTACTACTATCAAATAGCGAAAATACCAACCATAGCAGAGGATTCAGGATTAGAAATTGATTATCTTAATGGCGAGCCGGGAGTAAAATCAAGACGCTGGCTAGGTTACACTCTTTCTGATGAGGAGGCGCTTAGGTTATTAAAGGAGAAAATTCAGCATATACCGCCTAACAAACGATCAGCACGTTTTACGGCAGTAACTTGCTTGGTAAAATCTGAAAAAGAAATTCATACAGTACATCATGCAATCACTGGGCAACTTACAGACGAAGTAAATAAATATTTTCCTCCAGGTTTTCCTTATCGTGCACTATTTATTGAAAATACATTCAGAAAGTACCTAATGGACCTTTCAGAGGATGAGTACAGCCAAATTAATCATCGCAAAAAAAATATTGAAGAAATAATCAAATATTTGTAAAAATATGTTGGATATTAAATTATTACAAGATGATAAAAAAAGTGTAGAGGCTGCCTTGCTAAAGCGCGTAGACAAGAAAAACCTTGATTTAAATAGTATTATTCGTCTTGATAAAGAGAGGAGAGCAATTCTGACCAAGAAGGAAGCGCTGCAAGCTAAAAGAAATGAGGCATCAAAGACTAAGCCTGATAAAGAAACTGTAGAGGTGATGAAAGCGCTAGGATCTGAAATTAAGAATCTGGATAAAGAATTGACAGAAATTGAAGCCGAATATAATTCGCGTCTCGCGGCACTACCAAATATCCCAGCGAATGATGTAGTAGCTGGAGGAAAAAAGAATAATAAGATACTTGATTCTTTTGCGGAACAGCCGAAATTTGATTTTAAACCTAAAGATCATGTTGAATTGGCAACAAATCTAGAACTAATTGACTACAAACGATCGGCTAAGATGTCTGGATCAGGATTTTGGACTTATATAGGAAACGGGGCGCTGCTTGAATGGGCACTTCTGAACTATTTTATTGATTATCATCGCAATCATTCTGAATATGAATTTATGATTCCACCTTATCTTTTAAATCAGGAGTCAGCGTTCATTTCTGGACATTTGCCAAAGTTTAAGGAAGATTTGTACTGGACGGAAGAAGAAAAGATTTGCTTGAATGCAACAAGTGAAATGATGCTTGGCAACTTTCATGCTGGCGAAATATTGGCAAAAGATGAACTACCAAAAAAGTATTATGCATTTTCTACATGTTTTAGGAGAGAGTCCGGAGCATATCGCACAGAAGAACGCGGTATGATACGAGGGCATCAGTTTAATAAAATAGAAATGTTTCACCTTACAGTACCTGAAGATTCTTGGACGTCATTTGATGAACTTGTTAAATATGCACAGGAATTAGTTGAAGGCCTGGATCTGCATTACAATACAGTACAACTGGCAGCAGGGGATACCGGAACAGCAATGGCAAAAACAATTGACTTGGAGGTGTGGATTCCTAGCATGAATACATACAAGGAAGTTTCAAGTATCTCTAATGCCCTAGATTATCAGGCTCGGCGTGGAAATATACGGTTTAAAGACAAAGATTCCAAAAACCAATTCGTACATACTTTAAACGCCTCGGGCTTGGCAACAAGCAGAATCTTTCCAGCAATACTAGAACAAAACCAACAATCTGATGGCAGCGTTAAGGTGCCGAAGAAACTGCAACAGTATATGGGTGGGCTAAAAGTGTTAATGCAAAAATAAATCATGTCAGAAAATCTTACTTGGGTTGAAATTGATTCACAAGCCCTCACTTATAATTTTAATCAGATTAGAGGTGCAATAGGTCCACAAGTACTATTTATGCCTGTAATAAAAAGCAATGCCTATGGGCACGGGATGGTTGAAATTGCTAAAATAGTTTCACAAGCGGGTGCTGATTATCTTGGAGTAGTAAATGGTGACGAAGCTCTTTTTCTGCGCAGTTGCTCTATTACGACACCAATTCTCGTATTGAGTTATTATGCAAAAGGCCAAATTAAAGACCTGATCCAACAGGGTGTTGACTTAGTTGTCTATAATCTTGAAACAGCAAAAGAAATTTCTAGAGTTGCTTCCAATTCAAATATCACCGCCAAGATACATGTGAAGGTTGATACAGGAACGTCCAGACTGGGCGTGGCTATGGAAGATGCAACAGATTTTATAGATCTGTGTTCCGGATTAAACATGATTGAGGTGACTGGAGTATTCACTCATTTTGCTGATTCAGAAAATGATGACTGGTCCTTCACAAATGAACAAATTGAAAAATTTCGCAATCTACTTTTTGACCTCCAGAAGAAAGGAATAAAAATTCCTATTCCTCACGCTGCGTGCAGTTCTGCTACTTTGGCTGCCACCGAGACGCATTTTAGCATGGTTCGAATCGGAATATCTCTCTATGGATTGTGGGCATCTGAAGAGAATAAAGCGATTGTTCAAAAGAAATACCCGGAGTTTGACTTAAAACCGGTTCTTAGCTGGAGTGCTCGAATTATACAAATAAATAGCTTGGCAAAAGGTTTGTCAGTGGGTTATGGATGTTCATATAAAGCAAAAAAAGATTCGACAATTGCTGTTTTACCTGTTGGTTATAACGAGGGATATAGTCGACTTCTTTCAAATAAAGGATTTGTATTAGTAAAAGGAAAAAAATGCCCGGTAGTAGGCAGAGTTTGCATGAACTTGTGCATGATCGATATAACAAACATTCCTGGCGTAAAAGTAGGTGATAGGGTTATAATAATTGGTAAACAAGGGAAGAATGAGATTACAGCCGACCAGATTGCAACTGAAACTAATACTATTAATTATGAAGTTGTAACGAGGATTAATTCTCAAATTCCCAGAATAATTGTATAATATTTTACGACGCTTGTATGAGTATAAAGAAAATTAGAGTAGGGGTGATATTCGGCGGACGATCTGGAGAACACGAAGTATCTATTGTTTCAGCAGAAAGTATCATTAATGCCCTTAACAAGGATAAATATGAAATAGTCCCAATTGGGATCACTAAAACCGGAAAGTGGATTGCTGGATCAAATGCATTTGAAGTTTTAAGAGCCGGGACAAAGCAAATACTACCAAAGTATGAGAAAATGGTGACACCTGACGCAACTAAGAAGGGGCTGGTCCAAATGTCATCGCACGGCTCAAGCAAGCAGAATATTCTTGGACTAGATGTGATAATTCCAGTCGTTCACGGACCTTCTGGTGAGGATGGAACTTTGCAGGGACTTCTTGAATTAGCTGATATTCCATATGTCGGTGCCGGTGTATTGTCGTCATCAGTGGCAATGGACAAAGTTGTATCAAAGCAACTATTTATTCAGGCTGGTTTGCCTGTATTGTCGTGCGTCAGTTTTCTCCGAAGTGAGTGGCAATTGAATAGAAATAAGATTTTAGCCAGCATTAAAAAATCATTAAAATATCCCATTTTCGTGAAACCTGCTAATTTGGGATCATCAGTCGGAATTGGGCTAGCAAAAGACCAAAGAAGCCTTATATCGGCCATTTTGGAAGCCTCACGCTATGATAGAAAAGTATTAGTTGAACAAGGATTGACGAGGCCGAGAGAAATAGAAATTGGCGTACTTGGAAATAGCCGTCCCGAAGCATCTGTCCCAGGAGAGATCATTCCCTGTAACGAGTTTTATGACTACGATGCAAAATATATCGACGAAAACTCAAAGGCAATAATACCAGCAAAGTTGTCAAAAAGTACAACCAATAAAATTAAAAAAATGGCTATTAAAGCCTACGCAACAATCGATTGCTCAGGAATGGCAAGAGTAGATTTCTTGATTGATAGAAAGACGGATGAGATATATCTTAATGAAATAAATACAATACCAGGATTTACATCAATTAGTATGTATCCTATATTGTGGGAAGCTTCGGGTGTTCCATATTCCAAACTAATCGATAAGCTGATCAAACTGGCAATTGAAAGATTTAATGATTCCAGACAATCATTAACATCGTATAAACCAAAAGAGAACTGGTATAAACAAAAATAAAAAGCTAGTATGTTCCGTAATAAACGAAAAATAAAGCAGCCCCGTGGTTTCCGAAAGAGGGAAATCAAAGTTGTAAACAAACCAGTTTACGAAAATCCCTATTTCAAAAGGAAAAAACCGGGCATTGTTTTGCGACTCATAAGAAGTCCTAAAAAAATATTGGTATACCTAATTATCGGGGGATTAATATATCTATTTTTTTATTCTTCATTTTTTATCATTGACCAAATAGAAATTCGAGGTAACCAGGAGCTAACATACGACACCATTCGTTATGAAGTGAATAAGGCATTTGTTGAACGACGGTTTCTTGTATTAAGACAAAGCAATTTCTATATATACAACACTAAGGAAGCTGAGCAGTATCTTTGGGATACTTTTGTATTAGATGAGGTTAGTATAACAAAAAGATTTCCAGATAAGCTAATAGTAAACTTGAAGGAAAAAATTCCAAATTTGACGTTGGTTACTGAAAAAGCGTTCTATTATATGGACCTGGAAGGAATTGTAACTCATATTGTTCCGGAAACGGATATTAAGGAACATTTCCCAAAAGTGGAGGATATGAATAAAAGAAGCATCAAATTAAAGGATCAAATAATTTCCAGGGAGGTAGTTGACGCAATATTTACTTTAAAAGACAGCTTCAGCGGTAAAACCAATTCTGAGATTGACAGATTTTTGATTCCAGAAACAACATGTGCATCAGATATGGATGAAGAAGAGGTTGTTAGTAATGACGAGGACTCAACTAATGTAAATACTTCAAATACTAATACAAATTCTTCTACTTCAAAAAACAGTAATTTGAATGCGAATAGCTCCAATAATGATGAAGAATGTAACCTAGTGGCCGCAATTCAGGATATTGCAGTTTTGACTACTGAGGGCTGGAGGGCATATTTTACAATAAATGATGAAATAGAAACTCAGCTAGAAAGACTTAAGGTCTATTTACTAAAAAAGGCTCTTGATAAGCAAACAAGAGAGAATATTGACTACATTGATCTTAGATTTGGAGAGAAGATCTATATCAAGGAATAATACTATGTCGATAAGATCAGATTATTATCGTCAAGAATCAGGGTTAATTAGAATCCCAGAAGGATTTGATAAATTTCATGTATCCTGGACTTTAGATAATGTTTTATCTGGCTTTAAACAATTTTATGAAGAAAACAATAGATGGCCAGTTGGGGCTGATATGAAAATATGTGAATATCTTCCAAATGTAAAAACACTCGAGAGAAACTTTGGCGGGATTACAAATGTTCGAAAACAGCTTGGTCTATCAAATATTGACTATTCAAAAGGTAAAGATAGAAGCAAAAAATCAAAATTCCTACAGAAACAAGGCTTCGAAGCAGAACAAGCAGTATACGAAATATTGGCAGATTATTACCATGAACCATTCGTTCATAATCAGGCAAGGGTAATTGTAAAAAATAAAGCATTGAATCTAGATTTTCTAGTTTATCACACAACAGGTAAATATGCAGTTGATGTATTTTTCCCTGACGACGAAAGAGGTCGTTTTACTAATAATGCTTGCGTAAAATTTAATACCTACGGGGATTTCCAATATAAAGTATATCTTGTAGTGTTTAATCCAAAAATAACTCAAGACGATATTATAAGAGTGGATCATTCAATAAAAAAGAACCGTAATGAGAACTCAATTCTAGTTCATATAACTGAATTTGAGAAGGTAATATATAAGTATATACCCTTAAAAGACCCATATAGTAATTAGGGTATATTCTGGCGCCACAAAAGGTTTATTGTGCGACTCATACCATATCACAAAATACAGGGACATAACGTCCCCTTTTGTTTATTAGATGTGTTCGAATATGCTACCTAGTTTAACTTGCTGGTAGATACTTCATAGGGTCATTAGGTAAACCATCAACCCTCACTTCAAAATGCAAATGTGCACCAGTACTAAATTTGCCAGTACCTGGCGACCCTGGCATTCCACCAGTTGCTCCAATTACATCGCCTCTGCGAACAAATTGATCCGGTACAACATCGATTCTGCTAACATGTCCATATACGGTTGCTAGTCCATCACCATGTACTACTAAAATGTAGCTGTAGCCCAGTCCTGCATCTTTTGCAATCGCCACATATCCGGAGGCAGCGGCTTTGAGTGCAGTCCCCTGCGGAATTCTTATGTCCATACCACTATGTTGAAACCATCTTGCAAAAGGATAATCGGCGCAATGGAAACCGCAGGAAATTCCTAAATATGGATTGACCGGCCAAGAAAGTGTTGCATCACCCGCAATAATTTCCGCTCCACTGCCGTCATATTCCTCCCCTTCCAAACGCGTTCTCATTTCCCTTTCCAGGTCGGTAATTGCAGAATTTGCTTTGCTTTGTTCAGACTTAACCTGTTCTACTAGACTCTGAAACTTTCCTTCGTCCATTTGCGTCTCAAAAAGTAGCTGATCTTGATATGACTTCTCCCCTGCCAGATCCTGCTTTTCCCCCTGCAAATTGTTTCTTTCTTTTTCTACCTCTGTCTTTTTGTCATCCAAATTAACAGACTGCTGTTCAAGGCTTTCTTTTAATGTCTTTAAAGAATCCAGTGAGTCCTTCGTTTTATTACCAAGCGCTTCAATGTATTGCAGCTGTAAAAAATAGTCAGAAAAGTTTTCATTGGAGACGACAACCTCTAGATATGTCTTTTGATCATACTCATACATTTCTCGGATAATTTCACCTAAATCATCCTTCTCATAGCCGATTTCTTTTGTCTTCTCCCCTATCCTGTATTGAAGATCGGTAATTTCTAGTTCCAATTTTTCGATTGTAGTTTCTTTTGATAGAATATCAGTTTCCTTTTTGCCAATTCTATCACTAATCAGAGAAATCTCACTTTGGATAGTTGCCCCTTCTCGCTGTTTAAGAGCAATATTCTTTTTGTATTGATCTATTTTTTCCTGCAATTCATCTATTTGATCCTGCTTTTGATCAATCTGTTCGTTAATTTCCGTCACGATTTGTTCTTTTTCCTCGTCAGTTATGTCATCACTTTCCTCTAGCAATGCCAGGCTGGGAGCAAACAAAAAACCGGCGAAAATCAACGCCAGTCCAAACGGGTATAGGAAATTCTTGCTCTCTGTTTTTGTTTTAGGCCAAAATAGCATATTTGTTATTCTAGTGTTGTTTAGTATACACTGTTTTGCTTATTTTGGCAAGTACATCCGGTAATGTCCACACACATATGGCGGTTTTCTAGGGTAGTGACTATCCTAGATAAATATGTGTATAAATATGCCAAAAACAATTAAAGAAGAGAGGTTGAGATGGATAATACCCATCTACAAC
>Ga0180007_10002953_pt1 | contig 19557 bp, 21 predicted proteins | sample MM_PC_MetaG_FD_121122 | JGI IMG/M metagenome (GOLD analysis project Ga0180007, IMG submission 121122) | Groundwater microbial communities from the Aspo Hard Rock Laboratory (HRL) deep subsurface site, Sweden - MM_PC_MetaG | ecosystem: Environmental > Aquatic > Deep subsurface > Groundwater... | reverse complement strand
TCATGATGTATTCGGGATGATAAAAGATTGTCATATCTATGACAATGATTACAAATACCAATTGAATCAAAGATAATTTTGCTGTCGGTTGTATCCATAATGCATCTAGTGCATCTTTGATAATTCTGATTACTATTCATTCATAAAAAGATTAGCTATTTCTGTTTTTGAGGGATAATTAATCAGAACCCCCCGTTCCTTACTTTTGAAAACGAAAATACTTCCCGCAGCCGCTGCTGAGGCACCTCCCTGCTTAATTACTTCTTCCATATCCTTCATGCATGATGCACCACCCAAAGCAACAATGGGAACATCGACACTATCAGCAACATTTCTGGTTAATGTTATATCATACCCACTCATTGCTCCCTCTTTATCAATTGATTGAATAATTATTTCACCAGCGCCTGCCTCTACAACTTTTTTTGCATGCATCAGCAATTCTGTCGATTGCTTTTGTTGTCCTGAATGTGTGTATATTTTATAATTTCCAAGTATAGTCTTCTTTACATCAATGCATACAACGATACTTTGGTTACCGTATATCTTCGCTGCTTCTGTGATTAAATCGTAATCGAATGAAAAGCTGTTAAGAATGACCTTTTCAATTCCCAGATTGAAAAGCATTTTTATGGTATCGAGATTACTAATACCACCCGCATACCCAATGGGCATAAAAGCTTCACTTACTATCTCCTCAATCCATTTGAAATTAGGGTCTCCTCCATTTTTTGTTACCGCAATATCAGCAATAACTAACTCATCTACCTCCTTTTCATTGAAGATGCGTACTGCATTTATCGGATCACCAAGATACACAGGGTTTTTAAAGCTTTTCGTTTTTACAATTCCTTCGTCGTAAAGCAGAAGGGTGGGTATGATGCGGGGGAGGATCATAAATTAATAAAGTTTTCCATCAATTTCATGCCATATTTGTGACTTTTTTCAGGATGGAATTGAACAGCAAAAATGTTATCTCTTTCCATAGCAGACACAAACTCATAACCATATATAGTTTTCGTAAGGTTGATTGAAGCTTCATGGGTTAAAAAATGATAACTGTGGACAAAATAAAAGCGTTTATCAGTAAAACCCTCAAACAATTTGCTATTCTTTTGTAAAGTTAAAAAATTCCAACCCATATGAGGAATCTTTTGATTGCTCTGAAGCTGCTCCTTCTCAAATTTAATAACACGAGCATTAAACCAGTTTAACCCATCTTTTATCCCCTCTTCTGATGAAGCACACATCAATTGCGCACCCAAGCATATGCCAAGAATAGGTGTTTTATACTGAAGAACAGCATTATTTAAGGATTCCACGAGGTTATTCTTAAGCAGATTGTTCATTCCGAAGTCAAAATTTCCGACTCCTGGCAAGATAAGTTTTTTGGATTTTTCGATTTCAATGGGATCGCTTGTAATTAAACAGCTGCCACCAATCCTTTTTATCATGTTTTTTATGCTCAGTATGTTACCTGCTCCATAATCAATTATTGTTATCATAATTCTAATTAAATACTTTCTAACTTTTCTTTAGCTGTATGGTTAACACATTCTTCGGTGCTTATATTACTCATTAAAATGATTCCTATCCAAATTAAAAAGACTCTTAAATCCTCAATGGAGTTAGATTTCATAAAATCTAACAGAAAGAAAAACAGAATTAGTTTCAATTCTAGTGCAATATTATTAATTTTGAGATATTTAGAGACACGACCACCAAAAATAATTGCTAAGATTAAACCAATCACGCCCGCTTCAAATAGAATTTCAAGTATTAGGTTATGAGGATATGCTCTCATATCGACATTAAGATAGTATAAGCCAAAGCTACCCAAACCATGACCAAAAATTGGTTTCTCAAGAAAACTTTCCCAAGCAAAGACCCACATTGGATATCTTGGATTAAGATAAGAATCTGTTGGATCTTCTATTAACGATGCTAATCTTTCAAAAGTGCGTTCATGTAATGATAACTCAACAGATAAAATAAATAATCCTGCAATAACGATGAAATAGATTATTAAATTTCTAATAAAACTTCCTCTAATTAGCATTTTAGCAAAATAAATCAAAAGCAATATAACAGTAATAACGAATGGGCCACGACCACCTAAAAGTAATATAGCTAACAAGCTAAGAATTTTTACAGTATTAATAAAGAAACCTCTATCTTTTAAATACAAAAATAATGAGGTGGCTAAAAATGTTGATATTGATAAGTAGTCAGGTGCTAGTAAAAGATCACCTGTGATAAAAAAAGTACTAAACTGACCTGTGACAAACAAAAATGTTAGTATAGTAACCAAAGCTACATATACGATTTTAAATATTGCTCTAAAATATATAAATGAGTTTTTTTTACTAAATATGATTGTGACAATAAATAAACTTAATATACTCATTAACAATTTACCAGCTTTCAATAGGGAATAGGTGTTGCTAGGTGAATAAACCATAGTAATCAGATAGAAAATGCTGAACGGTATTATCCACAGTAAAACATTTAATACTTTAGAGCTAATACTTGGCTTATTGAGAAAAGAAGCTAATAGTGCAATTATAAAAGTTAAAAGTGTAAAATCCACTGGAAGATTAACATACCGTTTTAACATTCCTGATAGTATTAGTAGAATTACGGTTAGCACTTGTATGAAACTTAGAACTCTCATTTTTATTTGCTCCCGGTTTCATATTCACTGATCAATGAATCGATTGTATTAATGGCGTAACCGATTGACATTATTTCTGTGAGATTTTGATAATTGTTGTTCCTTTTGCCTTTTGAAAGCACCTTATTTCTTACATAAATTTTGACGCGAAGGATATAAATTTCAAATAAGTAGTAAATTAATTTAATATAGCAGTCGATTCTACTGAAACCAAATTTGCCCCAAATGGTATTAAGTATACGCTTTCTCATTCCTTTGTCAAAAACCAGACAACTGGCATACAAAAAGGATAAATTCATTTTTTTAAGTAAAATGATTTTATTAAGTGACTCCAGGGCTCTGATTGTAGACGCTGCATATATGGTTGTTCCTGACCAATAATATGGAATATTTTTTGACCAAAGAGCACTGGTCTCTTTAGGTAAAAATGCCTGATCTTTAATCTCCCCAATATGTTTACCTATCGCTCCTGCACCTGCAGTACTTTTAACAGAGGTTCCAGATATAATATATGGGATGTCTACGTAAGCCATTTTTTTAACGAAATTGCTTATTGCAATTGCATTAGCCATATCAGGGCTGGGACCGGGAAAGTATGTGCCAGCTGTTTGCCGAAGTGAATCCATAACACTTCTTTTAATAACTGCATGATAGACTCTAGGAAGATTCAGAATTCGTGTTCCGCCAACTTTTAACACATTAGCAATAATTTCGTCAACATTTAGATCTGCGATTTGTCCATTGAACTCTTTGATAGTAATAGTTCCTGAAAAATTTGAACTGTGATATCGATGTGTTACATCTGGCCATATATAAGTAGGCTTGTTAAAAAGATAGGCATCATACTTGGAATTCATCTTCTTAAGAAAGTCAATAAGCTTCATCGAAATTCCATCATCATCACCAATCATGGTAACATATTCGCCAATAGCGTTTGCAACAGCTAAATCAGCATTTTCAACAACCGAGAGATGTTCTCCATTATAAAAGTACTTTATTCGTTTCTGATTATGCTTCTCTAAAAATTCAACTATTTTAATGTTATCTTTAGAATTATCCTGAACGATTACTTCGAAATCGTCTCTTTCAACCCTAATAAAAAACAGCAATAGTTCTAAGAGATACTCATACCTGTCTTTAGTTGGTATAACTATGCTTAATAATGGCTTCATATTATTATTTTATAAATTTCAGTTGTTTGCTCAAAATTCGTATTTCAGCACGTGGAATAAGCATAAGAGTTGTCACTATAAAAGTCATTATTATTGAAAACCCAATCCATATTAAAGCGTAGAACCGGTTTAGTCTTATAAAATCAGGTATGAATGAAAATAAGTAGCCTATTATAAGCGTAATAAATAGTGGAAGTATTATTGGTTTTAAAAAAATGCTTTTTAAATTGTTATTTGCAAAAAACTTTTTATTAATAAAATATATGAATAAGAGTGTAATGGTAACCTGAACAATACAATACACATAAGCCGCTCCAATTGCACCATAATGCGCAGTCATAAGCCAATAACCAGGAAGTGTTAGCACTAAACTTATTATGCCCATAATATTGTTTAACTTAGTGTATCCATTCGCAATAGCTATGTTAAAAGGTATAATTTGTAGAGCAAGAAACGATACTCCTATCGATATTACCTTCAAAAGAAAATGACTTTCTAATGCTAACTCGTTTTTCCCTGTCCATAGCCAAATTAGTTCATAACTAAAGTTAAAAATATTAGTCATTAAGGAGAATACTAGTAATGTAACTATGATATGAGTTTTATTAAATAGAATTTCTGCTTCTGATAAAAGATTAGATGTAAAATAGCTTGTTAACCTAGGAAGAATTGCAATAGAAATTGGGTTTACAACTATCAGTATTCCCATAGATAATGATACTGCAAGTGTATAATATCCTAAGCTTTCAATGGGTAATAGTTTACTGATAGCTAGCTTATCCATCTGTGTGTTCAGGGCTGCTACAAGAGAAATTAAAAGCATCCCTCCTGCAAATTTCCATATCCTCTTTAAAACCTGATTTTCAATCTTGATAATACCACTGAAATATTTACCATTTATTTCCTTGCGAAGTAATAAACCTGATAAAATGACGAATATAACGGTTGATGCAGCTTGCCATATAAAAAACAGTTTCAAACTGGGAGTTATGAGTAAAGTGAGCACAACAAGTCCATTGCGAGCTATCCCCCATGACATTTGAAGCAAATTAGACTTTACCTGTTGTTCCAGTCCTATAAACCCCCCTAAATAGAAACGTATTAGTAACTGAAAACCGATGTCAAAACTTAAAATCTTTATAAAAAGAGCAACCTCGGTAGGTGTGTATGAATCGGATGTAATCCAATCATTAGCTATTAAATTGGAAAAAGTGATAACAATGAGGATCGCAAGTGAAGCAATAATAAAATATAGTGACTCCAGTGTCTTGAATGTTCTTGCTTTTTCAGTTAAACTATGATCAGAACGTGCTAGTTCCCGTGAAAGTGTAGCAGTTAATCCTGAATCCAACACAGCCATTAATCCTGCAATAACAAGTCCAAAACTAATTAACGAATAGCTTTCAAATCCCAATAGCTCAATATAAAGCGGGATAAATAGAAAATTTGAAAGAACACTCCAAAATCTTCCTATAAAGTTAGCTATAATATTTTTAATCATGAACGTGCCTTGATTATTTTTGCAGGAACACCACCACCAATGCTATATGCTGGAATATCTCTATTGTTAAAAGAATTCGCAGCAATAATCGAACCTGTTCCAATTCTTACGCCTTTGCCAATAGAGCAATTTGAAGAAATCCATACATTATCTTCAATATAAACAGGCGCCTCAGTATTTCGCTGCTTAACCAGTGGCACATCAATTTCATTGTATCCATGGTTAAATGCAATAATAACAACATTTGGGGCAATCATAACATTTTTCCCTATGTAAACACCAACACTCTCTCCCGATATTGAACAGTTTTGAGCGATAGAGCTTCCTTCGTCCATTTCGAATTTTCCTCGTATTCTTACATTAGGTGAAATAGAGGTTTTTCTGTGAATTCTACATCCTTTCGAGTTATAATAACTTACTCTGAATTTACTATACTCATCCGGTAAAAATAAAAGAAATGAAAACCAAAGGCTTTTAAATGCTAATTTAATCTTTTCCATTGATTATTCTAATGCTTAATGAAATCATAATTTTTCATTAAAAAATTCCTTTTCCTTTTTGATTCTCTGCTGCCATATTCTAAATAGATATGAATTTTCATTTAGCTTATTTACGGCTAACTTTAGAGTTATATTCATCAATAATATTTAGTGAATTGTCTGTTGAGCCAATGTTTATGAGGATGATTTCGAGATGCTGATATGTTTGTTGAATAACCGAATTCAAGCATTTCATTAAAAATTACTCAGAATTGTAAACAGGTATAATAATTGAAACTAATATACGAAATGAATCAGTCATTGGATTTTGTTATGTAAGTCACATTTTTAAAAACCAGCTTATTGCCAAATTCATCTTCAAGGTATGCATTTGGATAAGGATCTGTTAAGCTTCTTATAAAATTATAAATTTCTTTTAAGGTTTTGTTAGCGAAGTCCTCTTTAGATAATTTACTTTCTTCTGGTTTGCGCCTTTTAAAGTATGTTCCATTCTTGATATTTTGTTCTGTAGCCTCAATTTTCGGATATTCATTAAAGAATGAGTAAAGAAGTTTAGTAGAACTTGTGATTAAATTTTCAAAAACATCATTCATAGTATCACCCGATAAGTCTAAATCCTCCTTAAGCCATATATCGCCCGCATCTATTTTGTCAGGTGATAGAGTCATTAATGTGACTTTGGTTTTTGTTAGACCATGTATTATTTGATGCTGCAGAGGTGATCTGCCTCTGAAATCTGGCAAGTTGGAGGGGTGTATTCCCAAAAATAGAAATTATTGTGTAATTTTATTTTCAATTATCCAAATTCCATCAATGAAAAGAATAAGATTGCTTATTAACCCTATATTTCTCTCTCCCTGGCACGTTTCATAAAAAACCAATGCCAAAATTGAAATGACCAGCGATACCATCCTAATTGGAAAGGTAATCATAAAAATACCTGCTGTTGTTTTCGGCCTTAGCGTAATTTCTCTTGAGATAACCAGGTTAGCACTTACATTCATTGCGAATATGGAAAACAATGAAGCCAATGCTAATAAAGCATTTAATGTTCCATACCCTTCCGGATTAAGTTTGCGGGCAAGAAACATAAACACGAAGAAACCGATCACTGCCTGCGAAACATCAGAAAGCAATAGGTAAGACCAGTTCTTAATAAGACTGTTTTTCGTCAATTTATTTTAGGTTGTATTCTGATTATAAAGCAATAGTTCTTTGACCATGCGTTAAGCCAGAAAGTGCCACGCATTAAAACAAAGTTTACAATCCATTTTTGTTGTTCAATATTATCCTGTTGTACTTAATATTTCAACTATAATTGAAATACTGTCTACTGAGCGATCGTTTATAAGAATGATTTCGAGATGCTGATATGTTTGCCCAACAATGGAGTCAATACATCTTTGTATATAAGCCTCCATGTTAAACACAGGAACAATAATAGAAACCTTAGTTTTATTCATGAAAACCTAAGATAATTCGGTATAAATGTTTTCTAGTCTGTTTATCAGTTTTGTATGTGGTGGGACGTCCTTGATTACCTTTGTTCCCATTCCAATTAAGCTATTATGACCTACTGAAATTTGATGTCTTATCATCACACCCACCCCTAAATAACAACAATCACCAATATTTACATCGCTCGCTAAAAAGTTGCCAACTGAAAGTACGCAATGATTACCTATTTCGCACTCATGACCTAAGAACGTGTTACCACATAAAAATACATCATGACCTACTTTCACCATGCTTGATAGTATTACATTTCCATAAATTACCGCTCCCGGTTCAATAGTTGCCGTTTCGCTAATTACAGCAGTTGGATGAATAAGAGATGCAAATCGTTCATTGGAGAAAGTAACCTTTTCTCGCACTAATTTTCTCAATCCAGGCCTATAAGCATCTCCAATTGAAGAAGCAAAAAAAGCATCAGGATAATTACTAGAATCAGGTATGGAACCTAGAACGGGGTATCCATAAACAGTCTGGCCATGCAACTGAAGATTATCATCAAGATAGCCCAAAATGTTCCAGGTAGGGTTTATCTTGTTCATAGCATGTGCTATATCAATTAGATCAAATGCTGTCCCCCCAGCACCTAAGATTATTAATTTTTTCATCTTATTTGGCTTTAAAAGTTACACGATTAATGTAAAGTTTTCCCTTTTCATCCTCAATATATCCATTTGGATAGGGTTCTTCCAGACATCTGAAAAAATTATACAACTCCTCAGTTGTCATATTAACTAATTGCTCTTTACTTAGTTTGCTATCTTCAGGCTTTCTTTTGGGTCTTACTATTTCTTCAGCAGGCCATTCACGCCAATGAATGTTGGGAAAATCATTCAAATACATATTGAACAAAGCTTTGCTGGTAACAGTCATTTGTTCCAGAATGTCATCCATATTACCCGTGAGATCTAAATCTACTTCATGTGAGAAGAGTCGATTATGTGTATGCGCTCTGGATGAGTTTTCATCATAAGTGAATGAGAAAATACGGTGTTTGGACCGTGTTATTCCATCAATGATTTGAAGCTGAATAGGTGTGCCATATGAGTATCTGTCGAGTTCGGCGCAATGTACTCCAATAGCTTGAACTTTGCTTACAATCTCAGGTCCCAGTTCTTCGCTCCAACCGCATGAAATTATCAAATCATACTCAAATAAAGGAAGTTTAATAAGATCTTCATGGGTTTTACATAAAACTATTTCTAAAACTTTGGGATGCTTTGCCACCGTAGGGTAAACATCCAGTGCCCATTTCCGATAGGCTAAGAAAATGACTTTCATATTTTTCTTGATTAAGAAATTTGTTCAGATTTTACCCACCACCCACTCGGTAGTGCCAGAAAACAATTGTAGAATTTGGTTACTCCTGGCAATTTTATTTGATCTCCAAAAACGCTATAGACATTGTTGTTTAAATGCACACCTGATGCGTAGAACCCTTTTTCGCGATAATACTTGAGCACCTCCATTTTATTAGATGCTAAAATTCCAAAAACCCAAAAGTTTGGATTTTGAAATGATTTTTGCAAATCCAATATCGAATGATTTTGAATCTTTATCATTTCAAGCCAGGTTTTTGCATTTTCCCTTTGTTTATCCACTAATTTACTGATTAACTCCATCTGAACACAACCAATGTAGCTGTTTATTTCACTAAGGGTCGCTCCATATCCAGGCTCAGTAATATCACAGTTTTTTGATATTTCTCCATTTTCATCGCGAAAAAGTTCGCGCCGGATTCCATAATCTCTAATACGTTTTGCTTTTTCAAAAAGCATATCATCTTTAAAACTTACAGCTCCACCATCGATGGTGTTAGGCAAACGCACGGTTTGGAAAGAAAAAACTGTTGCGTCAGTTCCGGTATTTCCAATTATCTTGCCTTTATATTTTGACCCATAGGCTTCAATGGCGTCATCAACTACATAAACGCCATATTGCTTTCCAATTTCATTGATTTCATCAATATATCCGGGATATCCGCAGAAATGGTTATGGAAAATAGCTTTCGTTTTGGGTGTGATTTTTTGTTTTACACTTGAAGGACAAAGTGTGCCGACTTCAGGATCAATGTCAGCCCAAACCACTTTTGCACCAATAGTAGCGAAGGGTTGATTGGATGCCAGGCAACTCATTGGTGAGGCAATCACTTCGTCACCGGCTTTTACACCAAGCGTTGCTAATGCAACGAGCATGGCTGAATTAAATGAATTAACAACAGCAATATTGGTGCTACCAATGAATTCTCCCAGTTTTTCTTCAAATTTTCGCCCCCATTTGCCATATGAGAGTGCTCCTGATTGAAGGATATTATTCAATTCAGGCAAGCTTTCGGGCATGTATGGTTTATACAAAGGAATCACTTACCAGCCTTTTTTTATCGTTTCAACAATTAATTCCCGTGCTTCGGGATTAAGCCACCAACCACAGGGTAGGTGTACCATTTTTTGATAAAATTTATCCAGATTAGGCAATTGAGCGTTGAAATCATTTAGGTAGCTATGCCAGTCGTTTCTTTTGTGCAATTCAGAAGCCATAACGCCAATTTCTTCCATTTTTTTGATAAAACCTTCACGATTTTCAACTTTTAGCGTATAAAGCCAATAAGCAGGTTCACTACCAGGATAATACGCTATCAATTCAACTCCAGATGTATTTTTTAAATGCTTATCGAAATACTGGCCGTTTTCGATATGAGCGTCTAAAATCTTAGGAATCTCATTTAATTGAACTAAACCAATTGTTGCATTCACATTGTTCATGTGGTATTTATATCCCTGAAACTGGATATTGTTTTCGAGCCGGGTATTTGTTTTATCAATGCCAAACCATCGGATTAACTTTGCTTTTTCGTACTCATCCTGATTATGAATTTGTAACATTCCGCCGTCAATCGTGGTAAGTTGCTTAATGGCCTGAAATGAAAAAACGGTGTATGGGAAATGATTACCTGTTTTAAAACCATTAAACTTTGCCCCCAAAGCATGTGCGGAATCATGAATAACAGGAATATTATATTTTTTTGATATCGCCTGTATGGCAGGAACATTTACTGGTATTCCGGCATAATCAACCACCATTATGGCTTTGGTTTTTTCGTTAATGTTCAACTCAATTGAAGAAGGGGAAATGTTACCGGTTTGAAAATCTACATCGGCATAACGAATTTTTGCTCCAACCATTTTAATAGCCACGTTGGTTGGCTCAGCAGTAAGTGCTGTTGATATTACCTCATCATCCTTTTGAACCCCTGCCAAGATAAGTGCTATATGTAAGGCTGCTGTTCCTGAGTTCAGACTAAGGGAATGGCCAGCGCCAATATGTTTTTCAAAAGCCCTTTCAAAGTGTTCAACCTGTTCACCCTGTGCTACATAACCGCTATACAATACTTTTTCAAGTTCGGGTAAAAGTAATTCCTTTCTTGGAATATTTGTCTTAACTAATGGTATCATTTTAACCTTTTAATTCATTTTGAACATAATCCAAAGTAAGCAGTAGCGCTTTAAGCTCTTCGACATTTAATCTTCTTGTATTATCCGAGTTATACTCTTCATCCACAAGATTTGGTCCATCAGTCTGAACATATTTGGTATAGTTTAAATCCCTCATATCAGCCGGGACTCGATAAAATTCACCTAAATCTTCTGCTTTAGACATTTCTTCCTTACCACATAAAGTTTCGTACATTTTTTCTCCATGTCTTGGTCCTATAATCTGTATCTCGTTGCTTGCATTAAAAATCTCTTTAATAGCTTGAGCTAAAGTAAGAATAGTTGCAGCAGGTGACTTTTGTACAAATATGTCACCAGGGTTGGCGTTGTTGAATGCAAATAATACCAATTTTACCGATTCGGGTAAAGACATCATAAATCTGGTCATATCAGGATTAGTTATCGTCAAGGGCTTACCTTCCTTAATTTGACTTATAAAAAGAGGTATGATTGAACCTCGGGAAGCCATTACATTACCATATCTTGTTGCGCAGATTACACCATTATTCGAGTGCATTCGTGGATCTCGTGCTTTAGAAATAGCTAATTTTTCCATAAGGGCTTTAGTCATTCCCATAGTATTAATGGGGTAAACAGCCTTATCTGTGCTGAGTACAACAACTTTCTTAACTCCATTTCTTGCAGCAGCTTCCAATACATTTTCTGAACCTAAAATGTTTGTCTTTACAGCTTGTAGCGGATAAAATTCACAAGATGGAACCTGTTTTAATGCAGCCGCTTGAAAAACGAAGTCCACACCTCTCATCGGATTATTTATGCTATCAAAATCACGTACATCTCCGATGATAAAATTAAGTTTGTCATTTCTGTAATGAAGGCGCATGTCCTCCTGTTTCTTCTCATCGCGTGAAAAAATTCTTATTTCACCAATATCTGTTTTAAGGAAATGATCCAGTACTGCATTTCCAAAAGAACCAGTGCCACCTGTAATTAGAAGAGTTTTGTTATTAAACATCTTAAGTAATTATTTACAATAATAAATATTTAAAAAATAATGAAGGTCTATTTCTTCAATGTTGGTCCAATATACTATTATGCAGTATATCACCTACTTTCAATGCAATTGCCAAGCAAGCAGTCAATCCCGGGCTTTCAATCCCCATTAGATTAATGAAATTTGGGTGTCCTTTTTCTTTTTCATTCGTTATAATAAAATCTCTTATTGGGTCACTTGGCAGCTGCAATTTAGGTCTTATACCCGCCTGATCAGGATGCAGATCCTCTAACTCTAAGAAAGGCAAATACTTTCTAGCTGCATCATAAAAAGCCTTTTTTTTCTTTTTGTCAACGCTGTATTCTGGGTCATTGTTTGACAGAAAAGTTGCATCAGGTCCAAGTTTCATTCCACGATTCAAATCCAGTGTTGCATGAACCCCTAAACCAACATTATTCTTTTGCGGAACTGGATAGATTAAATGATTAATATTCCTGTTTTTCCCATTACCAACAGAAAAATATTCGCCTTTCCAATAATGAATCTTGTATGCTGGTTGATAGGTGTTTGACAAGATGGCTATTTGGTCAGCGTATAATCCAGCTGCATTTATTACATACTCAGAAGTAAACGAGAACAAATCTTTTTCTTCTTTTACAGTTATTGTATATCCGTCTTCAATCTTCTCAATTTTTATTACCTCCGAATTATAGGCAAAAGATACACCATTTTGTTGAGCCTTTGCTTCAAGTTTTTTCATTAATCCATGCGTATCAATAATACCGCTGGATGGAAAATTGATTGCTTTTGTGCAATATATTTCTGGTTCTAATTTATAAGCTTCATCTTGAGAGATTAATTGACCATCAAAAACGCCATTAAGTATAGATTGATTTAATATTTTTTCTAGTACTACTTCTTCCTCTTTATTGGTTGCCACAACTAGCTTACCGCATTTCAAATGATTAATATCATTTTCTATGCAAAAATCATAAAGTAATCTGTTTCCCTTAACACAAAGTTTTGCTTTCAATGAGTCTGTCGGATAATAGATGCCGGAATGAATCACCTCACTATTTCTGCTTGAAGTTTCCTGACCAAACTTTGTATGTCTTTCCAGCACGAAAATGTTTTCATGTAGCTTAGATAATTCAGCAGCTACAGCAAGACCAATGACTCCAGCTCCAATAACCGTAATTTTTACTTCCAAATTCTATTTTTTTAAAAAGGATTTAAAAAGATGGATTGCGCGAACTTATTTCGATAAAATAAGAGGTATATCAGGTATCTCAAGAAAATGCTGATTCTGATTTACCTATCTGATAAACTTTAAACCCTATCTTTATAAAGTTTTTCACATCTAAAATATTCCTTCCGTCAAACACAAAAGCCGGTTTAAGCATATTGTCATAAACCTTTTGCCAATCGTACGACTTAAACTCATCCCACTCCGTCAAAATAGCAACCGCATGAGCCTTATCCATCGCCGTGTATGGATCATTGTGCACAATCAGGTTCGCCAGCATTTGGTCTTTAATGGCCGAAAACTCCAGGTTTTGCTCAGCGAGGTAGTTTAGATCTTTGATGATTTGTTCTTTGGTTACCTTGGGGTCATATACATGTATCTCTGCGTTATCCAGTAAAAGCTCCCAGGCCACATAAATTGCAGCGGACTCGCGTGTGTCGTTGGTATCCTTTTTAAACGCCCAACCCAGAAAAGCGATCTTCTTTCCCGAAACCGTATTGTACAAAGTACTAATGATATTTTCGGCAAAACGACGCTTTTGGTAATCGTTCATGATAATCACCTGTTCCCAGTAATCGGCTACTTCCGGCAAACCCTGACTGCGACATATATAAACCAGGTTAAGAATATCCTTCTGGAAGCACGAGCCGCCAAAACCTACAGAAGTCTTGAGGAATTTTGAACCGATGCGGCTATCCGAACCGATTGCACGAGCTACTTCTTCCACATCAGCACCCGTCTTCTCGCATAAAGCTGACAGGGCATTGATGGAAGATACACGCTGTGCAAGGAATGCATTGGCCGTGAGTTTTGAAAGTTCAGAAGACCACACATTAGTTTGCAGAATTCTTTCTTTAGGCAGCCAGTGTGCATAAATATCAGCAAGCGCATCCATGGCCGCTTGTCCTTCAAGCGTATGGTGGTCGCCACCAATCAAAACACGGTCGGCATTGTGCAAATCCTGTATGGCAGTGCCCTCAGCTAAAAACTCAGGGTTGGAAAGGATTTGGTATTTTACGCCATTGCCCACATTATCCAGAATAGAACGAATGGCTTGTGCGGTTCTTACGGGTAATGTGGATTTTTCTACAACGATTTTGTCATCTGTTGCCACCTCAGCAATCTGGCGGGCACAGAGCTCCACGTATTTTAGGTCAGCAGCCATGCCTTTGCCCTTGCCGTAGGTTTTGGTGGGGGTGTTCACGGAAATGAAGATCATCTGGGCTTCTTGGATGGCGCTGTCCACGTCTGTAGAAAAAAACAGGTTTCTGCCACGGGCTACGGCGACTACTTCTTTTAAGCCCGGCTCATAGATCGGAAGCTTATCCAGGTTTTCATCATTCCAGTCGGCAATGCGTTGTGGGTTGATGTCAATCACAGTAACTTTTATTTCGGGGCATTTTTGTGCAATCACGGCCATGGTGGGGCCTCCGACGTATCCGGCTCCGATACAGGCGATGTTTGTTATATGTTTGTGCGTCATGGTTTGATATTCGAGATTCAAAGATTCAAGATTCAAAGATTGGGCTTGTTGTAAAAAATAGTAAGTTGTTTTTGATTCAAAATTCCTTCCCGAATCGCTGCGCTCTCGGGACTAAAGAGATTCAAAATTCAAGATTAGGATTGTTACAGTACATAGGGGGCTGCACCTTTTTATTGAAGATTTGGAATCTTGAATTCGGAATATTAAATTTTGAATTTTAGAGTCTCGCACTCACAACATCCTTCGGTAGAATGCCTTTTACATCGTAGATGATTGTTCCATCGTTCTTATGTGCGGACATGTCTATTTTCTGAAACTCGTTGTGCGCAACAGCCAGTATTATCGCTCCGTAGCCGTTTTGGCTCGGGTAATCGGTGAGGATATCCAGTCCGTATTCATGTTTCACTTCTTTTGGATCTGCCCAGGGGTCGTTTAGTGTACAGTGTACGATGAACAGAGAATGGTTTGCAGTGATTAGTGTATAGTGATTTGTAAAATTTTGAAAGTGATCAGTTGGACAAGTTTCATTTTTGACATTATCCGTTGTTCACTGTTCTTTGTTCATTGTTCACTTATTAAGATTGCTTTTTGCGGTTTTAATTGATGAGATGAGCATTCTAATTAAGCTTTTATTTTTATCGATGAGTTCAGTTGCCTTTGATTCATCTAGGTAGTCTGATTGTTTCAGAAGGAGTAGCCAATATTCTGTTTCATTGGCCTCTTTTAACGCGATAGACAGTTTTGAAACAAAGTCAGCTTTTGACTGGGCGTAAGCACCTTCTCGTATGAGGGCTCCGATAGCAGTACCAGCTTTTAACAATTGTTTACTTAGCACAAATTCTTTATGCGTTTCAACAAGTCGTTTGTACGTTTGTATGATGCTTATTGCAAACTCAAAACTCTTTTCCTGTAAAACGCTTCCTGATTCAACCATTTCGATAATTGTTGGTCAGCAAAGTAACTGTTCGCCGTTCACCGTTCGCTGCTCACTGTACACTGTTCACTGTAATCTGTTCACTGTAATCTGTTCTCCTACTAAAGTCTTGCGTCTACAACTTCCTTCGGTAGGATTCCCTTCACATCATATATGATGGTACCCTGATCCTTATGACCAAGCATGTCTATTTGTTGAAATTCATTGTGCGCTACCGCAAGCACAATTGCTCCGTATCCGCTTTCTTTTGGATATTCAGACAAGATGTTAATTCCATATTCATGACGAACTTCATGAATGTCAGCCCAAGGGTCATAAACATCTACCTCCATCCCAAAGGAAAGTAGTTCGTTATAAATATCAATTGCTCTTGTATTTCTAATGTCGGGGCAGTTTTCCTTGAAGGTGATGCCCAGCATGAGGGCTTTGGCGCCCTTCACCGGTTTGCCGGCTTTGAGCAGCAGCTTCACCACTTCGCCTGCCACATAGGCGCCCATGCCGTCGTTGAGGCGGCGTCCGGCCAAGATGATTTCGGGATGGTAGCCAACTTCCTGCGCTTTTTGGGCGAGGTAGTATGGGTCAACACCGATGCAGTGGCCACCTACCAAACCCGGACGGAAGGGCAGGAAGTTCCATTTGGTTCCGGCGGCTTCGAGCACTTCTAAGGTGTCGATGCCCATTTTGTGAAAAATCTTGCTCAGTTCGTTCACGAAAGCGATGTTGATGTCGCGTTGTGAGTTCTCGATCACCTTGGCGGCTTCGGCTACCTTGATGCTGGGCGCTAAGTGCGTTCCGGCTACGATGATCTCTTTGTAGAGGGCGTCGACCTCCTCTCCTATCGCGGGTGTGCTGCCGCTTGTGACCTTCTTGATGGTGGTGAGGGTGTGTACCTTGTCGCCCGGGTTGATGCGTTCGGGGCTGTAGCCCACGAAGAAATGTTCGTTCATCTTCTTTCCTGAGACGCTCTCGAGCACCGGCACGCAGTCTTCTTCGGTAGCGCCGGGATAGACGGTGCTCTCGTAGATCACGATGTCGCCATCCTTGAGCACCTTGCCCACGGTCTCGGAGGCCTTCACGAGGGGTGTGAGGTCGGGACGGTTGTTCTTGTCGGTGGGGGTTGGGACGGCGATGATGTAGATTTGGCAATCCCGGATGTCGTCGAGCTGGTTCGTTATTTGGAGGCCTTTGTTGCTGACAGGGTGACTGAGTGTCTGAGCGTCTGAGGGAGATAAGGTGATGTGGACGGACTTCAGGTCTTCGTCAGAGACTTCCAGCGTGGGATCGTGTCCTTCGTTCAATTCTTTGATGCGTTGCGGCTTGATATCGAAGCCAACGACAGGGCGTTTTTTTGCAAATTCAACTGCGAGGGGAAGGCCGACGTAGCCGAGGCCTATGACGGCGATATTTTTCATGGGTAAAATGTTTTTTGATTCAAGATTCAAGAATTCAAAGATTCAAAGATTCGAAGATTCAATCCCGAATCGCTGCGCTCTCGGGACTGAAGGATTCGAAGATTCAAGAATTTGGATTTTGGGATTAACATGGGTTGGGTCTTTCTTAGGAAAAGCGGAATCTTTGAATTTCTGCGAGGTGATCAACCGAGCAGAAAATTGAATTTTGAATTTTGTAATCAGATGTATTTGCTTCCTTTAAGCCCTGATTTCTTAAGGTATTGTATAAAGTTTGATATTTCTGATGATATTTCTTTTGTTTGATTTATCATCTCACTTAACTTTTCTTCTGTAATGTAATTGTTATCAAATGCTCTGTAGCATTGCGAACGGGTTTCGCCACAAGATCCTTTTGCTATATAGAGAAATTGGATGAATTCTTTGTTGCCGCTGCGTTCGAAGCCCTCAGCAACATTATCAGCTATTGATCCCGCCGAAGATCTTATTTGATCACGAAAGCGAAAATCTTTGTTGAATGGTTCTTCAGACGTGATCTCAAAGACGAACTTTGACAGGGTTCGGGCTTTTTGCCAAATTGGAAGTTCCTCAAAAGAAGAATATTTCATGGGGGAGATTTGAAATTCAAGATTCGAGATTCAAGATTCAAAATTCAAGATTCAAGATTCAATCCCGAATCGCTGCGCTCTCGGGACTATAGCCCCGAATCGTCGTGCCTCCTCTCGGGACCGAAGGAATTCCGAATTGGGGTTTTGTAAGATAATTTTGAATCAGGAATTTTGAATAATTTATAGCAGGATTGTCTAATTTATTGTAGGCTTCAATTTTGAATTCGGAATTAGAAATTTTGAATTAAGCGTCCCTTCGGGACGCGCTTTCGCCTTCTAAGTCCCATTACATTTTTGTAAGGAACTGAAGCAGTGTGCCTTGAGGAGACGAGCGTTTTACGGGCTCAGTCTTCTTTTTGCCAGACCAGCAGGAGACGTTCTTTGTTGATTTTGGGTTCTTGCTGGCTGAATTCTTCCGGGGTGAAAACCAGGTAACCAATTTTGCGGGCGATCATTTTCTGTGCTTTGGTGCAGAGCTGTTGCAGGTAGTCGATGTCGATGTCGTCACCGATGATGAGGAGGTTCATCTCGTCGCTGTCGAGGCCGAGGGCTAAGTCGCCCATGAGGAAGACCTCGTGGAGCTGCCCCAGCTGGTTGAGGACGCGTTCGATGAGCTCGTCCATGCCCACGTATTTGCGCACGAGGCTGTTGATATCGGCAAAGAGGGGGTGACTGGTGTTGGCCTGGAACATTTTGCGCATGCCGTCGGTGCTGCTGGTGAGCAGTCCGGCCTGTTCGAAGCGGTTCAGCTCGAGGCGGATGGCATTGGTGCTTTCGCCGAACTCTGTTTCGAGCCCCCGCAGATAGCCACGGGCGCTGGTGTTGAGAAAGAATTTCAACATCAGTTTAATCCGTGTCTTGGAAGTAATCAGGGCTTCAAGCATGATGGTGCGCGCGTTGGTTATGCCAATTGGCAATGTCGCCATTGCTGTTGGTTGTGTTTTCGAGTAGCAAATTTACTCATGCTTTTGTAAAACGCAAATTTTTTGGGCGTTATTTTTTTGTTAACGAAAAAAAAACAGGGGAGAAGATTAGCTACGCTGAGCTCCCTTCGGTCGGTTCAAGGATTCAACGACTCAACGATTTAAAGGGAATTACCAGCACCATGCTACAAGAGTCGCGGTATCGGCATAAGTCCTTAGGCAAAGACTCAAAATTATTGAATTTTTGAATTTCCGCGAGAAGTCCCTTCGGGCGGAGTTTGAATTTTTGAATTTCACCGCACCACATGAACCCGTTAATTCGTTAAACCGTTAACCCAAAAAGGTATTTCTCGATGACAAGGGGAAAGTGTTGGTATTCGAGGGCATGGATGCGGGTGGCCAGCGATTCGGGGGTTTCGTCACCGGCAAGGGCAAAGTTTTCCTGAAACAGTATGGTGCCTTCGTCGTAGTGCGCATTGACAAGGTGGATGGTGATGCCCGATGTTGTTTCCCGGGCAGCGATTACGGCTTCATGCACCTTCATGCCATACATGCCTTTGCCGCCGTATTTGGGCAGGAGGGCAGGGTGGATGTTGAGGATGCGGTCGGGAAAGGCCTTCAGCAGGGGGTCGGGGATGAGCCAGAGAAATCCGGCCAGCACGATGAGGTCAATCTGTAGCGAGATGAGTTCTTCGCTGAGTGCAGCGGATCCGTAAAAAGACTGGCGGTCGATCAGTTTGTGGGGGATGCCAAGCTGTTTTGCCCTGTCGATGACACCGGCACCGGCCTTGTTGCACACAAGCAAGCTAATGTCCACGCCGGGATTTCCGGCAAAATATTCCGTGATGCGCTGCATATTGGTGCCGCTACCGGAGGCAAAGATGGCGATGCGTTTCATGTAGCAAAGGTAAGATCGATTCGTGAATAGCGAGGATAAAAAAAATTGAAATACCAGGTAAAGGGTTGAGGACACAACGAGGGTAATTGAAGGTTTCCTGTATTATTTCTTTGAGCACTTTGTGCAAGCTTCGTGATCTTTGTGACCCTGAAAATATTTGGACACAACGAACACTAAGAAGGCACAACGAACACAACGAGGGTAATTGAAGGTTTCCTGTATTATTTCTTTGAGCACTTAGTGAACCCTTC
>Ga0180007_10002952_pt1 | contig 19561 bp, 20 predicted proteins | sample MM_PC_MetaG_FD_121122 | JGI IMG/M metagenome (GOLD analysis project Ga0180007, IMG submission 121122) | Groundwater microbial communities from the Aspo Hard Rock Laboratory (HRL) deep subsurface site, Sweden - MM_PC_MetaG | ecosystem: Environmental > Aquatic > Deep subsurface > Groundwater... | reverse complement strand
TTCATCCAGTCCTGTGATCTCACGGTTATCGATATAGACCTTCCCTTTATCCGGATAGATCAATGCGCTGATATGTTTCAAGAGGACACTCTTTCCTTCTCCGCTTCTTCCGATAATAACCAGGGATTCTCCTTCAAAGACTTCAAGATTGGCACCTTTTAAGACCTGATTTTCGCCAAATCTCTTCCAGAGATCTTTGACTCTTATCTTAATTTTTTTGTTTTTTGTATTTTTCATGATTTATATATTAAATGCAAAACTTAGAAATGTGGTTAAAAAATAGTCTGAAACAAGGATCAGTATAGATGAGATGACAACAGAACTGATCGTTGATTTACCTACTCCTTCTGCACCGCCTCTTGTATCAAATCCCTTATAGCATCCTATAACAGCAATGATCATGCCGAAAAAAGATGCTTTGATCAACCCGCTCATTATATCTCCTAATTTGAGGGCAGCCTGAGAATTATGAAAATAGGTTAAGAAAGGGATTTCAAGTTCAAAAGTCGAAACAAATGCTCCTCCAGCCCATCCGATGAAATTGGATAGAATGACCAGGACCGGCATCATGAGCGTCAGAGCCATAAATCTCGGGACAGAAAGATACTGAACAGGATTGGTTGCCAGTGTCTTGAGGGCATCTATCTGTTCTGTTACCTGCATTGTACCGATCTCTGCCGCGATCGATGACCCTATCCTTCCTGCAATAATAAGTGCTGTTAACACCGGGGAGAGTTCACGCACTAAGGCAATGATCAGGACCCCTCCTACAAAGGTGGATGTTCCCTTTAATGTGGATTCCAGTCCTATACCTGTCTGAAGGGCAAAGACCATTCCTGTAAAAAGGGATGTCAGCATGACAACAGGGATGGAATCATATCCGATATGGACCATCTGGCTGATAATATTCTTTAGATCAAAAGGTTTTTTAAAGATCCATTTTATTGTATCAATAAAAAGTTTGGATATTTTCCCTACTGCACTCAGTAATAATAAGAGCTTTTTTCCAATAAAAAAAAACATTTAATCCTCAAATTTTTTATTTAATTACAATGGTCTTTCAAATTCATATTTCATTCTAACTGATAAAAAGGTTACGGTTGACTTTATTTTAGCATGAATGTTATTCTATATCTCTTGACAGGTTAACAAATTTTGTATATTTCTTATGAAAAAGAACCTCTAATCTGCCGGTTGGGCCATTACGCTGTTTTTCAAGCAATAATTCATATTTTAACGGCGCTGACGAATTCTCTTCCTCGTTGTCTGCTTTTGGCTGATGAATAAAAATGACCACATCCGCATCCTGTTCTATGGCTCCGGATTCCCTCAGGTCTGAGAGGGTTGGCCTGTCTGTTTCATTCTGTAATCTTCGCAACTGAGAGAGGGCGATGATCGGGATCTTAAGTTCTCTTGCCAGAGCTTTTAGAGACCGGGAAATTTCGGATATCTCCTGTTGACGGTTCTCTTTTCTGGTGCTCAGAGTAATAAGCTGGAGGTAATCGAGCAGGATCAATTTTATTTTATGTTTTGCCACTACACGCCGGGCTTTTGCTCTCAGTTCCATAAGGCCGAGGTTTGGTGTGTCATCGATATAGACAGGTGCATCATGCAGAAGTGCAGCCGCATTGGTCAGGGCGTGCCAGTCTGAATCCGGGAAGAAGCCCGACCGTAATGCTTTGATATCTACTTTTGCCTGAGAACCCAGGAGCCGTATCAGTATCTGCTCCGAAGCCATTTCCAGAGAAAAAAAGGCAATTGGGATCTTGTTGTCAACGGCTACGTGCTCTGCAATATTAATCGCCAGAGATGATTTCCCCCGGCTTGGTCTGGCCGCAATAATGATCAGTTCTGAATTCTGAAAACCTGATGTCATTTCATCCAGTTTTATGATACCGGACGGAATACCCGTGACGTATTCCTGTTTTTCAAATAATTTTTCTATGGTCTGAATGGTATTCAGGATCAGATCGCCGATCTTCTGGAAATCCTGTGTTATTCTTCGGTGTGTAACATCAAAGATGGCTTTTTCCGCTTCATCCATTATATCTGAAATGGTTGCATCTTCTTCGTATGCATTGGAGAGGATCTGGTTGGAGGCGGATATCAGTCTTCGCAACAGTGATTTTTCAAAAACGATCTGAGCATAATATGCAAAATTGGCAGAGGACGGTACGATATTGGCCAGATCATTCAGATATTCTGCTCCACCTGTTTTTTCCAGCAGGCCTTTATCGTTAAGAGCATTTGTTAAAGTGACAAGGTCCACAGGGATCCCCTTGTCATGGATCTCAATGATGATCTGGTAAATGATCCTGTTCTTTTCAAAATAGAGATCATCGACACGGATCTTCTGTATGGCTTCATTTATATATTCATTATCAAGAATAATAGATCCAAGGCAGGACTGTTCTGCTTCAAGATTATACGGTGAACGTTTCTGGTCTATTATCTGTTTTACCAAATACTACTCCTTGATGATCCAGACTTTCAGTTCTGTTTCGACCTCGGGTGCTATCTTGATGGGTACGTGGTATATCCCCAGTTTTTTAATATTATCTTCTAAAGCGATCTGCTTTTTTGAGATCTCAATACCGGTCTCTTTTAATTTATCAGCTATATCACCTGCTGTAACAGAACCGAACATCTTTTCATCTTCTCCTGTCTTGACACTGATATTTAAAGAGAGATTCTCGAATTTCGCCTTCAGTTCTTCCGCTTCCTTCTTTTCCTTTTCAAGATGCTTTTCAGATACTTTCTTTTCATTTTCAAACATCTTTAAATATGATCCCGTTGCAGGATAAGCTAATTTGTGAGGTAATAAATAATTTACGGCATAGCCTCTTTTTACTTCTTTGGTGTCTCCTGATTTACCAATGTTCTTAACGTCTTCACGAAGTATAATCTTCATCTTTGTACTCCTTTATGGGTTTAAACAAGCGTATCTATTCTTTTATTTGTAAGCTGATTGATCTTTCTGAAATCAAACCAGTAATCCAGTATCCCCAGAGCTCCGAAAAAGAGAGCGGCATACTGGAGATACGAGAATGATATTTGAAACAGTATAAATAACAGGACGATCTTTAAAAAAAAATGGAACCTCAGCTTCAGTATCTTATATACAAAGATCAGGCTGCCTTCCATGATATATATGAATGCACCGATTAAAGCTATATTTATCGAGATGATCTTAAACAGCGGTTTCCTGAAATAGAAAGAGAGGATAACAAAAAGGCAGGAAGTCAGGAATAACCAGATGTAATGCTCCGGGGTTTTAATATAAAAGAGATTAAAAAACGCCGGTTTTTTAATAACATATTTTGATATAAGCAGAATACCGAAAACAAAATTAATAAAGAGGGATATTGAAAAGAAGTAAAAGATCAGTACAGGATAATAATTTGTGAAGATATTAATGACCAGCGTTTTTGCCTCTCCAAGTTTGATCAACTCTTTGGAAGGGACATTTTTTGCTTTCAGTGTTTCCATGGAGGAATCCCATTGTTTCGAAATAAATTCAAGCTGCTCTTTAAAGACCGTTTTGACAGATTCAAATTGTAACAGCAGGATGATGATGACTGTAAGGGATAGGGTATAAATGAGAAACGAATAGACCGTCTTATTGTAAGTTTTCAGTTTATGGTCTTTAAAGATCAGTTTAAATATCAGGGCGGGTATTAAAAGGTGAATAAGGATAGAGATGGTCATCATCTTCAGGAAAATGATCAGGATCAGGAGGATAATGAATGAGGGAATGGCATATTCTTTGAATTTGTATTTTGCAACTGCTAAAAAGAGAGGCGCAAGGTAAAAATAATACAGGATGATAAGAAAAAATTTTACACTGCTGCTTGTCAGTAAATTAGTAAATGCCAGTAAAAATATTAAATGCAGTGTAAAAGTAAGCAGGATCAATCCGGTAGCATGTACAGTTCTGTTTTTCGACGATGGGATTTTCATTATTTATTTTAATTTGATACGAACGGTAAAAGAGCCAATATCCGGGCTCTTTTAATTGCATTAGACAGCCTTCTCTGATGCTTGGCACAGTTCCCCGTGACCCTTCTGGGAAGGATCTTTCCGCGGTCTGATACATATCTCCTGAGCATTTCAATGTCCTTATAGTTTATGGACTGGTATTGGCCGGTACAGAATTTGCAGACCTTTTTTTTAAAGTAGGGCATCTGTTTTGTTTTGAACCTTGGATTAAAAGCTGCTTTCTGGTATGGAGGCCGTCTTCTGGTGTCACTTTTACCGGTCTCACTATTTTCATCCGTTTTTGCTCTTGGCTTTTCTTCGGATGCTGTGACCTTTTTTTCGCTTGCTTCTTTTTTGGGTTCGTTTTTTACAGTTGTATCCCTTTTCTCTTTTCTATCTATCTTTTTTTCTTCTGATTTTTTTACTTCTGTTTTTTTTACTTCAGTCATGTTGATCTCCTGTTGGATTAAAATGGTATATTGTCTGTATCATCAATTGGTGATTCAAACGTTGAATCAAAGTCACTTGTAGTGGCATCCATTGCCGGTTCGTCTGAAGCCTGATCCGATCCATTGGTATCGACGGTATCCTGAGAAGGAATAGAAGTGTCTTTGGCTGCCGGTGACCCTCCAATAAACTGGACACTGTTGGCGATCACTCGAACCGTAGAGCGTTTATTCCCGTTATTATCTTCCCATGAATTCTGGTCAAGTCTTCCGTTTATGATGACCTGTCTTCCTTTATCAAGATATTTTTCACAGTTTTCAGCCTGTTTGCCGAATACTACTACTGTAAAAAAGTTAACTTTGGTCTTGCTTTCACTGGTTTTAGAATAAGTGTTATTTGCTATCCTTAAATTAGTGACTGCAGTTCCCGACGCCCCGTACTTGATGATCGGTTTTTCTACGAGCCTGCCGACTACGACTACGGTATTTACATCACTCATTTTTTTCTCCTTGGTTTTTTATTGATCTTGCTATCCGTTTTCGGTTCATCTTTAAATAATCGGTATCGCAACAGATTGTCATCGATAAGGAGAGATTTTTCTACAATGTTGATGTTCTGGTAATCACCGGTAATGTAAAGGATAACATAATAGCCCGATGTTTCATTTTTGATCGGGTAAGCCATTTTACGGGATCCCCAAGTATCCTCTTTGTTGATCTTAATGTTTTTGGATGTTAAAAGCTCTTTGATCCTATTAAAAGAATCTGCTGTTTTCTTTTCATCTTCCTTAATAATAAGAGCAAGTTCATAGTTCTTCATTATATGGTACCTCCTTCTGGACCTATAAATAAACGGGTGCTGCTACTGCAGGCAGGACAGCACAAGGAGTAAATATGTTAATACATTTTATTCAGATGTCCACATATTTTTCCAGTTTTTTCCGGTCTTATCCTCTTTTTCGCTTTCAAACGGGAATCGGAAACTTAATGTGATCAGATAGGCGGAATCTACTGTTTCCAGGGGCAGAAAAGCATAATCAAGCATAAAGTGATAATCCGTGTAATTAAGATCAAAGCCAAGGCCTAAATTGTATTTTATTAAGCTGTTGACATCTTCAATCATGGCTGCCCTGAAAGAGAGGATCCTGTATATTATGATCTCACCGCCTATATTATATAAAAAGTTATCATAAGCTGTATATTTCCTGAGTCCGGCGAATAATTTGTAGTTATGATCAAAGATATACTGTACTCCAAAATTGATGTTAAGCGGGAGGGAGGATGGTTCACTGTTAAATGTAATATCCGGTCCCAGGTTCAGGATGCTTAATCCAATTATGAATTTATGTATTATAACAGTAGGAAGGAGAAAGGAATAATTCACACCGCAGTTCAGAAAAAAAGTTGATGCAATATCCGCGGCAATAGTAGCTGTGTAGAAATTAGCTACGGCACCTGCGGATAATCTGTTATTCAGGAATTTATAACCGGTTCCCGCGCCGATAAAGAGTTCCTTATAGCCAAGCTCCTCTCCTGTTTCGATATCATTGATCGACGGCATGTAGAAATAACCGAATCGTCCCAGGATATTGAGCTTTTTAAAAGCAGGATAGCTGATATTTCCATAGAACATATTAAAGTCATCAATGTAATCAAAATAGGTGAGTGAACCTGAAATGGAAGTGAGATCGGCGATAACAGCAGGATTGTATGTTACTCCGCCAAGGCTGTTCTCTAAAGCAGCGGAACTGTACCCCATATTCTTCTCATAGGCATTCCCCGCAATATCTAAAGCTGTAGCTGTTGTTCCCCCGAAACCTTTTATGACAAAGCAGATAATGAAAATTATACTTACTGTAATTACTCTTTTCATAAATATCAATTATAATTAATTATAAAGTGATTTCAACAATTTGTTTGATCACAGGTGCCATTATCTGCACCCTTTATATGTTTTATGGACTGATATCCTTCACAGTCTGATCTGTTACTTTATTTCCATATATGGCTTTCGTCCCACAGCATTACTGATGGGTATGGTCAATACTTCTCCGATCTTCTCCTTTGTTATATCTATCCCGGAATCCAGCAGGTGGGCATTTATTTCATGAATAATCTCTTCTTTATCGATCAGAGAAAGAACGACCTTTGTGAATGGTTTTCCACCTTCCATGGTGAACTTCAAAGCGGCAAAGATCGGGACATTGATCGGTAATGCTTCTTCAAGCGATTGAGTGGAAATAACTACTGAATTCAGGACCCCGACTTCTACAAGGGTGGTTAAAAAGTCTTCCAGGTATTTTTCTTTATAAATAATGATCAACAGTAAAAACATATATTCCTCTATTCCTTATATAAAATATTTTCTTTGTCTAATTTTAGATTTAATCTATCGGGATATTCTTTGTCGAAATCCCGTATCAGGCTGATCACTTTTTCATTGTTACCCGCTTTCAGGAATTCTTCCCGCCATTTAGCGTGTTTCAGTATTCTTGCGATCTTTGCGATCATCTGAAGATACACTTTTACGAAATCTTTGGGGGCTGCCACAAGAAAGACGATCTTTACCGGTTTATTATCCAATGATTTAAAATTGATCCCGTTCCTGCATATGGCGATCACGACAGAGATGATCCTGACCGTCTCTGATTTTGCATGCGGAATAGCTATATTTTCTCCTATTCCGGTGCTCTGTATCTTTTCTCTATCCATGATCTCTTTTAAAAAGAGCTTCTTGTCAGATATTCTATTCTGTTTATGTAATAATTCGACCATATCCTCCAGAAGGGTATTTTTATTTTTGCATTTATCATTTATGATCACTAAATTTTCATTTATAATGGATAACATACAGTATTTGCCTCCATGGAATAGGGAACTGTCTGAATATTGTATTCGTTAATATAATTGTTGAAAATACAATTTCCATTTTTTTTTAATAAAAGAGGAACCACCCCCAGAAATTTTTCACTCCGAGGAATTTCTCTGAAGTGAAATTCATGGGGTATTAAGGAAGAAATGTAGCAAGCTCCTTTAGGGGCGTTTTTTTATGTATCTCACAATATGTCATCCCCAACCCCGAGAAAATCACTATGCCCCTGATTTACTTCATTTTTCTAAGCAATTCAAAATTACAAATTCTTACATCCGGCAGATTTTGATTATCTGTTACAAGAGAGCCTTTTTGATCAAGTGAAAGAAGCAGGTGATTACCTCTAAGGTTTAAATCTTGAATTCCTACTCTAGCCAATTTTTCTTTTTTTCTTTTTATTAAAGAAATATACTGATTTAAGGTAATAATTTTTTTTCTATAGGCATCTAATGCATTTATACCATTATAATAATCTCCATCTTTAACAGCTAATCTTTCAATTGGCCCATTCCAGTATCCCCAGATTATTATATAATTATAGTCCTTTTTTAAAACAGGAATTTTATCCGGGGTAATAAGATGTTTATGACTTTTATATCTGCTGGTATCAGTAAGAGATTCAGGGATGTTAACTTCACTTCCTGTCATATATATTGCCCTCGGATAAACGATCCGAATCCCTTTTTTATTAAGCTCTATAGCAATACTTACTTCTTCAAACGGACTATTATATCCATATTTTAATATTTTTCTTTCATCTTCTTTATAAGGATCTATATCCGGCTGGATACCTACATTTGAAACTTTCCAGACAAGGTGAATTTTATCTTTTGTTAAAGTATAATAAATTTCATTACTAATAGATAATTTAGTTCGCGGAGTACTTTCCCAGCGTTCCGGCAGAAAATAATCAAAAAGTTTGGAATCTCTTCCAACTACCCAGAGTTTTCCGTTTGTACTTTCAGAATGTCCATAAACATAATCTACACCAAAGATTTTTACCGGGTATAAATTTGGAGGGAATTTAATCTCTTTTATATTAATATCAAATCTGTTCACTTGCTTTTTTAAATATTGATGTCTTTTATCTTTATTGATTTTTTTTTCTCTTTCAGGAGTTCTTTCAAGTAATTCATAATCAATGACAGCATAAAGAATATCTCCTTTTCTGTTTTTTACAAGTGTACCATCTCTATACGGTTTTACAATGATATGATCTGGTTTTCTATCCCTCACCTGAAAACCCTTGCGTCTCATGTCATTCTCAACTTTTAGTGTGAGGTCTTCCATCTCTTTTTTATTTAATAATCCTTGTTCAAAAGCCTGCACAGCATCAATACCTTTTATCCAGCCATAAATGACCGCATATGTACGATGCATATCTAATTCAATTTCAAAATGGGTTTTTATCTTGGTTTGCATTATATATTCTTTTCTTCCTGTTTGCCATAGTTTAGCACTTTTTAATGGCACATAAATACCATAAGGTAATTGGGTTATAATTTTGCCGGGAGATTCATACCGTGTATTAAATAACTCTTTAAGCAGTGAGAATTCTTCAAAAGGGCTATTGAATTCAACATTCATCAGCTCTTCAGACTCTTCTTCACCCGGGATATCCTGACCCATACGATTCCATTTCAAGACAATGTCTTTGCTTCTGTTATTTACTTCCTTAGTTTTGATTTTGTAGACCGTACTGGTGCCATTTAGTTTTATTGAATTTTTTCTAAACCAGCTTTCATCCGTCCAGTAATTTTCAGGTATTAAATTTTGGATAATCGGAAGGCCATTTTTTGTAATGTATAGATCATCACCATTTTCAAGTTTATAATGCAAATAATCTACTCCAAAGATTTTTGCTATATCTGCACTTTCAGGTATCTGTCCAATATTTGTGGGTGAGTGATCCTCTCCAAATATATTAATAATCTGATCTTTTATATTTTTTTTAATCATAGAAAGGTCTCGATTTTTGACATTTGACATATCCCTTAGTTTCTCCACACCATACACTCTGAACGTTACATTTCCCTAATATATCATCCCCGAATGTATAATTATATATATCAAATTTTGTTCAGATGTCCATATGTTTTTCCTGTTTTTTCCCGGGGGATGTTTGTCCCTGCATTTACTCTGTGTCCTTATGACTCTGTCACCTACACCCTTGCGGGTACTTCGCGGGGAGACTTAATACCCGAAATTTTTTTCAAAAATTTCAGAGTGTGAACTGGTTAAAATTTACCAACTTTTAGTTGATTTTTGAAAATGAGCATATATATTTTGGGAGCAATTCAGATTATCAGATTTTTTTTCATGAGGAGAAGTTAATGTCCGCGAAAAAAGAAGATAAAAAAAAGAGTCAAAAAGCAAAAGAAAAGGATAATGATGCTAAAGATGCTAAAAAAGAAGAGAAGGATGTGAGCGCAGATCAGGCAGAGAAGGTTGAGGATACAGCCAAACCTCATGCGGGTAATCCTCCCGTACATCTGACCTTTTATTCATATCTTATCATGCTTGGCGCTTTAGGATGGCAGTTTCTCGGAAAGATCCCGAATCCTCAGACAGGTAAAATTGATAAGAATTTGATACAGGTAAAAGAGATCATTGATCTGCTGGAGATCCTTGAGATAAAGACTACGGGTAATTTGTCAAAAGAAGAAGATAATATCATGAAATCGACCCTGTCCAATTTGAGATTGAATTATGTTGAGGAAATAAAAAAATGATTTACAGGAGGTAATTCTTCATGCCGTGCGGTAGAAAACGAAAGCTACAGAAGATCGCTACACATAAGCGAAAAAAGAGAAGAAAACGCGACAGACACAAGAAAAAAGGTAAATAGCTATAGATAAGAGATAGTCTATGAGTAATAAAAAAACAGTAATCAAAGAAGTAGGACAGCTCAAGAAAGATCTTTTCAGGGAAGTGGAAAAGGTGATCATCGGGCAGACAGATATTCTTGAAAGGATATTTATCTCCCTGCTTGCAAAAGGGCACAGTATTATTATCGGTGTGCCCGGACTTGCTAAAACCCTGCTGATCAAAGCACTGGCACGGGCAATGGACCTCGGCTTTAACAGGGTTCAGTTCACTCCCGACCTGATGCCGTCAGATATTACAGGCAGTGATATTATTGAAGAGGGGGCAAAAGGGAAGAGGAATTTTAAATTCATCCAGGGCCCTGTCTTCACGAATGTATTGCTGGCAGATGAGATCAACAGGACACCGCCCAAGACACAGGCGGCTTTACTTCAGTCCATGCAGGAGAAGATCGTGACCGTGAACGGGAAGACCTACAGCCTGGACGATCCCTTCTTTGTGCTGGCTACTCAGAACCCAATTGAGCAGGAGGGGACCTATCCCCTGCCGGAAGCCCAGCTGGACCGGTTTTTATTCAGCATAAATATAGATTATCCGGATGAGAAAATGGAAAGAGTGATCGCAAAGAAAGACACATCCGGGTATTTAAACAAGATCAAGAAGATCATCAGCAAGAAAAAGATCCTTGAGGTCCAGAATATGATCAATGATATCCCTATTTCTGATTTTGTCCTGGATTATGCGGTTAAGTTGGTCCGCTTTACCCGGCCTGAGAAGAAAAACCCGCTCTCCTTTATTAACGAATTCGTTCAATGGGGAGCAGGCCCGCGTGCTACACAGTTCCTTATTCATGCAGCCCGCGTCAAGACAATACTGGATAACAGGTATACCGTTTCAAGAGAGGATGTGAATTTTGTCGCATATAATGTGCTTTCACACAGGATCATTACTAATTTTAATGCTGAAGCTGAAGGGATACGGTCAACTGATGTTGTTGATAAAATAATTGAACATTTGAACAAGAAAAAATAATGTGATCAGCTTGATCGGGCAGCTATTCTTTTTATAAAGCAGTCTTATATGGAAATAAAGAGGTATAATAAATATTTAGATCCCCGATATCTTTCAAAGATCAGGAAGTTTTCATTAAGGGTAAAAGAGATCGTTGAAGGGTTTATTTCGGGACTGCATAAAAGCAGCAGGTTCGGTATCAACGTGGAATTCAGGGACCACCGGGCCTACAACCAGGGGGATGACCTTAAATATATTGACTGGCGCCTGTACGCAAAAACAGACCGGTATTATATCAAACGCTTCAACGAGGAATCCAATCTCAATCTTAATATCTTCCTGGATACCAGCAGTTCCATGAAGTTCAAGTACAGCGGTACGTTGAGTAAAATGGAGTATTCAAAGTATATCACCGGGTCCCTTCTGTATCTTTCCGTTATTCAGAATGATTATGCCGGGCTTACTCTTTTTTCGAACCGGATCAGCAAGACCTTTACACCCTCTAAAAGACTGGTCTATATCAATAATGTGCTGAACGAGCTGGAAAAAGTGAAGCCGGCCGGCATCAGCGAGTTCAAGAAGACCTTTATCTACCTGAGTGAAAAGATCAAGAAAAAGTCCCTGGTGATCATTATCTCTGACTTCCTCCACCCGGTTGAAAAGATCATTGAGGGAGTTAAATTTGTTAAAAGTAAAAAAAATGATGTGATCCTCTTCGTAATAAATGATAAGGTAGAGCTGGATTTTGCTTTTAAGGATAATATTAAATTCATTGATATGGAGATGAATGATACTTTGACCCTGAATCCGCTCTCGATAAAAGAAGAGTACCTTAACAGTATAACTGCACACTATAAGACTTTGGAAAATTTTGCAAAGCGTTCGGATATTGATATTCATTATTTTGATACCACTGTTAATTTTGAGGAAATACTGTATAATTATCTTTTGAAGAGAAGCAAGTATGTCTAATGATTAGGTTTTTTGTAAATAGGGTAATTCATTAGTTTACGGGAGAAAATATTTATTTTGTAGGGACAAGGCATGCCTTGTCCCTACTTATAAAAAAAAGCCAATGACTGACGTATTACAAAACATATAATAAAAGTATTGACATATTAATATAATGTATTAATTAATACAAAAACATTGAAAGCATTTCGGAGGATTTTATGTTTAAAGGTGCATTCACCGCCATTGTAACTCCTTTTAAAGATGGAAAGATAGACTTTGACAGTTTTGAAAAGCTGATCGAATTCCAGATCGAAAATAAGATCGACGGCCTTGTCCCGTGCGGTACTACAGGGGAGAGCGCAACCCTGACGCATGAAGAACATAAAAAAGTGATACAGTTCGTGATCAAGACCGTGAAGAAGCGTGTACCTGTTATAGCCGGAAGCGGTTCAAACTCAACAGCTGAAGCAATCGAGCTGACAAAGTTTGCAAAGGAATCAGGAGCTGACGGAGCACTGGTGATCACACCTTACTATAACAAACCGCCCCAGGAAGGGCTGTACCAGCATTTCAGGAAGGTTGCAGAGACTGTTGCCATTCCCATAGTAGTCTATAATGTACCCGGAAGGACCGGTATCAACCTTCTTCCTTCTACGCTTGAGAGGTTAAAGGATATCTCCAACATCGTGGCCGTAAAAGAGGCCAGCGGTAAAGTGGACCAGGCAGAGGAGATCCTTTCATTGACCGAAGGGAAGATCGACCTTCTCTCCGGGGATGACTCCTTATACCTCCCGATGCTTGCTATCGGAGGCACCGGTATCATCTCGGTGGTTTCCAATATTATTCCGAATGATGTTGCTGAAGTTTATAAGCTTTATTCGGAAAAAAAGGCAGAGAAAGCAAAAGAACTCTTCTATAAATACTATTTTTTAACCAACTCCATGTTCTACGAGACGAACCCGATCCCGGTCAAGACTTCATTGAAACTGATGGGGAAGATAAGCGGAGAATTGCGCTTGCCCCTCTGTAATCTGAGCAAGGCCAATGAAGAGAAGCTGACCGCTGACCTCCAGAAATACGAACTGATCTAATACCTTTTTTTACTTTCTTTTTAATGAAGTGATAATGTTATGACCCGGTATTTTTTATAATGAGATTCTTTTAACCCCCGCTGCAGGAGCACTTCTCATGTCATTGAGTACGGTGATCGTGGCTGTGAATGCCCGGTTATTGAAGGTCCCGAAATGAGACAAACTACATGATAAAAAGTTTTAAAAAGGCTTATACGCCTTAATAAATAAAAGGAGGAAAATCTTATGATGTACGCATTAGCGATCCCGGTTATACTGGCTACGCTTGCGGCCGGGTACTGGGTACTCACAAAAGCGGCAAAGGAGACCAGCCTGAAAGGTCTCGGGAACGTGCTGGGATGGATCATTGTAGTAATTTCACTGATACTTCTTCTTGTATCCGTCTATTATTCCTTAGCCTTTACTGGCAGAGGTCATGGTATGATGGGTGGACCTGGCAGTATGATGGGAAGGGGCATGATGGGACAGGGTGGAGGAATGATGATGCAGAAATGTCCCAAATGCGGATATGACCTGCAGAAACATATGATGAATCAGAAATCCGGAAGTAAAATGATGCGCTAAAAGAATAAATAAGTTTTGATATAAGGCGGAAAGGATAATATTTCCGCTTTATATCTGCTTATTATTTCAGGAAGGAATTCCGAAAAAAAGTGCCGTATGAAAAAAAGAAAAAAAAGTGCCGTGTTTCAACATTCAACTATTATAAGCGTGAAGTTCTGCTCCCTTTTTTTCAATCCACTACAACCAGTTTCAGCCGTTTCCTTTCGCCTGCCGGGTTCGTGACATGTATTATATAAACACCTGAAGTGAGGCGCTTGCCTCCGGTTCCCCTGACCTGCCATGTATATCTGCCTGACCTTGTCGTACCGGTGATAGCAGTGATCTCTTTCCCTCCGGTTGAGAATACCTTGATACTGAAATCATATGTTAAATTATAAAAGGTGACATGGTCAGAATCGTTGTTTTTATCGGGCTGGAAGGGATTCGGCGCGATCACTACCTTGCTTAAATTATCAGAAGCTTCTGTGGGGGGAGCATTAGTGACCGGCGGTCCAGGCGGAGAGCCTTCCTTGATTGCATACAGCTTCCCGTCGTAGCTTCCGATGTATATGGTGCCGTCCGGCCCTATGGCAGGGGAGGAGAATATCCTGTCCCCTGTTTCAAATGACCACTTTACAGCCCCGTTCGTCAGGGCATACAGCTTATGGTCATAGCTTCCTATATACAGCGTCCCGTCCGACCCTAACGAAGGGGATGAATAAATATCATCTCCTGTTCTATTTGTCCATTTTACTGCACCGTTGGTTATCGCATATACTTTATTATCAGCGCTGCCGAAATAAACAGTCCCATCCGGGCCGATAACGGGTGTTGATTCGGCTTCACCTCCTGTGGGAAAGAACCATTTAAGTCCGCCGTTGGTCACGGCGTACAGCCTGCCGTCATCGCTGGTTATGTAGACAGTATTATCAGGCCCTATCACCGGTGAGCCGAATAAGAGGCTTCCGGTCGTATAGGACCACTTTAAAGCTCCGTTGGTTATGGCAAGAAGTTCCCGGTCCCAGTCTCCCGCATATATTGTGCCGTCTGCCCCGATAGAAGGAGATGAATAGATCTTGTTGCCGGCATCATATTTCCACTTCACGGCTCCGTTGGTTATGGCATAGACATTTGAGTCATAACTTGCCATGTATATGGTGTTGTCCGTATCAATAGCTGCTGATGAATAGACCCGTTCCCCTGTTTCATTGGACCACTTAAGGACTCCATTTGTTACAGCGTATATCTTTTTATCCAGGCTCCCGAAATATATTGTATTGTCAGGCCCAATTGCAGGTGATGAGAATATTTCATTACTGGTAGCGAATGTCCATTTGATCGAGCCGTCGGGGTTGAAGGCATACATAATATTGTCTCTGCTTCCCACGTATATTGTGCCGTCGGGCCCTATTGCGGGTGATGACGGCCCCACGCCTGCTCCTGTCTGGTATGACCATTTCAGGGTAGGGTATTTCTGTACCCCGAGTACGGTCCTGCTTGTCCATCCCGTATGGTGGAGGTTGTTCATGAACATGGGCCATGGCGCATTAGTGGCAGGCTGGGCAAAAGAGACGCCTGAAAAAAAGATCATAAGGATTAAAGATATGATAAGTTTTTTCATTTTTAGTGCCGGGCCTTAAGGGTTTGTTGCCCAAATGTAAAATATAATCAAATTGTAGGGGTTCGATTCATCGAACCCGTAAATAAGATCATTATTTAAAGGGTCTGATAAATCAGACCCCTACAAATAATAGGAAAGTCCATTTGGGCAACAAACCCTTAACTTTATCACTTCAATTAAACAATATATATATTTAAAAAGAAAAATCAAGACAGACTTTGGAAAAGGCATGCTTCCGGCACCCTCCGCTGCCTTATTTACTTCTCTTGACTTTTTCTTTGCGTACTGTAAACTGAAATTACAGGGACAGGTACAATACTTTATATAAGTATTGTACCTGTCCCTGTAAAAGAGGTCTAATAATGAAAATTTTTTTTCAGCTTTTATCCAGATGGTATCAAGACCTGGCATCTTTCTGTCCCAAACCGTATCCCGGCCTGTCAAAGGATGAAACATTTTTAGTTACAGGACACCGCGGAGCTGCCGCGTATGAGGTCGAGAACACCATAAATGCCTGTGAAAAAGCCCTGTTGAAATACAATGCCAATGCCCTTGAGATCGATATCTGCTTCACAAAAGATAAGCAGGCGGTATTATGGCATGACTGGGATCCGGATGAAGTGAAATCTTTACTCAGACAGGCAGGACTGGAGCCCTGCGTCAAGTATAAACCCCGTGTGCCTTCAGAAAGTAAATACAGACAGCCGGTCCACAAATTGACCCTGGCTGAATTAAGGGAACATTACGGATATTCTAACAAGCGGAAATGGGCATGGAAGATACATGCTCACATACCTACATTGCAGGAATTCATGGAATGGGCGCAGGATAAAGATTCCTTAAAATGTGTCTTTTTGGATCTGAAGGCCTCAAAAGATGAAATTCATTTACTCGGAAATATTATTACTGAAATAAAAAAGCTCCGGCAGAGATACAGGCCCGGCTACCAGATAGTCATCATGACACCTGACGAAGTTGTGCTGAAAAAAATGCAGTCCCTTTATCCTGGTGCTGAATATGCTCTTGATTCATTACTACCGTACGGCCTGGTCCTGGACCCGGAATCCTACAGCTCCGTAAAAAAAGCCAAAAAAGCAGGAACAGCCATTGCAAGTGCGGGCAGGCCAATAGTATTTAATGTTTCTCCCTGGACCTCTTACAGGAGAATGGTACAGCATGATGTATTATGGCTGAGTACACATGACCGGAAAAAGTATAACATAAAAAAGATCATCTGCTGGACCATTAATAAGAAAAAAGAGATGAGATGTCTGTTAAAATTAGGGGTAAACGGTATTATTTCAGACTACCCGAAAAAACTATCAAAACAGGCACGAAAAGCAGGGGAAAAAAGTGCCTGACTCTTTTTTTATAGAATAATCATATAAATATGTTGACGAATACACAAAAATGTAGTATTTTATAGTATAGAATGGGAGGGTTGAATACCGAAGATAGTATTAGGCGCATTAAATATAATTTATAGAGAAATTCAGGGATAGGGAAATGAGAATAACTTTAAAAGTTTTATTCATTATTATTTTTTTATCTGCTTCTGCATTACAGGCCGCAACAGGTCATGGCGGGGTACCGGGTATTCAGCAGCGATTAAATCTTGATGCAAGGTTCATGAGCCTGGGGTCTGCATATGATGCTGTCTCTTATGACAGTGACGGTATCTATTATAATCCGGCCGGTCTGGTCACGCTCGCCAATCCAATCGTTACCCTTTCTTATTTACCCGTATGGGATAACCTGACGCATATATTTTTTGCCGGGATCGGGTTTGATACAAAATATCTTCCAATTGGGATAGGATTTATCAATATGAGCACCAAGGGGATCAAACAGCGGACCGACTCTCCTGAAGTGGAAGGTTTAATGGAATACAGGGATTTTACTCTATATGCCGCAACCGGGGTGGAAGTATTACCGCATTTCTCTCTTGGAGCAAGAAGCGGTTTTTATTATCAGAAGATCTATACATACGAGGGCTGGGGGATCGGTGCTGACCTTTCCTTTCTGTGGAGGGTGAAAGATCCTTATAAATATACTAAAAATAAATTAATGAGAATACTTCAGCCGATCTCATTCGGGATCATTCTGTATAATGTACTGCCACCGCAGATCACTTTATCTACAGGAAGTATCTCTTTCCCTCTATTGGTAAAGGGGAGTCTCACGTACAGGTATCCTACTCTATGGAAGATCCTGAATATTGAGACCGGTTTTGGAGTGGAATCCATTCCGGATGGCAACAGTACTATTGTAAACAGCGGAATAGAACTGACCATGTGGAAGTTCTTCTTTCTCAGAGGCGGTTATAAGATAACGGATAAGACATTTACTATCGGTTCAGGTGTTACCATGAGGGATATTACTTTTGATTACGGCCTGTCGCTTCTTTCTGCGGGAATCAATTATTATACTATCAATGTTAAAGTAGAGTTTTAGATAGTGAAGAGTTGAAGAGTTTAATCTGCTAAAAACTTCTTTTTTATTCAGGATGCGGATCCATTATCCATTAAAAATATAATAAAAATCCGACATTCAGTTTATTCCCGAATTCTTTTTGAGGTAAATAACTGACATCCAGTTCAGGCCTGAAACTGCCCAATAAATATTTTATTCCACCACCGACGCTGAGACTGTAGAGGTTATCCTTCTGGTAATTATATCCGCCTCTGATAAAGATCATTCGGACCAGTCTCAGTTCCAGTCCTCCGGAGATCCCGAATTGAGTCTCTTCCTTCATATAATAGGTACTGTTTAGATAAGCGATGAGTGCATTATTAACGACTTTGGATTCATCAAAGATAACATATTTCACCCCGAAATTGATGCTCATTGGAAAAGAGGAGGATTCATTGATAAATTTCAGGCCGGTACCGATGTTCTTAACAGATAATCCCAGATTCAGATTAGGAATGAGACTCAGATACTGTATCCCGATATCAGCCCCGAATCCAAAAGCAGAATAACTCTCTATAGTAGAGGAGAGAGCGAGGGCCCCTATCCCTAGAAGCAGGCGTTCTTCCAGGAAACTCTTTGCAAAGATGATCCTGGTAACAATATCCCGGGCATTAAAGCTTGACCCTGTATCGGTCACAGTACCGGAAGCATCCAGGCTGAACAACGGTATATCGCCGTTATCATTATATAATACGGATAAGCCAAAAACACCTAAATTTTCTATATCATAATAGGCATTTACGGCCCCATGCATAAGGTTATGTTCATTTAATGAGCCGTAGAAAAGACCTACACCTTTAGTAAAGAAGATATCAGTATCAGCAAGGCCGGCCGGATTATAGAACATGGCGTTCAATCCCTGGTCAGCCGTTAAAGCTCCGGCCAGGGCATTTCCCTTGGCAGAAGGATACACTTTTAATATCTCCGCCCCGTTACCGACATCAATGGCATGGAGGGGAATGGTCAGAATAATAAGTGAAAGTACAGTTATTAATACTCTGTTCTTAAACATAAATTATATGAGTTAATAAACTATACCTGTAATTTACTATTTTATTTTGATCTGTCAAGTTATTATGTGTAATATAATGAGTTAGTTAATAAAGGGATATTTATATTATGTAGGGACAAGGCATGCCTTGTCCCTACAATTGTATTTCTACTGATAATGAGATCCCCGCTTCCCAGGCTGTGGTTCAATTTATCAGATCTCGAACTCCACACCGGTGCCGATGCAGGGGGCCAGTTCCGTCTCTTCTTCTCCAAACACAAGCGGTGTGCTTAATATGATATAGAAATGAGACATCTTGAACAGGAAATCAGGCCCAAAGGAGTATGCCTTTGCACTTATGTCATACTCTTTCGATTCAACAAAATTATAGCCGAATTTGACCCGCCATTTTATATCCAATGATCTTTTTCCGGATATCCTGATATTGCGGACTAACATCCCATCCAGGAAAAGGGCCGGCTCAAAGACAGCAGCCTCTTCCAGCGGGGTGAATCCTAAAATGATCCCGAATGATCTTACATATTGTTTCGGACTGCCCGGGAAGAGTTTATCCCCGATGTTAAATCCGAATCCCAGTGATATCATCTGCCCACCGCCCAGTTCCCCTGATAAAATAAAATTTTTTATTTCTTTTGATCGGGCGTTAGTTTTTGATCCGCTGAATAAGGTGTCCTCTTTCTCTTCAGTATATCCTTGTCTCGCAATAATAAAGGTATTGATCAGAATGATAAGTAA
>Ga0180007_10002951_pt1 | contig 19566 bp, 17 predicted proteins | sample MM_PC_MetaG_FD_121122 | JGI IMG/M metagenome (GOLD analysis project Ga0180007, IMG submission 121122) | Groundwater microbial communities from the Aspo Hard Rock Laboratory (HRL) deep subsurface site, Sweden - MM_PC_MetaG | ecosystem: Environmental > Aquatic > Deep subsurface > Groundwater... | reverse complement strand
TGTTTATTGTCGTTATTGTTTTTCAATTGTTGATACATTATTTTTTACGCCTTTAATTAAAAGCCAAAGCATTATCGAAATTTCTCCCGGTATCACAAACAAAAGTATAAATTGATTTATAAATGCATGGTAATTGGGTATTAGCATAAATATAAAACTGTCAATCATATAAGCTATACCATTAATCATTAGTAATATCCCAAATATGCGAGGAATAAAACCTGACTTATAAACCAGTTGAGCCAGTGGTATAAGCCAAAGACCCCAGAATAATTCTAATGTCATCATTCCGTATTCGTTAATTTTAAGAAACATCATAGCCAAATCTTGTCTCTGACTAAATTCGAATGTTTTAAATATTTCCCCTTTAAAAATCATGAGTGAAGTTATATTGAATGCCTCCATGATAAAAACAGCAGGAATTTGCACAATCACTAATGCTACCATAAGTTTAGCCCTATGTTCATTAACTTGTTTTAACAACCGGTACAGAGCCAATACCAAAAACACAAAAATGATATTGCTGATAAAATCACTAATTATGCCTGTTCGAAATAAAAATTCATTGGAAAGGATATTATTGGCAACTGTAGCAGCATCGCCCTTTACAATAATTTTTGAAGATAAATAAATAATGTTATAAACACCTGTTATTATCAAAATAAGATACAATAAGCCGGCAAGTCTTGCGGTCTTTTTGAGTGAGTACATTTTATTCTCCATAGATGTAATTTTATCATTAGATTTTTATAATTTCTATTGATTTATTTTATTCGGCTGAGCCACTCCATATGGCCTTAATCCCTTGAACAGAAGCCAAAAACCCAATGTTATTTCGAAGATAGTCAAAGGCACATCGAACAAACCTATGTGAACTATCTCCCCATAGTTAGGGAAGATGAGGTAAATGAATGCACAGAACACGCACCATGCCGACGAGATCACACCGAAGGCAGCCAATGCTCTTGGTATATACCTTGACTTGAACAATAGGTAGCTGCATACAGTGGAAGCTAATCCCCAGAACGGAAGACCAACATAGTATGCGTCCCAACTGCTACTAAGATGCAGCCTCGACAGGGTTTGCAGTTGATCTGCATCGAAAACCGGGAGGTAAGAAGCCTCACCCAGAAGGCGCAATGCGTTAAATATATTGAGTGCCATAATGCCCCACATTAAAGCATATATAAGCCTAATGAATATCGTAGCCAGAGCAAGATTTTTGTTTACAGGCTTAAGTATAATGTAAAGTGATGTGGACATTACGATCAAGGTTAAAAGGTAGATTAAATCGCAGACGACATTGAGACGAAATAATGTTTCATGCGCGATTAAGTTCTTGGCAGTTTCCACTGCGTTGTTCGGGATGACGAATCTGAAGTTGACGCTGTAATTCGAAAATACCACAATCGCAATCGCAAATAGGAAAGTGAATCCCGCAACTTTGGCAGCTTTGCGTTGCGAATGGTCGATGACGCTGATTGCCATTTCAATTCCTTCTGTTTTTTTTGAATTCATATTGTTTTTTATTAGAGATTACCACGTATGACGATTTAATGACTGAATTGTTCCATTTAAGTGTTGAATTATTTTGTTTATAATGACGCATAATTGTCAAGTTACAAGAAAGCTGAAGCGGGCTACAACCCTTAATATTACTACTAAACCGGCTATTATTTTTATACATTGTTGTGCCCAGTTGTTTCCTTAATTTTTTATCGAATTCCATTGAATATTTATCTTTTTTCCAATCACCTTGTTTTTGAATTTAATAGCAGCGTACCCCAATGTGATTGCTCCAAATATTTTTTCGCTCTTATTTAAACCAATCAATTTTTTAAATTTTTTATTCCTATTTAAAATCATTTGATTGCCAACAAGATTTCTACATGCTAATCCTTTTGTTTGTCCATATAAATCAATATTATATAAGGCATATTGAGCACTTTCTAAAGATAATGGAACTCTCTTTTCTCCTATAATTAATATTATCGCCGCAGGTTTTGTCTTAAATCCATGGGCTCTTTTTTTAACCTTTTCCAATTTCGGTTTGGCTTTCAAGTATTCAAATTCACTTTTTGGCACAAATAACTTAATCAGAGTTAGTATTATCCTTGGTTTATATAACCATTTATAAATATTGACTGAAAACTTAAATATTAACGAGTCAACTTCTTTTATAATTTCTTCGTCATCAATAATAATAGCCCTAAGATTAAAATTATGGGTTGGTGCATATATCGCATAATCTGTAATCTCCTGAAGTATGGATTTTTCAATTTTTTTATCTGTGTAGTCTCTAATTGTCCGTCTTTCCATTAATAATTCTCTGACATGCTTAATATCAGGAAATAATGATTTGTCAAATTTTTCTGGTTGAAAATCATTCCATGTTAACGCTAATTGCGGACAGATGGCAATACATTGTGTACATGTACTGCAATATTTATAATCAATTGTCAAAATATCATTGTCAATATGTAAGCAGGATTCATGGCAAATCTTGGTACATAATCCACATAAATTACACTTATCAGAATCTATTTTTATCATGGTTGCAGTGTCTCTAATTCAATTGGGCACAACTCCGTTTTTACGCAACAAAATTGCGTATAATATATTATATGTCTAAATTTACTGCGCATTAACTCAAATATAAGCGGTAAAATATGAAAATAAATGTTGTACTGGATCAAATTAAAAAAGAAATGACTATCAGGAATTACAGCCATCAGACCATTAACAATTATTGCAGCGCCGTCAAACATTTTTCACAGTATATAGTGGAGGCGGAAGTTCAAAAAGTAACCGGCCCTTTTGTGAAAGAATACTTCTATTACCTCAAATCTGTCAGGAATGTGTCTTATTCAACGATTAAATTATATCTTGCGGCCATCCGGTTTTTGTATCTCAATATTTTAAAACAGGATATTGACTTTGATTTTAATCTTAGAATCAGGAAGCCGGAAACATTGCCGGTGGTGCTTTCTATTGAGGAGGTTCAGCGGCTGCTGGACTCGATTCCCAATCTGAAACACAAGACCATCATGTCGCTGATTTATGGTTGCGGCCTGCGTATTTCAGATGTCGTGAAATTAAAATGCGCCGATATTGATAAAGACAGGATGTTGGTCAGGGTCGAACAGGCGAAAGGAAGAAAAGACCGCTATGTGGTCCTGTCGGATAATTTATTGGACTTGATATGTAAATATCACAGCGCTTATAAGCCCTCTTATTATCTTTTTGAAGGTCAAAAGGCATCAAATCCCTATTCAACAACAAGTATCCAGTCACTGTTCAGAACTGCGAAGAAGAAAGCCGGGATAACAAAAAAGGCCACGGTTCATACGTTACGCCATAGTTATGCCACGCACCTGCTGGACCAGGGTACAGATATTCGCTATATCCAGGAACTGCTGGGTCATAAGAACCTGGCAACGACTCAAATCTATACCCACATAAGCACTTTTAATATCAACAAGGTAAAAAGCCCGGCCGGATTTTTAAAATTGCAATAACTGTTTTTAAAAGCTAAAACACATTCCTTTTAATGTGACAATAAGGCATTTTGCCATTGGACTGATAGTAATCCTGATGATAATCCTCAGCTTTCCAGAATGTCGATGCCGGTTCCAGTTTTGTCGCAACTTTATAACCTTATCCTGCAGAATTTTAATCAATTTCTCAGCAACTTTTTGCTGTTCCTCATTGGCATAAAATATATAGGAAAGATACTGCACTCCGATATCCGTCCCTTGACCGTTTGTCTGTGTAAAATCGTGGGTTTCAAAGTAGAGTTTAACCAGTGCTTCATAGCTGGATTTAGCGGGGTCGTAAATTACTTCTACGGCTTCTTTATGACCGGTGCAGCCGCTGCTGACCTGTTTATAAGACGGAGAATTCTTATGACCGCCGGTATATCCAACGGTTGTTGATTTAACCCCAGGGGCTTTTTGAAAATAGTATTCTGTTCCCCAAAAACAACCGGAATCGAAAATCGCCTTTTCAGTTACCGGCTCTGCCTCTTTTGGAATAAAATTCAGTGAAACCGAGTTGATGCAATGGCGGATATTTTTATCTGTAAATCTTTCACCGCTAAAGACATGACCCAGATGTCCGTTGCAGTTTGCACAGACAATTTCCGTCCGCAATCCGTTGGCATCGGAAATTCGTTTGACAGCGCCGGGAATTTCGTCTTCAAAACTTGGCCAGCCGCAGTGCGAATCGAACTTGTCTGCGGAGCGATAGAGTGGCGCGTTGCACTGTTTACAGGTATAGGTTCCGTCCTCTTTATGATTATCATATTCCCCGGACCAGGGTCTTTCGGTTGCTTTAAAAAGAATTACTTTTTGTTCGAAGGGGGTAAGTTTGTTGTACTCCATGACTTCCTGCGCCTGTATAATTGTTAAAATTGGGTAAATGAATATAACTAAATATTTTCGTATATCGTATCCTTTTATCTTCATTATTATTTTAGATACGCCTGAAGTGGACAGGATACAAATTATAGGATTTGAGAATCAGGAAATTGATTTGCTGAAGCGTGAAAAACCGTCGAAGGTGTTCCATAAGAACTGACGCTGGTTTCCGGAGAGATCCAGATCATGAATGGGATTACCGGAAATGAGTTCTTCCCTGGCAGCAGCACTGTTAAAACGGGTTGTATCAAAGGAAAGCCACTGATTATCGCGGTTAACGTAGCGGTGATTATTATGGATAAATGCAAACTGATCATGCTGATATTGAGGAAGCGTTTTCCCCCCCAAATCATACCAGAAACTTTGAATGCATGGGGGATTGTCGAAATAGTTATTTACCGGGGTACTACCAATCGGTGTCATGGCGGACTGGATGATATAATCATAAAGCCGTTGGGTCGAAACAGGTATGTCAAACTCGATTCCTATGTGTTGATCCGGTGTGCTGATAAATAACGGCACCCGATTACCAGCTTCAGTGACATTGCCGAAATGATACCACCAGTTCTCGTCACCGAAATTATCACCGTGATCGGACAGAAAAATAAACAGGGTTTCCGGGAAATTATCGGAAAGATATTGGGCGAATTCATCAATCCGGGGAGCAATTCTTCCCCAGGCAATCTGCTGGCGTTTTCGTAATGTCTGTAGCATGGCTGGCGGGATAAACCGCTTGCCGCTGCTGAGCCAGGTCTGATTAACCAGGTGAAACAGGCTGTTGATTTCCATTAGTTTACCGAAAGTATTTCGGGAAAGGGCTTTAAACTTGGGGGATATATGATAGGGAAAATGTGTTTCCATCAGATTAACGAATAAAAAGGTCTTCCGGTTTTTTAATGAATTCTGGGTCAGAATCTCTTTTGCCCGGCTTAACTGCATATTGTAGAAACTGTAAAACCACGCCTGTCCAGCCTTAATATCTTCGGACATTTTCCCACCGATAAAGTCACCCTGCAGCACTTTTTTCCGCATTCGTCTTTTACTCATCAGCAGAACGAAATTCAACAGCGGAATACTGCTGGAATTGAACCATTGCCAGGCTTTTTCTGTTCGCTGAAACCCACGATCAAGGCTGAAAATGTGTGTCGTGACTGTATTTGCAGTTATTTGAACGGTATTATAGCCAAGTGTTGCCAGTTTTTCGGCTAAGGTTGGTCGATCTTTACGAAATTCTTTACGGGTCCGGGTTGTGGCTTTATGTTCATGAGGTAAAAAGCCTGTGAATATCGAAGCGGTTGCAGGCAATGTCCAGCAACCGGCAGAGTACGCCTGGTGAAAATTGTAGGAACGGTTAATTAAAAATGGCAGGGTTTTTCGGCTGGTTCCCCAGACGGTATCATACCGCAAACTGTCGGCGACTAAGAGAACAATATTTTGGAAGTGATTCAAATTCCGGACCTGTTTTGTTTCAAAATTTCAATTTAAACCTTACACCGATTATTAAGCTAATGGAACATCGGTAAAAGGTAAAGTAAAATTATTGTAAACATCAGCGATTGAAATTTGTAAAAAATGTTTGTGCAATTAACCCGGCGATCGGTGGAAAAAAGAAGGTCGAAAACAGTCGGATAAGTGTAAATTTCCAGCCAAGAATTCCAATTTCCATTGGCAATCGGGCAACTGCCCACAGCGACCAGCTGGTTAAAAAAGCGACCATTGTCCCAACCCCGGCCCCGGATTTCAGCAAGCCTGCAATAATCGGTAAACTGACATAAGGGCCCCCGGGAGTAATTCCTCCCGCGATTGTACCAATCAGAATGCCTCGAATACCGGATTCCGCTCCGACCCACCTGTTCAACAGATCCTGCGGCAGTAAAACCTGAATCATTCCGGCTATTATAAAAGCGAAAATTAACAACGGCAGAACCTGGTATGTCATTTTCAGTGCGGATTGCAGACCAATGATATAAGCATTACCTTCTTTATTAATTCCAATAATAACCAGAATAACGGCGATACAGGCCATTATAATAGTGGGAATCAGCATCTGGTTTCCTTTCTGCTTGGTTTGATGGGGTTGTGGGAGGTACACTTTTTCGGAATCCATTTATTTGTCGATTGTGATATTTAATGGTGGCGACTGATTCTCTTTGTCTTTGCCCATATAGAGTGTCAAATGGGGATATGGAATTTCAATTCCTTTTTCATCAAACTGAATCTTGAGGCGTCGTTTGAATTCTCGTCCAATCCGCCACTGCTTGATTGGTTTCGTGGTTGTTCGGGCCTTTATTACGACGGCAGAATCACCAAATTTATCCAATCCCATGATTTCCAAAGGTTCCAGGATATCATCTTTAAAATTGGGATCTTCGCGAATTTCCGCATCGACCTGCCGCATGATATCCATAACCTCGTCCACATTTTCACGGTAGGCCACACCAATTTCGAAGACATAGCGTGAATAGCCCTTGGTCATATTAGTAACTACCGTGATTTCGCCATTTGGGATGTAGTGCACATTACCGGAGAGATCCCGCAGGGTTACCATGCGTAAATTCAAACCTTCAACCGAACCGGATTTTCCGGCGATTTCGACAACGTCCCCGATTCTGACCTGGTCAGCCAGCAGAATAAAAAACCCACTGATGATATCTTTGACCAGGCTTTGGGCGCCAAAACCAACGGCTAATCCGAGAATTCCGGCAGCGGCGATAATCGGTCCGATTTCGATTTTTAATTCGCTTAAAATGGTAATAATAGCAATAGTGATGATGATTAATTGAAAAATAAACTGAAAAACCGATGTCAGCGTTTTACGACGTTTTATCTGTTCTTCATCTTTGAAAGGTAACGACTTGAAAATCCGCGGGGTCAACACCTTAGCGATAAACAGAGCGATGATCGTCAGGACCAGAATAAAAAGCATTCGAATTCCATGATCCATTGCCCATTCGAGAATTATTTTCAGCATTTCTTCCAATTTTATCATTATGTTCCCCGTGAATTACATATTTTTACACAGAGAATGATACACAATCTGAGTGATTTATGCAAATGCTGATAATAGAGATTCGGAATAATCAGCTGCCGCTGATAGTCATCTCTTTTATTTTAAATGTCGGTGCTGCAATACTCCCGCGGAATTCCAGGTCATTACCGATCATGGTTATGTTTTTCAGCATGTCCAGCATATTGCCGGCCACGGTAAATTCCTGAACAGGGTAGGTCAGTTTACCGTTTTCAATCCAGATGCCTGTCGCGCCGCGGGAATAATCACCGGTTACATAATTTATGCCGACCCAGTCCACGCTGGTCAGGTAGAGTCCGTTTTTAACGGAAGCAATGATCTCCTCCGGTGGGATCGTCCCGTTCTGCATGTAGAAATTCGATGTGCCTGAGGATGGGTTCGATGTAACCCCGCGGGTTGCCGAACCGGTCGGCTCAAAACCCAGTTTCCGGGCGGAATAGCAGTCGCAAAGATAGGTTTTTAAAACACCTTTGCCGATGACAATATTTTTCCGGCTGGGGAGGCCTTCATCATCAAAGCGGCGCGAACCTAATCCGTATTTCAACAGACCGTCATCAATAATTGTCATATTCTTGACAGCAATAGGCTCGTTTAATTTATCAACCAGAAAAGAATTCTTATTGTAAATGGAATCACCGACGACGGTTTGAGAAATGATTCTTAAAAAATCCCGGGCAACAACCGGATCAAATACGACCGGGACTTTCTGGGTTTTAGGTTTTCTGCCACCGAGTTTGCGGAGTGTTCGATGGGCGGCTATAGAGGCTATCTTCTCGATGGAATCCAATCGATCAAGATAGCGGCTTGCAGATGACCAGTAATCGGTCTGTTTGACGCCATCCTTTTCAGCCAAAAGGGAAAGGCTCAGGTTCACCGATGTGTAATCTTCCTCGCCGTAAAATCCCTCAGAGTTGGCCAGGACGACATGGGCTGCTGAGTCATTCCAGCCGGCTCCGTCGGAATTTGTAATCAACGGATCTTTATCCATGCCGGTTTTTTCCATATCCTTCAGTATCCGGATTTTCTTATCGGTACTGACCGAAGCGATATTCTGATCAAATTGAGGTAAATTAACATTAGCAATACCCAACAAATTCTTTTCAGGGAGACCGCTGTATTCATCGAAGCCGGTGACAGTTGCAATTTCAACAGTCTTCTTGACCAGTTTTCGAAGCGATTCTTCCCGGAAGTCACTGGTGTAGGTCAGCGCTTTTCGCTGGTTTTTAAATACACGGATTCCCAGAGATTTCGGGTTTGATTGCTTTAACTCTTCAATTTCGCCCAATCGTACAGTTATGTTGGCATTAATGCTGTTGACGATGATGACGTCAACCTGATCAGCGCCATTATTTCGGGCTTCTTTGATAATATATTCGGAAATTGCTTTATAATTACTCATCATATTCCTCTATGATTGTGTTCCACCAACGGTAACTTCTTTTACTTTCACGGTTGGAATGCCTAAGGTCACCTGTACACTCTGCCCGGATTTTCCGCAGACCCAGCCGCCGGTTGACATCTTTAAATCATTTCCGACCATCGTCACATTCCGCATAACTTCAGGGCCGTTTCCAATCAGGGTCACATCTTTCAGCGGGGCGGTGAGTTTTCCATCTTCAATCAGGTAGGCTTCATAAACGCCAAAAGTAAAATCACCTTTTGTGATATCAACCTGTCCACCGCCAAAACGCTTGGCGAAGACACCATATTTTACGGACTGGATAATCTCTTCAGGATCGTAATCACCGCCGGTCATATAGGTATTGGTCATACGAGGGATTGGTGGATGTTTGTAGGATTGCCGGCGTCCGTTTCCCGTAGGCGCTGCTTTCATCGCTTTGGCGGAAATCGTATCGTGCATATAACCGCGCAGAATTCCGTTTTCGATCAAAACCGATTCCATCGGTAAATTGCCTTCGTCGTCAATGTTGATGGAACCCCGCAGGTTGGGAATTATTCCGGAATCAATAATCGTGCATTGTTCCGAGGCAACTTTTTCACCGATTCGGTTGGCATAGTTGGATAAATCTTTGCGGTTGAAATCGGCTTCGAGACCGTGACCGACTGCTTCATGAAGAAGGACACCGCTTTCCGCAGGGCCAAGTACAACAAGCTGTGGTCCTGCCGGCGCCGGTTTTGCATTGAGGTTTGTGAGCGCAATCTGGGCGGCTTCCCGGCCGATTTCTTCGGGCCGGTTTCCGGGTTTTGTATAAAAATTCAGACCGTCCCGGCCACCGCCGGCGGAATAACCGCTTTGCCGTTTATTGCCATCTTCAGCGAGAGTTCTGGTCCGAACCATCACCATGGGCTGAACATCGGTAAAGAACTTTCCGGTAGAATCCATGTACATGATCTGTTTCATCTCATCGGCAATAGTGACATTGACTTTTGTTATTTTAGAATCAAATCTGCGGGCGGCCTGGTCAATGGATTGCAGCAGTTGGATTTTATTGGCAAGATCACAATCAACAGCCAGATATTTTGTAGAATACAAGTCCAACTTTCTGGTCCGGCCCAGATCAGCAATTCTCGCTGATCCGTTGTTGTTGACAATAAAACTGGCGGCTCTGGCGGTGTCTTTCATTTTCTCGAAATCCAGATCATCGGTATGAGCATAACCGATCTGTTCGCCGATAACGGCACGAATACCCAGCCCCATGGAAATACCATGACTGACGTCTTTGATTATTTCATCTTCCAGTTTCAGCGATGAACTGATCTGATACTCAAAAAAGAGATCTGCCCGTTCGGCACCATGGGACAGGGCCACCGACAGCAGCTCTTTCATTTTTTCTTTTGTGATTCCGAATAACGCTTCCATATTTTCAACCGATCCCTGTGCTAATTGCGATTGGCAGGCTTGCCACCAACCCGGCAGCAACGTGACTGCGGCACCGATCGCCGCACTGGTTTTAATAAAATCGCGCCTTTTCAATGAAGCCTCCTCATGTATTGATCTAAAGATAAAAAGATTCAGGATAAATGCCACAAAGTAATAACCGTTGACTAAACATTTACAACCGAATGATTTCAAGAAAGTTGCCACGTTACGATGCATATGTTCTGCTTATCTCTTCTTCACGGGTGAGTGACGGACCGAAGGGAAAAGGCCGCTGGCCTGGTGGCAGATGTCCACAGCACTTGATTTTAGTAGTAATTGAAACTGTCAAAATTTTAAATCTGCAATTATTAATCAGAAATATGGAGTGTTAATTTTTCCAGACGGATTCATTTATGACGACGGAAATCCAGCAGACCCCCAATGATGGTCAATGGGTGCGGTGGACAGCCGGGGATATAGAGATCAACCGGAACTTCATCCAAAAAGGATCGATCCAGTTGGGCAGAATCAGCAAATATACCGCCGCTGATGGCGCAGGTACCAACGGCAACGACAATTCGTGGTTCGGATATGCTCAGATAAGCATCTTTCAAAGCGGGCGCCATGTTGCGGGAAATCGGTCCGGTAATCACAATCCCGTCTGCATGACGTGGTGAGGCGACAAACTCGATCCCGAACCGCCCCATATCGAAATTGACATTATTGGCGGCGTTTAACTCCATCTCGCAGCCATTGCAGCCGGCGGCAGAGACCTGGCGTAATTTCAAGGAACGCCCAAACAGGCGATGAATTTCACGACGGGATTGAATTGCGGTTTCGCGAAAGGACTCCGGTGTCTGCCCGGATTGGATGATCAAGTCATTGCGGTCGGTGGAGGCAAGGCTATGAGCAGAGCTGAACTGAATTGCACCGGTTCCACATCCACGCTCGCACTCCCCGCAGAAGGTACAGCGCCCCAGGTCGATTCGCAGCGGTTCTGTTGCAATCGCTCCGGTTGGACAAACAGCCGTACAAGCAAGGCAAGATAAATCACATTTTTCACCATCCAACCTGGGAAATCCGCGAAAAGGCGCTTTTACGGTTGCGGTACGGATATCCCGGATAGCCTGGTAACCGTGTTGTTTTCTGAGTTTGATCGAATCGAACATAATTACACCTTAAACTGGATTAGAGGTCAAAACCGCAATAGGACAGGTTAAAACTTTTGTTGCAGACCGGGAAGTCCGAAATTCCGTTTCCACGCACCGCCAACGCCAGCCCGAACCAGTTATGAAAAGACGGATCTTTGATCTTGTAGCGTTTTAGGCGACCGTCCTTATCCGTAATGACCGTATGCACAATCTCGCCGCGCCAGCCTTCAGCCATCGAGATGACAAACAGATGCGGTTTCAGTTTGTGCAGTTCCTTTTTCAGTTCGCCTTTGGGCAAATGGGCGAGTTGTTCACGAATTATGCGGATCGACTGCATGATCTCGATATAACGGATGTATGCCCGTGCGAAGACATCTCCTGAAGTCAGCGTCATCTTATGAACCGGAAAATGGATATAGCCGCCAAACGGGTGATCAGAGCGTACATCGAGTGCTAATCCTGATGCACGTGCAGCTGGTCCCACCATACCAATCTGTTGCGCGGTTTCGAAACTTACTACGCCGGTCTTTTCAAAGCGGGACAGTACCGATGACGATGCAAACATGACCTCCGCTGCGAGTTCGATGCGGTTCTCAATATCGTCAATTATCGTGCGAATATTACCTTGTATCTCTTCGGAGATATCGAAATTAACACCGCCCGGGGTCATTAAGCCACGCCCGAAGCGGCTGCCGCAAAGCGCCAGGGTCGTATTGATGATTGATGTCCGTAAAGCGCCGAATACTGCACTGCCGGTAAGATAAGCCACATCGGTCGCCAGTGCCGACAGATCGCCGAGATGAATTCCGATACGTTCCAGTTCCAGGGCAATGGTTCGAATAATCATCGCCCGGCGGCTAACCGTAATTCCGCTGAGGGCTTCGACAGCGCGGGCATACGTACCGGAATGCCCGATTACCGTATCGCCGGCGATAGATTCAGCCAGACCTAGCAGATGCTGTTGTTTATCCTGGTGTTCTAAAAACAGTTTTTCAATACCGCGGTGCTGAAACCCGAGTTGGATTTCGAGATGGTGTACCTCTTCGCCCACACAGGCAAAACGGAAATGTCCGGGCTCGATAATTCCGGCATGAATGGGTCCCACTCCGACTTCATGCACCTCTTCGCCATCCATACTGAAAAACGGATAGGGAATCTCAGCTTTGGAAATTTCGGCGATTCCTTTACGCACCGGTTTTAGCCATGGGTGACCAACCGGAGTAATACTGAACTGTTCGAAAATTTCCCTCTCAAAAAGGTGAAAAGCCGGTAGATAATTGGTAAAGGAAGGGTACTCCCGACGATCTTTCAGATGAGTTGAGGCAACATACAGGTAGGAATGCTCATCATCAGCCAGAACGGTATAAAGTACGATGCCGTCCGTTTCCGCATCGCCGAAAAACTGGACCAGCCGCTTACCTTGTTTACAAGCTTTGAGCAGCTGTTCACGGAATGTGTTTAATGGAAGTCGCGGTATATCATGGACTTGGATTGCTTGTAAATTTTTAGTGATTGCCCAGTTCATAGCCAAATCTCCGCTTAATGTAAAAATCCGGCAGCGCCGACCAGCAGCATCTGCACGCTTTCGGGAATGTTCAAGCCGATGACCAGCAAAATCAGCAGTAAGACGATTTGCGGAATGTAGGCTAACGGGTGCAGGCGCACGTTATTTTCAGAAGAGATTGGCAAGTCCCCGAAGCTCATCCTGAATACTGCTCCACCCATACCGAAGACAATCACGGCAATCAGCAGAAAAAAGGGCGCCGCCAGCCAGCCCGATCCGTTTTCAAAGAACGCCTTAATCAATAAAAATTTGCTCAAAAACGCCGGAAATGGCGGAATGCCGATAATGGCGATCAGCGAGATCATCCAGATCCAGCCGCTGCGCGGGTCCTTTTCGAGTAAACCGTGGACGTCATCGATCCGTTTGCTGCCGAAGAGCTGCAGTATATTGCCCGAAGTCAAAAACAGGGCTGATTTCGTCAACGAGTGAGCGACGCTGTGCAGCATAGCGGCGTATATACCGGTTTTACCGAGCGCGATGCCGATGAAGAGCAGTCCCATGTTTTCAATTGAGGAGTAAGCCAGCATCCGTTTGTAATTCACAGTGCGCAGCAGAAAGGCGGCGCTGACCAGCAAAGATAAAAACCCGGTTGCCATGAATAAAAAATTGGAAAAAGCTTGCAGGTCGGCGCGGATCATGATCTCCTGCACGCGCAGCAATCCTAAAAAAGTCGTGTTCAGCAGAGTGCCGGATAAAAGGGCTGAAACCGGTGAGGGTGCTTCCGAATGCGCATCGGGTAACCAGGCGTGAATCGGCGCAATCCCGATTTTAGTACCGAAACCGACCAGGATAAATGCAAAAGCAAGTTTGAGCCAGAACGGATTGATCTGCCCCGCCCGATTGTATAAATCCGCGAAGAACAACGAGCCGATCTCTTTACTGCCGATCGTTAGGATGACGATTCCTACGAATGCCAGGGCAATTCCGATCGAGCAGATGAAGATATATTTCCAGGCAGCTTCAAGAGAAGATTTTTTGCCTTCGAAATAGATCAGCACGGCACTGGTCAACGTCGTCGCTTCGACTAAAACCCACAGTAACGCCAGGTGCGCAGCCAGGATGACGCCGGTCATGGCTCCGACGAAAAGCAGCATCGCCGCTACATAGATTGCTTCGCGTCGGGAATCCGGCTTATATTCATTAAAATAGTAGAGACTGTAAAGCGCCGCCGCTGCAAAGACGATTGTCATGATCGACAAAAACAGCAACCCGATTGTATCTATTATAAAATACCCGTCCAGCCAGATCGGCAATCCCGGATTCGATCGATCGAACCAGAGTACGATTACAATCGTAACATAGACAACGGCTGTTCCTACCAGCGCCAAACGGTTAATCCAATGTTGGCGCAACAGAACTACCACCAAGCTAACAATGACCGGAACCAGGAAAAGCAGGAGCAGCATCGTTAATCCTTCAACTCGGTTAGAACGTCGATATGACTGCCGTCGTACATCACCTGGATCATATTGAAAAATATCGCCAACAGGTAAATACCGACAAACAAGTCCAGCAGCATACCCAGGTTCACCAGCATCGGCATCTCATGCGCCACTGAGAGCGACAGCAGGAAGATACTATTCTCAAGCATCATGTAACCAAGAATATGCGTGATAATGCGTTTCCGGTTAATAATCAGGACCAAACTGGCGATGATCCAGGCAATCGAAATCCCGAAAAAGAGCGGCTCGGCAACTGTCCCTGTAAGCGATGCCCAGAACGCTGCGATGAATCCGAAAACCAGGATCGCTGTAGCAATCAGCATCGAATAAAACTGGGGGATGTAAGGCTCAACCTCGTGACTGATTTCATTGCGTCGGATGACACGCAGCAGGAAGGTCGGAATAACAATCGTTTTTATTATAAGCGTCTCCAGGACCAGAAAGGCGATATTCAGCCACTGGATCTCGCCGATATTGAGCAAAACCAGTAAAAATAGCAGTAAACCCTGCAGCGCCAAAACTTTGATATAGGCGTCGATGCGGTTTGCGGCAAAGACGTACAGCATTGTCGTCCCGAACAGCACAATCAGAATCTCGGACATTAAAAACCTCCGTACATGAAGAAGAGCACGACGACAAAAGCAGCCAGTGAAAGCGCCGTCATCAGGAAAATAAACTGCGGCACGTGCGACATCCGCAGGCGCGCCATCCAGGACTCGATGAAGCCGATGGTAATCGCAATAACAGCCAGCAGAGCGAGATAAAGAGTCAGGCTGAGTGCGGCTCCCAGACTGTACGGGATGATAATATTTGCTAATAATGTCCCGATCAGCACCATTTTTAAAGCGGATGCATACTGGATAAAAGCCAGATCAGGACCGGAATAATCGAGAGCCATGACCTCGTGGATCATGGTCAGTTCAAGGTGTGTATTCGGATCGTCCACCGGGACGCGCGAGCCCTCAACCAGAAGCATTATGAACAGCGAAACCGTGCACAGGATTTTAACTAAAATGCTAAAACCGTCGCTGCTGTCAATGGAGGCAAAAATGGATTCGAAGGAATTCTGTCCGCTGATTAAAACCAGCGATCCCAGCAGAATGAAGAAAGCCGGCTCGACAATTGTGGCAAACGTCACCTCGCGGCTGGCACCCATGCCTTCGAAACTGCTGCCGGTGTCCAATGCGGCAATAATCATGAAAAAGCGAGCCAACCCCAGGGCGTAAGCGAAAAGGACAAAGTCAGCGGGGAAATGCAGCAGCGAATCACCACCGGGTAGAGGCAGAATCAGGGCTGCCAGAAAAACGGCGGCTAATTGCAGTGACGGACTGAGACGGAAAATAAACGTCGTCGTCTTGCTGATAACTTCACCCTTTCTCAGCAGTTTGAAGAAATCGTAGAACGGCTGTAAAAGCGGTGCCCCTCTTCGTCCAGCCCAAACGGCTTTCGTGCGGTTAATCAGACCGATAAACAGAAATGGTACGATCAGAATTATTAAAAATTGTACAGCGATCATTTTTTTAGCGCATTCCTATGATCCAGATCAGCAAAACGACCAGAAAAACCAGTCCGTAGAGAATATACTGCTGGGTGCGACCGGACTGAATCCAGTTGAAAAGTTTCAGGAATCCCAGCACAAACCGAATCATGGGTGTTATTAAGTACAGATCGATAAGGTCCTCACTGTGGCTTGTGAAGCGTGCTTTTAACGGAAACAACGTTTTCGGAGAGTCCAGTTCCTCATGCTTAGGGATTATTCCTGATACGAGCCCTGTAAACGGAGATGCAAATGAACTGCCGGTGTACTGAGCCCGGGGAATCTCTGCCTGGTAGCCGCAATCCCACGTTTTAAAGACAGCTACCGGCTTGTTTCGCAAAAGTATCCTGCGCAATGCCAAAAAGCCGAAGATTAATACCACAAAAATTGCCAGTACTCCGCTGATCTGACTAAAAACCAGGCGAATCTCAGTCCACTCCGCAACTGTATGACCGGGCACAAACTGGCTGACAATCCGCGACATCAGCGGGACCACCAAACCAGCCGCCAGCCCGATAATCAGGATTACACCGGCAAGCAGAATCATCGGAAATAGCATCGCCGGTTGATCGTCTCTGATATTCTCAGGATAAGCTGTGCGCGGCGTTCCCAGGAAGCAGATACCAAAGACTTTAGTAAAACAGAGTACCGCCATGATACCAATAAATGCGAGTCCAGCCAGGCTCACCAGGGATGCTACATTCAGTGAAAGGTTTGTGACCCCAAATCCCCGGATCATACCGAGGTAGATCGCGAATTCGCTGATGAATCCGCTGAATAATGGTAATCCGCTGATCGCCAGCGATCCGACCAGAAACAAAACCGCAGTAACCGGCAGGTAATGCATCAGTCCGCCCATTTTTTCGATCTGGCGGGTGTGGGTTTTCGAATAGATAATCCCGGCACCATAAAACAGCAGACTTTTAAAGGTAAAATGGTTAAAGACATGCAGCAGCCCTCCCAGAAATCCCAGGAGCGCGATCGTATTTTGATGATAGGCTAATCCGAGCATGCCGATTCCAATACCGATTCCGATTATGCCGATATTTTCGATGCTGTGATAAGCGAGCAATTTTTTAAGGTCATGCTGGGCGATGGCGTTCATAACTCCGAAAATCCCGGATACGAGTGCAATCCCAAGAACGGTATAGCTTGCCGCCACATCGGGAGTGCCCCACAGCAGAAGCAGGCGCAAAATGCCATAGATTCCCGTTTTGATCATGACGCCCGACATCAGGGCGGAAACACCGGTCGGAGCAGCCGGATGCGCGCGCGGGAGCCAGCTATGCATGGGCACCAATCCGGCTTTCGTCCCAAAGCCGATCAGAAACAGCAGGAATATCCAATAAGATCCGCTTGTTTGAAATACCTGGCGAAATGTGACAAAATCCATGCTGCCGCTACGAGTCACCATCCAGGCAAATGCCGCAATCAGAAAAGCCGCACCAATTTGCATGGCGATCAGGTAATACAAGCCGGCTTTGCGTACCTCCTCCTTGCCGTTTTCAAAACTAACGAGGAAGAACGACGCGATCGACATCATTTCCCACATAACCAGAAAGAAGAGTGCGTTTTGAGCCGTGACGACCAGCAGCATGGCGGAGATAAGCAATCCCATAAAAATATAGTAAGCTGACAGAGTGTAGCGGCTGTTTTCGTAGATTTTCATGTAGCCGATTGAGTAGATCGCCGCCAGGAGACCACCGCAGCTGATGATGAGAACAAAGAAAGCCGCCAGGGGATCCAGAACCAATCGTACAGTGCCAATCGGATCGGATAGTTGAAAAAGCAGCGAAAGTGATTCACCACCAGCTAGTACCAGGATCGCCGGAGTTAACAGGAAAAATTGAGCGATTAATGCTGCAATCGAAAAGACATATCCTTTCGATTTGGGAGAAGTGAAAATGGTCAGGAAGGCGCCAATCGGCAGCAGAACAATGCCGATCAGAAATAGTTTCATTCAGTCTCCACCCGATTGCCCTGCCAGGTCAGTTCTTTTTCGCGAATAAATTCGATAATCTCTGCCTCGGCAGCGCGTCTTCTGAGCAGTTTGAGAAACTCTTCCATCTGGCATAAATAGGAGATTTTTGATAACACTTCGAGATGTCGGCGCGGACTGTAAGTCAATAACACAAAGAGTGTATCGACTGGATTCCCGTCGAGTGCGCGGTAATCCACGGGATTCTGCAGGAAGCAGATCGAGACACTGGCATCTTCAATGTTGGTGATGATCGGATGGCGCGGATGCGGAATGGCAATTCCATGCCCGATCGCCGTGGACATCATGCTTTCCCGGTTGAGCAATGCAGAAAGGATATCCTCTCTGGATACGCTCGATGGTGTTGGAATTGTATTGATAGCATTGTGCAGAACTTTGGCGACGGTGTCACCCGGAATATCATAATGAATACCACCGTTCTGCAGCAAACTAGTGAAATTCGTCAGACGTTTCGCGATATTCAAATCGATCAGACGCGAAGCCAGTTCGATCTTGCCTTCCAGTATCCATTCGTTGATTTCAGCCCGGTTAAAGCGATACTGGTGGTTGATCCGGTAACAGGGAATCTTCTTGTCTCTGATCCAGCGGTAAACCGTTTTTTCCGAAACTTGCAATAATTCTACAATGTCTTTGATCTTCAATTCCATATGCTCACCTTAAAAAACGCGCAAATGTAATACAATTTCCAGCGATGTCCAATAATATTCTTAATATTCCTTTTATTTATCATTATGTCCATTAATGTCCTATTCTTACAGTTCAATTTGTATGACCGGATTCGCTATTCGATTACGCTTGAGTTTGAAATGTATATCTTAAGATCGGCGCCCTAATCTGATCCGACCTCTCATCCGGCATTTGCCCGATTTCGAGATGATGAATACAGGGGAGCTTGAATAAATTGACATCATTCAATCTGAATTGTATTTTACAACAAACACGTTGAAGGAGGAAACATGCAGGCAAACATCAGCAAAAAGGATCTCGAAAAATGGGCGGATTACCTGTTGGATCATTCTCTGGAAGGAATCACACCTGATGATGTTGTGATGGTCAAAGGCGAACATATTACATGGCCGCTGATGTCGGTTCTGCAGGATAAAATCTTTGCCGCGGGTGCAATCGCCGATATCTGCCTGGTGCCGCCGGACAACAACCGCGGACAGGTCTGGGGCGCGTCAATTACGAAACATGGTAAAATCGAGCAGATCCAACGGGTGCCCGATTGGCATCACGAACGCTATGAAGCCATGACAAAATACATTGAAATTCTGGGTTCCGAATCGCCGGAGCTGTTTGCGAACCTGCCGGATATGCCATCTCAAGCGCTATCAAGAGCCGATATGCCCTTTAAACAAATCCGGTTGAGTAAACCATGGGTATTAACGCTGTTTCCCACCCAGGCTTTTGCCGATCTGGAAGGTATGAGTCTCGATAAATACAGTAAAATTGTGGTAGAAACATCCCTGACCGATCCAAAAAAACTCGACAATATTGAAGAACCGATTGCTCAATTAATGGGAAAATGTGGCACGATCCGCATTGAAACAGAACACCCGAAAACCGGTAAACTGCTGACATTAACGATGAATATCAAAGATCGTTT
>Ga0180007_10002950_pt1 | contig 19574 bp, 30 predicted proteins | sample MM_PC_MetaG_FD_121122 | JGI IMG/M metagenome (GOLD analysis project Ga0180007, IMG submission 121122) | Groundwater microbial communities from the Aspo Hard Rock Laboratory (HRL) deep subsurface site, Sweden - MM_PC_MetaG | ecosystem: Environmental > Aquatic > Deep subsurface > Groundwater... | reverse complement strand
ACAGACAAGATATATTCGGTAATTTTACAAATAACGTAGGGGCGCCGCTTGCCTGCGCCCGTATAGAATTATCAAAAATCGGTCAAATAATCAATAACCAATGGAATGATATCCCTAATCAATATGATAATGTCGAAATAATCGAATACGTTATCATGCCGAATCATATCCATGGAATAATTAAATTAGGGGCGACCGCCAGGGTCGCCCCTACAGGATTAGGTAAAATTATTGGTACATTTAAATCAAAATGTTCAACTAAATATTTACGATATATTAAAAATAATGATATTGGTACATCCGCGGATATCTGGCAGCGAAACTATTATGACCATGTTATTCGAACGGATTCATCATTAAAACAAATATGTGAATATATTCGCACAAATTTATTTACATGGTCAACCGATACAAAAAATCCAGAAAATAACAAAAGCACATAACCATTCGCTCCAGGGTAATCGCTACCCGCCGCCAAATGGCGTCGGTTCGCTCTGACTAAAATCAAGTGTTATGGGAATTATAACAGGAATTTTAAATGAAAGGAGAAGATTATGGGACCGATGATGACAGTAATAGCTGGCGTAGTTTTATTTATATTTTTTCTGGGGATTCGGATTGTAAGACCTACACACCGGGGGTTAATTGAAAGGTTGGGTAAATACAATCGCTTTGCTAACTACGGATTTAACTGGATTGTGCCAATTATTGATAATATGTATATGGTTAATGTTACAGAACAAATGGTTGATGCTGATCCACAGGAAATAATTACAAATGATAATCTAAATGCAACTGTTGATGCTCAAGTTTATTTTAAGGTAAAAGCTGATGAGGAAAGCGTTAAAAGTTCTCAATATCATGTTAATGATTATCAATCACAAATCGTTAATCTTGCTCGAACAACTTTAAGAAATATAATAGGTACTCTTACTTTGAAGTCTGCTAATAGTGAAAGAGGAAAAATTAATAATGAATTACATAAAACCCTTCGAGAAGAAACAACTACTTGGGGGATTGAAATTGTCCGCACTGAATTAAAGCAAATCGATCCGCCAAAAGATGTGCAGGAAACAATGAATAAAGTTGTTAAGGCGGAGAATGAGAAAATTTCGGCTATTGATTATGCAACAGCCAGAGAAACCGTGGCTGACGGAGAGAAAAGAGCAAAGATAAAAGAAGCTGAAGGGGTAAAAAGAGCCAGGATTCTACAGGCAGAAGGTGAATCGGAAGCTATAAAATTAGTAAATGAAGCTGCAGAGAAATATTTTGTTGGCAATGCTCAAATTTTAAGAAAGATTCAGATGGTTGAAACTTCATTAGAAGATAATGCTAAGGTAGTTATTCCCACTGGGACTGACTTAGTTAATGTAGTCGGTGAATTAGCGGGTATATTACCTCTTAAGACAAAAGAAAAATAAATACATAATAAATCACTTCCCCTTCATAGAACGGCGGGATAAACCCCGAATGAGAAAGTTGTGGGATAAACAGGCAATCCAAAAAATAGCGATTAGGAGTTAGCGAATAGCGGTATTTTGTTTTTTCAAACGCTTAACGCTATCCGTTAATTTTAGCCTTAGCTTGGGATATGAGAGCTTATCTGGACATTTCAGCCGAAAAAGAGTAGACTTATTAAGTTGAAATGGCAAAACAGTACTTTCCTTTAACAGCTGCACAAAATCAAAAAATTGGAGCAATATGCTAAAACAAGTTATTTTTATTTGTCTAATAATCCTAATCCCCCTGATTGCTGGATGTTCCACACCAAGCAATTCTTTAAAAGTGGATTATTCAGATATTTCAAAATTGTCGAGTGCCGGGAATCTGGAAGTAGTGGTGATCTGTAAAGCTAAGACGGCGGAAAAAGAAATAGTGAAAATTGGCGATGCTGTAGTCAGTCAGTTGAAAAATATCGGGGTTTTTAAAAATGTCTATGGCGTGCAATCTAACGGGAGGATGACTTCTGATCTTAGATTAGAAGTAACAATAACCGCGCTTAAACCGGTTTCAAAATCAGCTCGTTTTTTGATTGGGGCTTTGGCTGGACAGGGAAAAATAGAAGCAAGGATTGATCTGCTTGATTTGGCTGCCAAGCGTCAGGTGGTCTGGGCAAATGTCTCTGGTTCAACCTCAACTGGATCAGCCTTGGCGGGAACAACCGAAGAAGCGATTGATCAGCTGGCTGCGGCAATTGCTAAAATTTTTCAGGAAAAAGTATTAAAACAAACAGTTGTTAAAGATAGCGATAAAGCTTGTGTGCAGCCTTTTTTAATCAAAGAACTGGGTGAAAATCTGCCGGCTAATTAAAGATAATGGTGGCTAGTCTTGAATTTTTAGTTTTACTGTTTACTAAACGCTGTTTTTAGCCTAAGCTAAAATTTTAGATGGAATATGAAATAAAAAAAATTATATTTCAATCAATAACAACTCGTTTCAGATAAACCGATAAAAAAATAAAAACTATCAGTTCTTGACCATTAGCTATTGAGCGTATAGAATATATGAAATAACTCAACTTAACTTAACTTAAACAAAAAGGAGGAATAAATGGTAGAAGCAAAAGGATTAAGTAAGCCGGTAAAGCTAAAAAGTGATCTTGCGGCATTCTTGGGAAAGAAAGAACTTCCTAGAACAGAGATTACAAAAAAACTATGGGATTATATTAAAAAGAATAAATTGCAGACAAAGTCTGTTAATGGGAAACCGGAGAATGCAGGTAAGTACATTGTAGCAGATGCTAAATTGCTGCCTATTTTCAAGAATACCAATTCGAAAAGCAAGTCAGGTTCAATCACTAATCTTACTGCGATGAAAGAAGGCCAGACAATCAATATGATGCAGATGGCAGCTGTTGTCGGAGCAAATATCGAATAAGCTGAATTGTTAATAAAAATCCAGAATAAATCAGTTGTAGCTAATCGATGATAGTCGATGGTCAATGGTAATAAATTATAAACCATCGGCTATCGGGTTTTATCTAAATATTTTGAGTTAAAACATTTAAATAATAAAAATGAGGAAATTATGTCAGTATACTTTTTGGCGGAAATTACTGAAATTACCGATGAGAAAATGTATCAGGAGTATATTAAAAAAGCCAAGCCGATTGTCGGTAAGTTTGGCGGGAAGTATGTGCTGAAATCAGATAAATTAATTCCTGTAACCGGAGACTGGGATTTAGAGAAGATAATCCTAATTAATTTTGAAAGCAAAGAAAAAATCCAGGAATGTTTTCAGTCAAAAGAATATAAAGCAATAAAGCACTTAAGAATTGATTCGACTGAATCTAGAGCTTTGATTGTTGAAGAATAAATGTTTAAGAGTAATGCTATGTGCTCTTGTCTGGACAGCCGCATACTAGATTAAATCAGAAGGGTGAATGATGAAAAAAATAAAACTTAGTCTATTGGTTTTAATTTGGTTGATAATCTTTGTTTTTCCTGTATATGCCGGAATGGGTTACTCATTAAAATGTTCTAGTTGTGGGCTGGAAGAATAATTATTTTTTGAATCAGGAATGCTGATGCGTGTTATTGCTAATGGCTATTGTACGAATTGTAATAAATTTCAGCGAATTAGCTGCGGGACAGTCAAGAATCAAGAAGGATTATATGTGAATTCTAATGGCACGACAATGACTTCAGAAGAAATTAAGAGTTTAGAAACCCCCCTGGGCTATGTTTATTGTCCATATTCAAAAACAAATAAGGCATTATATTCCTGTCCCAGTTGTGGCAAACCTTTTATGGCAATTGATGAGGATGATTTTGGAAGTTTCGAATCCCCGGAAAACTTATATTGTCCTAAGTGTCATAAAAACACGTTGCTAGGACAATCTGGAATACTCTGGGATTAAAACCTGAACAGCTATCTGTCAAAGTAAAATTATAAACAGCGTTGGGAAATTAAAAGTGGATATATTTATTTTAATTGGAATAGCCGTAGGCTTATCATTAGACGCATTTACAGTCTCTGTTACAAACAGCACAATAATCAAAAATCTGGAACTTAGACATGGTTTAAGGATGTCTGTATTTTTTGGATTTTTTCAGATGATAATGCCGATAATCGGATGGGCCGCAGGACTTACCTTCAGTCAATATATTCAGGGGTTTGATCATTGGATTGCTTTTGGATTATTAGCTTTTGTCGGAGGAAGAATGATTTGGTCGGGCTTGCCGATGAACAAGCAAACTGACTCAAGTAATAATGAAAATAATCAGGATTGTCGGAATTTACCAACACTGTTTGTTTTATCAATCGCGACAAGTATTGATGCCATGGCAGTGGGCTTGAGTTTTGCCTTGATTGAAATATCAATTATATTCCCGGCAATCATAATTGGAATTATTACATTTCTCATGTCTTTAATTGGTTATTTTATTGGCAAAAGAATCGGGGAAAAGCTGGATTTTAAATTAGAAGTAATCGGAGGGATAATCTTAATTGGAATTGGGATTAAAATTCTTTTTGACCATATTATGTAAGAAAGAGATAAAGATTTTTTTTAACAAATGTTTAATCAATTAATGAAAATAAGTGTGAAAGATTAATATGAGTTGGACTTGTCCTCATCAAATAAAAGATAATTTTTGTGAATTGCGCAAAAAAGAATGTGAATCTGGTGCTGTTGGGTGTGTTTTGTCAAAAAAATTTAAGTTTATTGGTGATCAAACAGTACCCGACAAAATTAAGAATAAAGGAAATATTAAAAAATATACCATTAAAAATGAGAAAATGTGAAAGAAACAAGCAAATAATTGCGGACATTTTACAGCTTAATTATGAAAAACTTTATTAATTGTAATTCAAAAACTATTTTAATCTGGATTATTACGGCTTGTTTTATTTTTGACGTTTCTCAGTCAGCTTTAGCTGCGTCTGCAATATTCAGCAAGCCTTATCCCGTCCAAATCAAAGGTTTACCTCTGGGGGTTGATAATACACCAATCAGCACTGAAGAACCTTTTATTTCCCGTGACGGTAGATTTTTATTTTTTAATACCGCGGCAAGTGAAAACAATAAAGATTTGCATTTTGCTGAGTTTATTCAAAATCAATGGGTATATCGAGGTCCAATCGGTCCGGATGTTAATACTGCTAAGTATGTTGAAGGCAATCCGACAATGGATAGAAGAAACAAGTTTTTATATATTGATACAGCTGTTGACCGTATGGTCAGAAGTGCTAAGTTTTCTTCTGAGACAGGGCAACTTAGTGATATAAAAGAGTTTCAAACCATTCCCAATCGCCAGATAGACCTGGTCTACCAGAAATTTCAAGGGAATATGGGCGTAGAGATCAGTGCTGATGGGAAAACTATATACTTTTCTCGGGCTGTCTGGGAAATGCGCGGTATGGAATTGGGAAGAATGGTTGGCTCGGATATTCTTTTCCTTACTAAAAAAAATGGAACTTATCTTTTTGACAAGATATGGGTAAAAAATATTATGCAGAATATAAACACAACTGATTTGGAGTATGCAGCTTCAATTTCCGCAGATGGTCTGGAATTGTTTTTTACCAGGATGGAGCTTGAAGGTTTAAAAAAAGGCAAAATAAGCTCAAGAATCATGCATGCAGTAAGAACTTCTTTATCAGAACCATTTGGTCATCCGGTAATGATTCAGACAATCGGTAGCTCTAATTTTGTGGAGGGGCCAGCGATATCTCCGGATGGGAAAGAATTATACTACCATAAGTATAATGGGAGAAAATTTCGAATTTTTAAAGTTAGACGTTATAATTAATGTCGGAGAATTTAAAGTAAGATAATAGCATAAAGGGAATTTTTTTATGCAGTTAGATTGTAAGGAGATAGAATGATCAAACACATTGTAATTTGGAGTTTAAAGGAAAATGCTAATGAAAACTCTAAACAAGTCAATGCTCAGATTATCAAAGAAAAGCTGGAAGCATTACGAGGTAGGATTCCGGGCTTGTTAAACATAGAAGTCGGTATAGATTTTTCTTTTACAGCGAATAGCGGCGATATTGTGCTTTATTCAGAGTTTACATCTAAGCAAGCGCTTATTGAATATCAAATCCATCCTGAGCATAAGGCTGTTGTTCCTATGGTTGTCGAAGTTTGCAGTTCAAGACAAGTAGTTGATTATGAAATTAACTAATAAAATTAATTAATGAAATAAAGTTGATTATTTTATGGAGAGGCAAATGTCTAAACAAAATAAAATCTGGTTTAATGCTTATAGTCGGACGCTGTGGATACCGGTTTGCTGGCAAGGCTGGGTGGTGATTCTTGCGTTTTCAGCTTCAATTGGATTGATTTATATAACTAATAATGTCTCGGATAATGTGCCGTTTGATTTTGCTAAACATTGGCCGCTATTAGTCGAGTTGGCAAGTGTATTTATTTCAGTTAATCTTATCTCTAAGGGGCATATAGATAAAAAATATTGAAAAAAACACAAAAAAGCAGTCTGAAATTACGCCAGGAAAAAAGACGATTTAATGCTATTTACTCCATTTAATTTTGGCGCACATGCTTGCGCAGCATTGCCTTTAGATTGTATTTATCCTGGCAATGTTAGTATATTTTAAGGCTATAAGCAAATATAAGAAATCTAACCCTGAGGTAAAACATGAATAATCAAATTAAATGTCCTAACTGCGGTCACAGCTTTGATGTGGAAGAAGCGCTTTCTGGAAAAATGGAAGCGCATTTTAAAGCTGAATATGAAAAAAAAGTAGCTGAGCAGGCAGATAAATTTAATCAGGAGAAAAATAAGCTGGATGCGGAAAGGCGCTTGTTTGCTCAAAAACAAGCTGAACAGGCTGAATTGTTTGAGGCAGAATTGGCTAAACAGCTAAAACAAGAAAAAGCCAAGATCGAAAGTAAAGCCTTGGAGTCAGTTGAGCAAGAAATGAAATCTCTCCAGCAAGAAAATGATAAAAGAAAAGCTGAGAATAAAGCTTTAAAAGAAAAAGAAGTTCAGCTGTTAAAACAAGAAGCAGCGCTAAAAGAAAAGCAGGAAGATTTGCAGCTTAGCATGGAAAAACAGATGTTGGAAAGACAAAAAGAAATTGAAGATAAAGCCAGAGCAAAAGAAAGAGAAAGCTTTGAGCTGGAAAAAGTTAAGCTGGTCAAACAGCTTGATGACCAAAAAAAATTAACTGAAGAAATGAAACGGAAGCAAGAGCAAGGCTCTATGCAGATGCAGGGTGAAGTCCAGGAACTGGCTTTAGAAGATTTATTATCCAGGACTTATCCATTTGATAAAATTTCTGAGGTACCTAAAGGGGTTAGAGGTGCTGACTCAATTCAGCTGGTAGTTAATGCCCTGCAGCAGGACTGCGGTTCGATTGTCTATGAAAGCAAAAGAACTAAAAGCTTTGCTAATGACTGGATTGATAAGCTAAAACAAGATCAGATTATTTGTAAAGCTGATATCGCGGTTCTTGTTACAGAATCATTGCCCAGCGATATGGATCGGTTTGGCGAGAAAAATGGAGTATGGATCTGCGGGTTTAATGAAGTTAAGAGTTTATCTTTTGTTTTGCGAGAAATGCTGATTAAAACTCATTCAGTGAAATTAGCCCAGGTGAACAAGGGCGATAAAATGGAATTGCTCTATAATTACCTTACCAGCAATGAATTTGTGCAAAATATCAAAAGAATTGTGGAAAACTATGATGAAATGATCAATCAGCTGAATTCGGAGAAAAAAGCAATGCAGAAGATCTGGGCAATAAGGGAAAAACAGATATGGGTAGTACAGGAAAATATATCCTCTTTGTTTGGCTCAATTAAAGGCATTGCCGGTAATGCTTTGGATACAAGCAGTGTATTGCAATTGCCTGATGCGACAATAGACGCATAAGCCGGAAATATAATTGAGTAGTATATTTATTTGATTTAAAGGATTGTTAGATGCGATTATTAATATTATGTTTAATGATTTTGTTTTTGCGTGTTTTGAGTGTTTATGCTTTGGACGGCATTGCATTAGAAAACCAAGTGATTATGGAATCTGAATGGATGCCAACAAAAGTCCAGACTCAAGCGGCCTTGGTTCATGTTTTTAATTATATAACTAATATTAAAGCGAATACTGATAATCTGCATTTAATTGATTCTTCAGAAGATATTCTTAAAAATATTAACAATTATCGAGTTCAGCTTAAAGGCATAATCAAAGATAATAAACAGATAATTTATTGCAACTTTTTCCCGGTAAACTCGATTAGTTTGGAATTTGTAAATTGGAAAGAAAATCTTATCTATGTTTATGCCGGTGGTTTTTGGTTTTGGCAGATTGAATATGATTTGCAGTCAGAGCGATGCTTTAATTTTGCTGTAAACGGAGATGCTTGAAATATATACTTGTGAAATGTATTTGTAAATCAAAGCCAATCTATTCCAATAAATTAAGCGAGATATTCAGTGCTTTATTAATCATTGTATACATGATAAAATGATAACTGTAGTAGAAATCAATAATGAAAAACTGCATCATAACTGAGCAAACAATAGAAGGAAGTAAATTATGGATCTAGACAAAATTTTAATAACTAAAATGATGTGGACTGTGCTTTTTCTTTTGGGCATATTTTTTATGTCTGTGCTGACTAAGTCAAAGGTAAAGCAAATCCAGGAAGAAAAGCAGCTGGCGAAGAGCCGTTATTATACAATCAAGCGCCTGGTCAGTATTTTTTCCGTGATTCTCGCTATTGTCTTGATGGTTGCCCTCTGGGGTATAAATATCAGGCATTTATGGGTAAGCATCACTAGTGTTTTAGCGATGATTGCGGTAGCATTTTTTGCTGTTTGGAGTTTGGTCGGTAATATTCTAGCGGGAATTATTATCTTTTTTACTGAGCCGTTTAAAATTAATGATCGGATTGAAGTTCTTCCGGAAAACATTAAAGGCAAAGTGATTGCGATCAATACTTTTTTTACTCTGATCCATGATGAAGAGGATAATATTATTAATATCCCTAATTCCATGGTGTTTCAAAGGTTTGTTAAAAGACTTAAACGTAAGAAACATTAAGATAATATCGTAAAATTTATTAATTTAATAAGCGTATTTTAAATCGATGAGGTGAATATGAAAGTTTTAGCAATTAATGGTAGTCCCAGATTAAATGGCAATACTGATGAATTAATTAAAACAGTTTTTACGGCTTTGGAAGCAGAGGGCATTGAAACTGAATGTATTCAGATCGGAGCTAAAAACATTAAAGGCTGCATTGCTTGTTATAAATGTTTTGAAAATAAAGATAAAAAATGCGCAGTTAAGAATGATATTGCTAATGAGGTGATCACTAAGATATTGGAAGCTGATGGCTTGATTTTAGCTTCGCCGACTTATTTTACGGATATTACTGCTGAGTTAAAAGCTTTGATTGACAGATTAGGATTAGTTGCCATTGCTAACGGCGGATTATTGAGACACAAAGTCGGAGCCGCGGTAATTGCGGTTAGAAGGGGCGGCGGTATTCATGCTTTTGATACAATAAATCATTTATTTCAGATCAGCCAGATGTTTATTGTTGGTTCAACCTATTGGAATTTGGGCTTTGGTCGGAATAAAGGCGAAGTATTAGGTGATGATGAAGGCTTGAAAAATATGACTAATTTAGGACAGTCAATGGCTTTCTTACTGAAAAAATTAGATGCAAAGGATATTTAAATGTCAGAAGACAGAGCGAGTAAAGAGTTTCAACACCATCATAAAGGCAAGACTTCAGAAGCATTATTGGATAAAAATATTATCTTAAATGCTTTAAACCTAACTTGCGGTCAGACAGTTATTGATGCGGGTTGCGGTAATGGCTATATGGCTAAAAAATTTGCTGAATTAGTCAAACCAAATGGGCGAGTGTATGCCATAGATATTGATCAGCAAGTGATTGAACAGTTAAAAATAGAAATAGGTAATTCGCTTATTCAGCCAATGATTGCTGATATTACCCAGTCTATACCAATAGCAGATGGTTCAATTGATTTAATTTATTTGTCAACAGTGTTTCATGGCTTTTCTCTGGATCAGATCAAGGGCTTTGTTGATCTAGTGAAAAGATTATTAAAACCTAATGCTGTTTTGGTAATTTTGGAAATGGAGAAAAAACAAACTTCTTTTGGACCGCCTTTAAACATTAGGGTCTCTGCTCAGGAACTAAAGCAATTGATTAGGCTTGAGCCTAAAAAAACAATTAAAATAGGTGAAGATTTTTATTTGCAGTTATTTATCAATAAACCGCTTTAATGTTTAATTAGGTTGATTTGGTTTTAATTTAATTGTAAATTATGAGGAAGTTAAAATGCTGGATTTAAAGACGCTTAAATGTGAAGCTTGTCAGACAGGGGCGCCTATATTGACTGAAGAGCAAATAAAACAGTTTATGGAACTTATTCCTTTGTGGAATATTGTTGAGCAGGAATCAATTAAAAAGCTTGAGCGAATGTTCACGTTTAAGGATTTTAAGCAGACTTTGTCTTTTGTTAATAGGATAGGGGAGATTGCAGAGGAAAATGGACATCATCCTTTGTTATTGGTTGGTTATAATCAACTGATAGTTTGGTGGTGGACGCATAAAATTAATGGTTTACATCAGAATGATTTTATTATGGCAGCAAAAATTGATGGATTGGTTGTTTAACCCGGGAGGTTTGATGAATTGGTATTTGGCTGTATTAAAAAAATATGCGGTTTTCAAGGGCAGGGCAAGAAGAAAAGAGTATTGGATGTTTTTTTTGTTTAATCTGATTATTGCTTTTGTTCTGGGTATGGTGGAAGGGTTTTTGGGAATTAATCCCACTGGTGGTCAAAGTATATTAGCGGATATTTATCAGCTGGCGGTTTTATTGCCTTCAATTGCTGTGGGCATACGCAGAATGCATGATGTGAATAAAAGCGGCTGGTTTATTCTAGTACCAATATATAATCTGTTTTTAGCAGTTAAACAAGGCGATGTTGGAGAAAATAGATTTGGTCCTGATCCATTGGAAGTAGTAAGTTAAGATTAATTGAGGGGGCAATATGAAAAAAATAATTATAGGATTAGTTTGTCTGGGGTTTATTATCGGAATAACCGACATTAGCAGTGCGGATTCCTGGAACGCGAGAAAAAATAAAGTAAAGCAATTGCTGAAGAAAAATAATCTGGTAGGTTCTGATCGCTTTGAATTAGTTTATGCGCAGAAAATTACTGATCGGATGTCTAATCATTTTGTTTATATTCTTCAGGATGAGCTAACCAAGAGGGAGTATTTAATTTATACAGTTGGCGATGGAGATTCAACAGCTATCAATAATCTGGCAATTACCCCATTATTGCTGGCGGAGCCTGGGCAGACTCTGACTATTAATAAAACCAGTACTCAGTCAGCCATGGACGATGCTGATGAGGAAGAAGATACTTTAGAAGATGTGGAAGAGGCTGAGGTTGCAGATGATGCTACAAAATAGATGATTATGCGAAAGTTGAAAAAAGATCTAAAGTGAAATATCTATTTCTGTTTTAAACGTAAACCAGGAGGTATGTTATGAATTTTGATACTTTGCTGCGGATATTAGGATGGTGTAGTATTATTAATATCGGAATTTTATTTTGGTGGTTTGCGATTATTGCATTTGCCGGGAAATGGGTATATAAAATTCATAGTAAGTGGTTTAAAATACCTGAAGAACAGTTTAATGCGATTCATTATAGCGGGATTATGTATTATAAAATAACTATATTTGTGGTTTTTATAGTTCCTTATATTGTTTTGCGAATTATTAGATGAATTTAATTTGGATTGATTATGGCTTTAGATCGAAAAAAACTGGCGCTGATTCATATAATTAAAAAAAATCTGGGTCTAAGTGATGAACTTTATCGGGAGATTCTTTTTCAGGCAGCTGGGGTAAGAAGCGCCAAGGATCTGAATGAACAGAGTTTTCATAAGTTGATGAAGCACTTTGTGCGGAGTTCTTATTTTCAGAAAAATCAGTATGGAATAACCCTTAAACAAAAGATGTATATTGATTATTTGAGTGAGAAAATTGATTGGACTCAAGACCATTTGATTAATTTTATCCGCAAGTATTATCATAAAACTGATCTTGATCATTTAACTAGAAAAGATGCGGCTAAGACTATTGAGGCATTGAAAAATATACGCTTGCGCCAGGGATAAAAATAGATGAATATTAAAAATAAGAAAGGGAATAACAATGAATTTAAATAATGTTTTTAATCGGGATGATAGTACTTCATCTGGACAGACAATCAGCGCGAATATATACAATCTGGTAATTGGTTTGGTATTATGCTGGGGTTTTTTTATTAATTATTTGATTATTAAAAATGTCGCGTATCAGTCCATTGCGCAGATAAATCCGATTTTATTTTTTATCGGATATATTGGTAGCTGTTTTCTCGGTATATCGATGTTTAAGTCATCGGATAATCCTTTGATTAGTTTTGTTGGATATAATTTTGTGGTAGTTCCTTTTGGCTTTGTGATAAATCTGATAGTGTCTCAGTACGATCCAATGATTGTCCAGGAAGCGATTAGAGTTACCGGGTTAGTAACTGCTTTTATGATGCTTTTGGGGACTTTGTTCCCAGATTTCTTTAAGAAAATCATCGGGGGGTTAACTATTGCATTGTTTGCGGTGATAATTATTGAGTTGATTGAGGTTTTTATTTTTAAAATGCATCATGGTTTTTTAGATTATATTGTTGTTTTGATTTTCTGCGGCTATATTGGTTATGATTGGGCCAGAGCGAACAATATTCCCAAAACACTGGATAATGCCGTGGATAGCGCGGCATCATTGTATATTGATATTATAAACCTGTTTATCAGAATACTCAGAATCATGGGCAGAAGAAATAACTAATTAGTTTTTGAGGAATATATGAATAAGCAATCAATCATAATTATAATTTTGGGGCTGGCGGCTGCTGCCTGGGGGGGATGGCTGACTTATAATAGCTATCCGCTGATGTTAGACAGTATCTTAATGTTTTCACAAACAGCTGAGCAGATTGGGAAATTTAAAGCAGGAATTTATTTGTTTGTGCAGGTGATTCCTGTGTTTTTTTTGCTGGGAGGGATGGGCCTGCTTTTACTCAAAGGCTGGGGTTTAAGATTAGTTCATACAACTATTTTTATTGATATTTTTATCAATCTTTTTAGGTTGGGTAGGCATGTTTATTTTTGGTTTAAGCCGTTGGAAACTATTGAAATATCTGTTTTGCAGTATTTTTTTGACCCGGCAATGATGGTAATCAGTATGCTGGTTTTAGTCGAAATTATTGCGATAAATTTTTCTACGCATTTGAAAAATGGATTGATTAATTGAATTAGCAGAGTAGTATTCTTAAAATAAGCGAGGATGCATGTATGGATAGAATTCAAATAGCATATACTGTTTTAGGATCATTGGGGTTGATTTTAGCTACTCTCGGCTATCTGATAAAATACAAAAAAATGATTAATTTGGTTGCCGGAGTTTGTAAAAACGATAAGAGAATTAAAAATAAGATTGGTTTCGCCCGTTTTGTCGGAGGCAATGTTATGGCCTTGGGCATTGTGTTTTTTATCGGGTCTTTGATGATTTATAGTAATTATCAACACAAGATTTTAATTGAGACATTTTTTTTAGTGGGCGTATTTATGGTTATTAGTATAACTTTCAGAAATGCGAAAAAATATATTAATCAAGAAGAAAATCATGAAAAATAAGCAAATACAAATTATTTGGTTAAATTATTAGATGAAAGATATTGTTCTTGCCACTATCAATGCTCGATATACCCACTCTTCTATTGCCTTAAGATATTTATATGCGAATCTTAAAGCGCTTAAGGGTTCAGCTGTTATTCAGGAATATGATATATCCGATAATCCGCAGCAGATTGCTGAGCAGATATTAGCTTTAAAACCCAAGCTTGTATGTATGGGGATTTATATCTGGAATGCGCGGGAATCCCAAGCTGTGATTGAAATCATTAAAAAGGTTTGTCCTGAGATATTTATTATTCTCGGTGGCCCGGAAGTTAGTTATCAGCCGTTCAGAGTTGATTTTGGCAAAGCTGATTATATTATTCAGGGCGAAGGAGAAATCACGCTTTATAATTTAGCGGTACAATTATTGAATAATCATAAGCCGCCTAATCGGATTTTTAATCCAAAAGCGGTTGACCTTGAATTAATTGAATTGCCTTATGCCTATTATACTGACGAGGATATTAAAAATAGAATAATTTATGTTGAGGCATCGCGCGGCTGTGCTTTTAACTGCGAATTTTGTTTGTCTTCAATTGATAAACAGGTCAGGTCTTTTAATCTAGATAAAATCCTTGCTGAACTGGATAAGTTGTGGGAAAGGGGCTGTTGCTCCTTCAAGTTTGTTGATCGGACATTTAATCTTGATATTAAAGTAACTAATAGAATTCTTGATTTCTTTTTGGCAAAACAAATGCCTTATTTTGTTCATTTTGAAGTGATCCCCGAGAATTTTCCCGAAGAATTTAAGCAGAGAATTAAACAGTTTCCCCCCCAAGCCTTGCAATTGGAAGTAGGAATTCAAACCCTGAATCCGCAAGTGGCTAATAATATTAAAAGAAATCTGGATATGGAAAAGATTAAACAAAATTTAATCTTTCTGGAAACTCTGACTAATGCGCATTTGCATGTGGATTTAATTGTCGGGCTGCCGGGACAAACCATTGAGAGCTTTGCTAATGATTTAAATCAATTAGTTTCGATTATGAGTTCTAAAATTCAACTGGGTGTGCTGAAAAAACTTTCGGGAACCACTATATCGCGGCATGATCAAATTCATGGCATGGTTTATTCTGATTTGCCGCCTTATGATATCTTAAAAAATGATTTAATTTCGTATGAGCAGATGCAGAAATTAAAACGCATGGCGCGTTTTTGGGAAATAACTTATAATGGCAATAACTTTTCTCAGAGCGTCAAGTTGCTTTGGCCCGATGGAGATGTGTTTAAAGGTTTTTTTGGCTTTTGTGAATGGGTTTATAACCAGACTCAATCAACTTATCAAATATCGTTAAATAGGCTGGCAGAATTGTTGTTTATGTATATAATAAAGCTAGAGCCGAGAACGGATAAGGAAAAGACGGAATTAGCAAATTTAATGGTTGCTGATATTTTAAAACGCAAACTTAGGAAAATTCCGGGATTTTTACGCGATTACGCGTCAGATATCCCGATTATTAAAAAATCAAGTTATGGTGTTTAATGGGGGTAGTTAAATTAAAAAGAAAGGACAGTTATGAGGGATTTTTTATTTTTTAGGAAATTAGTCACTCCGGTTATTGTGCAGATTTTATTTTGGATGGGGATAAGCGTATGGTTGTTTAAAATGTTTGGTTTGGTTAATGAACTAAGACTAGGCCAAAGCAATATAATGGCAGCTTTAACTTTAATCGTGGTCTGGCCATTAACTTTAAGATTGTATTGTGAAATTATTATGCTGATTTTTAAGATTAATGAGAATCTTTTAAAGTTAAATCAAAAAAACAATTCATGATACCTGTTTGTTTAAGAGGTGAATTATCTCACTCTAATTGAATGGAGGAAACTAATGCTGATTATGTTGATGTCTTTTATGCTTCCCATTGTCTGCGGTATTTTAATTGTGGTTACAATAGTTTTAAAAATTATTAAGCGAATGAGTATGCAGATCGATCATATGGAAATTAAATTATTGGATATTGAAAACAGGATGCGTTAGGTAAAGGAGATGATTATTAAAGCCTTTAAATTAATAATTCATGTATTATTTCTAAGCGGTTTATTATTTTGGAATATTTTTTCATTACAGGCACAAGAACAGAAAATTAATTATATTCCGATTAATCATGCCTCTTTTATTCTTCAGTCTGCAGAATTGAATATTTATGTTGATCCTGTGGGCGATCTTGAACAGTACAGAAGTTTTCGAGCCGCGGATATTATTTTAATAACGCACAATCATCATGACCATCTAGATACTAAGATTGTTGAAGCGGTGAAAAAAGACGGTGCTTTAATTATTGGATCTGAGGATGTGATAAATGAACTCGGTTTTGGTTTTGTAATTAAAAATGGAGAAAGTCAGCATCTCGGAGATATTATTGTTCAGTCTATCCCGATGTATAATCTAACTAAAGACAGGCTGAAGTTTCATCCTAAAGGCAAGGGTAATGGATATGTTATTACTCTGCAGGGAAAAAGAATTTATATTTCTGGAGATACTGAAGATATTCCGGAAATGCGGCAGCTGAAAAATATTGATTATGCGTTTGTTTGTATGAATCTGCCTTATACAATGAGTGTTGAGCAAGCAGCATCGGCTGTGCTTGATTTTAAACCAAAAGTTGTTATTCCTTATCATTATAGGGGACCTGATGGTTTTAGTGATATTGTTAAATTTAAAAAACTAGTTAGTCAGGAAAAATCAATTAGTGTTGAATGTGTTGACTGGTATGATGAAAATAAATAATTTGAGTCTAATAATAGGTTTTCTGATTTTACTTATTTTTTTTCCAAAGGTAATCATGGGGCAGAATAGTGTTAACCCGGAATTTAAGCGCTTAGTTGATGGTACTTATGAGGGGACTTATAAAAAAGATACAGCCAAGGCTGATGTTGAAGTTTTGATAATCAATGGCAGGATTGAAAGCATTACTCCCATAAAACACTGGTCCGGTCGGAGAAAAGTTGCCCAGACAATTGGGCAAAGAATTGTCGAAAAACAGCAGACTCAGGTTGATGCGGTTACAGAGGTTACGGTAACCAGCGTTGCGGTGATGAAGGCTGTGGAAAATGCTTTGGAAAAAGCCGCGGCTAAAGCAAAAGAAATATCAGATATTAAAGGTGATGTTCAAATTGAACAGTGATTTACTGAGAAAAATTCTTTTGGTTGCTTTATCGCTACAGTCTAATTTAAAGGAATAATATTATGTTAAAAAAATATTTTAAACATATTCTAATATTATTAAGTCTTGTTTTAATAATCGGTTGTTCAAAACCAGAAAACTCTCGTAAGGGGCTGATAGCTTATTCAACGGATAATACGCCTATTTCTTATTCTGTTTATGGTAAGGCTGATACTTGTTTGTTTTTTGTTCATGGCTGGAGCTGTGATAGCCGTTATTGGGATTTTCAAGTGCCGGCATTAATCTCTAAATATAAAGTTGTTACAATTGATTTAGCTGGACATGGACATTCCGGCTCGGAGCGAAAAAAATATACAATGGATTTGTTTGGGGATGATGTTGCGGCAGTTATAAATAAAATAGGGGCTACAAAAGTAATTCTTATCGGACATTCCATGGGCGGTGCAGTTATTGCGCATGCAGCCCAAAAAATGCCTCAAAAAGTTATTGGACTTATTGGGGTTGATACTTTGCATAATGTGGAAAGTAAGTATACAGCGGATGAATTAGAAACATTGATCGGGCCATTTAGAAAAGATTTTCAAAAACAGGCTGCGGCCTTTGTGCGCAGCATGTTTCAACCAGGCACTGACCCTGATTTGGTTGATTGGGTGGCGGCGGATATGTCTGCAGCACCAAGTGCTCCGGCCATAAGCGCGATCAGCGAATATTTGGGTGAATTTGTCAGCGGTGATGCCGCAGCTATATTCAAGCAGCTAAGACTACCAGTAAGAATAATTAGCGCGGATTTATGGCCGATTGATTATGAGGCAAATAGAAGGCATATGCTGAGTTTTAATGCGGTGATCATGCCGAAAACCGGGCATTTTTTGATGATGGAAAGGCCTAAAGAATTTAATGAGATTTTAGCTGATACAATTGAGTGGATAATGGAATAGATTTAATTTTTAGTATTTAAAATTAGAGATGCTATTTTATGCAAAAAAATAATATTCCGCAATGGATAAAAGAATCAGAACGAAAAACTATAATCGACACTAAGCGAGATATAGCGATAATTGTTATTGTCTGGGTGCTGTTAATCTCAATTGCTTTTTTTAATAATCTTTCTGATGCGATTAAAGAAAAAACTCAGACTTTGATGCAAACCGCCAGGGTAATTTTTCAGGAAATCGTAATTACTCGAGAATGGAACTCAGGTCATAATTGGGTTTATGTTCCGATTACTGATAAAACTCAGCCTAATCCTTATATTATTTCTCCGCATAGAGATATTACGGCTGAAACCGGATTGAAATTAACCCAAATCAATCCGGCTTATATGACACGTCAATTGTCTGAAATATCCAGTAAAGGCCAAGGTCCAAAATTTAGGATCACTAGTCTTAACCCGATTCGCTCTGAGAATAAGCCAACTGAATGGGAAACAAAGGCGCTAAAATTATTTAAAAATAATATTCAAGAAGTAGGTGAGCTGATTAAAGATAAATCAGGGACTCATTTTACTTACATGGCTCCATTGATAACCAAGAGTGAATGCTTGGTTTGTCATATTGAGCAAGGATATCAAGTCGATGATATAAGAGGAGGGATAAGTGTAATTTTGCCTGCGATCCCTTCATTCAAGATAATTCCACTAGCTTTGGGGTATATTGCTATTGGTATATTTGGAATATTTATTATTGTTGTTTTTGTTGGAAAGCTTGATAAGGCTTATCGTGAATTGCGCAAGCAGGCAGTAACTGATCCTTTGACTCAAATTCCTAATCGGCGTGATTTTACGATGCATATTGTTCAGGAATTTAATCGCAGTAAACGTGAATCTCTGAACCTGTCTATTTTAATGTGTGATATTGATAATTTTAAAGCGTATAATGATACTTATGGCCATAAGCGGGGAGATGAATGTTTGCAGATTGTGGCTAAAGTGATTGAACAAACATTAAACCGTCCTGCTGATTTTTGCGCGCGGTATGGAGGGGAAGAATTCATTATTATTCTTCCGCATACTGATATTGATGGGGCTTATCACATTGCGGAAAAAATAAGACAGAATATTGTTAACTTATCGGTTAAGCATGAAGGTTCGCCAAATCATAAAATAGTCACATTAAGCCTTGGGGTTAGTACGTGTTCTTCATTGGATATGATTTATGAGGATTTAATTAAAAAAGCAGATATTGCTTTATATAAAGCAAAAGCTAATGGCCGGAACATTGTTGAAATTTTTAAGGAAGATCTTTCTGCGCGAACTAAGGCGACTGATTGATCGTTGCTATGAATTAAAAATATTGGTCAAAAACAGAGTTATAAGCTTAAAAGCCAGTTTAAATATATGTTTGGATTGGCTGTTTTTTTCTTGAACATTTGCTTTTTATATGTTATATTAATTTCAGTACTAAATTTCCCTGCCATGCTTGTGGCACTTGGTAATTTTATGAACCAATAAATGATTAAAGGGAACCTAACTTCAGCTGGCTTGAGGGCTAGTTGGGAGGGTACCCACCTAGGAAACTAGGTTCAATAGTTGCCAGGGACTCACGGCAAAGTGGGGAATTTTTTTTATCCTTTAAAAATTTCCTGAAAATTATGCAAGATAAAAACGATCTTTTCACCGGCAAAAGCCTGGATAACCCAAGAAATATATCAAAAGATGCTCCCCTTGCTCTGCGAATGTGTCCAAAAACATTGGACGATTT
>Ga0180007_10002949_pt1 | contig 19585 bp, 16 predicted proteins | sample MM_PC_MetaG_FD_121122 | JGI IMG/M metagenome (GOLD analysis project Ga0180007, IMG submission 121122) | Groundwater microbial communities from the Aspo Hard Rock Laboratory (HRL) deep subsurface site, Sweden - MM_PC_MetaG | ecosystem: Environmental > Aquatic > Deep subsurface > Groundwater... | reverse complement strand
TTTCAAAGAAGTTCTTTCCGTCACTGATAAACTCAACCACCGTCCAAGAAAATGCCTTGACTTTCTAACTCCGTTTGAGGTATTCTTGGAACCATCTGTTGCACTTCAGAGTTGAATCCAAGGTTGTTTTATAGCTGAAGTTTCCTAAAAACCTGGATACCGTTTCGGGTTCTTTCACCGAAATATCAAACTCGTTAACCAGTGGATCCCCCTGCAAAAGTTCAAGCCGTTCCAATTTATCAATTCCAATAAAATGGCCGCAGAGCATCGTTTTTACATGATTCATCTTGATCTTATTGGTTGATTCATTATCAAACACCAGATCGGCGTCAATCAGTTCAAATATTCCGTTGTTCTTTGCATCTTCGAGTAAAAGAAATAGGCCTGCATTGGACGTCAGATTCTTGGCTGCAAAATCAATTTTATTGATCAAGATTAAGTCCCTCTTCGCTTCTGCTATTTTATCTACTTCAATTTTAACATGCGAAAGAAGTGTGAAAGTTGGCTGATTCAACAACTTTTTCTTTCACCCAATGGGTGAAATCCCAACTTGGCAAAACCCGTATGTTTTCAGATCAAAATCGTGATTATTAACGGTTCTTTGATTAATTGACGTGGAATGCGGGTTATACATTAGCCCTTGTTTCTCTTTGTATCTCGGTTTATACTCGCCATCCTAGGGGAAGTACCAAAGGTGAATAATATGAATTCCAAACGCTGGCTTATCTCACCTCTCCTCACGCCCCAAGCAGATGAAAGATTATCTGCATTTCACCCTGTTCTCAGGCAAGTTCTCTTTAATCGAGGCTATTCAACAGACGCAGAAGCCCGCGCCTACTTAAGTGCAAAGGCAAACTACAGCACAGATCCGTTTCAATTGACAGGAATGGAAGTGGCCGTAAGGCGAATCCGATCGGCAATCGAGGGTGAGGAGAAGATTGCAATTTATGGCGACTATGATGTGGATGGTGTGACATCCACAACGCTCCTTGTTGAAATCATAAGGAAGCTTGGCGGAATCGTCCAGGAATATATCCCCAACCGTTTCGATGAAGGTTATGGCCTAAACTCGGAAGCCCTTGATATGTTGATTTCCGCTGATGTGGGGCTGGTTATCACGGTGGATTGCGGGATACGATCTAACGCAGAAGCGGAACATGCATCCGAACGTGGATTGGATCTGATTATCACAGATCACCATCAACCGGGAGAAATGCTACCTGAAGCTCTGGCGATCATCAACCCCAAGCAAATCGGGGATACGTATCTCAATAAAGAGCTGGCGGGGGTTGGAATAGCATACAAGCTGGCAGAAGGCTTGGCTCATGATTTCTCGTCATCAGCCCTGGACTTGGATGCGGTTCTGGATTTAGTTGCGTTAGGAACTGTGGCCGACCTGGCACCCCTAACAGGGGAGAATCGATTATTGGTGCGTAGAGGGCTGGCCAATATGAGACAAACAGCAAGGCAGGGTTTGTTTTCCCTGGCCGCTGTAGCCGAATTAAACTTGGAAAAGGTAAATGCAACAAATATCGGTTTTGTCTTGGGGCCCAGATTAAATGCTGCCGGGCGCTTGGATTCAGCATTGGCCGCCTACGAACTCCTTCTGACAACAGATGTCAAAAAGGCGGGTGAACTGGCTCAACAATTAGAGCTCCAAAACCGCGAACGGCAGGCGCTAACTCAACGGATACAGCAACAAGCTGAGGCTATTATCCTGTCTGAAGAGCCTGGATCCTATCTGAGCTTTGCAGTCCATCCTGATTTCCAATCTGGAATTGTGGGCTTGGCGGCCGCCAGGCTTGTTGACATCTATTATCGCCCTGTTATAGTTGGTCAAGAATTCGAAGCGACAACCCGCTGTTCCTGCAGATCCATCCCCGAGTTTCACATCACAAATGCTCTCGATCAATGCAGCGATCTCCTCCTTCGCTATGGTGGACACGCGGCAGCTGCTGGCTTCACCGTCCGCAATGAGAACCTGGAGGCACTGAAGGACCGGTTGAAAAACCTCGCAGCCGAAGAGTTGAAGTTTCAAGACCTGCGGCCAACATTATCAGCTGATGGCACCTTATCGTTTTCGGATTTAACGCCGAATCTCCTTAAGCAACTTGAATATTTACAACCGACCGGATATGGAAATCCCGATGCTGTTTTCGTTTCACGTGGAGTTCAGGTTAAATCTGCCCGTACGGTTGGAGCCGATGGAAGGCATCTAAAACTGACCTTATCCGATTCAAGAGTAGCCTTTGACGCGATAGCATTCCGCCTGGGGCATCTCCTGCCAAGCTTATCGGATAGGGTTGATATCATGTACTCATTTGAAAAAAATGAATATAATGGCCGAGAATATATGCAATTAAATATTCGGGATATTCAATAAATTACCCGAATATTTATCCAGAGCGTATCGCAAAAGTGAGACATAACCGCCTACTACTCATGGGGCAGTTTAATATAACCAGTCAGCCTTAGTTAATCGGTAAAGCGATATTTTAGAAGTGTCCACACAGCTTCAAAAGCATCTATTAATTTAATCTTTTTCCCCTCAGAGTAATCTCGCGGGTTAAAAGTGATGGGCACCTCAAAGATGCGCAGTTTCTTTTTTAGTATTTTCGCTGTAAATTCGGGTTCAAAATTAAACCGTTTCGCCCGCAATTTCATCCCGTCCAATACTTCGCTACGAAACACTTTGTACCCTGTTTCCATATCGCTTAGGATTGTGTTATAGAGCAAATTTGTTGCAAATGTTAGCAATTTATTGGCAATCATATGCCAGAACATTGTTGCACGTCGTGGCCCCCCCAGAAATCGGGATCCGTAAACCACATCAGCAATACCGTCTTCGATGGGTTTAAGCAGGGTCGGGTAATCGTGGGGATTGTATTCGAGATCGGCATCCTGGATCAGGATTACCTCACCCATCGCTGCAGCAATGCCGGTCCTTACAGCCGAGCCTTTTCCCTGGTTGTGATCGTGGAATAGAATTTTGATAGAGGGATTATTTAAGCCACCAAGTATATCTCGGGTTCCATCTGTAGAATAATCATCTACGACGATGATTTCCCAGGCAAGGCCAACAGCTTCTACGCGGCGAATAATTTCTATGATGGTGTTCTTTTCGTTATAGACGGGGATTATCACAGAGAGCTTCATAAGTATATTATAAACGAAATGCAACTGTCCAAAAAAAATCGGCGTGCTATAATTTGACTGTTATGACAACCGGGAGGTTCGAATATGACCGTTAATCCACAGCCACCAGTGACCGAGACACAGGTGAATTATTCTCCACCACCGATAAATAAGCTGGAGGATACCGGCCTATCATCGCTCTGGTTACAGGATCTTGCCCTGAAAATCATGTATTTTCAAGGTTTTATTACGGGTTTTAGAATTGCAGAGGAATTAGCATTACCATTCGCGGGGGTTGTTGATCAGATACTTGAATCACTGAAACGCGAAAAATTGATTGAAATCAAGACATCTCAAATGGGTTTGGGAGAAGGTTCCTATCAATACGCGATAACATATGCGGGAATCACTAGGGCGAGAGAAGCTCTAGAGCGGAACCAGTATGCGGGCGCAGCCCCGGTACCGATCGAAGTATACATAGACTCGATCCATCGCCAGAGTCGAGGCCGGATGAGCGTTACCAGCCGAGCGATGCGTCAAATCCTAGCACAACTGGTCTTGTCGGAAACCACTTTTCAGAGGCTGGGACCGGCACTGAACTCCGGGTCGTCCATTTTTCTGTATGGTCCGCCTGGTAATGGAAAAACGAGCGTTGCAAAAGCATTTGGGAACCTGATTTTAAGTCAACACATGTTCATACCATATGCGCTATATGTAGATGGTCAAGTTGTTAAATTATACGACTCTGTTAACCATCAACTTGCTACAGAAGAGGATACGAAATCCACTGGGACCGGGTCTTTGCGGACAAGCACTCGACGTGATACCCGGTGGGTAAAGGTTCGACGCCCGTTTATCATGGTCGGTGGGGAGCTAACTCTCGAGGGCTTGGACCTGGTCTTCGATGATGTTCATAAGTTCTATGAGGCACCGTTCCAGGTCAAAGCGAATGGTGGCATCCTGCTCATCGACGACTTCGGCCGTCAACAAGTCCGGCCACGCGACTTGTTGAACCGGTGGATTGTTCCTTTGGAGAACAGGGTCGATTATCTGACATTGCATACCGGACGAAAAGTTGAGGTCCCTTTTGATGTATTGATAGTCTTTTCCACGAACCTTCCTCCCCGAGATCTTGTTGATGAGGCATTCTTGCGCCGGCTTCGACATAAAATCGAGATTGGCGATCCTTCTTTCGAAGAGTACCGCGAAATATTTAAAAGAGTTGCTCAGCAGAAGGGGGTTCAATACAATGATCAAGGACTTGCCTACCTGCTCCAGGAATGGTATATCAAGCGTAACCGTAAAATGCGAGCATCCCACCCGCGCGATCTTTGCGACCAGATCCTTGACATTGCTCGTTACCTATCCACCGACCCGAGCATGAGTAAAGAACTTCTTGATAGGGCTGCACAGGCGTACTTTGTGGAGTTGTGAGCATGTGGTTTGATAGGGCGGGGATAGGGGTAATTGCACATCGCGGGGCGTCAGCAGGTGCTCCCGAGAACACACTGGCGGCTTTTTTATTGGCGCTTGAACAGGGGGCGGATGCGATTGAATTAGATGTAAAACTTACAAAGGATGAACACGTGGTAGTAATCCACGATGCGACCATTGATCGGACCACGAACGGTTCCGGGAAAGTCTCCGGGCTCTCGCTTGGCTCAATCAAGGGATTAGATGCCGGATCCCATTTCTCGATGTCCTATCACTCTGAGCAGGTGCCGATCCTCGATGAGGTATTTGATGTTGTGGGACAAAACCTGTTTATTAATATAGAGCTTACAAACTACACAACCCCATTTGATGGGCTTGTAGTTAAAGTTATCGAATGTATTCGGCGACACAATTTGGGCGATAAAGTGTGGTTATCATCGTTTTATCCCAGAAATCTTCGGATTGCACTAGCAATTGCCCCAGAGCTGAAGATGGGATTGCTTGCCTGGCCGGGGTGGAAGGGAGCATGGTCCCGTCATATTGGAAAGAAAGGGGATTATTTCGCCATACACCCCTTTTTCAGAGACATTAATGAGATGAACATCAAAGATTTTCATGAAAATAATAAAATGGTGATGTCCTGGACAGTAAATGATCCTGCTGATATATCGGCCATGATTGAAATCGGTGTGGATGGGATATTTACCGATCATCCGCTTTCTGCCTTGCTATTGCTTGGGAGGGCTTCTTGATACCACCCGAATGGATATCACAGGCGCATGATCGCATCGCCCCCCATATTCGGCGTACGTTGACAAGCAACGACGCCGAATTGAATCTATACCTGAAATGGGAAAATCAACAAGTAACCGGATCATTCAAAATCCGTGGCGCGTTGAACAAGGTCTTATCGCTAAGCGCAGAAGAATTAGGTGCAGGGCTGGTTACAGCTTCAGCAGGGAATCACGGACAAGGTGTGGCATTTGCAGGTAGCTTGACCAATTCGTCAGTAGATGTGTTCGTATCGAAGCAGGCCGTTCCTTCTAAACTGGAAGCAATGAAATTGCGGGGAGCTCGTTTACACCTAGTAGATGGTGGTTATGATCTCGCCGAAAAAACCGCTATCCAATTTGCAAGAAGCCATAAACGCACATGGGTATCCCCCTACAATGACGGTCAGGTTATTGCTGGACAAGGGACTATTGGCAAAGAATTAGCAGAGGATATCTCTATTAACGAAACAGCCGCAATTGTTGTCCCCGTGGGGGGAGGAGGATTGCTGGCGGGAATTGGGGCCGCATTGGAGAGTATTGGTCAGCGGGCTAAGATCATCGGTGTACAGGCCGAATCGTCCGCATTTATGTATTCCATTTTTCGATATTCATCCCAAGAAGGAGTGCAGGATTTACCCACCTTGGCAGATGGCCTTGCGGGCTTTGTTGAGGTCAATTCGGTTACAATTCCGATGGTGAAAAAATATGCAGCAGACATTATCCTTGTCAGTGAAGATGAAATCAAAACTGCGATTGCTTATGCCACAAGCAGGTATCAACAGAGAATTGAGGGATCAGCAGCAGTTTCCCTTGCTGCAGTCTTGGCAGGTAAGGTTAGACCACCGGCAATCCTGGTAATCTCTGGCGGTAATATTGAACCCGAAATACATCAGGAGATTTGTTTACGATATGCGAATTAAGATTCGGCCAACCCGCCTAGTAAATATCGTGTTGCTAATTTCTATCCTTAGCGGAACGGCTTTCTTGGTTCCTGGGGGACAGTCAGCGAAAGCTTATCAGGCCGATTTACCTACTATCCAGGCTCAAGATATGTTGGAGCGGTTAACCCCCGAGGAGCGCGTTGGTCAATTGTTTTTGGTAACATTCAATGGGGCAACGTTCGATGAAAATTCACAAATCTATGATCTGGTTGCTAATCGTCATGTTGGGGGGATTATTCTCCTGGCTGAAAACGATAATTTTATTGTTGAAACAAATACGGCCGAGGCGATCCATCAGCTAGTAGCCCAATTGCAGACCCTGGAATGGCAATCTGCCCAACAGGTGGCACGCGATTCGCAAACGGGAGTTCTGATCCAATCGCATTATATTCCCTTGTTTGTTGGGATTTACGAGGATGGTGTTGGGCACCCCGAGACATCAATATTGAGTGGACTGTCATCACTCCCCAGCCAAATGGCCATTGGAGCGACATGGGATTCGGACCTATCCTTGCAGATTGGCGAGATAGTCGGACAGGAATTATCAGCTCTAGGGATTAATTTATTTTTTGGCCCATCCCTGGATGTTGTTGAGTCCCCCGAGATTGCTTTGACCAATGGGTTGCGTGCTGATGTATTTGGCGGCGATCCCTATTGGGTCGGAGAAATGGGTCGCGAATATGTCGAAGGACTAAACCAGGGTAGTCAGGGTCGGTTAATTGTTGCGGTAAAACATTTTCCTGGGCGTGGAAGCACCGACCGTCCACCAGGCGAGGAACCTCCGACGGTCCGGAGGTTATTGGAGCAACTCGTGCAGATCGAATTGGCCCCTTTCTTTAGTGTGACCGGGAATGCGCCCGACAGGAACAGCATGGCGGATGGATTATTAGTGTCCCATATCCGCTATCAAGGATTCCAAGGAAATATACGGTCTACAACTCGGCCTGTAAGTTTTGATCCCCAAGCACTATCCCAGATATTGGCTCTTCCACAGTTTTCTACATGGCGTCAGAATGGCGGATTGATCATTAGCGACGATCTCGGAAATGCAACAGTTCGAAATTTTTATGCTCCTGGTGGCGAAGAATTTCTTGGCCGGCTTGCCTCAAGAGATGCTTTCCTAGCTGGTAACGACTTACTCTACCTAGGAAATATTCTTTCAACCGGCGAGCAGGATACATACTCATCCGTAATAAAGATTCTCCTATATTTTAATCAGAAATATGCCGAAGATCCTGCATTCGCACAAAGGGTGGACAATGCCGTCCTTCGGATATTGGCCGCCAAATATCGGATTTATGGAGGAATTTTCTATATCACCAATATCCTGCCTCCACAGTATGCACGGATTAATGTTGGTCAATCCTATGCGTTATCATTCGAAGTCGCAAGGCAGGCTGCCACTTTGATCAGTCCAGACGCTGACGATTTTGATGTCGCATTGCCAGCTCCACCGCGAGTGACTGATGACATTGTTTTCCTGACGGACACGAGAACAACGCGGCTTTGTAGTGAATGCCCAGAACAACCGATAATGGCAGGAGACGCCTTGATGAAGGCTGTACTCAGGCTTTATGGCCCCCAGGGGGGAGCCCTTGTTAATCCAAACCGGCTTTCGTCATTTTCATTTACTGATTTACCTTCAATCCTGCAAGGTGGTGCGGGCAACTTTTCACTTGAGAATGATTTGGCACGAGCAGAGTGGATCATTATCAGTATGTTGGATGCGATGCCGAACCAGACCCACACAATCACCTTGCGACAATTCCTAACGGAGCGACAAGATCTTCTGCGCAATAAGCGAATCATTATCTTTGCTTTCAACGCTCCGTATTACTTAGATTCGACAGATATTTCCAAGCTTACTGCTTATTATGCGCTTTTTAGTCATACTGAGCCATTTGTCGATGTCGCGGCAAGGTTACTTTTCCAAGAGGTATCCGCGACTGGTTCGTCGCCAGTGTCTATTCCTGGAACAGGATACGATTTGTACCGGGCGTTAACTCCAGACCCGGAGCAGGTGATTGACATTTTCGTTCAACTGCCCATGAATGAAACAGCGACTCTCCCGGCGACTCCTGATGCCACACCGACATCCTCGTTCCGATTTGGCGATGTGATATCGATACGAACGGGAGTTATTTTAGATCATAACCATCATCCTGTCCCGGACGGAACAGGTGTACGATTTTTATTCCGATGGGTGGGTGATGATACCGAGCGGGAGATTCTAGCAAGTACTGCGGATGGAATCGCACGAATAGACTATACAATAGATCGTACAGGAAGATTGGATGTTCGGTGTGTCAGTGATCCTGCCCAATCGTCGAGCGTTGTGCAGTTGGATATATCGACGACGGGTCTGGTTATGAACGTAGTCCCCCCTACAGACGAACTGAGTATTCTTACCGAACCTATTATAATAACGCCGACATCTGGTAATGCGGATCAAACACCATTCAGCAGTGGAACTCCCGGATTTATTGGTTGGCTAGTACTGATTGCTGTCACAATTATTGTGGGGGTAATCATATTTCTGGTCGGCAGGCGCACCGTTTCATATTTGTGGGGGCTGCGTTGGTCACTCGTCTCAATTGTCGGTGGTTTATTGGCTTTCAACTATCTTGCCCTTAGCTTACCTGGCAGCAGCCTATGGCTCGAGTCATACGGAATATTTGGGATAATTGGTGTTATTGTCTTGGGTTTATTATTGGGTTGGATTGCAGGTTTAATCTGGTGGTGGGCCATCATCTTGCAATGGAAGCAATCAGACTGATCAACAGCAATCCGGTTGCTGCCCAAATTAAGATTTGTTCAGTTGTTCCGATAAACTCTTGTATCTGAAGCGGGGGAGATGGTTTGATCGGATAATCCATTTCCCCCAATAAGAATTCTCTGAAATCATTTATTGTTTTGGGTCGTTCCGCGGGATGTAATTCCATAGCCCATAATATAGCCCTCTCTGTGCGGGAGCTAATTGTGGAATTAATTTTCCGAGGACTGGTCAGACTTTCGGGGCGCAAGAAACGCTGACGGGCATCTATCGGCGGTGTATTTGTTAAAATGTGATAAAGAGTAGTCCCGAAGGCGTAGATATCACTGCGCACATCGGTGTGGAGCCCATCGCCTCCATACTGTTCCAAGGGAGTGTATAGTGCTGTACCCCGCCCTTGGATGACAGTAATGGTTAATTCGTCTGGCGCCAGGACTTTCACGAGGCCAAAATCGACGAGTTTTAATAAACCACTCGGCGTGATTTTTAGATTTGAAGGTTTTATGTCGCGGTGTACTATAGGTGGGACCTGACTATGCAAGTAGTTCAAGGCATCTGCAAGTTGACTGGCCCAAGCAAGGACCTCTTTTTCGTCAATAAAAGAATTGCGTGCTTTTGCATCCATCATCAGCGTGCGCAGATCTTTACCCGGGATAAAATCCATTACCAAGTAATCTCTAGCTTCAGCAGAGAAGTAATCGGAGACTTTAGGGAGATTAGGATGATCCAGGCGAGCAAGGATGGTGGCCTCGCGCAAGAATTGATTGCGTGCCTCTTTTAACAATTTTGCTGGGGTATTTCGGTCGTGCTCTACCTCCTTGAGAGCACAGCGGCGCCCCTCCAACCGTAAATCGTCAGCCAAGTATATACAACCCATACCTCCCTGGCCGATACGCTCGCGGATCCGGTAGCGCCCACGCAATACCTCGCCTGCTTTAATCGGGACGGGCATTATGACTCCGTGATAGCATCAATTGGGAAATGCGCAACACGTTTTCGGCGTAGTGATTTGTGTCGCGTACCCCGCCTAGAGTTTCTGCCATATTATAAGCGCCTTTATAGAATTAAAGTATAATAATGAAATTAAGGTATACCAGTTCATATGGTTTCCCATATCGAAGAATATCCTCTGCTGATCGCCCAGGCGGGCCCTTTAATGGGACAGCGGTTCACTATAAGCAAACCGTTGCTAATTGGGCGTGAATCTACCTGTGAGGTCTTTGTGCCGGATCGGCAGGTATCTCGCTTCCATGCAAGATTAATGCCAACTCCAGATGGAATAATTCTAGAAGATCTAGGAAGCAAAAATGGGACTCACTGTAACGGGAACCCGGTGAGGGGACAGATTGTCCTTATCGATGGGGATACTGTTCAGATCGCCTTGGTCCAACAATTTGCTTTCTTGACATCTGACGCAACCGTGCCATTACCCGAATCCATTACTTTTCCCGAAAAATTGCGCATAGATTATCGTGCTCGTCAAGTGTGGATCGATAAGCAACAGATATCCCCACCACTCTCTGCCCTACAATTCCAGGTACTTAAAGTACTTTGTAAGAATGCTGGGAAGGTTGTTTCACGCCAAGAGATTATTGCCCAGGCCTGGGGGGATGAGCAATCGTCCGGAGTCTCGGATCAAGCGCTTGATGCTTTGATCCGTCGCCTTCGCGACCGGATAGCTGGGCTAGATACTAGTCACGATTATATAGTCACGATAAGGGGGCATGGGATCAGGTTTGATAACTCACCCCTCGGCTAATTTTCGATAAAGGGGGACCAGCTAAGGACCAACTCCTTTGCCGATTCTTGTTTAGGCCAGTCCTTTTCTCATCGAGAATTGTAAAACTGTCCGGTACAGTTTTTCGAGTTTAGCTATAACTTGACCATCTCCATTATTTGAGCTCTCTGTAGATTTCGATTCAGTTCTAGCCAAGATATTTGCAATCATACCGATAAACTCAGGCGTAATTTCGGCCTCGTGTTCTACTAGTAGAGCGTTCAAAGCAGAATCATCTGGGGTATCGAGTAGTTTTTCTAGCAAGGCCAGTTCAGGAGGGGGGGCAGTAAGGTTTTGAATGACGCCAACGATTTTTTGTAGTTTCGGCATCAATTCGGTATCATTCTTTTTATTGGCTTCTTGCAAAGAATGGTTTAACACCTGGATAAAAGTTTCGCTGATTTCTCCAAGATGCTCGTTCAATGATGCATCAATATCCTCTGATGAAATAATTAATTCAAGCAAAGCATTTGCTTGTTTGTAGTCTTGTTCTACACGTTGGTCAATTTGTTTGGTTATCCCCAGCAATTTTTCACGAAGTGCTTCAAGATGCGCCTTTTCATCACCGGTTACTTTCTCAATGCGCTCGGATAGCATTTGGAAGAAACTATAGTCGATTCCCGGGCGCGTCAAACTGACTAACGCATTCAAGCGATCATCGTTAGGAGCTTCGATAAGGATGTCCATCAATTTTTCCCGATCAAGTTCCTTGCCAGCCGACTGGAGAGACTTAACTGCCTCCTGGAGTTCATTTGCCTGTGTGGCAAGAGCGCGTCCATATTCGGTTTCTGCGAGCAATTGATTTTGCAGCTCATCCATTTGTTTGGCTATTATTTCCTGCCCACTTGCTATCGCGCTCTCTATTAGCTTTCCAAAAAGCGCAAAGAATTGCATATCGAATTTAGGGCTCTCTTGTTTTATAACCTCGGAACGGGTATCGGGATTTGTGATTGATAGGAGGCGTTCGATCAGTGCCACTCGATCTTGTTGTTCCTTTAACATTTCAGGGCTGATACCATCGGCAGCCAAGATCTTCTCGATCAGACTCTGATATGTCAGGAAGCTCTGGGGGCTAAAAAGGTATGCCTTGCGTTTTTCGGGCGGTAATTTATTCACAACCTGGTTGATTAATGGGCCGACCATCTTTTCCTGTTCGTTCGCAGGCATGTTGAGTTCAGGCGGAAAATAGGTTAATAGCAGTTCTTTTGATGTATCGTGGTAAACGATTAGAGTTGCTATACTTCCGTTAAACCCACAGTGCTGACAGATAGCATAATTAGAGACGCCGCTTAATAAACGTTGTTTGGCTCCCGGGTCGGCAGTCACATCGAAAAGTTGTTCAACTTGGGCAATTACAGGCTGACGACATTGTGGGCAATTGATTTGAGTTTTCGTAGGAGGCATAATTCTCTCGATCGACTTATGATGAGTGACGACCCGCGTCGTCACTGTATGAATACAATATTACCTCATTTCTTGCGAACGAGGCAGGGAAAAGCAAATTCGGGCACCGGACTCGGGCTGAGGGTCAACCCAGATCCGTCCACCGTGGGCTTCCACAATCGCTTTTGCGAGGTATAGCCCCAGGCCAGCACCTTTTGTCTTCCTGATTGCGTTGTCGGCACGATAGAACCTGTCGAATATATGGGGTATGTCGGGGGGGTCGATCCCTGGACCCTGGTCGCTAACCGTAATGATCACTTGCTCAGGTCGGATCGTCCCCACGATTGTAATTTGTCCTTCAGGGGCATATTTAATTGCATTAGATAACAGGTTCGATATTAGCTGCTCAACCCGATTCTCGTCGGCCAATATAATAGGAAAATTGGCCGGAAAATCTACCACGATTGAATGTTTATTCGTTTGCGTCTGGAATCCATCTGCCAGTTTCTTCGCTAATCCAGGAAGAGAAACATCCGACAACTGAGGCCTTAGGCCGCCAGCTTGTAAACGGGATGCGTCGAGAAGGTCCTCGATCATCGTTGTTAGCCGGTCAGCTTCTTCCTCGATAATAGCCAGACTGTCCTGGACGATACTTTTATCCCATTTGGCATCTTTACGGCGGAGTGTACTGACGTATCCTTTTATGAGCGCAACCGGGGTTTTAAGCTCGTGGCTGACGATCGATACAAACGTGTTCTTGATTTCCTCGGCAGTCCGAAACTTAGTGATGTCCCGGACAGTTACCACAATGTTGCGAAGCACTCCATCTGCATTGAGCAAGGGGGCGTAGGTGATCCCAGTAGGTAATTGTTGTTGGTCTGGTCGGGCAATATCTCCTTCGACGTATAGGTAAGCATTTGTTGTTAGCGGCCAGCCTCCATTTTCGGCATCCTTGAGTGTTAAGCCTTCGGGTTTAAGAGCCCAACGGATTATCTCCTCGTGACTCTTGCCCTGAATTTGGGACTTGGGAAGCCCATATAAATTCTCAAAAGCTATATTACAGCGCTCGATTGTATGATCTGCGTTAAGGATAAGAATTCCGTCAGCGGCGGAGTTGAGGAGAGCATCAAGGCGCTGTTTTTCGTAGCTCACCTGTGTGTAAAGCTGGGCATTGTAGACCGCGATCGCCGCCTGGTCAGCAAATGATTGTAGAAGTCGTTTGTCATTTGGGGAAAAAACATCTGGATAGCTGCGGAAAATAAATATTACACCGATAGTTTGTTGATGAGCAATCAACGGAATGCCTACGCCATTAAGGAGGCCCATGCTGGCCGAAAATGTTAATTCTTTCAACATCCGGTTGAGCTCAGACAGGTTGAGTTCAGCTACATTTTCTTCTACCAGTAATGGTTCGAGATAACGTAAAAAAGCCCCCGGGATTCCCTGAGCGGATGAAACTCTCCACCCTGCAGGGTCTTTCAAGGCGATCAAACCAGCTTGACCCGCGAGCATTTCTATTGAAATCAGAAGAATGCGCGCCAATAATTTCTTAAGGTCAAGCTCTTGAGTAATCAGCCGGGTAATCTCTAGCAGGTAATCTCTTTGCCTGACGCGAAAATCTGGCAACATTTGTTATATAGCCTTCTTCTCATGATGAATGGATATTATTATTATTGCCTCGTTTGAAACGGATGCATATTATATATTACGTGGCTAAATTCCAACAAAGAACCAGGGACGAGTTTCTCGTCCCTGGTTGACTCTAGATCATTCCCGCCTCTATTTCGGCGAGGCCTATGCATTCTGCTAATGTTCGCAAACCATCGTCCATTTCGTTTTGGCTGATACATAACGGCGGTGCGATCCTGATAACGCTTTTTCCGCATCCTAGAGTAAGAAGCCCTCTTTCGAAAGCCAGGTCAATGATCCGGTCGCGAAGCTTATCGGCAGGGATTTTGCTTGCCCGATCGTTGACAAACTCAACACCAATCATCAATCCCAGCCCTCGGATGTCTCCAATGCTAGGGTGCCTTTCCATCATCTCGTGGAGTGCATCGTTCGCATAAAGGCCAACGGTTTGTGCATTGGCCATATATTCCTCTTCTATAAGTTTAATGGTTGCAATGGCTGCTGCGCAAGCAAGTGGATTCCCGCCATATGTGTTTCCATGCGTGCCTCTCTCCCAGGTCATGATCGACCGGCGGGCAATCGTCGCCCCGAGAGGAACTCCAGATGCGATCCCTTTCGCCGTTGTGACGATATCTGGTTCTACGCCGAAGTGTTCAATCGCCCACCATTTTCCAGTGCGACCCATTCCAGATTGGATTTCATCTACGATAAATAATATCCCATATTTGTCGCATAATTTCCGGAGCGCTGGGTGGAATCCCGGAGGCGGGATGATATAACCACCCTCGCCCTGAATTGTCTCAACGATGATTCCGCTAACCTCGTCCGGGGGAAGGATGTGTCCCAGGATTTGTTCTTCGATGTAGCGGACGACAGTCTCGCCGTAGTCTTCACCTGGATTTCTCTCCAGTATTGGCCGGTATGTATTCGGGAATGGTGCATGGATTACCCCGTTCATCAGTGGGTAAAATCCGCGGTGGTAGGACGGTTTGCTGGCAGTGAAGGTAACAGCGCCCATAGTGCGCCCGTGAAAAGCGCCAGTGAAACCGATGAAGTTAGACCGCCCAGTATGGTAGCGAGCCAGTTTGATTGTTGTCTCGACTGCCTCAGTCCCGGAATTTGTCATGAATGAGATGGCTGCTTCCTCAAAGGGAGCGATTTCATCAAGTTTCTCTCCGAGCTGAACCCATTTCTCGTGGTAGAAGTCCGAGGATATGTGCAAGAATGATTCAGCCTGATCCTGGATGGCTTTGACAACCTTTGGATGACTGTGGCCAGTCGATGCTACCGCGATACCGCTCATGAAGTCCAGAAAGCGGTTGCCATCTACGTCCCAGACCTCGCTGCCTTTGCCATGATCTATTGCGAAGGGGTAACCTCGGGGATATGAGGGTGAAATCACCCGGGCATCGCGGTTGATCAATGCACGGGCTTTGGGGCCAGGCAGTTGCATTGGTTCCATAATTTTCTTTAATCTCCTGAATTTTGTTTTAGCAATCGTTTTTATTTTTGAGATAGTTATTAAAGGTTTAGCTGTGCTTGTACCAAGGCACCAATTAACCCTGCATCATCTCCTAAGTTTGCTTGAGTAATGCAAAGATCTTTTGTATAGTTTGAGTTCATTACCCGATCCTCAAGAGCAGCGCGCGCGGGTTTGATAAGCAACTCTCCACTTTGGGATACACCTCCTCCCAGGATCACAATGGAGGGGTTGAAGATGTGTAAAAAATCTGCCAGGGCAAATCCAAGATATTCGCCTGCGCGTGCAAAAGCCTCTTGGGAGAGATTGTCACCATTTCTTGCTGCATTGGCAATGTCCCGGGCACTTATTGTAGTTTTATTCGATAGGATAGAAGACGTTCCCTCTGCTATTTTTTCGCTGACATAACGGGCAATACTGGGTCCTGATGAAATCGCTTCAAGGTGCCCTTTTTGTCCACACGAGCAGATGGGACCATCAGGGAGGACAGTCACGTGCCCGAGTTCTGCCGCCAATCCCCGATGGCCAAGCAGAAGTTGACCTTTGTTAATGATCCCTCCACCGATACCGGTACTGATCGTTAGGTAGAGGATATTATCGTGCCCCTGCCCGGCACCGTACCGCCATTCACCAAGGGCGGCCAGGTTTGCGTCGTTACCCAGGAAAACGGGAACTTTGAAATGGGAGCTTAACTGATTCGCCAGGGGAAAATTTTCCCAACCCGGTATATTGGGGGCGGACAGGATCATGCCTGCTTCTGGATCGAGAGGCCCGGCAGAAGCAACCGAAATCGCCACTACCGGGTCTTTGCCCCAAACCAAAGCGATGGCAGAGCAGAGTCTCTCGAACACCACTTCGCCTTGCACGTGAGTGGATGAGCGCTGGATTGCTAATGGTTCGACCTTGTTGGGTGAAAATAAAGCGGTACGAAGATGAGTACCCCCAATGTCGACAGCAACGATATTACCCATGCCGCGATTATAACATAGGCGAAATCCCGTTGACTATTCAAATAATCACTGCTATCATCGTTTAGATGCGTCTGATGCGTAGGCCTTGGTTAATAAAATTATGGAACAGCATCGCAGCGTTTGCGCGCTGGTTTGCGCCTGGATTGGGCGTTAAACGCTGGTTGGCATTGTTGTTGGGTGGAATCACTTTGAGCGGAGTTGGTTTAGCGTTATTGTTACTGGATATTTATCGAACCGCCCCAGATACGTGGTACCTTCCAATCATATCTTCTCTATCTCTTCGATTTCTTTCTCGTACCTTGCGGATCATCATATTTAGTAGTATCGGTATTGGTTTAATAGTATTCGCTCTTATGGGATTAAACCGGTCTCTACTCGTGCCGTTCCTTCGCCCAGGGATCAAGCTTGTTGACCAAGTTTCGGCTTACCGGCGCCGGGAGCGTGGCCCCAGAGTGGTTGTCATTGGCGGGGGAAATGGAATCTCGACTGTCCTCCGCGGGCTTAAACAACATACCCATAACCTTATTGCGGTTGTTTCTGTGGCAGATGATGGCGGGTCATCGGGAGAGTTGCGAAAATCGTTAGGGATCTTACCTCCGGGGGATATCCGTAATTGTCTTTCTGCGCTCTCAAACGATGAAGCACTCCTGACACAGTTGTTTCAATATCGATTCTCTGGGGATACCGGCCTTGGCGGTCATTCCTTTGGCAATTTGTTCATCTCAGCCCTGGTGGATATTACAGGCAGTTTCGAGGAGGCGATTGCCGAATCCGGGCGTGTCCTTTCGGTCCATGGGAGGGTGATACCAGCGACCCTCCACGATGTACGCCTTGTGGCTGATGTCGAATTACCGAATACTCAAACAGAGGTCCGGGTGGAAGGCGAGAGTAAGATTCCCCAGACGGCTGGGCGGGTGCGCCGGGTCTGGTTAGAACCGAATGATGCGGCGGCTTTTCCCCCGGTCATCCAGACCATACTCGCAGCAGATATGATAGTCATTGGTCCAGGAAGTTTATATACTAGCATTTTGCCGAATATTCTCGTAAAAGATTTGCTGGCAGCAATTTACGCTAGCCGGGCATTGAAGGTTTTTGTCTGTAATGTCGCTACACAGGTTGGCGAGACGGATATGTATACATGCTCAGACCACCTGATAACCCTTGATGCGGCTATCGGCTCGAACATAATCGATATCGTTGTCTGTAACTCGCTCTATGAGGGCGAACTGAGTTCGGGTGTACAATGGGTCAAGTTGGACGATGAAATTACCAGGGATGCGCGCATTTATAGCGCAGATTTGATCGATAGCGACCATCCCTGGCGACACGATTCGGTTAAGTTGGCGCAAGTGCTCATGGACTTATACTATGAGCGGACCGGTCCACTGCAGTAATAAAAACAACGCATCTGCGTTGATATCTCATGATTCAGGAGGATTGAAATGACCGTACGAATTGGTATCAATGGGTTTGGCCGGATTGGACGTCAAGTCCTGAAAGCTGTGCGGGATTATTATCCCAACGAACTTGAAGTAGTCGCGTTTAACGATATCGGCGACTTGAAAACGATGGCCCACTTACTCAAATACGACTCCAACTATGGGCGTTTTAACGGAAAGGTGGAAATTGCGGATGACGGTCTGGTCATTGACGGCAAGAAGATCAAGGCATTCAAAGAGACCGATCCTGCCAATATCCCTTGGGGTGATCTGGGAGTGGCAATCGTGGTCGAAGCCACAGGGATATTCACGATTAAATCTGATGGCGTCAATAAGAAGGGGAAAACCGTAAAAGGCGCGGAGAACCATATCACCAAGGGTAGGGCCAAAAAAGTCATCATCTCGGCACCCGCGGAAGGGGAGGACCTAACTCTTGTTATGGGCGTGAATGATGACAAGTATGATTCCGCCAAGCACCACGTCGTGTCAAATGCATCCTGCACGACGAACTGCCTCGCGCCGGCGGTAAAAGTTGTTCATGATAAATTTACAATTGTCCGCGGTTTTATGACTACCATCCACGCGTATACGAACGATCAAAAAATCCTGGACCTGCCCCACTCGGACCTCAGGAGGGCGCGGGCCGCGGCGCTAAGCATCATCCCAACAACAACCGGCGCCGCTAAAGCGCTCAAGTTGGTGATACCTGACTTGGCGGGCAAGTTCGATGGTTATGCACTACGTGTACCGACACCGACTGTATCTGTAGTTGATTTCACGGCTGAAATCAAGAATGGAACAACGACTGAAGGACTGCGTCAAGCTTATCGTGAGGCAGCATCGAAAAAGCCGCTCGAAGGTATCTTGGCTGCTGTCGATGAACCCTTGGTCAGCATCGATTACAAGGGGGATCCGTTTTCGTCGTCTATTGATCTCCCCTTCACTCAGGTCCTTGGGAATGAGACGAGCACTTTTATCAAGGTCGTGGCATGGTACGATAACGAGTGGGGGTACTCGGTCCGTACCGCGGACCTGGCGATGCTCATGGCAAAGCATCTTTAATTGCAGCATTTATCCGGAAGCTGCGTTTCCTTGGGCATACCGGATGATCGCTTAGGTTTTGGAGAATCGTATGTTCATAAAGAAAACCATTCGGGACATCGCCGTTGGCGGAAAGAGAATCCTTGTCCGTGTGGATTTTAATGTGCCCATCAAGAATGGGGTTGTCACTGATAACACTCGCATCAAGGCTGCTTTGCCAACACTCACTTACCTCTTGGAGCGGCAAGCCTCGCTGATCCTATGCTCCCATTTGGGTCGTCCAAAGGGTGGCCCGGACCCGCGGTATTCCCTTAAACCCGTGGCAGCACACCTTGGCACATTGATGGGGAAACAGATACTATTTGTTGAAAATTGCATTGGGCCTGTCGCTGAGATGGCTGCAAAGGGACTTCGAGAAGGAGATATATTGCTCCTTGAAAACACGCGTTTTCATCCAGAAGAAGAGAAAAACGATCCTGAGATGGCCCGACAACTTGCAGCCCTCGCGGAACTCTATGTGAATGATGCCTTTGGGTCCGCCCATCGGGCCCATGCTTCTACAGAGGGTGTTGCCCAATATTTGCCAGCTGTTGCAGGGTTGTTGATGGAGAAAGAAATTCTTTACTTGGGGGCTGCCATAGCAAAACCAAACAAGCCCTTTGTAGCTATTCTGGGAGGAGCGAAAATCAACGATAAGATCGGGGTAATCAATAATCTGCTTGATAAGGCAGAAGTGATACTCATCGGCGGGGGGATGGCGAATACGTTTTTTAAGGCCCAAGGCTATCCTGTGGCCGATTCGTTGGTCG